>Ga0209185_1000022_pt1 | contig 309752 bp, 268 predicted proteins | sample SidtaG_2_FD_187425 | JGI IMG/M metagenome (GOLD analysis project Ga0209185, IMG submission 187425) | Marine algal microbial communities from Sidmouth, United Kingdom - Sidmouth_Asex2 metaG (SPAdes) (version 2) | ecosystem: Host-associated > Algae > Red algae > Unclassified | place: Sidmouth...
AGCTTGCCGATGCTCTTGCGTCGGTGGAACGGGATGGCCAGAGACAGTCAGTTGTTGGAGATCGGATCAATAGCGGGGGGTGTCAAGCCTCCATCCTCTTTCTCGTCGGAGGCGTTGAGAGCGAGTTTTACGAGCGCCCCTGGGTGATGGGTCTGAGCGAATAGTGGAGCAGTTGGTCGCATCGAGCCTCGGCTACCTCAACAACCGCCACTACGACCCCACCACCGGCATCTTCGTCAGCGTTGATCCTTGGTCACGATGACCGGCGAGCCCTACATCTACGGCAGCGCCAACCCCGTCACGATCAGCGACCCCACTGGGCTTTGCGGATACGAGTTCTACGGTGATCCGACTGTTTCGTCGATTCAGGTGCCATTCGAGCCAATCCCAGGTGGCGGGGTAATCAAGATCGACCATTTCATCGCTGCATCAATCGCGGGAGCACCTGGTGCACATGATTCCGGCAACAACAAAACGTTCGATCTCTTCGCCCCAATGTCGCAGAGCAAGGTGCAGATCATCATTGATCTCGACGGCGGATTCTTGACTGCAAGCGCTGCTGGTAGCTGCGATCGGAACGGGAATGGATGTCGGAGTGGCAGGGCGTGGGAATTTGCCTCGCCTGACGAGCCCTTCGTGCTCGGCGAACCAGTGTCTCCGAAAACCTTCAACGACGACCTCAACAACCTCAGCGTCATTCGTGATGACGATGGGCTGCGCGTGCAATTTCGTGCGCTGAACTCGCGCCGTGACAGCTCCGGGTTGGTCAAGGCTCCGACGATTGACGGCGTCTATCGCTTCAACATTCTAGGCAGCGGGTCGCTGTCGTATCAGGAGAAGGGGGACCCGTACCCGTCAGAGCAAGTGAGCTGGACACCGTCGGGACGAAGCTCTCCGCAAGAACTGTTCCGGTACACCGAGAAGGTCAACATCTTCACTCGAACGCCGCGCCTCAGCACGAAGAACTGGAACGGGCTCAGCAATGACTATCGGTAGGCGGTTCCGGATGTTCCTGTTGGTCCTCGCGGGATTGCTCGCGGTGGCGGGGTATGTGGCTCTGCTCGGTTCGAACGGCGCTGGAGCGTTCTTCTTCGGTGGTGCCGCGCTCTCAGTCATTGTCGCGTTCGCTGATCGAGCGATGACGACGTTCGCCGTGTTGGTGGCGATTGTCTGTGGATTCGCAAGTTGGGCGACGTTGAAGGGAGGGGCAAACCCCGCCACAGCAATACCGTGGATTGTCGTCGGAACCGCCAGCGCATTGCTCGCGGTATGGCTGATCTGGCGGAGCGGTCGAACTTCCGATCGGTCGAGCCATCCCCACCGCCAGAACTGAGGTCGTCTTGGACCCGCCCAGCCTCGATTGCCTCAACAACCGCCACTACGACCCCACCACCGGCACCTTCGTCACCGTCGACCCGTTCGTGACCAAGTCGATGCAGCCCTACATCTATGGCGCAGCAAACCCCGTCACCTACAGCGACCCCGACGGTTTGGATCCTGATACGGCGTCATGGATCCGTCACCAGGCTGAGGACGAAGCTGGTGATCATCCGAGTCCGGAGGGCCCTGGTCCGAAGAGCGACAACAACTGAGCCTCCAACGAAGCCAAGGTGGTTCAGATTGCCGGATCGGTTTCGTTTCGTTGTTCTAGATACTCGGTGACCAGTTCGTCGAGAATGAACTGCGATTTCGGGGTGAGCCGATCAGCGTTGTAGTGGCGCTCGAGGATTGCGAGTGCTTCGTCCGTGGACTTGATGCCCAGTTCGCCGATGAGTGTTCGGAGGTCGTCGCGATCGACTTCGGAACGGGCGGCGCTGGCTTTCATCGCGAACATGTATTCGGCCGACGCTACGCCGACCGAGATGCCGGTCGTGGCGAATGTTTCCGTTGCGAGTGCGGTCGTCGTCGACGTTGGCATGAGTCCTTTGACGCCGTCGTTGAGCCAATCAGGCGGCAGTCCTGGGATGTCGTTGGACATGCGGCGCGCTTCTTCGTAGATGATGGTCTTTGGTTCGAACACGGCGTCGATGTCGCGTGTGATTCGGCGGCTGTTGTATGCCAGGGCCATCGCGGCTCCGCCGACGATGAAGATTCTCGCGTGGACACCTTGTTGCTCGACGCGGCGACCGAGTTCTGCGAGGAGGTCACGAATGGTCGCTGCATCGAACTCGTCGACGCGTTGCAGGGTGAGGCTGGTTTGGTCGGTGTCGGGCGGTGCTGGCGCCGTTGCCTGGTTGGTTGCCGTGTGGTCGGACAGCTTGATCTTTCGACCTTTTGCGTCGGTTCGTCCACTGTCGTTGGGTCGCGATGGCATTAGACCGATTCCAGGTCTGCGGGGTCGATGAACACTCCGCGGTAGGCGAGTGGCGCCGGTGAATGAGCGTAGGCGTAGGCGTGGAGTGCTGGCGTGGTGCCAACGAACCAGAATGGGGTCACGTAGCGGTCTGATGTCCAACGTGGTGGGTCGATGTGGTGTTTGGTGGCGAGGTGGTCGGCGACTCCTGCGAGTAGTGCATCCCATCGTGGGTCGCCGGTGGTGGAAGGTTCTGCGAAGAACGCTGTGCGGTCGGGCCTGTTGCCGACGACGAATGCGGCGTTGTTGATGGTTTCGCGGACGTAGCGGAGCGTGTCCCCGGTCGATGCGGTCCCTGATCTCACGTCTCGTCGGATGGATGCGGCGCACGCAGGGAATGTGAGTAGGGCGGATCGGTGGATGGGGCTGTCGGCGCCTGCGGCTACTGCTGTCTTGATTCGGTGGAGTGTGGCGGCGTTCGGCCGTTTCCGGCCTGTCTCGTAGGCCGACAGGTTCGGTGTCGAGGTGCCGGCTGCGCGCGCCACTGACGCAAGGGTCAAACCGCCGGCCGTCCGCATTTCGCGCAAATCCCAACTCTCAGTCATACATATAACATATCACTCCGTGCCATCCAACGCGCCGGCTGGCCTGATCGAACCCACCACCGCAGAGAACAATCGGGCGTTCGCCCGGACGCTCCCCGACCACCGCCACACGGCTGAGGGCGGGGCGTACTCGCGTCCCAAGACAGTCGCGCGGTTGCTGGAGGCCGAGAACAATGAGTGACAAGACGTACAAGACGGGGTCTGGTGCGGTGTTGACCGACGCTGACATCGCGGCGGTTGCTGATGAGGTCGAGCATGCCGACTATGACGTTGGTGCGTTGCTGGAGCGGCGTCGCGGGCGCCCATCCATGGGGTCTGGTCCTGCGTCGGTGGTGCCGGTGCGGATCGACCCGGAGTTGAAGGCTGCTATCGATGCGCGTGTAGCTGCTGATGATTCCTCGACGAGTGAAGTGATTCGCGAGGCGTTGCGCCGGTTTTTGGAAGTCGCCTGAACTCTTCAACTGTCACCAGGCGGCGGTGTCGGTCCCGACGGCGAGAGCAAGGCCCAAACGCGTACCGTTCGTAAAGCATCGGTTGCCTCAACAACCGCCACTACGACCCCACCACCGGTGTGTTCGTCAGCGTTAATCCACTCGTCACCAAGGCGATGAAGCCGTACGTGTACGGCTCGGCCAATCCGATCACCTACAGCGACCCGAGCGGCCTTGAGACCTGTGGCGTGGATAGCAATGGCAACCCCACCGTCTGCTTTGACGACTACGAGTTCTTTGTAATCGAGCAAGCGGCCAAGGTCGGAGCTCACGCAATCGCCAGCTACGACCAGTTCCGACTCGCGGCAAGAATCTCGCCATTCATGGACGATGTTTGGAACTCGCTCCGTCGGCGTGCGCCGTGTGGACTCTCGCATGAAGCCGGCTAGCGCATGTGGGTCGAGGCGGTCCGAAAAAGCGAACGACCCGGCCAGTTCGGCCGGGTCGTTCGCTCGATCGTGAAGTCGGCTCTGGTCAGACTCGCTTGACGAAGTAGATGATCGCCAACACGACCAAGATGGTCAGCAGGATGCTCCCTCCGACCAGCATCAGCTCAACGCGTCCTTGGCCGAGTCGACGGCATCATTCGCCTTGTCCTTGGCATCACCAACGGCATCTTTGACCTTGCCGGCGGCCTCGTCCTTCTTGCCTTCGTCCTTCAAGTCCTCGTTGTCGGTGAGGTCTCCGGCGGCCTGCTTGATGCGGCCCTCGGCCTTATCTGCTGTTCCACTCATGATGTTCCTTTCCTGTGCTGTTGATCTTGCGACTACACCTGATCGGGTGATCGATGTTGCCGCGAGAGATGTACCCAGATGTCGTGATCTCAATCATCCAGCGCCCGGCGGCGATCCATGTCGGCGTCGTAGTCCTCGCCGAGACTGCTCTTTTCGGCGTCACTGAGAGCCTTGCCTGCAACCGGGAAAACTTCTCGTTCTTCCTCGTCGAGATGATGAAGAAGACGCTCCTCCAGCTCTCTGGCGGTCTGCAGCCACTGCGATCCGCTCATGTCATATCCGTCGAGCTGCTCGATGAAGTCATCAAGTTCCTTGTGCTCGGCAACGGAGTGGCGGGCAGCGTCCTGCGTGAGATCGTGTTCCATCAGTGGCACGTAGAAGTGACGCTCCTCGGCGCCAGCGTGAGCGCTCAACTCGTTGCGGAGCTTGGCCCAGATCTCGTTGCGGCCCTCGCTGTCGCCAGTGGTGTCGGTGAGAATCCCGATCAGAGTGCGCTGGGTGTCGTGATCGCTGCGAAGTGCTTCGAAAATAGTCATGTTCGTGTTGATTCCCACCCTCCGCATGGCTCAAACATCGCTGGTTTGGTCGGCTGCGGCACGGGTACCGTCTGGTCATGAGTGACCTTGTCCAGCAGGCGGCCCCGAGTGCGCACGATGTCGAGATCGAAGTGCCGTTGCAGACCGAGCGTGCCGTGACGGTGAGGATGGTCGCTGCATCGCTTGCGGCCGATGCGGGCTTCAGTGTCGACGAGATCGATGATCTCCGCCTTGCGATCAGCGAGGTCTTCTCGGTGCTCGTCGAGGCCTCGCCCGATGGCCGGGCCCGCGTGACGTTCGGAGTCGCCGGCGATGAGGTCACAGCGACGATTGCCCGGGTGGGTGGCGCCGAGCCGATCGAGATCGACGACCTCGGTGCAACGATCCTGCGAGCAGTCGTCGACGAATTCACGGTTGAGGGCAGCACGGTCCGCCTCGTGAAGGTCGCCGACGAGGCGAAGTCGTCAAACTGACCGCAATGGCAGACTCCGATCTCGAAGACCTCGAGCTGTTCCGCACGTTCGTCGAGCGCCCATCACGACGCGTCCGAAACCAGCTCGTCGAGCGCCACATGGGGCTCGCCGCGCACATCGCGAAACGCTTCGGTCGCAGCGGTCTGCACGACGAAGACCTCCGCCAAGTGGCGATGCTCGGCCTTGTCAAAGCCGTCGACCGCTTCGACCCGGAGCACGGTGCCGCATTCTCCTCATTTGCAGGGCTGACCATCGAAGGCGAACTGAAGCGCCATTTCCGCGACACCTCCTGGACCGTCAAAGTGCCGCGCAGCGCGAAGGAACTGCACCTACTGGTCCGCAATGCGTCGGACGAATTGGCGTCGCGCACGGCGACCGCGCCGACCGTCGAGCAGCTCGCCGAGTACCTCGGCATCGATCGCGACGATGTCTTTCGTGGGCTCGCCGCGAGCGCCGCGTACAGCGTCGGCACGCTCGACGCCGGACTCGGCGGCGATGACGACGCCGGGCCGACGGACCGCCAGGCTGCGCTCGGTGACGTCGACCCGTTGTTCGAGCACACCGAGAACGTCACCATCGTCGACGAACTGCTGGAACGGCTCCCGGATCGGGAGCGCCAAATCGTTCGGCTGCGATTCTTCGAGCAGAAGACGCAGTCCGACATCGCCGAGGAAATGGACATGTCGCAGATGCACGTGTCGCGATTGCTTCGCCGCTCGTTCGAGCAGATGCGGACCTGGATGAACGACGGAGACGACGATGCCGCCCGATCAGACTGACGCCAGCGACTCCTGCACTTCCGCTGAGCCCCTCATTCTGGTCTTGGGTGCCTCGGGGTACGTCGGCGGTCGACTGGTGCCCGAGCTCGTGCGTCTCGGTCGCCGCGTCCGGTGCATGACGCGCGACGAATCGAGCCTGGATCGGATGCCGTGGTCAGATGCCGTCGAGATCGTCGAAGGGGACCTCTTCGACGCTCGATCGTTGACTGACGCATTCACCGGCGTCAGCCACATGGTCTATCTGGTGCACTCCCTCGACGACGGTGCCGACTTCGAGGCCAGCGAGCTCGAGTGCGCAACGAACGCCCGGCAGGCCGCCACAGACGCAGGCGTCGAGCGCATCGTGTACCTGAGCGGGTTGGGCGACGATGAGGACAACCTGTCGATGCATCTCCGATCGCGACACTCCGTCGGGTCCGAACTCGCGTCATCGAGCGCAGAGCTGATCGAAGTTCGAGCGGCGGTGATCCTCGGTGCCGGCTCAGCGTCATTCGAGATGTTGCGCGGCGTGACCGAGGTGCTTCCGGTGATGATCACGCCGCGGTGGGTCAACGAGACACAGCTCCAGCCGATCGCAATCGCCGACGTGTTGACCTATCTCGTCGCAGCGTTGGACCTCACCACGGCGGATGTGGACGCCAGACCGGGTCACACCATCATCGAAGTGGGGGCCGGTGAACCGATCACGTACGCCGATCTGATTCTGACGTACGCCCGTGTCGCGGGCCTGTCGAGGCGCCTCATTCCGGTGCCGGTGCTCTCACCGGGCCTGTCGTCTCATTGGGTCAACCTCATCACTCCGTTACCCAAGAAGCTCGCCGCGGCGCTGATCAGCAGCCTGAAGAACGACGTGATCGTCACCGACGAGTCCGCTCGCCAGCTCAGCCCGATCACGCCGATGTCCGTCGACGCTGCGATCGAGGCCGCCATGTCGGCTGTTGCCGATCTGGACATTCCGACGCGATGGACGGGCGGCGGCGAGCGCCAACGCTCCGCACGTGAAAAGCCGTGGGATCCAGCGTGGGCGGGCGGCACTTTGTACGAGGACTGCCGCGAACGAACCACGGTGGCGACATCGGACGACGTACAACGCACGGTGCAGGGCATCGGTGGAGCCCGCGGATGGTACGGGTTCGGCGGACTCTGGGCGTTTCGGGGCGTGCTCGACCAACTCGTCGGTGGTGTCGGGCTCCGACGCGGCAGACGTCACCCAGACGACATCACCGTCGGCGAAGCACTCGATTTCTGGCGTGTCGATGAACTCGGCGACGATCTCTTCCGGCTGCGCGCCGAGATGAAGTTGCCAGGTCAGGCCTGGCTGGAGTGGGAGACGACAGCCGAACCCGACGGATCGACTCGGGTGGTCCAACGTGCACGCTACGCACCCCGCGGCCTCCTCGGGCGGGCCTACTGGTGGTCGGTGTGGCCCTTCCACGGAGTCATCTTTCCCATCATGCTCCGTCGGATCGTGGCTGCCGCCGAGCAAGACAACTGAGCGGGACGGTCGTAGCAGTCACTGAAACTTGTGGTTGAGTGGTGCGGTGTCACCGCCCTCCGAAGCGAAACTCCGTGAGGAGAACGATGCGCTGCGCGCCCTGCTCCGCCGAGAGCGGCGTGCGCGCGACTATCGGTCGGACGTGCAGACGCTGCTCGTCGAGACTGCCGAGAAGGTCGACCCGTTCGGCGTGGCCGGCGTCATCGCGCGCGGTTTCACGGACATCGTGCAAACCGGCTGGGTCGTCGTGGCATTTCTGTCGGCCGACGATCCGAACACCATGGAATTCGTCTTCGGACCAACGATGCCGGCCGACGTCGCGCGCGACTGGAAGAACGCTCCACTGTCCACCGACGTTCCGATGGCGGCGGTGCTCCGGGGGGACCTCGCCGCCGCTGAACTTCCCGATCCCAGTGGGTTCGATCGATGGCCGTTGTTCGCAGCCGAGGCTGACCGAGCCGATTTCGCAAGCTTTTACTGCCTGCCGATTCCGAGTTCTGACGGCACGCTTCCGACCGCGGTCATCGGCCTCGCGTGGCCCGATGCACACGAGATCGACGACGCTGAACGGACCCTGCTCGCCGACATCATCTCGGCGTCCGCCCCCGCCTTCGAGCGGGCGCGTCGCGGGGCAGCGGATCGACAGGTCGCCGAGACACTGCAGAACTGGCTGTTGCCGCCCGCGATCTCGGAGCACGACCACCTCGACGTCGCCTCGCTCTACGTACCCGGCCGCGACGAGTTGTCCGTGGGCGGAGACTGGTACGACGTCGTCGAGTTGGGTGACTTCTCGAGCGCCTTCGTCATCGGTGACGTCGTTGGTCACAACGTGCGCGCCGCGGCGGAGATGGGACAGGTGCGCCACGTGCTGGCGAGCAGTCTCCTGTCGACCAGTGGGGACCCCGCACTCAGCCTGCAGCAGACCGACGACTACTTCACGCGTCGCTCGCCAGACACGATGGCGACCGCTCTGGTGATGGTCGTCGACGCTGCAGCCGGTTCGGTGACCATTGCGTCTGCCGGCCACCTCCCGCCGATCCTGACCGACCCCAGCACAGCGTCGCGCTTGATGCGCACCGAGGTGGGGCCACCGATCGGCACCGGACTGGGGGGCTACGTCAGCGTGGTGCGCGAACTGCCAGCCGGAACATTGCTCGTTGCCTACACCGACGGTGTCGTCGAACGCAGAGACGAGGTGATCGACGATTCCCTGCTCGACCTCTGTGCCGACATCGATCGAGAGGTCGGCGATCAACTCGGGCGTGGTGTCACCGACTTCGCCAGCGCCGCCGTCGTGTCGCTGCTCGAGCAGCGGGCCCGTTCCGAAGGTGCCGACGACGATGCTGCAGCCATCGTGCTCCGACTACGGCACCCGAACGGGTGATTATCCGTAGCTTGCGTCACGGCGCGTCGCCATCGCTACACTGCAGTCGATGGCTGAAGCTCCCGAGCGTCTCACCGTTCAAACCAACGATGAGCTGGTCTTCTTCGTCGCCGGCGAGCTCGATGCGCACACCGCTCCCGGGCTGGCAGGCGCCCTTGCCGGTGTCAGTGACGATGCCGACATTGTGTTGGACTTCACTGATCTCGCGTTCATGGATTCGAGTGGTCTCCGCGTGATCATCTCGGCCAATGGCACGCTCAGCGAAGGCGGAGGCTCCCTCGTGCTGCGCAGTCCCGGACGGACGGTGCGACGATTGCTGAGTGTGAGCGGTCTCGAAGATCACATCAGCGTCGTCGACTCGACCTGAGCGCAGGCGCGATCAGCTGCGAGTCACGAGTGCGTCGAGTTGTTCGCCTTCGCCGGTCGTCCAGGTCGCACGGTCACCCCACGACGCGAATTGGCCTAAGAGTTCATCGATCGGCTCCAACGGCCCCGGAAGCCGGCGGCGCTCGACTTCTGAGTGAATTGTCTGCAGCGTGCGAACCATGGTCATGAGCACCAGAGGATCGTCGGACCCGTACCGGCGGATCGCGGAGAAGGCCTGATCGAGGAACTCGCGATGCGTCGTCTGGTGACGGACGATGGTCCGCGAGCCGTCCTCGGTCGTCGCGCCAGGCTCGGGGTGCTCCCAGATCGCGAGCAGGACATTGCCGAGGTGCACGATCAGGTCGTTTGCCGTGCTCGGGTCGTTCACGCCGGGTGACAGGGCGCGCACCGCAATGTCACTCAACTGCAGGAGCCCGAATGCAACGTCCTGCTGCATCGTTCGCGTGTCGCCGAAGGCGAATGCCTCCAGGACGTCTTGGAGGCACTCGTCGTCGTCATCGGGGGGAGGGGTGATCCACATGATCGGTGCGTGCGCTAACACGAAGCCACCGAGCGGAGCGGTGACGTAACCGGTTGCACCGTCGGGGAGGGCGCTCATGATCGTGTCGTTCTCGATCTGCTGGAGCCATCCGGCGACCGGCGCTTCGATCGCCCGCGCAGCCGTGGGGATCTGGTCGAGCGGTGGTCGACCGACGTCTGCCGGTGGGCTCGTCGGCACGATGTCCGGCCGTTGCCCCGGTCGCAACGCGCTGGTGGCTCTGACGGCCTTGATCGTGTCACCAGCGATTCGCTGGGCAACCGAGCCGATGCGGACGCTGTGAGTGATGTGGTCGACGGAGCGCACCACGGCGATCAACGAGACCACGCCGAGCACGAGCGCGATCAGCACGGTGATGTGGGGCACCGTGCTCACCCCATCTGGGTCGCTGGAGTCTCGAGTCACTCGCAGGGCGAGCAGGCAAAAGACGGTCGTCCCGAGGACCAATCCGACGGCGTGCTGGAGCACTCTGTCGCCGAGCCAGTCTCGAAGGGTGCGCGGCGAGAACTGCGAACTGGCGAGCTGGACAGCGACGAGCATCATCGACAGCAGCAAGGTGATCGAGGTGATCAACCCGCCCGCCATCGCCGAGAACACCGCTTGCGCACTATCGACCGTCGTGGTCAACACGACGGGGAGGTCGACGTCAGCCAGCAGGCGATCGCCGAACAGGCTCACATGAACGAAGAGGGTGGCCCCGAGAGCGTAGAGCACCGGGATGAACGACAGACGGTGGCGGAGTCGGTCAGCGAACTGGCGAAGCCGGACGATGCCGACTCGATCGGATAGCCAGGATCGAGCATCTTGCAGCATGGCTCAGTCTGCCACGCCGTGCCGGTTTCACACATCGTCACCAGACAGCGCCGAGACGCGGACGGCGTGCGCGCAGTCGCGCCGATCAGTCGAGCAGGTCAGGCCTGGACCTCGGGTGTTTGCAGATGCCGACGAGGAGTCCGTCCGGTCCGAGGAGAGGTAGCGGATCGACGTCGGGCGAACCGATTTGCAGAGGGAGGACGCGTGGTGTGCGGTCCGACCAGCGCGCCGGTACGTTGCCGGCATGGACATTCTCGCATCCGCTCCCACGCTGCCCTCGACCTCGGGGTCGATCAGCGACGTGACCGACGTGGTGACGTCGCTCCCATTCGACAAGGTCGGCGGTGCGCTCGGCGCGATCACCCCGGATCTGGACGATGTTTCCGACTTCGCGACAATCGTTGCGCGCCGGGGCAGCCGGTTCGGCGTGCGCGCTGTCCGCACGACAGTGCGAACCGTGCGACATCACCCGCAACGCGTTGCGGGCGTTCTCGCTGCGCTCATCGTGCTCGTGGCCGTGGGAACGCTGCTGAAACGGCGGGACCACTCCTCGAACGACACCCACACGGCACCGAACAGCTGATCAGGCGGCCTCGGAGGCGAGCCGACTCCCGGAGCACCACCAGGTCACGCTGGCGGTCAGGTCACGATGGCGGTCACTCGGGCGGGCCGAGCCCCAAGGAACGCGCAGCGAGCGCCGCCTGCGTGCGATTCGTCACTCCGAGTTTGCCGAACACCTTCTTGACGTGCGTCTTCACGGTGTCGATCGACAGGTACAGCTCATCGGCGATCTGCCGGTTGCTGTCACCGAGCGCCAGCCGGGCCAGCACCTCATGTTCGCGTTCGCTGAGTGAAGCCGATGGGGGAGGGGCGACCTGATCGAGACCGACGTTCTCTCCGGCGTGGATTCGTTCGATGCAGTCGACGAGAGCGCCCCCGGTCACCGTTTTGAGCACAACGGCGTCGACGTCGTTCAAGTCGTCGACGAACTGCAGTGGAGCGTCCCAGGTGTACAGCACAACGCGACCGATGTCGCCGTCGGCTGCCATTGCCCGAACCCGATTCGACACGCTGCGGCGCGCCGCGAACGTGTCGAACATCGCAATGTCGGCTCTGTCGTCGGGGACGCCTCCGGCTTCGAGTTCGACAACCCGCACTCGGTCCTCGTAGGGCGAGAGCATGGTGCGCAACCCCTCCACGACGATCTGGTAGTCGTTCACCAGTGTGATGCGGATGGGTTCCCGGCTCGGGGATCTGGTCATGCGTCGGTCTCTCCAGCCCACCACATGGTGCGTTGCGGAAACGGAATCGTGATCCCAGCATCCTTGAGAGCGTCGTTCACCTGGAGCGCAACGGCACTGCGTGTGGTCCAAAACGCGGCGATGCTCGGCGCGTGCCAGAAGCGGACCACGAAATCGATGCTCGAATCGCCGAACCCGACGAGCAGTACCTCGGGGCGAGGGGTGTCGTGCACGCCGGCAACTGCTTCGACGGCGCGAGTGAGGACGGTGATCGCTGAGCGGAGATCGGTGCCGTAGGCGACGCCCACCGGCAGGGTCGTCCGGCGGGCGCCCTGCGCGGTGTAGTTGTTGATGTCCGACTTGATCACGGTGGCCGACGGAATCTTGATCGTTTCGCCTGCGGGGGTGATCAGCGTGACGAGACGCGTGTCGATGTCATGCACCGTGCCCTCCTGCTCGTTGATCAACACTTGATCACCGTAGGTGAACGGACGCTGCAACTGCAGCAACACTCCGGCCACGAAGTTCTCCAAGATGTCCTTCAGCGCGAAAGCCAGGGCGATACCCGCGATACCCAACGCCCCGAGGACCGGCCCGATTTGGACACCGAGCCCTTCGAGGGCGTAGACGAAGCCGACGATGAGCACCAAGTAGCCCACCATCCGTCCGATCAAGCTGGCGAGGGCCGGATCGACACGACGCCGCAGGATGCGGACAATGAGCATCTTGACCACTCGTGACAGCACGATCGCCACCGCGAGGACGATGCCGGCGACTCCCCAATCCCACGCGCTGAGGCCGCTGCCGTTGAACGCATCTGCGAGCACGTCGCCGTCGATGTCGCTTTGTCCCATCATGACCACAGCATGGCGTGTTGCGGCGGACGTCACACGATTCGCATGTTTCACATTCGGCGTCGCGGGCATCCCGACGCCATGAATCTTTCACTGACTTCCGTCCAGAATGACGTCACAGAACGCCTCGACGACCTCGAGGAATCGCTGCCGTCGATCCCGTCGAAGGGTTTGAACCTGACTCGCGCTTCTGCTCGTCGGGTGATCGATACATCGGCAGATGTGGTGTGCACCGTCCGTCGGGCCGCCGACTCGGTGTGGAACACCGCTTCGACGAGCACCCGGACATCGGTGGGCCAGGCATCTTCGGCCGTCAACCGCACAGCGAAAATCGCCGGTGACACGGCACGACAGACAGCAGGACAAGTTCGAGCCGAGACGGCCCAGACCGTCGACGCCGCGACGCAAGCCACCGAACGGCTCCTCGACGAAGGTTCCCGCGCGGTTGACCCTGATCGCCCGAATCCGGGTGTTCCGTACGGACAGTGGACCAAGGCGCAATTGTACGACCGTGCACAGGAACTGGATCTCGACGGTCGAGGCTCGATGAACAAGAAGCAGCTCATCGCCGCACTGCGAGCAGCGTGATCAAGCGCTTCTGCATCCGACCAGGTTTGACAACGTCCACACGGGGTAGCACGACATCATGAAATTCTCACTCGGCATCATCATCGGCGCAGCCCTCGGTGGCTACATCATCAACAACCTCAGCGATGAACAGCGAGAAACGGTCGCCCGCAAGGCGTCCACCACGGTGGACAAGGTGAAAGGCAACGCGGTTGTGTCGTCGATCTCCGACAACGTCGGCGACGTCACCGAGGCAGCCAACCAGCGCGCCGCAGGCGCCGCCGATGCCGCGGGCGGCAAGGTCGCAGACGCGATCTCGACCGAGCCCACCGCGTAGATCCGAGCACTTCCCACCCCGGATGTAAAACGAAGCGGTTCGCACCCCGGATTCGGCTCCGGTTCAGTCGGGCGCCCGGTCGATTGCTTCGAGGATCATCTGCTTGGCTTCGTCCGCGTCGCCCCAGTGGTCGATCCGGACCCATTTGCCGGGCTCGAGGTCCTTGTAGTGGTCGAAGAAGTGCTCGACCTGCTGCAAAGTGATCTCGGGCAGTTGGGTGTACTCCACGACGTTCGCATACCGACGGCTGACCTTGTCACTCGGCACCGCGAGCACTTTTTCGTCCAACCCGGCGTCGTCTTCCATCACGAGCACGCCGACCGGCCGACAGTTGATGACGGCACCGGGAATGATGACCCGCGTGTTGCAGACGAGCACATCGATGGGATCGCCGTCCTCGGACAGCGTGTGGGGAACGAAGCCGTAGTTACCCGGATAGCGCATAGGGGTGTAGAGGAACCGGTCGACGAACAGCGTGCCGGACGATTTGTCCATCTCGTACTTGATCGGCTCACCACCCACCGGCACCTCGACGATCACGTTGATGTCCTCCGGTGGGTTGGCGCCGATCGGTATCTTGTCGATCCTCATGGCTCCACCGTAGCGACGTGCGATAGACCGGGCCTCGTGGATGATGAACTGCTCACGGATCACACGGATCACACAGAGAACGAATCGCCGTGGGCGTTGCAGCTTGCCGCTCGGGTCGAGAAGCTCGCTCCACCGACCACGGTCGACATAAGTACCGCAGCCGTGCTCGCGACGATCGCGCTGCTCGATGACGATCGCAGCGGTCCCGGTGGCCCGTGGCACGACGCCGTTGACGCCTGGAACGGTGCGCGCATCCGCAAGATCGTCCGGAGGGGACGCGCATCAGCCTGGCAGCGAGCTCAGGAGCCAGACGGAGTCACCGTCAAGTACGGCACGGCCGAAGTGCGCGCCTTCGTCCCATCGCCGATGGACCAGGCGCCCGAGGCGCTCGCCAAGCTGCGGATCCAGTCCGTGCCGCTCGTCGAGGTCCCCACAGTCAGCAAAGTCGTGCTCGCTGCCGAAGGCAGCCAGGACGAAGCGGCATCGGCGGACGTGCTCGCCATCGCCGTGACGCCACTCGTCGAGATGTCCTGGGGCAAACAAGCCGCGCAGTGTGCCCATGCCGGACAGTGGGCATGGATGCGAGCAGATGCTGATGTGGTGGCACACTGGAACGCTGCGGGGCGACCGATCAGAATCGTGCACCCCGACGAACGATTGTGGTCTGCGATGGCCGACGACGCCCCGATCCAGATCCGCGACGGCGGTTTCACCGAGATTCCCGCCGGTACCCGAACTGCGGTTGCGTGGTGGGGAGCGCAGCCCGGCTCGAGCTAGCCGACTCGAACTAGATCGTCGGTACTTCGGTGTGTCGTCCGAAGACGGCGGCCATGGTGTTCATGATCTCGCCGAGCGTCGCATAGGTGTGTGACGCCTCGATCAGTGTCGGCATGAGGTTGACTTCCGGGTCAGCCGCCTCGACTGCGAGTCGAGCAAGGATCTTGTCGACGGCTTCCTGATCGCGATCTTGCTTGACGGCTTCGAGTCGACTCCGCTGACGGCCTTCGTCGGCGTTGCTGATCCTCAGCGTCTCCATCTCGTCGTCCTCGTTGCCGGCCAGGAAGTCGCTCACGCCGACGATGATCCGTTCCCCGGAGTTGAACTTGCGTTCGAGTTCGAATGCAGAGTCAGCAATCCGCCGCTGGAACCAGTTGTCGTCGATGCCTGCGATGCAACCCTCGAGCATCGAGCCCTGTCCGAACTCGTCGAGTTTGGCGAAGATCTCTTCTGCCTGACGCTCCATCTCGTCGGTGAGTTCTTCGACGAAGTACGAGCCACCCAACGGGTCTGCGACATGAGCCACGTTGGTCTCGTGCGCGATGACCTGCTGCGTGCGCAGAGCGATCCGAGCGGACTTCTCGGTCGGCAGCGCAAGCGCTTCGTCCATCGAGTTCGTGTGGAGGCTCTGTGTGCCGCCCAGTACGCCGGCCAACGCTTCGATCGCCGTGCGCACGATGTTCACCTCGGGCTGCTGCGCAGTGAGTGAGACGCCGGCGGTCTGGGTGTGGAACCGGAGCTGCAGCGACTTCGCGAGTTGTGCGCCGTAGCGCTCGGTCATCCAACGGGCCCAGATCCGACGGGCGGCACGGAGCTTGGCGATTTCTTCGAAGAAATCGATGTGCGCGTTGAAGAAGAAGCTGAGTCGTGGTGCGAACGAGTCGATCGGCAGGCCTGCCTGCAGCGCCAACTCGACGTAGGCGAAACCGTTCGCCAACGTGAACGCCAACTCCTCGGCGGCGGTCGATCCGGCCTCGCGGATGTGGTAACCCGAGATCGAGATCGAGTTCCAGCGCGGCATCTCCGCCGCCGTGAAGCGGATCGTGTCGCGCACCAACCGCATCGACTGGCGGGGCGGGAAGACGAACTCCTTCTGAGCCTGGTACTCCTTCAAGATGTCGTTCTGCAGGGTGCCGCCCAGCCGAGCCCGGTTGATGCCCGACTTCTCTGCCTGCGCGACGTACATCGCAAAGATCGGCGCCGCCGGGCTGTTGATCGTCATCGACGTCGTGATCTCGTCGAGGTCGATGTCGGCGTAGAGATCCTCCATGTCGGCGAGGGAATCGACGGCGACGCCGCAACGGCCGACCTCGCCGAGCGACATCTCGTCATCGGAATCCAACCCGAGCAACGTCGGCATGTCGAACGCCGTCGACAGCCCGGTGCCGCCCGCCTGCAGGATCTCCTTGAATCGTCCGTTGGTGTCGTCTGCGGTGCCGAAGCCGGCGAACATGCGCATCGTCCACAGCCGTGATCGGTACATCGAGGCGTGCGGACCTCGGGTGTACGGGTACTGGCCGGGGAACTCGCCGTCGTCGGGGCCGTAGACCGGCTCCAGTGGAACACCCGACATCGTCGAGTAGTCAGCGGTCCGGATTTTCGACTCCCCGAAGGCCTCCTCCCAGACTTCGCGATTGGACCGGTTCGAAGCATCGCTCATACCCGTCAGAGTAGAGCGTGAGCTGCAGCGGTGCCCGCCCGGACCCGCACTGGGCGACTCTGAGTCACCGCACGTGCCGTACTCCGCCGGTTGCCGTGACACAGAAGCTCGCATAGCGATCTGTGTCACGGCAAGTGCAGTACCCCGCCGGTTGTTGTGACACAGAGGCCGCCCGCCAGGCTCGTGACGCAGAGACCGCGCCGGAACATCGAGGCGGCCCCAGAGAGGTGTTCAGGCGGCTTTGGCGAGCGCATGACGGAGATCGTCGACCATCGTTCCGGCGTCGTTGACGACCGTTGCGTACGAGTACTGGTAGGGCCGGTAGCCATCGGCGATCAAGGCATTCACGCGCCGGACATCCCGTTCGATCTGGGTCGGCGTTCGGTGGTAGCGGTACCCGAGCACCTCGACGACGACATTGCTTTCGGTGAACCGGAAGTCAACGCGAACGAGTCGATCCTGAGCCCGAGTCAACACCTGCTGCGTCAATGGTCGGGGGAGGCCTGCGGCGTCGACCACGTCGAGGAACCGTCGTTCGAGCCAGCTGTGTCCGCCGCGACCGTGCTCGAAGGTGTTGATGGCATCGAGCAGTGTGGGGATGCCGTATCGACCTTTCGAGGCGAGCGCACAGATTCTTCGGTGTAGCAGGTCTTCGTTGAAGCGGCCATCGCGCAAGCCACAGTCCAGCGCGACGACGAGTTCGTCGATTGGCGAGGAACGGGCGAGGTCGATGAGAGTTCGCGCACCGCTGAAGCACCGGACTCCGTCGACAGTCGCTCGATCGATCAGGTCGAGCGCTGTCGTGGTGTGGACGTGGTGCCCGACGCGTTGGATGTTCCGGCCGCGAAGCACCGTGACGTCGAAGGGTGCTCCGAGCCGAAAGCCGTCGAAGCCGAGGAGGGCTGCGGCGGTCGAACCGCTCGCCCAGACCTGGCCCCCGATGTCGAGCAGCAGCGCTCTGAGCTCGGTTTCTGCAGATACAGCGGCACCGGGAAGACGGAACGTCTGTCGTCCGATGGGAAGGAGGGTGCCGCTCTGGACTCGGCGCCGAAGCTGGTCATCCGAACCGCCGATCGAGTGCACTTGGCTCCTCGAGACGATCCCCAGCTGACCGTTCGCGACCGACGCAATGCGCCGGTTGAGGTTGGTCATGTGTTCATCATCGACGTCTGTTGTCACAGTGTTGACGAAGCGGTCCCTGTCCCGGGCCGATGAGCAGCGCGATCCGTCGTGTTTCCCGAATTCTGTGCCACCACAAGTACAGAAAACCGCGCGATGTCGTGACACAGAAACTTGGGCCGCGATCTGCGTCACCACATGTCCAGCACTACGCCGGTTGCTGTGACACAAAGAATCTCCGACTCGGGCGGGAAGCGGGCTCGACGGCGTGGGGAACCGAGCAGCTGCGTCTGCCGAGAGTCAGTCGACGAGCCGAGCGGGGAAGCCGCCCTTGGCGACCGGCCCCCAGCGTTCGATCGTCAGCCGGATCAGGCATTTGCCTTGCGCACTCATCGCCTCGCGGTATTCGTCCCAGTCGGGGTGCTCGCCGGAGATCACGCGAAAGTAGTCGCAGAGTCCATCGAGCGCTGCGGGCAGGTCGATCACTTCGGCGGCGCCATCGACCTGCACCCATTCGCCGTTCCACTCATTGCTCTGCACGACCATCGACGCCTTCGGATCGCGACGCAGATTGTGGACCTTGGCGCGTTCGGGGTAACTCGATACGACGATTCGGCCTTCGTCATCGAGTCCCATCGACACGAGCGACGATTGTGGCCACCCGTCGCGCCGGTTGGTCAGCAGCACGCCGTGGTGGCGAGGACGGATGAAGTCGTTCAGTTCGGCGCGTTCGACGATCCGGTTGGTAGCGACATACTTCTTGTTGACCATCGGGCGATCCTCGCAGGTCGGTGGTGTCCGCGCGGGACGTGCGGTGATACACAGCGGACATGACTTCCGGATTCACTGCAGCCGACGTGCCGGACCAGTCGGGCCGAACCTTCCTCGTCACCGGGGCCAACACCGGGCTCGGGCTCGAAGCAGCAAAGGTGCTCGCTGAGCGCGGAGGCCGCGTCCTGCTCGGGTGCCGCTCCGAGGACAAAGCGATGCGGGCAATGGCCGAGATCGAAGCAGTCGTGCCCGGTGCCGACCTGGAATTCGTGTCCCTCGACCAGGCCGACCTCGCCAGTGTGCGCCGCGCCGCCGACCAGGTGCTGGCCGAGGACCGGCTCGATGTGCTGGTCAACAACGCCGGCATCATGATGCCGCCCAAGGAGATGACCGCCGACGGCTTCGAATCCCAGTTCGGGGTGAATCACCTGGGCACGTTCGCCCTGACCTCACTCCTGCTTCCCAAACTCGCCGAACAGGGTGCTGACGCGGTACCGCGCGTCGTCGTCACGAGCAGCATTGCCCACCGCGGGGCGAAGATCTACTTCGACGACATCGACGCCGACAACTCCTACCGCACTCAGGACCGGTACGGCCAGAGCAAGCTTGCCAATCTGATGTTCATGTATGAACTCGACCGCCGACTCCGAGCCGCAGGCTCGTCCACGATTGCAGTGGGCTGCCACCCGGGCATCGCCGACACCGAGCTCGCGAGGCACCTGCCCGCCATCGTTCGGTTCGCTGTTCCGCTGTTCCGGCCGCTCTTCAACTCGGCGGCCGAGGGGGCCTGGCCCACGCTGATGGCGGCCACCGATCCCGCAACCGAAAGTGGCGCATATCTCGGCCCGACCAGGCGCAACGAGACCGCCGGGCCCGCAGGCGTCGCCCGGGCAACCGCGGTTGCCAAAGACGATGCGCTCGCGGCTGGTCTGTGGGAACTGTCGATCGAGATGACCGGTATCGATCCCGACATCTGAGGCAGCCTGCTCGCTGCTGGTGACTCGATGGTCAGCAGCCGAGGGCGTTGGCCAGACCGTCAGGGTCGGCAACGCTGACCCACAGGGTCGAGTGCTTCCGGAACCCGATCACCTTCGGGATCCTCTCGACGAACTCGAGACACAGACCGAGCTCGTGGTTCGTGCCGAACGTCAGGCCATCGTCGGCCAGGCTGAGGCGTGCTCCGACGGCGGTGTACCAGCGGTGAGGTCCCGTCACCTCGGTGTGATCGATGTTCTCCACCGGCGTCTCGACGTTCAGGAAGCCGAACGTGGCTCGGAGCAATCCGTCATCGGTGAGCGTGACGCCGTCGGTCCGCTTGATCCTCAGCGCAGCGAACATCGGGCTCCACCGCTTGTCGAGACGGTACGGAAAGAACTCGCTCATGATCGGCATCTTGCCACCGCAACGCACAGCGACAGCGTGCCGGTGCGGCGCCAGGTGTCACAGTCGCCCTGTCGGGTGCAACGAACGGGCGCACCGGTCACTAGGTTCGCAACCGCACACCCTTCACTGATCTCAGGAGTCCCCAATGCCCGAAGCAGTCTTCGTTTCCTATGCCCGTACCGGTCTCGCCAAAGCTGGCCGCGGCGGCTTCAACATGACGCCGGCAATGTCGATGGCGGCGCACGCCATCAAGCACGCCGTCGAGAAGTCGGGTGTCGAGCCTGAATCCGTCGAGGACGTCGCGCTCGGCAACGGTGCACACGGCGCCGGCAACCTCGGGCGCCTGGCCGGGCTACTCGCCGGTCTGCCGGTCAACGTCGGTGGCAATACGATCCAGCGCCACTGCTCGTCGGGCCTGAACTCGATCGCCGTCGCAGCGAACCACATCAAGAACGACGGAGTCGACGTCGCTGTGGCAGCTGGTGTCGAATCGATCACCATGCCGGGTGGAGGCATCGACAGCCTCGGCGGCGTCGACCCGGCGCTCACCGAGGAGTACCCGGCCATCTTCATGGCGATGATCGAGACCGCCGACATCGTCGCCGAGCGGTACAACGTGACCCGGGAGTACCAGGACGAGTACTCCCTCGAGAGCCAGATGCGGATGGCGCAGGCCCAGGAGAACGAGCTCTTCGTCGACGAGATCGTCCCGATGGCCACGAAGATGAAGCTCGTCGATCGCGAGACCAAAGAAGAGTCCATCGTGGACTACGTCGTCGATCGCGACGAATGCAACCGTCCCACCACCACGCTCGAAGGCCTCGCGAAGCTCGGCCCGGTCCGTGGGGAGGGGAACTACGTCACTGCCGGCAACGCCAGCCAATTGTCCGACGGCGCTGCTGCCGTCGTGATGATGTCCGATACCGAAGCGTCGAAGCGCAACATCGAGCCGCTCGGTGCCTTCAAGGGTTGGGCCGTCGCTGGTTGTGAGCCTGACGAGATGGGCATCGGCCCGATCTATGCCGTCCCGAAGCTCCTCGAGCGCCACGGCCTCACCGTCGACGACATCGACATCTGGGAGCTGAACGAGGCCTTCGCCTCGCAGTGCCTCTACAGCCGCGACAAGCTCGGCATCGACCCCGAGAAGTACAACGTCAACGGCGGCTCGATCGCCATTGGACACCCTTTCGGCATGACCGGTACCCGTTGCGCCGGCCACATCCTCCAGGAAGGCAAGCGTCGTGGCGCCAAGCTCGGCGTGGTCACGATGTGCATCGGTGGTGGCCAAGGCGCAGCCGGTCTCATCGAGATCTACTGATCCGAGCCCACCCCTGACGTTTTCGGGAGGTTCGTGCAGTCACTGTGCGCAAGAACCTCCCGAAAGCCGACGACGGCGTGGGTGATCAGTGGAAGTTTGCGTCAGTGGCGGCCCACCAGGCGGCTGCGACGGGAGCCCGTTCGGCGCGCTGGCGAGTGAAATTCGCTGCGGCGCCCTGGCCGGGCCAATCGTGAGGGAGCAGCGTCTCGGGCAGGTCCGGGTCCAGCAGCGGGAAGCGTCGCCACGCATCGACCAGCCGGATCAGGTCACCGGTCGACTGTGACGAATCGGCGGCTGTGGTCGGCGTGAGCTGTTCGGCGAAGACGAGAAATGCCCGGTACTCGGCAGCGAGTTCGTCCGGCTGCCATGCGCGGCGTGCGAGTTCGATCGGGTCGCCGGTTTCGGTCATCTCGGACCGGAACATCGTGGCATCGATGCCGAACTGGTCGAGCACCTGCACGGCCTCTGCTTCGCGTTCGAGGCGGGGGCTGACCCACACCCCCTGGCCGATGGTGCCGAAACCGGCCCAGCCGAGCCGAACGCCGAGTGGTCCCCGCACGGTCCGCTGAGCTTCGGGCACGCTGGCAAGCAACACCAGCCATGTGCCGTCCCAGTCGTCAGATCGTTGGCCGAGTCCGTAGATCCGTTCCGCTCCTCGGTCGAGCACATCAGCAGCCCAGTCGGAGAGCGCCCAGCGGGTTCGCCGGCCAATGCGTTCCGATGCAAGCCACCCCTTCTCGGCCAACCGGCTGATCGCCTGCCGTGCGGCCTTTTCTTCCACTCCGACCAGACCGAGGGCGGCGACGAGCGTCTGCGTCCAGGCCGTGGTGCCGGTAGGTCGCATCAGCTCACCGAACACGGTGATGAGGAGATCGGAGGCACTCGACGAGCCGGCACCGCCATCGTTGCGCACGCCGAGAACCGGGGCCAGGGGAGCACTGTCGGGATTCATCTTCTACATTTTGCTTGCGTTCGACATGGAAAGCAAGGTATGTTCGAGAGGCCGACAGAACGGGATAGGCAAGCGACAGGGGGCTCGCAACATGACTGAGCAGACGACCGAAGCAACCGCAGCAGAACCGATCACCTTCGAGCGCAGCCCCGATTCCTATGCGCACTGGAATCTGAAGATCGACAGTGACATCGCCAGACTCTCGATGAGTGTGGCAGTCGACGGCGGCCTCCTGGGCGACTACGAACTGAAGCTGAACAGCTACGACATCGGCGTCGACATCGAGTTGGCCGACGCAGTCCGGCGGCTGCGCTTCGAGCACCCCGAGGTCAAGGTCGTCGTGTTGGACAGCGCCGTCGAGGGCGTGTTCTGTGCCGGGGCGAACATTCGAATGCTCGCCGCTGCCTCCCACAGCCACAAGGTCAACTTCTGCAAGTTCACGAACGAGACCCGCCTCGAGATCGAAGAGGCATCGGCCGAGTCCGGGCTCCGCTTCCTCGCAGCGATCAACGGTGCGTGCTCCGGTGGCGGCTACGAGGTCGCCATGGCCTGCGATCACCTCCTGCTCGTCGACGACCGCTCGAGTTCGGTGTCGCTCCCCGAGGTGCCACTGCTCGGCGTGCTGCCGGGAACCGGTGGACTGACCCGACTGACCGACAAGCGCCACGTCCGGCGCGATCGCGCCGACGTGTTCGCCACCCTGTCCGAGGGCATCCAGGGTGCGCAGGCCGTCGACTGGAATCTGGTCGACGAAGTCGCGCCTCCGTCGTCGTTCGAGACTGCAGTGGGCGAACGGGCCGGAGCGCTGGCGGCCACATCCGAGCGGGTCGACGACGGTACGGGCATCGTGCTCGAACCGCTCGACCGCACGGTCACCGCTGATGCGGTCGCCTACCGGTTCGTGCGGGCCGACCTGGACCGTCCCGGCCGCTCGGCGTCGCTCACGATCACCGCCAGCACAGACGCCGACTGGTCGCTGACCGCTGCGCGCGAACTCGACGACGTGTTGTGTCACCTCCGCTTCAACGAACCGCTGCTCGGCACGATCGTGTTGCGCACAGCCGGTGATTCCGACGCCGTCGTCGCGCACACCGAACGGCTCCTCGCCGGCACCGATCACCTCTCACGCGAGACGGCGCTGCTCTGGAAGCGGGTGCTTTCACGGCTCGACCTCACGGCTCGCAGCCTGATCGGCGTGGTCGAGCCCGGCTCCTGTTTCGCCGGTGTGCTCGCCGAAGTGCTGCTCGCCGCCGACCGCAGCTACATGCTGAACGGCATCTTCGAAGACGACGACGACCCGCTGCCGGCTGCCACGATCCGACTCACGCCGGCCAGCGCAGGGCCGATGCCGATGGCCAACGGCATCACGCGGCTGACCTCCCGGTTCTGGGGATCACCCGACGACGTGGCCGCCACCGAAGCAGCGATCGGCGAATCGATCGACGCCGCCCGCGCAGCAGAACTCGGCCTCGTCACGTCGACGCCCGACGACCTCGACTGGGACGACGAGGTCCGCCTCGCCATCGAAGAACGCGCCAGCTTCTCGCCAGATGCCCTCACCGCAATGGAAGCCAACCATCGCTTCGCCGGGCCCGAGACCATGGCGACGAAGATCTTCGCTCGCCTTTCCGGCTGGCAGAACTGGGTCTTCATCCGCCCGAACGCCAGCGGCCCCGACGGCGCACTGCGCAAGTACGGCACCGGCATCCGACCCACCTACGACCACCACCGCACCTGAGCACAGGGAGATGACATGACGAACATCGACTACAACGAGCGCATCCCGAACAACGTCGACCTCGCCGACGACCGGCGCCTCAAACGTGCACTGGAGAACTGGCAGCCCCGGTTCCAGGACTGGTGGTCCGACATGGGTCCGGCCGGTTTCCAAGAAAAAGACGTGTATCTCCGCACCGCCGTCGACGTCGGCCGTGAGGGGTGGGCGCATTTCGGCCACGTCAAGATGCCCGAGTACCGGTGGGGGATCTTTCTCAGCGAGGCCCAACCCGATCGCACGATCGGCTTCGGCGACAGCAAAGGCCAACCGGTCTGGCAGGAGGTGCCGGGTGAGTTCCGGACCGACCTCCGCCGCCTCATCGTGGTGCAGGGCGACACCGAGCCAGCGTCGGTCGAACAGCAACGCCTCCTGGGTGCGACGGCACCGTCGCTCTATGACCTGCGCAACCTCTTCCAAGTCAACGTCGAAGAGGGCCGTCACCTGTGGGCGATGGTGTACCTGCTGCACCGCTACTTCGGCAAGGACGGCCGTGACGAGGCAGACGCCATGCTCGAACGCAACTCCGGTGACGACGATCAGCCACGCATCCTCGGTGCCTTCAACGAAGAGACGCCCGACTGGCTGTCGTTCTTCATGTTCACCTACTTCACCGACCGCGACGGCAAATACCAACTCGGGGCCCTACGGGAGTCGGCATTCGATCCGCTGAGTCGGACCTGCGACTTCATGTTGAAAGAAGAAGCCCATCACATGTTCGTCGGGGCGACCGGAGTCGGCCGAGTCGTCGAACGCACCGCGCAGTTGATGAACGAATACGACACCGACGACGTCACCACACACGGCGGCATCAACCTCGACACGCTGCAGCGCTACATCAACTTCCACTATTCGGTCAGTCTCGATCTGTTCGGCTCAGAGAAGTCGACGAACGCTGCGAACTACTACGCCGCCGGACTCAAGGGCCGCTATGGCGAAGACAAGTACGACGACGACCACGTCCTGCTCGACACCGAGGCGCACTACCTCACCGTTGCCGACGGAGCGATTACCAGTGAGACGCTGTCCGCTCGGGCGCTGGTCAACCACGAGTTGCGCTCCGAATACACCGTCGACTGCGAGAAGGGCCTCCGGCGCTGGAACCGCACGCTTTCCGAGGCGGGAATCGCCGTCGAACTGTCGTTGCCGCACGTCGGCTTCAACCGGGAAGTCGGATCGTTTCGTGATCATCACGTCAGCCCCGACGGCGTCCTGCTCACCGAGCAGGAGTGGGCGGAACGCTCGCCCGGTTGGCTTCCCTCGCAGGCCGAAAAGGAACACGTCGGTTCGTTGATGAAGCCCGCCTTCGGTGGGGGTGAGATGGCCGGTTGGATCGCGCCGCCGTCGAGCGGTGTCGGCACCCTGCCGGTCGACTACGACTACGTCCGGCTCTAGTCCCACCGTGCCAGCATCGGAACCACAGGGCGCCGTGACGATCGACGTCGTCGACGTGCACGGGGCTCGACTCCGGACGGCCACCTGGGGGAGCGCCACCCCGGACATCGTGCTGCTGCACGACGGACTCGGTTCGATCGGGCAGTGGCGCGGCGTCCCCGCTGACATCCGACGAGCGACGGGCGCAACGGTCATGGCGGTCGACCGGTCGGGGCACGGGGCATCGACTCCGATCCCCGATGGCCCGTGGCCTGCCGACTGGCTCCACCGTGAAGCAGTGGTGCTCGCCGACCTGCTCGTCTGCCTGGAGGCCCACGCACCACTGCTCGTCGGGCATTCCGACGGCGGATCGATCGCCCTGCTCCATGCCGCCGCAGGTGGCGCAGTCGCCGGAGTCGTCGCGCTGGCTCCACACTCCTTTGTCGAACCGATGTGCGTCGAGGCAATCCAGGCGATGCGCAGATTTCCGGAGGTCGTCGTTGCGGGTCTAGCCCGCCACCACGATGCCCCGGGACCGTTGTTCGATGCTTGGAGCGGTGCCTGGACGAGCGATGCGTTCGCTCCGTGGGACGTCCGGCCGACACTCGGCGACATCGATCGGCCCGTGCTCGTCGTCCAGGGCAGCGGGGACGAGTATGCGACGGCGGCTCAACTCGAACAGACCGCGCTCGCGATCGGCAGCAACGCCGAGGCCATGTCGATCGACGGAGTCGGCCACGTGTTGCATCATCAGGTGCCCGACACGGTCACGGGCCTCGTCGCAGCGTTCTACGATCAACACGTGGCGGCCCCGAGGGTTGCCGAGGGGAACTGACATGCACGAACACTTCAACGCCGCCACCTGGCTGGTCGACCGCCACGTCGACGCTGGCGACGGTGCGCGAATTGCCGTGATCCAAGGTGACGACAACTACACCTACGCCGATGTCAAGCAGCTCTCCGAACGCGCCGCGTCCGGCCTCGCAGCACTCGGAGTGAGGGCCGAAGAACGCGTCGCGATGGTGATGCTCGACTCGATCGAGTTCGTTGCCACTTTCTTGGGTGCACTGCGGATGGGCGCGGTCCCCATCCCGATGAACCCGCTGCTGCCCGGACGCGATCTCGGCGTGATCGTCGCCGATGCGCGAGCGAAAATCGTCGTGATGTCGGCGGAGCGTCTCGTCAGCCGTCCTGACATGCTCGCGGGCGCCCCCGAGGTCCGCACCACGGTGGTCACCTCGAACGACGACGCAGTGCTGAGCGACGGTGTCGTCGGCTGGAGCGACTTCGAGCACGGTGGCGTCGGCATCGCTCCGACATTCGAGACGTGGGCCGAATCGCCCGGCTTCTGGCTCTGCACCTCGGGGTCGACCGGTGCACCCAAACTCGCAATGCATCGCCACAACGACATCCCAGCCACCTGTGAGACCTACGCCGAGCAGGTCCTCGGTATCCGACGCGACGACGTCTGCTACTCGGTCGGGCCGATGTTCCACGCGTACGGGCTGGGCAACTCACTCACGTTCCCGTTCTCGGTCGGAGCAACCGCAGTGCTGGACCCCCTCCGTCCGCCGACGCCGCAGCGAGTCGCGGAAACGGTGAGCACTCATCGTGTCACGCTGTTCTTCTGCATCCCCACCTTCTACGCAGCGCTGCTCGCGTCGGACATCACCGACGACACGTTTGCCACCGTCCGCTGGGGTGTCTCGGCGGCCGAAGCGCTGCCCGCTGAAACCTTCGAGCGCTTCCGCTCCCGGTTCGACGTCGTCATCCTCGATGGCATCGGCTCGACCGAACAGTTACACATCTACCTCTCCAACCGACCGGACGCGCTGCGCGCCGGCACCAGTGGCATGGCCGTGCCCGGCTACGAGGCGCGCGTGGTCGACGAGCACGGCGCCGACCAGCCGGCGGACGAACCCGGCCAACTGCTCGTGCGCGGCCCGGCGATGGCAACCGGGTACTGGTGCCGGAGTGAGACGTCGCAGTCGACGTTCGTGGGCGACTGGATGCGAACCGGCGACCTGTACTCCTGCGATGCCGACGGCTTCCACACCTACCTCGGCCGGGTCGATGACATGCTGCGCGTCGGTGGCGAATGGGTGTCGCCCGCGGAGGTCGAAGGCGTGCTCATCGAGCATGAATCCGTCCTCGAAGCGGCGATCGTCGGCCAGTCGGACGATCAAGGTGTCCTGCGCCCCGTCGCGTTCGTCGTGAGCGCCCCCGACGCGCAGGCGACCGCGGATGTCCTCGGGGCGCACTGCCGCGATCGGCTCGCCGGGTACAAGCGACCCAAGCGGTACGAGTTCGTCGACGACCTCCCCAAGACCGCCACCGGCAAGATCCAACGCTTCCGACTCCGGTAGCCAGACTCTGATAACCGGTGACGACGCGGTGCCTGGCACCATGTCGTCCATGGAGCTGAACGATCGAGTCATCATCATCACCGGCGGCGGATCGGGCATCGGTGAGGCGCTCGCGCACGCTGCCCATCGCGAAGGTGCCCGCCACGTCGTGGTCGCCGACCTCGACGGCGCAGCGGCGGACCGCGTTGCCGCTGAAGTCGACGGTACCGGCGTCGCCATCGACGTCCGCGACGAGGCGGCCATCGTGGCAATGGTCGAGGCAATCGAGACGGCCCACGGCCCCATCGACGTGTTCGTGTCGAACGCCGGGTACGTCACCGTCGGTGGGCTCGAAGACACCAACGAACGGATCGACCACATGTGGGACGTACACGTGATGAGCCACATCTATGCAGCTCGTGCCGTGCTGCCGTCGATGATCGCTCGCGGCGAGGGCTACCTGCTCAGCACTGCCTCGGCAGCAGGCCTGCTGACCCAGATCGGCTCGCTCGCCTACTCGATCACCAAGAGTGCAGCGGTCTCGCTCGCCGAATGGTTGTCCGTCAGTCATCACCACCAGGGCATCGGGGTGTCGGTCCTGTGTCCGCAGGCAGTCGCCACCAACATCGTCGCGAACAGCCCGGACCTCGGCGGGCCGGCTGACGGCGGTGCCGACATCGGCGATGAGCCCGAAGACTTCGAAGGCGGTGTCGCCTCCGGAGATGGCGTCATCAGCAGCGCAGACACCGCACAGGCATGCGTCGACGCGATCCGTGAGGGCCGCTTCCACGTCCTGCCTCATCCGGAAGTGCAGACGTACATGGAGCGCAAGGCCACTGACGTCGATCGATGGCTCGCAGGGATGCGACGTTTCCAGGGCGCACTGTCCAACGGCGGCCCGCTGCCCGGTGACGCCATTGCTCCGAACCTCTGATGTGTCGGAGCCGCTGATTCGTCCGAGCTCCCGAGAGTTGCTCTGAGCGGGGCATGATCGGCAACACTGCGGGGGTGGACAACGCTGAGACGCCGGTCGGATTCGATGTGTCGTTGGTCGAGCCGTGGATGGCCGCCAACACCCGGGTCGTGCCGCCGTGCCGATGGACCCGCCTCACCGGAGGACACTCCAACCTGACCTACCTCCTCACCGACAGCACCGGCGAGGAGTTCGTGATCCGGCGACCGCCGCAGGGCGAACTGCTTCCCAAGGCCCACGACATGTTCCGCGAGTACCGGATCATCGAAGCGCTCCATCCGGTCGGTATCCCCGTCGCCGAACCGATCGGCTACTGCGACGATCGCACGGTCTGTGACAAGCACTTCTACGTGATGGGCAAGGTCGGCGGTCAAGCGCTCTACACGGGCACCGACGCAGCCGAATGGCTCGATCTCGATGCTCGTGCCAGAGTCGGCAGGTCATTCATGGAGACGCTCGCTGCGATCCATTCGATCGAGCCCGCCGACGTCGGGCTCGGCGATCTCGGGCGGCCCGACGGCTACGTGGCTCGTCAGATCAGAACGTGGTATGGCTCGTGGACTGCATCCGCGGAGTTCGCCGACTACGACGACGACCGCATCCACGAACTCCACAGCTGGTTGAACGATCGCCTCCCCGAGCAAGGTCCCGGCCGAGTGGTGCACGGCGACTACGGCGTCCACAACTCGATGGTCGGCAGCGACGGATCCCTGGTGGCCGTACTGGACTGGGAGATCGCCACGCTCGGCGATCCGCTTGCGGACTTCGCATACGCCCTCAACGCATGGTCGCAAGCCGATGAAGCAGCGGCGGTGGAGGCCGATGCTGCGACTGCGATCGAGGGGTTCTGCAGTCGTGACGACCTCGTCGAGTACTACGCGGCCCTGACCGGCGCTGATCTGTCCGATCTGTCGTACTACCGGGCCTTCAACTCGTTCAAGACCGCCTGCATCCTGCACGGGGTCTACGCCCGCTACCGGATGGGTCAGAAGAGCACGGACGGTGTCGACATGGATGGCCTGTTCAGTCGGATCGCGACTTCGATCGAACTGGCCGTCGCCCATGCCGCCGACACCTGATTCCGCAGCAGGTGACGCTCGAATCACCGCCGCGATCGACATCGGGACGAACTCGATTCACCTGATCGTGGCGCGTCTCGCCGATCACGGCGGCTTCGAGATCCTCACCACCGAGAAGGAATCGGTGCGTCTCGGTCAGGGTGGCGGCGAGATGAAGCAGCTCGCTCCCGATGCCATCGAGCGTGGCGTGGCCGCGCTCATCCGAATGAGCCAGGTGGCGACCAGTTTTGGTGATGCGGACGTGGTCGCCGTGGCCACGAGCGCCGTACGCGAAGCATCGAACAAAGCCGAGTTCCTCGACCGCGCGCTGCAGGAGACCGGTATCGACATCGAGGTGATCAGTGGCTTCGAAGAGGCGCGCCTCATCCACCTGGGTGTGCTGCAGGCCCTGCCGGTGTACGACCAACGGTTGCTGCTCGTCGACATCGGTGGCGGTAGCACCGAGTTCCTGATCGGCCAGGGAGCTGAGCCGATCGAGGCGCGCAGCATGAAGCTCGGGGCGATCCGGCTCACCGAACGGTTCTTCGGTGAGGCGACCAGGAGCGGACGCCGCCCGAGCAGCGATGACGTCGATGCATGCCGTCACTACGTGCGCGCCGCACTCGCTCCTGTCGGTCGTGAGCTCGGTGGGCATCAACCGGAGATCGCGATCGGCAGCTCCGGCACGGCCACGACGATCGCAGCGATGGCAGCCGCCGAGCGCGGCGACGACATCCGCCAGATGAACGGGGTCGTGTTCACCGCACGGGAACTCGGCAAGGTGGTCGACAGCGTGATCGGGGCCAAGGATCGCACCCGCGTCCCCGGGCTGGACGACAAGCGTGCTGACATCATTCTCGGCGGTGCCATTCTGCTCGACGAGGTGTTTCGGGCGTTCGACCTCGCGGAGATGACGATCTCGACCAATGCACTGCGTGAGGGCGTGCTGTTCGATCGGTTCGCTGACCGGTCGGGCGGCGACCTGCAGGATCTTCGTCGAGCCAACCTCGTGCGTCTTGCGCGACAACTCGACCCCGATCCGGCCCACGCCGAACACACCGCACAACTCGCCGGGCAACTGTTCGACCGTTCGCGCTCACTCCACGATCTCGACGACGACGCACGCGAGCTACTGGTCGCGGCCTCGGTGGTCCACAACGTGGGGTTGTTCATCAGCCATTCGAGCCACCACAAACACTCGTACTACGTGATCCGCAACAGCGAGCAGCTCACCGGTTTCACCGAGCACGAGATCGAACTGATCGCCGTGATCGCGCGATACCACCGAAAATCGCGACCGAGTGACAAGCACGACGAGTTCGCCGCACTGTCCAAGACAGACCAGCGTCTCGTGCGTGTACTGGCTGGAATGATGCGAGTGGCGATCGGACTCGATCGAAGCCACACCGGCAACGTCCAGACGATGCGCGTCAGCGTCGACGACGGGCAGATGACCATCGAGCCGCTCGCCCGTGACGACTCCGACATCGACCTCGAGATCTACGCCGCCGGCGAACGGTCGGGACTGCTCGCAGCGGTCCTCGACGTCGACATCGACGTCGTCGCATCATCGGAGTCGTCGTCGCATTCGTCGAGGCAGCTCGAGTCGTCCTGACTCAGTTCGTCCTGACCCGCCCCGCCCTGACTGAGCCACTCCTGGGCATACTGGGCGACATGGCCGATCCAGCGAGCACACCGATGAAGCCCGGGGACAGCGCACCGCCAGCGGCGGCGAACTTCATCCGAGACATCGTGGAGACGCACAACGAAGAGCAGACATTTGGTGGTCGCGTGCAGACCAGGTTCCCGCCCGAGCCGAACGGCTACCTCCACATCGGCCACGCCAAGGCGATCACGGCAGACTTCGAACTCGCCAACGAGTTCGGTGGCGTGTGCAATCTGCGTTTCGACGACACGAACCCGGACACCGAGGACACCAGCTATGTCGATGGCATCATCGAAGATCTCGCCTGGCTGGGCTACCCGCTGGAGCGCCCCGCACTCTTTGCGAGCGACTACTTCGAACAGCTCGCACGTTGGGCCGAGCTGCTGATCAGCAACGGCCTGGCGTACGTCGACGACCAGGACGGCGACACGATTTCCGAGCAGCGCGGCGGCTACGGCAAGCCTGGCTTCGAAAGTCCGTATCGGGATCGCACGCCCGAGGAAAATCTCGATCTGTTCAGCCGGATGCGCAACGGCGAGTTCGCCGAGGGCGCTCACGTTCTGCGCGCCAAGATCGACATGCAGCACGAGAACATGCAGCTCCGCGATCCCGTCATGTACCGGATTCGACTCGAATCCCACCACCGGACCGGCGACGCATGGAAGGTCTACCCGACCTACGACTGGGCCCACGGCCAGAGCGACGCCATCGAAGGGGTCACCCACTCGCTGTGCTCGTTGGAATTCGACTCCCATCGGGCGCTGTATGACTGGTACCTCGACCGACTGGGCGAGCTCGGAGCCCTCGAAGACGAACAACCCCGTCAGTACGAGTTCGCCCGGCTCGAACTGACCCACACGATCACCTCCAAGCGCAAACTCGCGACGCTTGTCGCGGACGGAGTCGTCGGTGGTTGGGACGACCCCCGCCTCCCGACCCTGCGCGGGTTGCGTCGCCGGGGCTACCCCGCTGCATCGATCCGGGAGTTCTGCGACTTCATCGGCGTGTCCAAGACCAACAGTCGCCACGAGATCGAGCTGCTCGAGTCGTTCATCCGGACACGGCTGAACAAGGTCGCGCTCCGGCGGATGGCCGTGCTCGACCCGGTGAAGGTCGTCATCACCAACTGGCCGACCGACGAGTCGGGAGCGCCGATCGTCGAGCAGGTCGAGTTGAACAACAACCCGGAGAACCCCGACGACGGGGTCCGCAGCGCGCCGTTCTCCGGCGTGCTGTACATCGAGCAGGACGACTTCCGAGCTGACCCACCGCCGAAGTACTACCGCCTCACGCCCGGCCGCGAAGTCCGCCTCCGGGGCGCCTACTTCATCACCGCAACCGACTTCGTCGCCGACGACGACGGCAACGTCACCGAAGTGCACGCCACCTATGACCCCGACACGCGTGGCGGCACCGCGCCCGACGGTCGCAAGGTCAAGTCGACAATGCACTGGGTGAGTGCCGCCCACGCCCTCGACGCCGAGGTGGCCCTCTACGACCGTCTCTTCACCGCCGACAACCCAGGTGCCGAGACGGGTGATCCGTTCGACGACCTCAACCCGCAATCGCTCGATCTTCGTTCGGGCTGCAAGCTGGAGCCGATCTTGGCCGACGTGACGCCCGGCGATGTCGTGCAGTTCGAACGCCTCGGCTACTTCGCGGCCGACCCGACCGAGCCGAGACTCTTCCATCGCACCGTCGGTCTGCGTGACGAATGGGCCAACATCCAGAAACGGAAGTGACGCCGAAGGCGACGACATCTGCCGCAGGTGTTGCGGTAACTTCCGCGCATGACTGTAGATGATGGTCCAGCGCAGGTCACTGCGTCGCGACTGACATCGAGACCGGGATTGCGACTGACGGCGCTGGTCGTTGGCCTGGCTGCAGCCGTCGCCGGGTCGGTGGCCTGGCCGACCGACGTGCTCGAGCCCCCGGCGGCTGAAGCCGTGGCGTCGTCGGCGGTTTCGTGCGATGACTCCCTGCAGGTCAGCGTCCCGGTGTCGCCGCCGTTGCAGAGCTACACCTCGATCACACCACGTCGTGTCGTCGACACCCGCGACGGGCGCGGTGGTCATCAGGGCACGGTTCCCGGCGGGTGCACGCTGCGATTGCAGCTCGCGAACTCCGCGGTTCCCGATGATGCCGGAGCGGTGGCGCTCTCATTGACCGCGGTCTCCCAGGTGCGAGGCTTCATGACGTCGTTTCCGTGCGATGAAGGCCGCCCGCCATCGTCCAGCCTCAACACACGCGCCGATGTGCCGACGGCAAACCTGGTCGTCGCGGTCCCGGACACGCAGCGAGAAATTTGTGTGTTCACCTCCCAGGACAGCGACATCGTCATCGACATCCAGGGCTGGTGGGCAGATGGAGCCAGCCGTTTCCGGCCCGTCGAACCAGTCCGCGCCGCTGACACCCGCGAGCTCGCCGAGCCGGTTCGCCTCGGTGCCGGCGAGATCCGCAATCTGCAGGTCGGCGGTGCCTTCGTCCCGGCCGAAGCCACCTCGATCGTCGTGAATCTCACCGCCACCGAGACCGCAGAGCCAGGGTGGATGGTCATCTACCCCTGCGGAGAAACGCCGCCGCTCGCCTCGAATCTCAACTACGGAACCGGTGACACCCGGGCGGTCGCTGCAGTCGTCGGGATCGGTTTCCGCAATGGTGGCCAGGGTCAGATCTGCGTCAAGACCCACGTCGCTGCTCACTTCATCATCGATGTCGTGGGGTACTACGCACCCGAACCCGCCTTCGGCCCCTCGATGGAGCTGCAACCGGTGCAGCAGCGGTTGGTCGACACCCGCGATGCCACCGGTCCGTGGGACCGCCCGTTCCGGGCCCGCGAAATCCGTGAGATCGACCCGACCGTCGGGCTCGCCCGGGCCGAGGACGCCTCAGCAGTGGTGATCAATGCCATCGGGCTGGAAGCAGATGAGCAGGGATACCTGACCGTGTTCCCGTGCTCTGACACACCGCCACTGGTGTCGACACTCAACACGTTCCCAGCCAGCGAAGTAGCAAATCTGTTGACGGTCGAGCTGAGCGACGAGGGAACCATCTGTGTGCTGTCGCACACCAGCGGCGATGTCGTGCTCGATCTCGTCGGGCTGATGGTGGTTCCCGACGGGTCGCCACTCGACGAGATCGTGGTCAGCGGGCCCGATGTCTGGCCGGAGTATCGGATCGAAGGCAGTGACTACACATTGGCCTGCGACGAGGGCAGCAACGACGTCACCTTCGCCGTGGAACCGCATCGGGGTCGCGCAGTGCGCGTCGGCGGGAAACTCGTCGACGATTCGGGCAGCGTCACACTGCAACTGGAAGCCGACGACCTGACGACCGTCGAGCTGAGCGGCGCAGGAACCGACGACGTGACCTATCACTTCCGCTGCATGCCGGCGGACTTTCCGGAGTTGATCATCAACCGGGCTGGAGATCCGGAGCCGGGTTGGTACCTGACAGCGCTGGGCGGTGGCCCGGACGATCCGACGTTCGCCGTGATCTTCGATGAACGCGGGTTTCCCATCTGGTATCAGCGAACGTCGCGGTGGGCAATCAACGCTCAGCGGCTTGCCGACGGCACGATCATGTACGACACCGCTGATGGTGTCGGGTTCGGCGTCGGTCCAGATGAGGCGGCGACGATCATCGAGTTGAACGGCGACGTCGTGCAGCAACTGACCACCGATGACCCTGACGCGTTCCCGCTGGATCATCACGAGTTGCTCGAACGGCCGGGCGGTGGCTGGGCGATGCTCAGCTATCCGTACTACCCGTCGCTCGACGTGTCAGCGATCTACCCGACGGCGGCGCCCGACCTCGATCCTGACTGTGGCCCCGACCCCGTACCCACGACCACCACCACCACGACGATGGCCCCGCCGCCAACGACCACCACCACGACCAGCACCACCACCACGTCCACCACGACCACGACCACCACGACGGTGGCCCCGCCGCCCACGACCGTGCCGGAATCAACGACCACGACCAGCAGCACGACCAGCAGCACCACCACGACCGTGCCGGAATCGACGACCACGACCAGCAGCACCACGACCAGCAGCACCACCACGACCACCACGGTTCCCGAACCAGAGCCGTCGCTGTACTGCGAGCCTGCGGTCGGTAGCGTGATCCGCGAAGTCGGTGACCCCGTGGACGACAGCGGCGATCTGGCGGTCCCGACGCTCGAGTGGGAGTGGGATGCACTCGACCACTTCGACCTCAGCGAGGTGCAGTTCCAGCAGCGCTTCAACAACTACGTACCGTTGCCGACGTCCGGCGAAGTCGACCTGTTCCACATCAACTCCCTCGATCTGCAAGACAATGGCGACTACGTCGTCAGCGCTCGGCACCTCGATGCTGTGTTCCGGGTCAATCGCAACGCCGATCCCGCTCACGCCGAAGGCGACGTCGAATGGATTCTTGCAAGCGAGCCGGCCCAGGGGTGGGTCCAACCGGACCAGAACGAAGACCGGCGGCTCGAGATCATCGGCGATCCGTTGGGTGGGCCGCGTCGACCCCACGATGCGCGCCTCGACGGCGACATCCTGACCCTGTTCGACAACCAGACAGCAACCACCGACCAAGCGCGCGCCGTCGCCTACGAGATCGACGCGGAAGCGGGCACTGCGACACTGCTCTGGCAAATCGCCGAACCGTTCGGCCGGGTGAGTAATGGCCTGGGATCGATTCGAGTGAACCCCGACGGCAGCCGCCTCATTAATTGGGGAGGGCTTCAACCGATGTTCAACGAGTTCGATGCCGACGGAGAGCTGTTGCTCTCGATCGGCGCTGCCTCGTCGAGCCAGGCCTACCGAGTCGTGAAGTACGAACCGAGCGCCTTCGACATCGACGAACTCCGTGACGGTGCGTCGAGTGTCAACGTGCCGTGAATCGGCGAGGTGATTCAGCCGACTTCGAGCGGGAGGAGCGCGTCGGCGGCCTCAGCGATGTGCGCAACCCACTGGTCTGGCGACCTGGGTTCGTCGATCGGCAGCACCACAAACTTGGTCGTGCCGACATCAATGAACTGCTCGATCAGCCTGGACAAGCCGTCCCATGACGACGGTACGAGTTCAGCGACGTCGTCGAGATCAGGCCGGCGCTTCGCGAGCAGCCGGAGCAACGCATCCGGTACCTCACCGAACGCGTAGGGGACGAGGACGCCGTAGTGGTCGTCGTCGATCGACCGGTCGTGCTCGCGAGCCACGTCTTCGATCACGACACGCCCCGCAGCAGCATCAGCAGGAGTCACGAACGAGGGCAGCCAACCGTCAGCCACGCGCCCGACGCGTCTGAGTTCAGACGGTGCAATGCCGCCCAGCCAGACATCCATCCGCTTCGGTGCGGGCAGCACGCGCACGCCTTCGTACTGGAAGTAGGTGCCGTCATGATCGAAGGAGTCGCCGGTCCAGCACTTCTGCATGACCGCGAGCGCTTCGTCGAAGATCTTGGCGCGCTCGGTTCTCTCGACTCCGAAGGCCTGCTGTTCAACCGGATCGACCGCTCCGAGACCGAAGGCCGGAAGCAGCCGCCCGCCCGACATGAGGCCGAGCGTGGCGAGTTCCTTGGCCAGCACGACCGGGTTGCGGCCCGGCAGCACCATCACCGACATGCCGAACTTGAGCTTCGTGGTCCGGCCGGCGCCGTAGGCCATCGCAACGAGCGGGTCGGGTGCCTCGCCACTGATCTTCTCTGACAGCCAGAGCGAATCGAAGTCGTGCGCTTCGAGAGCGTCGACAACGACGCCGTAGGTCTCATCGTGCAGGTTCGTGCGGGTCCCGAGCCCGAAGCCGACTCGGACCTTCAACACCTCGTCTTCTGCGGCAGCGGTGGCGCTCACGAATGGGCGATGTCGTCGCTGCAGCGTGCAGCGAACACGGCGTGATGATCGAGAACGACAGGGCGGGGGTCAGCCATGCGACGATGCTCGCACAGCGAGCGGAAAGATCTGCGAGTCAGCGGGCATGCATCGGGCTGCGAGCAGGCAGCGGGACCGCAGTGCTCCGAACCCGGCCGGTCTGCACCCAGCTGGCGCCGAATGCCACGACGGCCACGACGGCCACGATCGCAACGTCAGGAACTTGGCCGGCGCGCGACACCACCACCGCTGCCAGGGCGGCGATGATCGAGATCACCATGGCCAACTTGATGGCGGCGATCCAGGTGCGGCGGCTGATGTCCATGTACGTGTTCATAGTTCAAAGGACGCACCAGCCGCCTCCGAGTTTCACTCTTTCGCCTACTTGTCACGGGACTGTCGGCTTTGTCACACGATCGCGCGGAAAGGTGTGACGAACCGATGACGACCATGTCGCTGTTCCGTGAACACCGACGCGCTGCGATGCGTGGCGATTCGCGGCGATTCGCGGCGATCCGGCGGTTGCCGGTCCGCAAGGTGGGTGATCACGTTCTCGACGTTCCATCCGGGACATGCCGGGACGAGACGCGCCGAGCCCGCGACCAAGAACGTTGGCGGACACGACCCCGGGCGCGACCGACGTGGCCCTGTTACCCGGGCACTTCGGGATCGCCCACCAGACGCGGCGTGGCGAGAGCTAGTTTCGGTGGATGTCCGCTCCGCTCCAGCCGCTCCAGCACTTCGATCTCCGTGGCCGGGTTGCGCTCGTCACCGGTGCGTCATCAGGCCTCGGTGACCGTTTCGCGCGTGTGCTGCACGGTGTGGGGGCGAACGTCGTGATCACGGCGCGGCGCGCAGACCGTCTCGAAGCGCTCGCGGCCGACCTGAACGCGACTCGCGCCGGGTCGGTGATCGCACTGCCCGGCGATGTCGCTCTCGAGCACGATCGGGAGACGATCGTCGCCGAGACGCTGACAGGATTCGGCCGTCTCGACGTGCTGGTCAACAACGCCGGCGTCGGCGGCAAGGTGGCCATCGAAGACGAACATCTCGAAACCTTCCGGCGGGCCATGGAGATCAACGTCACTGCGCTGTGGCACCTGTCGAAACTGAGCGCTCCGTCGATGATCGAGTCCGGATCCGGCTCGATCATCAACATCGCCTCGATGCTCGGTCACGTTGCATCGTCGCCGGTGAAGCAGGCCCACTACAGCGCCAGCAAGGGAGCGGTGGTCAATCTGACCCGCGAGCTCGCCGTGCAATGGGCTCGCAAGGGTGTGACCGTCAACGCGCTCTGCCCGGGCTGGTTCCCGTCGGAGATGACCGAAGGCATGGACACCGACGAGAGCAGCCAACGGTTCGTGCGGGCCAACACGCCGATCCCGCGGATGGGCGAGCCCCATGAACTCGACGGCGCGCTTCTCTTGCTCGCGAGCCCGGCAGGGTCGTTCATCACCGGCCAGAGCCTCATCGTCGACGGAGGGTGGACCGCTCGGTGAGCGGCACAGCAGACACGCACGGGAAGCGCACGGGCAGCGCACGGGAGGCGAGCAGCAGACGAGGTGCGCGGATCGCTTGTTCGAATGTGATCTAATTCTGACGGGAACACGTCCCACCCAGTTCAGGAGAACCACTATGAAAAACATGATGACCGAATTCAAAGAGTTCATCGACAAGGGTGACGTCGTCACCATTGCCGTCGGCTTGATCTTGGCGCTCTACTTCAGCAAGATCGTCGACGCCATCCTCGATGGCGTGATCAACCCGATCATCGCGGCGATCTTCGGCCAGTCCGACTATCGCAGCATCGGCTTCGACCTCGGCGAAGCCCGCATCAGTATTGGACTCGTCATCGACGCAGCGATCAGCTTCGTCGCGGTTGCGTTCATCTTGTTCTTGATGATCAAGGCGTACAACAAGACCCAGGAGCCGGCTGCCGAGGACGACGGTCCGAGCGAAGTCGAGTTGCTCACCGAGATCCGCGACTCGCTGCGCACACGCTGATCATCGCTGACCGGCTCATGCTGGTCACTGCAGTCTGACCGACGCGATCGTCGGGGTGTCACGACGCCTCGGCGATCGCGTCGTTGGTCTTTTCGTGCAACCCTTTTTCGCTTGACGACGCAATCGGACTGCCGATCCGCGCTTCAATGTGGTGATGCGCCGCCTGTGGATCGTCTCTGCTGTCGTGCTGGCAGGGTGCGGGACCTCCAGCGGTGCCGTCGATTCCGACGCTGCCACGTTGCCGACGCCGGCACCGACCATTCCCGGAGTCGGATCCCTGCCCGCAACGGTTCCCGAACGGGCGACCGCAACCGTGTCGCCCGCCAGCGACGTGCCGACGAGCGACGCGGTGAGGACCGAGCCGCTCGTCGTCATCGAGCGCCCGATCACTGCCGACGGCGACGTTGCCGAACTCGTGGGCGAACAGGTCGGCGGCAACCGGTTGCTGATGATCGGCGACTCGATCTTCGCCGGCACCGAGAACCGGTACGGCGGTGAGATGTGCGCAGGGCTCGAACCACTCGGATGGGCTGTCGAGGTCGCTGCCGAAGCCGGCCGATTCGTCGAGTTCGGTGTGCAGGTCGCCCGAAGCAAGGTGCCGGAGTCGAACGAGCCCGACGCACGTCTCGACCTCGACGAGGAGTCGAACGCCCCCGATTCGCCGGCGGCAGCCGACTCCGACGACTGGGATGCTGCGGCAGTGTTTCTCGGGAGCAACTACAACGGCGACCGTGGCAACTACGACGCAAAGATGCGCACGATCCTCGACCGGCTCGAACCTCGCCCGACACTGCTGTACACCGTCACGGAATACCGCTCGAACTACGCCGACGTGAACGCCGTGATCACCGAGCTGGCCGCCGACTATTCCAACGTCACCGTGATCGACTGGCGTGAGGCAGCCAAGACGCCCGGCGTCCTGCGCAGCGATGGCCTGCACCCGAACAACGCCGGTGAACAGGTGCTGGTCGACCTGACAGCGGCGGCACTCGGAGATGCCCCGGCCGGCGAGGCCGACTGCATCCGGTCCAGATTCCGCGACGACTCAGCCATCAAGGACGGCAACGGGTCGCCCAACACCGGTTCGTCGTCCAGCGGGAGTTCGTCCAGCGGTTCATCGAATGGCTCCAGCAGCGGCGGCGGGTCTTCGAGCGGACGTGGATCAGGGACCGCCACACCGCGCACTACGGCGTCCAGCAACACGGCGCCGGGCACCACCACCACGACCATCTCCAACGGCGTCGCGACCACGACGCCAGATTCGAACGACCCCGGTTCCAGCACACCGGATTCGGGCACACCGGATTCGGGCACACCGGATTCGGGCACGCCGGACTCGAGTGCTCCGGCAAACACGTCTGCGCCGGCAACCACATCTGCTCCCGCAACCACATCTGCTCCCGCAACGACATCGCCGAACACCACCTCGCCGAACACCACCTCGCCGAACACCACCTCGCCGAACACCACCTCGCCGAGCGCCGGCGAAGGTGACGACGGCACACCCTGACATCTGCCTCGCGCGCTAGCGGCGCTCGTAGCCTGGACGGAATGTTGCAAGCACAGGCGATCTCGGTCGAAGTGGGTGGACGCCTGCTCGTCGACGGCGCCAGCTTCACCGTGATGCCGCGCGACAAGGTCGGCATCGTCGGGCGCAATGGCGCCGGCAAGACGTCGATGTTCAAGGTGCTCGGTGGTGCAGTCGAGCCGAAGTCGGGTGCGGTGCTGCGCAAGGGAGGCTTCGGCTATCTGCCGCAGGACCCGAAGATCGACTCCGCACTCGATGGGCGCAGTTGCATCACCCACATCCTGTCCGGTCGAGGCATCGACGACGCCCTGGTCAAGATCGACAAGCTCCGTATCGCCATGGAGGAAAACCCCGACGAGCGCAACGTCACCCGCTACATCAACGCCGAAGAGGCGTTCCGTACCAACGGCGGCTACTCAGCAGAGAGCGAAGCACGCCAGATGGCAGCGGGCCTGGGCATCGAGGACGAGCGACTCGATCAGCCGATCAGCACCCTGTCCGGCGGCCAACGTCGGCGCATCGAACTCGCCCGCATCCTGTTCGCCGGCTCCGATGTCCTGTGTCTCGACGAGCCGACCAACCACCTCGACATCGACGCCAAGGAGTGGCTGCTCGGCTTTCTGCGTCAGTACAAGGGCGCCCTCCTCGTCATCAGTCACGACCTCGAACTACTCGATGAGGCGATCACCCGCGTCATCCACCTCGACCGTGCCTCCGAGGACGCTGTCGGGGAAATCTTCGAATACAAGGGCACCTACACCCAGTACAAGCGGGCCCGCGCCGACGACGAGACCCGACTCGCCAAGAAGGCGATCCTGCAGGGCAAGGAGATCGACCGGCTGCAAACCGTGGTCGATCGCTTCGGTGCCAAGGCAACGAAGGCCGCGATGGCCCACAGCGTCGAGAAGCGGATTGCTCGTCTCGAAGGCGAGCGTGTACGCGGGCCCCAATCGACCAAGTCGATGAACGTCCGCTTTCCACCACCGCCGAAGTGCGGCAACACCGTGATCACTGCAACAGGACTCTGCAAGGGATACGGCGGGCCGTCGATCTTCGAAGACATCAGCTTCGATCTCGGCAAGGGGGAACGGCTCCTCGTCCTGGGCTTGAACGGTGCCGGCAAGACCAGCCTGCTGCGGATCCTCGCCGGCGAGACCACGGCGAATCTCGGTGACTTCACGTGGGGATACCAGGCGCACGCCGGCTACTACGCGCAGGAACACGACAACTTGATGGTGCACGAATCGCTGCTCGACAACATCCGTCGTGCGGTCCCGACCGAGGTCGAACTCACCGAGACGCAGCTGCGCGGGCTGCTCGGAATGTTCGGCCTGTCCGGCGAGAAGGTGTTCCAGGAAGCCGGCACACTGTCGGGTGGGGAAAAGACCAAACTCGCGCTCGCGATGCTGATGGTCGGGCGCAACAACGTGCTGCTGCTCGACGAGCCGACCAACAACCTCGACCCGCCATCGCGCGATGCAGTCGCCTCGGCGCTCGTCGACTGGCCCGGAGCGATCATCCTCGTGAGTCACGATGAGGACTTCGTCCGCGAGCTGAATCCGACCAAAGTGCTGCTCATGCCCGACGGCGACGTCGACTACTACTCCGAAGACTGGCTCGACCTCGTATCGATGGCGTGATGCCCGACCGGCTTGAATGGTCGCATGCGCATCGGATACTTCGGCGGAACACTCAATGAGGGCACGATCGACGACGTCGTCGCCGAAGCCCGTCAGGCAGAAGCAGACGGGTTTGCGTCGTACTGGGCTCCGAACATCTTCGGCCATGACGCCCTGACGACGCTCGCCATCGTCGGGCGCGAGGTGCCGCGCATCGAACTCGGAACGTCCGTCGTGCCGACCTACCCGCGCCACCCGATGGCGATTGCCCAGCAGGCGCTCACCGTGAGCGCAGCGTCGCAAGGCCGCCTGACCCTCGGTATCGGGCTCAGCCACAAGGTCGTCATCGAAGACATGATGGGGATGAGCTACGCCAAGCCGATCCGCCACATCCGCGACTACCTCAGCATCCTCGGGCCGCTGTCCCAGGGCCGGCCGGTGAGCCATGCGGGCGATGACTACACGAGTCACGGCGGGATCAGCGCCAAAGGTGCTCAGCCCTTCGACACCGTCGTCGCTGCCCTGGGCCCGCAGATGTTGAAGATCACCGCGGAGATGGCGGCGGGCACGATCACGTGGTGCACCGGGCCGAAGACACTCGGGGACTACATCGTGCCCACCATCAACGCCGCTGCCGAGGCCGCCGACCGGCCGCCACCTCGCGTCGTCGCTGCCCTGCCGGTCTGTGTCACCGACGACTTCACCGGTGCGAAAGAGCGTGCGGCGCAGGTGTTCGAGATCTACGGTTCGCTGCCCTCGTACCGGGCGATGCTCGATCGCGAAGGTGCCGCCGGCCCCGAAGACGTCGCGATCACCGGCACCGCCGCGCAGGTGACCGAGCGCATCGCAGCACTGGCCGATCTCGGCGTGACGGAGTTCGCCGCCGTCGAGTTCCCCGGCAACCCAGATGAGTTCGCCGCCACGCGCGAAGCGATCACGTCGTTGATCGACTGACCGGTGAGTGCTGTCGACATCGCGATCAACGAGCGTGGCATCGCCACGCTCGCGATCGACAATCCGCCGATCAACCTCCTCACCGTCGATGTCTTCGTCGAGCTCGCCAAAGCCTCGGCCGAACTGGCCGCCGATGCCGACGTGCGTGCCGTCGTGTTGCGTTCGGCCAACCCCGAGTGGTTCATAGCCCACTTCGACGTGGAAGCGATCCAGCAGATGCCGTCCGGCCAGCCAGTGACGACGGACCTGAACAACTTCCATCGGATGTGCGAAACACTGCGCACGATGCCGAAGCCGACCATCGCAGTGATCGAGGGCCGCGTCGGCGGCGGCGGCAACGAACTGGCGATGAGCTGCGACATGCGCTTTGCGACGCCGGCAGCAGTGTTCAACCAGCCCGAGGTCGCGCTCGGCATCCTGCCCGGTGGCAGCGGCACGGTGCGGCTGCCGCGCCTGGTCGGACGCAGTCGAGCACTCGAGATCATCCTCGGGTGCGACGACATCGACGCCGACACCGCCGAACGGTGGGGCATGATCAACCGGGTCGTCGCTGCCGACGACATCGACGCATTCGTCGGTCGGCTGGCGGCTCGCATCGCCACCTTCCCGCCCGCAGCGGTTGCAGCTGCCAAAGCCAGCGTGCTGCGCAGCGAGCACGCCATCGACGACGAGTTGCTCGCCGAAGGCGCCGCGTTCAACGCTCTGCTGGGCGGAGACGACACGAATGCAGCGTTGGCCAGCTTCATGAGCCGAGGCGGTCAGACGCCCGGGGGCGAACGTCGCCTCGGCGAACTCGCCGGCGAGCTCTGATGTCTGGGGTCGGGCAGGCTGAGCCCGGTCCGCGTCGGTTCGTTGATCGACCTGGCACACTGACCGGGTGACAGGGCGGCGTGCTCGACGCAGTACCAGCGGGCGAAGCAAGATGGTGGGGGCCGCAGCGGTCATCGTCGGTTCGGCGATGGCTGGGTGCGCGATGCAGATCGACGTCGCGGCCGAACGCTCCGATCAGATCGAGTCGACTCCGACGGTGGCACCGAATGCGCCGGCGCCCCAACCGGTTGGAGACGTCAACTGGGGAACCTGTGAACGGTTCGACATTCCGCCTGCGGATTTCGTCGGGACGAACGCGTGGGAGTGTGGCGTGCTCGTCGCCGATATGGATCCGTTCGACCCGTCGGCCACGGACACCGTCGAACTGGCCCTCACCCGGCATCGCGCCACCGGCCGGCGCCTCGGTTCGTTGCTGATCAACCCGGGTGGCCCCGGCGGCAGTGGCGTCGACTTCGCCTGGGCGATCCGATCATCGCTCCCCGTGGACATCCTGCGCTCGTTCGACATCGTGGGCTGGGACCCGCGCGGCGTCGGTAAATCGTTGCCGGCAATCACCTGTGGTGACGAGCCCGATCTCGACGGACAGTTCCTGATGGCAGCCTGTGCCGAGTCCACCGGATTGCTGGCCGAGCACCTCGCAGCGCCCTATTCGGCGCGCGACATGGAGGCGATCCGAGTCGAACTCGGCGAGGAACAACTCGACTACCTCGGTTACAGCTACGGCGCCACGCTGGGGGCCTCCTATGCGCAACAGTTCCCGGAGCAGGTCGGGCGTTTCGTCCTCGACGGTGTCACCGACCCGCTGATCGGCTCAACTGACGGGTACTTCGAGGACGGCTTTCCCTACTATGCCGCCGACGGCACCGCAGAGGCTGCGGAGCGGTTCAGCGAACTCTGTGACGCCAGCGATCGGTGCGCCCTGGGGGCGAGCAGTACCGACACCATCGACGACATCCGCGCCTCGATCGACGAGTTGCCGACCCCGGACTTTTCCGGCGAACCGGACACGGTCGACCAACTCGTGTTCGTCGAACTCCTCACCTCGACCCTCAACTACTCCGGTGACTGGGAGCTCATCGGGACCGCGCTGGCCGATGCAGCCGATGGCGATGCGTCGGCGGTGGCATCCCTGGTGTCCACTGACACCGCAATCAGCTCTGACGCCCTCGACGAACCAGTCGAACCGTTCGAGGTGGCGAACATCGTCATCTACTGCGCAGATTTCCGCCATGTGATCACGACCAGCGCGTACTGCGACGGCGTCCCGCAGAACGACCGGACACTGGAGCCGGTGGAGCGCGTCGACGTCGCGACGCCGATCCTCGTGATCGGTACCGAATTCGATCCGCTCACCCCCGGCAAGCACGCCCCCGACTTCGCCGATGCCCTCGGTGACGCCGTCGACATCTCCTGGAGCGGTGTCGGGCACACGGCGTTCCCTGCGCCGACGAGATGCGTCGACGGCGCCGTGATTCGATATCTGATCGACGGCCTGCTGCCGCACGACGGCCTCGACTGTCCGTCCACGGACCAAGCCGGAGAGGACCCGACCGACGAGCAGATCGCCGATGTGTTGTTCGGGCATGGTGATGCCGAAGCCGAACGTCTTCTCGTCAACGTCTTCGAGTTCGGTATCGGCCTCGACAACTCGTCTGCACGGTGCGCTGCTCGTCAGGTCAACAGGCTCGATGACCGAACGATCAGTCACGTCGTGCTCGCGCTCGAATCGGCCGAAGGAGACGCAGCGATCGACGCTGCGCTCACCTCCTGCTGACAGCAACAGCGACGGCTGCGCTGTGCCGAGACGGCTCAGCGCATCGACACCGGCATCGATGCTTCGGCGCGGACCTTGGCGTAGAAGTCGTTGCCCTTGTCGTCGACGACGACGAAGGCTGGGAAGTTCTCGACCTCGATCTTCCAGATCGCCTCCATGCCCAACTCCTCGTACTCGAGGACCTCGACCTTGCGGATGTTGTCGAGGGCCAGCCGAGCGGCGGGACCACCGATCGAGCCGAGGTAGAAGCCGCCGGCCTCGGCGCAGGAGTTGGTCACCTGCTTGGATCGGTTTCCCTTGGCGAGCATCACCATCGAACCTCCGGCAGCCTGGAACTCGGGCACGTAGGAATCCATGCGGCCCGCAGTGGTCGGCCCGAACGACCCCGATGCGTACCCCTCGGGGGTCTTGGCCGGACCGGCGTAGTAGACGGCGTGGTCCTTCCAGTACTGCGGCATCTCCTCGCCGGCGTCCAGGCGTTCCTTGATCTTGGCGTGGGCGATGTCGCGAGCGACGATCATCGGACCGGTCAGCATCACCTGCGTCGTGACGGCCAGCTCGGACAGTGTCGCCCGAATCTCGTCCATCGGCTTGTTGAGGTCGATGTGGACCGGCTCGGTGTCGAGCAGATCCTCCGAACCGACAGCGGGCAGGAAACGGGCCGGATCGGTTTCGAGCTGTTCGAGGAAGATGCCGTCGGCGGTGATCTTGCCGCGCGCCTGGCGGTCAGCGGAGCAGGACACCGCCATGCCGACCGGGCACGATGCGCCGTGGCGTGGGAGGCGGACGATGCGGACGTCGTGGCAGAAGTACTTTCCGCCGAACTGAGCACCGACGCCGGTGTTCTGCGCGAGCTCGAGCACCTTGGCTTCCAGGTCGAGGTCGCGGAACGCATGACCGGACACCGACCCGGTGGTCGGAAGGGCGTCGAGGTAGTGCGCGCTGGCCAGCTTGGCGGTCTCGACGGCGATCTCCGCCGACGTGCCGCCGATGACGATCGCCAAGTGGTACGGCGGGCACGCCGAGGTGCCGATCGCCTGGATCTTGTCGAAGATCCACGGCAGCAGCGTCGCCTCGTTGAGAAGCGCCTTTGTCTCCTGGAACAGGAAGCTCTTGTTCGCTGATCCGCCGCCCTTGGCCATGAACAGGAACTTGTAGGCGTCGCCATCGATCGCGTTGATCTTGATCTCGGCAGGCAGGTTCGTGCCGGTGTTCTGCTCGGTGTACATGTCGAGCGGCGCCATCTGGCTGTACCGCAGGTTCGAGGTGAGATACGTGTCGGCGATGCCGCGTGCGATCTGTTCCTCGTCGCCGCCGCCGGTGAAGACGAACTCGCCCTTCTTGGCCTTCACGATCGCCGTACCGGTGTCCTGGCACATCGGCAGCACACCGCCCGCGGCAATCGACGCGTTCTTCAGCAGATCGAGGGCCACGAAACGATCGTTGTCTGATGCCTCCGGGTCGTCGAGGATCTTGGCCAACTGTTCGAGGTGACTGGTGCGCAAGTAGTGGGCGATGTCGCGCATTGCCTCGGAGGTCAAGCTGCGTATCGCGCTCGGCTCGACCTTGAGGAAGGTGCCCTCGGGGGTGTCGAATGTCGAGACACCCTCGGTCGACACGAGTCGATACTCGGTCTCATCGGGTCCCAACGGGAACATCTCGGTGTAGTCGAAATCAGCCATGACTCGACTCTACGACCTGTCGCGGACCGCTACTTCGCCAGGTAGACGAGGTCGTCCTGCTCGTCGGTTTGATCGAGCGCGATCGGCTCGCCGGCCTTGAAGACCTCGTCGAGGAATGCGACGGCGAACGTGTTGGTGATCGCCTGCGCCCGCTCGATCGGCATGTCGTCGTCACCACAGCCCGCTTCGGTTCGTTCGTTGATCGTGTCGATCACCAGGGGGAGCGCATCGGGCAGCGTGGGCAAGAACGCCTGGTAGGCGCACAGGTCGGTGAACGTCTCGTGTTCCGCCGCGACCAGGTCGACGCGGTACGAGGGCGCGCTCGCCGTGAGTTCCCACGGGCGGGTCACGTTCGGGTCGATCGGCGTGGTCTGGTCATTCGTGCCCGCTATCACCAGCGCAGGAATGTCGATCGAGGCGAGTTGCTCGTCGGCGAGCAGGCCCGGACCTGCGGCTGGGGCGAGTGCGATGATTGCATCGACCCGTTCGTCAGCGACAAATTCACCGTTGTCGTTGGAGAAGCCAGAGGCCATCGCATAGGCCGTGAACCCGCCGAAGGAGTGGCCGGTGACGGCGATCTGATCGGGCCTGATGCTGGCGACGTAGCCGACGGTCTCGGCGTTCTCCGGGTCGAGGAATGCGTTGATGATCTGCTGGACGTCGTTGGGCCGATTGATGGCAGTGATGGTGCCGTCGACTTCGGTTTGAAGGAGGCGGTCCGCTGCGGTGTTGCCGGTGTGGTCGGGTGCCGCGACGACGTAGCCGTTGCTGGCGAGCGTCTCGGTGTAGTTCGAGTGGATGAAGCGAGTGCCGCCTGAGCCGTGGGAGTAGATCACGAGCGGGAACGGGCCGTCGGTGGCGATCAGTTCGGCGCCGACGCCAAAGGCGAACGGGGATTCGTAGTACGTGCCCGGAACGAGGGTGTACTGGGCCCGCGCGGGGTTGGCACCTGAAAGGTCGCCGAGCGGGAACCAGACGTCGACGGTCAGGTCGCGGTCGCCGCCCGAGGTGTCGGCGATCGTGATGGTCTGCACGCCGACTTCGTAGTCGCCGTACCCGACGTCGAACTCGATGTCCGGGCTGTCAGCTGGCGCGGGCGCTTCAGTTGCGGGTGGTTCAGTCGCCGGTGGTTCAGTTGCAGGCGGTTCGGTGGCCGGCGGTTCGGTGGCCGGCGGTTCGGTGGTCGGCGGTTCGGTGGTCGGCGGTTCGGTGGCGATCGTCTCGTCGCTGACGGGCGCCTCGGTCGCGGGTGCGGTGTCGGCTGAATCGGCGTTCTCGCTGGTGGAGCCGGCGCAGGAGGTTGCGAGGAGTGCCAGAGCAGCGAGGGTGGCGACGGTGACCGGACGACGAGGGGGCGTGCGCATGGCCTCACTTTGCCACGGTGGCCGGGGGGAGTCGCGACCATCGTGTGATTGTTCGACGATCAGAGAACGGTCTCGACCAGCAGGGCGGTGGCGCTGAGCAGGCACAACGTAAGTACCGCCGGCCGGACCACTGCTGCATCGAGACGATCGCGAGCGAGGCGAGCGGTGCTGATGCCCAGCACGACCGACGGAACGAGCAACGTCGTCAGTTCCAGTGATCGACGGCTCACCTCGTCAGCGAGGACCAGCACGACGAACGACATCACCGCGCCGACGGAGAAGAACAGCGAAACCGTCGCTCGCATGGTCGCTGGCGTTTCGTGCTGGTACGTGAGCGCCACCGGCGGGCCGCCGACTCCCGTGGTCGTCGCCATGAACCCTGAAGCCGTCCCGGCAGCGAGCAGCGCCGTCGGCGCGACGACGAACTTCTTGCCCACGATCGACACGATCACCGCCACGATGACCGAGCCCGCGACCAGGAGTCCGAGGAGCGTGTCGCTGACGCTCGAGACGACGAGTGCCCCGGCGATGACACCGGGAACACGACCTGCGAGCAGGAGCCCGGCCCCGCGCCGATCGACGTGCACACGTTCGGACCAGGCCACCGAACTGGACAGGGGAATCACCGCGAGCAGAATCGCCACCGGGATGAAGTCCCGGTCGACAAGTGCCAGCACCGGCGAAGAGAGCATGCCGAGACCGATCCCGAGCGATGCCTGCACCGTCGTGCCGACGTACACCACGAGGACGCAGGCAAGTACGGCCAAGACCGACAATCCCGCAACGGTCACTCAGCGATCCTTCATCCGCTTCGGCGGGGCGCTGGCGGGGTCGTCGGGCCAGCGGTGCTTGGGATACCGGCCCGCCATCTCCTTGCGGACCTCGGTCCACGACCCGGCCCAGAATCCCGGCAGGTCGGCGGTGACCTGAATGGGTCGGTCGGCGGGTGACAGCAGTTCGAGACGAATCGGCCGGCCCCCGGCGGTCGGGTGGACCGTCAGACCGAACAGATCCTGGACCCGTACCGATGAGGTCGGCTGCTCACCGGTGTAGTCGATGTGCACGCTCCGCCCGGTGGGAAGTGCGAGTGCCGACGGGGCGACCTCGTCGAGGTCCGATCCCTCGGGCCACGGCAACTGCGACCGCAGCACCGTCGTCAGATCGAGCCCCTCGAGATCAGCGCGGCCGCGAGCGCCGGGCAGGTACGGAGCCAGCCACGTGTCCAGGGTGGCGAGCAGTGTCGGCAGCGACCAGTCAGGCCACGGGTCGCCGACGTTGACGTGCAGGAACGCGACTCGCTCACGCAAGCTTGACGCGGCGGCGGTCCAGCCGAGGACTCTCAGCTCGGTGGTCCGCACACGGTCGAGCAGGGCTGCGGTGGTGGCTTCGCCGGCCGCGGGTCGATCGGAGTGGCTGCCGAGCCTGATCGAACCGAGCCGACGCTCGATGGTCTCGGTGAGGTCGTTGCGGTCGGTGTTCCACGTGATCGTTCGCTGCTCAGCGATGTCCGGTCCGAAATTCGCAAGTACATCAGCGAGGTCGACTGCCGCGGCGAGGCGCACGCGAGCCTTGTCACGCTTGCCGTCGAGGTCCGCTGCGACGATGAACGGTTCGTCCACGAGCGAGTCATCGGCCGGCAGGAAGGCAGTGCTGCCCCCACGCAACTGGTACTGGGCGGCACGGCGCAGTGCAGCGATGCGATCCGGGTACGCGAGGAGCAGCACCGCGCCGGTCCGATCCGGGTCGAGGTCGCCGCGGTCGAAGGGCAGTCGAGCCCGTCGAGCGAGGTCCGCAGCGCGGTCGCGCAGCCGGTGGACCGCGCCTCGGTCGGCGAGGTCGTGGCCGCGTCTACCCGAGATCACGCCCACGCGCAGTGCGAGATCGGTCGGCACATCGCGTCCGCGGAAGATGTCTCGCTCGTCGACCAGGGCGGCGATCGCGCACGCGAGGGGACTCTGATCGACGGCGATCATCCGTGCGAGACGAGGATGCACCGGCAGGCCGAGCATCTTGCGGCCGAGCGGGGTGATCGACTGGTCATCGACATCGAGCGCATGCAGATTCGTGAGCAGCTCGCGGGCCTGTGCGAGCGCTCCCGCAGGTGGTTCGTCGATGAAGTCGAGGTCGTCGGCACCACCCCAGGCGGCGAGTTCGAGAGCGAAACCTGCGAGGTCGGCCTGGGTGATCTCGGGCGAGCGATGTTTGGCGCGCGTGCCGTGCTCGAGCTTGCTCCAGAGGCGATACGCCGCCCCCGGTTCGGTACGCCCGGCTCGGCCGGCGCGCTGCTCCGCCGACGCCCGGCTGGTCGCGACGGTCGTCAGGCGAGTCATGGCGGAGCGGGCGTCGAACCGCGGTTCGCGGGCGAGTCCGCTGTCGATCACGATGCGGACGCCGTCGACGGTGAGCGATGTCTCGGCGATGTCGGTCGACAGGACCACTCGACGCCGCCCTGCTGGTGAGGGAGCGAGCGCCTGGTCCTGTTCGGCAAGAGTCAGGGCGCCTGCGAGGGGATACACGTCGATGTTCGGGCCGAGTGTGTCGTTCAGTAGGCGCTCGGTGCGCCGGATCTCGCCGATCCCGGGCAGAAAGACCAGCACGTCGCCTTCGTCGTCGCCGAGTGCCTGGACAACGGCTGCCACGACATCGGGTTCGATGCGGTCCGGGCCGCGCCCCGGTCGAGGTCGCGCGCCACCCTGCCGACCGCCGCGTCCGCCTCCGGATCGACCTGCAGTGCGTGGCAGCCAGCGGATGTCGATCGGGAAGGTCCGTCCCTCGCTGGTGATCACCGGTGCGTCGAGCAGGCGCGTGAGTCCGTCGGTGTCCGGGGTTGCCGACATCGCGACGATCCGCAGGTCCGGCCGGAGGGAGGCTGCTGCGTCGAGCGTCAACGCGAGCCCGATGTCGGTGGTCAGGTTGCGTTCGTGGACTTCGTCGAAGATCACCGCGCCGACACCGGGGAGTTCGGGGTCGTTCTGCAACCGCCGGGTGAGCACCCCTTCGGTCACGACCTCGATGCGCGCGTTCGCCGTGATGAGGCGTTCGTCGCGTGTCTGGTAGCCGATCAGCTCTCCGATCGGTGTCCGCGTCGTGGCAGCCATCCGTTGTGCCGCTGCGCGCGTTGCCAGCCGTCGCGGTTCGAGCATGACGATTCGCTGATCTGCGAGCCAGGGTTCGTCGAGGAGCGCAAGTGGGACGACGGTGGTCTTGCCGGCACCGGGTGGGGCGACGAGGACGGCGCGACGGTGATCGGACAGCGCTGCGAGCAGATCGTCGATCGCCTCGACAACCGGCAGGTCCGGAAGCTCGCGGGCGGACCGATGTTCGGCCATGGTGTGTTGAACCGAGGGTGCCGCAGCGCCCGGTCAGCCGAGCGCAGGCGAACCGCTGAACGGTCCGGGGTCGCCGGCACCGGGGATGTCGAGTGAGGTCCACGAGGTGACGTCGGCGATCTCGTCGGCGACGACCTCCCACTCCGAAGGCTGCCAGCCCTCTGCTTTGGCGGTCACGGCTCCGTCGACGCGGATGAAGGCGAACGCCGGCAACTGCGTGAGGCCCAGCGCCTTGACCGCCGATCGATCAGCGTCGCAGAACACGAGAAACTCGTCGGCGAGTGGGCCGAGAAACGCCTGTGCGTCGGCGGCGCCGGCCGTGACGATGAAGTTGATGCGGGCGTGTGAGCTGCGGAATTGCTCCAAGATGCGTGTTGCTGAACGCAGGACCCACGAGCTCTCGTTGGTGTACGGATCGAGCACGACCGAGGCGAGGTGAAACGTGGTGAGCCAGTCCATGATCGGCCGCGACTGACCGAGCACGCGCTGGTTTCCCTCGGCAACGAGTGGGGTGAGGGTCAGTTCGGTCGGAAGCTGCTGCACAGTGGGGTCGGCCACGGCCGAGAGCGTAGCGACTCGACCGGCTCAGACCCCAACCATCGGGCACAACCCACCCGGCTCAGGTACCGTCGACACCGATGCATCCCATCGAGCACCTTCGCTACGTTGCCCGTGCACAAGGCGCTGACCCTGCGGCGCTCGTCGAGGAGACGGCGCATGCACTCGGGTCGTTGCGGTTCGACCCGTCGGGCGTCGTCGTGGCGTGCAGACGAATCGTCGAACGTCATCCGTTCACCGGTGCGCTGTGGTGGCTGTGTGCGAGCGTGTCGACGTCGTCAGAACCATTCGATGCGGTCTGGGAACTGGCCGAAGAAATCCGTCGTGACCCGACCGATGCCGAGTTGGCCACTGCGCTGCCCGACGACGCCACGGTGGTCACGATCGGTGCTCCGGATGCCATTGGTGACGGTCTGATCCGGCGCGGCGACGTCCGCGTCCTCGCCCTCGATGCGGGGCATTCGGCGACGCAGTTCCTTCGCAAGCTCGAACGGTACGACGTGGACAGCGATCCCGTTGACGCCGGTGCCGCCGGCGCTGCGGTGCGCTCCGCCGACGTGGTGCTGGTCGAGGCGTTGGCGTGCGACAGTGAACGGGCGATCGTGCCCATCGGGTCATCGACCATCGCTGCAGCGGCAATCGCGTGGGGCAGACCGGTGTGGTTGGTCGCCGGCGTCGGGCGGCGACTGCCGAGCGGCTTCGTCGACCACATGGCAGCCCGCTACGCGACGATCACCGACCCCGACGGCGAGTACCCCGTCGACCCGTGGGAAATGGATGTCGAGATCCTTCCGACGTCGATGGTCACCCATGTGGTCGGCCCCCACGGTCAGGTGCCGATGGGTCCGCCGGCAATCCAACCCGACTGCCCGATGGCCCCCGAACTCCTCCGTCGCAGCGCCATGTGAGCCTGCTGCCGCCGCCAACATCGTTTGCGTGACGAAATCGGTGCGCATCGACTCACTTTTCGTCACACAAACGTCGGCGAAGCGTGCCGACGACCATCTGGGGCTCGCGCATGACGTTGCGATAGGTGTACTCGAAGACACGCAGCCCCAGCTCTTGGAGTTCGTTTCGGCGCTGAGCATCGCGAGCACGCTCCGTCGGGCTGGAGTGGCCGTGCTGGCCAGAGACCTCCACCACGACCGAGTGCTGCTCGAACAGGAAGTCGACTCGAGCGATGTGTCTGCTGCCATGGCGCTGAATCGCCTGGGTCGTGGGTCGCGTGATGCCGGCCTCCCGGACGATCTGCAAAAAGCGGCGTTCGAGCGGTGAATGGCCACCGCTGTCGACGACGAGACCCTCGATCAGACGGCATCCCCACCGACCGGAGCCGCGCAAGGTCTCGAGTCGGGTTGCGAGTGCTTGGGGAGCACTCAGCCCCAGTCTGACGGCACTGTCGATCGCAGCCTCGATGCGCGGCACCGGTCGTCGGGCATGGGCGAGATCGATGATGGTTCTGGTCGCTGAGAGGCAGCGCAGACCGTCGACCGTCACCCGATCGATCGTTGGCACCGTCGCGGTCGTGTGCACGCTGAACGGCAGCGAGGAGACCGATCGTCCGCGGGTGACCGTGAACTCCACCGCTGTTGGGTCGGATCGATCGAGTCGGTGCAGCGCCGCAGCTGCTTCGTAGCTCACCCAACTGCTGTGGCCGAGGCTGAGCAGCCCTGCGCGCAGCTGCTGCCGGTGCGAACCGGGGGACCCCGAGATCTTGTAGGTCGACGGAGCGATGCGGCGAATCGATCCGTCGGCGACGAGTTTGCGTTGGCGGTGGCGGGCCGGAACGCAGGCCCGGAGTTGGGCGAGCGTGACGAGGCCGTCCTGCTGCTCGGCCAGTGTGATGAGTTGGCTGTCCATGTCCTTGCAGCGGGTGGCAACGAGCCGAAAAGGGAACAACATTCGTTTGCGTGACGATTTCGGTTGCCCTGAGCACCTTTTTCGTCACGCAAACGAGAGTGACCGGCGTGGTGGGGCGGTTGGGGGCGTGGGGGCTCGCGAGAGTTCAGAGTTTGCGGTGGCGAGGGGCGACACCGGTGAAGTCTGCGATGATCTGCTCGGCCTCGGCGAGGCGGTCCTGCGTGACGAAAATGCGGGCCATCGCCTCGCGGTTGTAGACCCCGACGTTCAGGTTGAAGTCCTCGGTCCAGACCGCAGGGACCCCCTCGTCCTGCAGGAGTTGCGTGAGCATCGGGCCCTGCCACACCGGGACCCAACCGGCCTCGACGGTCTTGTCCGGATTCGGCGGCTTCGGTGGATGCTTGCCGAAGACCCAGTTCCACGCACTCCTGAACGTCGGCATGTGTGCACACTAGGAGCAGCCCATGACTGACCAGACATCTTCAGCGCTGCCACCGATTCTGCAGCACCTCCCACCGGCGCCCGACGAGAGTGCGCTCCTCGACGGCTTCACCGCCTGGACCCTCGAACAGGGCATCGAGATGTATCCGGCTCAGGAGGAAGCGGCGTTCGAAATGATCGCCGGAAGCAACGTGATCCTCAACACGCCCACCGGGTCGGGCAAGTCCCTCGTCGCGGTCGCCGCGCACTTCGTCGGGCTGGGGCGCGATCAGCGCAGCGTGTACACGGCTCCGATCAAAGCTCTGGTCAGTGAGAAGTTCTTCGAACTGTGTCGTCAGTTCGGGTCAGAGCGAGTCGGGATGATCACCGGCGACGGCTCGATCAACCCGGACGCGCCGATCATCTGCTGCACGGCGGAGATCCTCGCCAACTGGGCCCTGCGCGACGGCAAGCGCACCGATGTCGACATCGTGATCGCGGACGAGTTCCACTTCTACGCCGACCCGCAACGCGGGTGGGCATGGCAGCTACCGATCCTCGAACTCCCGCACTGCCAGTTCCTGCTGATGTCGGCAACGCTCGGCAACACACAGTTCTTCGAAGGCGAACTGACCACGCGCACCGGCCGGGACACGGCGCTTGTCAAGTCGACGCAACGCCCGGTGCCACTCGACTTCGAGTACCGCACGACATTGCTCCACACGTCGATCGAGTCGCTGCTCGAGTCAGGCCGGGCACCGATCTATCTCGTCCACTTCACCCAGCGCGATGCGACTGAAGCAGCGCAGAGCTACATCAGCCTCGACCCGCTGACCAAGGACGAAAAGCAACAGGTCAAGGAATTGATCGGTGGGTTCCGGTTCGACTCACCGTTCGGCAAGGGGCTGCGCCGATTCCTGGTGGCCGGCATCGGCGTCCATCACGCAGGGTTGCTGCCGAAGTATCGGCTGCTCGTCGAGCGGCTCGCGCAGGCCGGGTTGCTCAAGATCATCTGCGGTACCGACACGCTCGGCGTCGGGGTGAACGTACCGATTCGTTCCGTGCTCTTCACACAGCTCTGCAAGTACGACGGCAGCACCACCCGGCTGCTCCGCAACCGTGAGTTCGCACAGATCGCCGGGCGAGCCGGTCGTCGCGGCTTCGACGACGAGGGCACGGTGTGGGCCCAAGCACCCGAGCACGTCGTGATGAATCAGGCGATGCTGCAGAAGGCGGCCGAAGATGCGAAGAAGAAGAAGAAGCTCGTCAAGAAGAAGGCACCCGATCGTGGGTACGCCCACTGGGACGAGGCAACATTCGACAAGCTCGTCAGTGGCGAGCCGGAGCCGCTGGTGTCGAGCTTTCAGGTCAATCATCAGATGATCATGAGTCTGCTCGATCGTCCGGGTGACGGGTGCAGAGCCGTCCGTGAACTGATGGTCGACAACCACGAGCCGCGCAAGCGTCAACGCCAACACATTCGCCAATCGATCTCGATCTATCGGTCACTCGTCGAAGCTGGGCTGCTCGAGTTTCCGGCCGAACCCGACGAACTGGGCCGTCGAGTTCGCGTCGACTTCGACCTTCAGGACGAATTCGCGCTCCACCAGCCCCTGTCGCTCTGGGCCCTCGATGCAATCGAACATCTCGACCGCCAGTTCGAGGTGGAGGAGCGACACCGCCATGATCAACACCGCCATGATCAACACCGCCACGACCGACATCGACACGATCGACACGGCGAGCAGAACGATGCGATCGGGCGTGATCGGTCCGACCGCGACGAACCAGGCGACCGGAACGACGCTCCGCCGGCCGACAATGCGTTCGCCGCTCTGGCCGGCCTCGTCCTCGATGAGCCGGAGCCGGAGCCGGAGCCGGAGCCGGAGTCTGCGTTGCCCGAGACTCCCGAGCCGGTGAGCGAGACCACCCCCGAGGTGGCCAGCGAGACAGCGGCGATCAACGGCTCCATCGGCCCGGGGGCCGGCTCATCCCCGAGCGCGGACGACCAAACCGAGACGCGTACCGTCGAGGCCGAGATCAACGGCGACGTCCAGCGTGCCCTCGCAGTGTTGACGATCATCGAGGCCGTGCAGGAGAGCCCCGGCGTCGTGGTCAACGCCCAGTTGCGCAAAGCCAAGGACGAGCTGATGGCCGAGATGAAATCGTCGGGTGTCGAGTACGAGGAGCGGATGGAACGCCTCGGCCAGGTCGAGCCGCCGCGGCCGATGAAGGACTGGATGTACGCCGACTTCAACGAGTTCCGCACCAGGCACCCGTGGGTCGGTGGCAACACCGTCAAGCCGAAGTCGATTGCTCGCGACATGTTCGAACGATCGATGACCTTCGGGGAGTACACCAATCACTACGGCCTGAAGCAGAGCGAAGGCGTGCTGCTGCGCTACCTGTCCGATGTGTACAAGGGCATCACGCAGAACGTGCCAGCAGACGCGATGAACACCGAGCTCGACGAAATCGCACACTGGCTGGGCACACTCGTCCGGCAGGTCGACTCGAGCCTGCTCGACGAATGGGAACGCCTGCAGCATCCCGATGACGCAGGCGATCAGGGCGGCGCCGTCAGGCCGCCGTCGGGCGCCGCACCGGACGCAGCCGATGCGGAGATCACGATCACGTCGGATCGGCGGGCATTCAACACGATGGTTCGCAACGCGGCCTTCCGTTGGATCGAACAGCTCGCCCGTCAGCAACGGCCCGCCGGGTCGATCGACGGGTTGAACGCTCGCGAACTCATGGAGCCGTACTGGGACGAGTACGACGCCATCGAGATCAACGGCGATGCGCGCAACGCCAGCCGCTTCGCCTTCGACGCACGGACCGGCCAGGTGAGCCAGACCATCCACGACCCGCAGGGCCATGACGAGTGGCGCGTGTTCGGCCAGGTCGACCTCGCTTCTTCGCGCGAGGAAGATCGTCTCGTGATCGCGCTCACCGGCATCGAACGGACCGAACCGCAATAGGGCCGGTCTCGTCCGTCATGCCGGGTTACGGCGCGATGAACGCCTCGCCGACTGATTGCCCTGGGCGCGTTGGGTCGTTAGTGTCAGAAAATGGCAACTATCGTGAAAGCCGCACTCCTGCAGACCGACTGGACCGGCGACAAGGAGTCGATGATCGTCAAGCACGAGGAGGCGGCGCGCGAGGCCGCCGCTCAGGGTGCGCAGATCATCTGCTTCCAGGAACTCTTCTATGGCCCGTACTTCTGCCAGGTGCAAGACGCTGAGTACTACGAGTACACCGAGTACATCCCTGACGGGCCGACCACCAAACGGTTCCAGACGCTGGCCAAGGAACTCGACATGGTGATGGTGCTGCCGATGTACGAGATCGAACAACCCGGCGTGTACTACAACACCGCCGCAGTGATCGATGCCGACGGCACGTATCTGGGCAAGTTCCGCAAGCAACACATCCCGCAGGTGAAGGGATTCTGGGAGAAGTTCTACTTTCGGCCCGGCAACGGCGGCTACCCGATCTTCGACACCAAAGTCGGCAAGGTCGGTGTCTACATCTGCTACGACCGCCACTTCCCCGAGGGTTGGCGTGCGCTCGGTTTGAACGGCGCCGAAATCGTCTTCAATCCGTCTGCTACCCATCGGGGTCTCTCGGAGTACCTGTGGAGCATCGAGCAACCGGCCGCAGCGGTCGCGAACATGTACTACGTCGGCGCGATCAACCGAGTCGGTATCGAACCGCTCGGCGACAACGACTTCTACGGCCAGAGCTACTTCGTCGGCCCACGCGGCGAGTACGTGGGCGACAAGGGCAGTGCCCACGACCCGGAACTGATCGTCCGTGATCTCGACCTCGATCTGATCCGCGAGGTCAGAGACGGTTGGCAGTTCTACCGGGATCGTCGCCCAGAGGCCTACGGCGAACTGGTCGAGGGCTGAGCGTCGTGGCGATCACACTGATCCAGGGTGGAACGGTTGTCTCGGCGATCGGCAGGCGCGAGGCCGATGTGCTGATCGACGGGGAGTCGATCGCAGCGATCTTCGCTCCGGGCCACGCTGCGACCTACGGCATCACACCCGACGAGGTGATCGATGCGACCGGGAAGTACGTCGTGCCCGGCGGTGTCGACGCTCACGTGCACATGTCGTTGCCCTTCGGCGGCACGGTGTCTGCCGACGACTTCGACACCGGCTCGCGAGCTGCCGCGTGGGGCGGCGTGACCACGATCGTCGACTTCGCGTCCCAGACCGTCGGTCTGGACGTGCGCGAGACCCTGGCGGCTCGGCACGCGGAGGCCGCCGGCGAATGCCACGTCGACTACGCGTTCCACCAGATCATCGGTGACGTCAACGAAGAATCACTCGAAGCAATGACGCACCTCGTCGAGAACGAAGGCGTCACGAGCTTCAAGATGTTCATGGCGTACCCGGGCGTCTTCTACTCCGACGACGGCAAGATCCTGCGGGCGATGCAGAACGCTTCGGAGTCCGGCGCGTTGATGATGATGCACGCCGAGAACGGCATCGCGATCGACGTGCTGGTCGCCCAGTCGCTGGCCCGTGGCGACAGCGACCCGAAGTTCCACTCCTACACGCGACCCGAAGAGCTCGAGTCCGAAGCGACCCACCGAGCGATCAAGCTGGCGCGAGTTGCCGGCAACGTGCCGCTGTACATCGTGCACATGTCGGCATCCGAGGCGCTCGAAGAGGTGTCACGAGCGCAGCACATGGGCCTCAACGTCTTCGCTGAGACGTGTCCGCAGTACCTGTACCTCTCGATCGAGGATCATCTCGCGCAGCCCGGATTCGAAGGGGCGAAGTGGGTGTGCTCGACGCCGCTGCGCACCAAGCACGAGCACCATCAGAAGGACCTGTGGAAAGGCTTGCGGATGAACGAACTCGCCGTGGTGTCGACCGATCACTGCCCGTTCTGCATGAAAGACCAGAAGGAATTGGGTCTTGGTGACTTCTCGAAGATCCCGAACGGGATGGGCGGTGTCGAGCACCGCATGGAGCTGATCTACCAGGGCGTCGTGATGGGGGAGATGACCCTCGAGCGCTGGGTCGAGACCTGCTGCACCACGCCGGCGCGCATGTTCGGCCTCGACAAGAAGGGCGTTCTCGAACCGGGCGCCGACGCCGATGTGCTCGTGTGGGACCCGAACGCCAAGACCAAGATCGGCATCGACGACAAACACCACATGGCGATGGACCACTCCTCCTATGAAGGCTTCGTCGTCGACGGCAAGGTCGACACGGTGATCTCTCGGGGGCGCGTCGTGGTCGCGAACGACACCTACGTCGGAGCCAAGGGGCATGGCAAGTTCGTCAAGCGCGGCCTCAACCAGTACATCCACTAACCCACCATCTCGGCCGTCATCTTCACGGCCGGCATCCGTTCGGAGCGATCATGGACATCGGAGTCGTACTGCAGACCACGCCGCCGGCGGCGCGCGTCATCGACCTGGCCAAGCGTGCTGAGACCTACGGATTCAGCCACGCCTGGACCTTCGATTCCCACATCCTCTGGGAGGAGCCGTACGTCATCTACTCCCAGATCCTCAACGAGACGCGCAACATCGTTGTCGGGCCGATGGTCACCAACCCCGCCACTCGCGACTGGACCGTCACAGCATCAACGTACGCGACCCTCAACGAGATGTACGGCAACCGCACGGTGTGCGGCATCGGCCGTGGTGATTCTGCGGTCAGGGTGACCAACGGCAAACCGACCACGCTCGCCACGATGCGCGAGTCGATCAACGTGATCCGTGAACTCGCATGCGGCCGCAGCGTCGACTACAACGGCTCCACGATCACGTTGCCGTGGGCAGCGAAGAGCGAGCTCGAAGTGTGGGGTGCGGGGTACGGGCCCAAGGCGCTGAAGATGATCGGCGAGTCGTGCGACGGGTTCATCCTGCAACTCGCCGACCTCGACATCGCAGAGTGGATGATCGGCGCGGTCCGCACCGCCGCGATCGACGCTGGTCGCGATCCGAACGACATCACGATGTGCGTGGCCGCACCGGCGTACGTCGGCCCGACCAGCGACATCGCGTACATGCGTGACCAGTGCCGCTGGTTCGGTGGCATGGTCGGCAATCACGTCGCCGACATCGTCGCCCGATACGGCGATTCGGCCGCGGTCCCCGACGCTCTGACCGACTACATCGCAGGCCGCGAAGCGTACGACTACAACCAGCATGGTCAGGCGGGCAACACCCACACGTCGTTCGTCCCCGATGAGATCGTCGATCGCTTCTGCATCCTCGGACCCGTCGAAGCGCAACTCGAACGGCTCGGTGCGCTCGAAGCACTCGGCGTCGATCAGTTCGCGATCTACCTGCAGCATGATGGCAAGGACCACACGCTCGCCGCGTATGGCGAGCACATCATCCCGACGTTGCGCGACGAGGCGTTGGCCAAGCAGTGATCAGTCGTGCGCTGCGGCGATCAGCCTTGTTCATCGTCGCGCTCGGCCTCGTCGCGGTCGCGTGGGAAGCGTGGAAGGCCATCGGCCCGGAGGCGGGTGGTGAGGTGTTTGGTTGGCGCATCATTCCGAAGACGAACGATCGGGTCATGCCCCACACCTGGGAAATGCTCGGCGAGTTCTTGGAGCCAGAAGTGCGCGACACGCCACTGGTCTGGCAGGCCGTGGTCGGCTACACCTGGTTCACGTTCCGGCTCGCCGTCGTCGGCTTGATCGCTGGTGCGGTCCTCGGCATCGGTCTCGCTGTCCTGATGGCCAGATTTCGGATCGTCGAGCGCGGGCTGCTGCCGTACGTCATTGCCTCCCAGACCGTGCCGTTGATCGCCCTGGCGCCGCAAGTGGCCACGATTGCTGGAACATGGGGGCTGCCGAAGTGGACGTGGGTATCGCTGCTCGGCGCGTTCCTCGCCTTCTTCCCGATCACCGTTGCGACCCTGCGCGGCCTCAAGGCGGCGCCAGCAGCATCGGTCGAACTGATGGACAGCTACGCGGCAGGTTGGTGGACCATCCTGGTCAAGTTGCGGTTCCCGTCGGCGATTCCATCGATCGTGCCAGGCGTGAAGCTCGCTGCGACTGCCTCGGTGATCGGTGTCATCGTTGCCGAGATCTCCACGGGGCTGTCGGGCGGAATCGGTAAGGCTGCGCTCACCTATGCACAGAAGGCGACGAGCGAGCCAGCCCAGGTGTACACCGCCGTGATCGGTGCGGCGGTCCTGGGGTTGGTGTTATTCGGCCTTGTTGCTCTCGTGGAAACATCGCTCATGCGTCATCGTCCACGCGAGGTGACGACGTGACCGTGTCGCTCGCAGTCGAAGTCAGCGGTGCGTCGATGGTCTTCAACGCCGGTCGACCGAATCAGGTCGACGCGCTGAGCGACATTGACCTGACGATCGATGAAGGAGACTTCGTCTCGCTCATCGGGCCGTCAGGGTGTGGCAAATCGACATTGCTTCGACTGATTGCCAACCTGCTCACGCCCACGGCAGGCAGCGTCGCAGTCAACGCCAAGCCAGCGGCGCAGGCTCGTCTCGACCAGGACTACGGGATGGCGTTCCAACAATCCGGCCTGTTCGACTGGCGGTCGGTGCGTAAGAACATCGAGCTGCCGCTCGAGCTCAAGGGTTGGAACAAGCAGCGTCGAGCTGAACGCGCCGAGGAGATGCTCGCCCTCGTGCAGCTTGCTGAGTTCGGCGACCATCGGCCCTGGGAACTCTCGGGAGGGATGCAACAGCGGGTGGCCATTGCGCGGGCGCTCGCCGCTCACCCACCGCTGCTGCTGATGGACGAACCGTTCGGAGCGCTCGACGAAATGACACGCGAGCACATGCAGGTCGAACTGCTGCGCATTTGTGCGGCCGCGGACACGACCGTTGTGTTCGTCACTCACTCGATACCCGAGGCCGTGTATCTGTCGAATCGTGTGGTGGTGATGTCGCCGCGGCCCGGTCGGATCACGGACGTCGTGGCAGTCGACCTCGGCGTCGACCGCGACGAGGAAACTCGAGAAGATGCGACGTTCTACAAAAAGATCACCGAGGTCAGAGAAGCATTGCGCGGTGCTGAGTTCGGTGAGACCGGTCCGCCGAACGGGCCGGGAACGCGCAGCATTCGAGGACTGGACGACCGATGAGCCATGGTGTGGCGCGGCTGGGCCAGGCACTGTGGCCTCCGGCGCTGTTCGGCGCGGTCTTCCTGCTCGTCTGGGAATCGATCGTGGTGATCAACGACATCAACGTCTTCCTGCTGCCGGCACCGTCGGCGATCTGGAGCGCCTTGCTGGAAAACGTGGGCAATGTGTGGGCTGCCGCGACCGTGACGGGCAGCAACGCGTTCGTCGGACTGCTCCTCGGCGTCGGGCTCGGCGTTGCAGCAAGTTTCCTCCTGATGCGCTTCCGGTTGCTCGATGAGTTGACAACACCGTTGGCGGTTGCGGTCAACGCGATTCCGATCATCATCGTCGTGCCGATCTTGAACAACATGTTCTCGGCCACGTCGCAGGTCGGCCGTCGGTTGATGGTGATGCTGATTGTCTTCTTCGTGGTGCTCATCAACGTTGCCAAGGGTCTCCGTCAGGTGCAGCCGACGCATCTCGAACTGATGCGGTCGTACGCAGCGAGCCCGTGGGAGGTGCTGCTCAAGGCGCGGGTGCCCAATGCGATTCCGTATTTGTTCACGGCGCTGAAGATCGTGGCGCCGCTGTCAGTCATCACCGCATTCGTCGCGGAGTACTTCGGCGGGTCGCAGAACGGCCTGGGCTTTCGGATCACGTCGAACGCCGCAACATCAAAGAATGACGTGATGTGGGCCTATGTGGTCGGGGCGTGCGCGCTGGGCCTGGCTTTCTACTTGATCTCGATCTGGCTGGAGAACGCAATCAGCAAGCAACAGTCGACAACACACCGATAACAGCACACACCAAAAACAAGGGGAACAGACATGAAGAAGCATCCGATCACACTGGTCACGGCTGGTGCCGTTGGCTTGGCGCTCATCGCGGCGTCGTGTGGCAGTGACGAACCGGCAGCCGAAGAACCAGCGACATCAGCAGCCGCTGGCGATGAGTCATCGACGTCTGACGCCCCGGCCGACGACGACGACGGCGTCGCCGCCGCCGATTGTGCGGCAGCCGACGAAGTCAGCCTCCAGTTGCAGTGGTTCACCCAGGCGCAGTTCGCCGGCTACTACGCCGCCCAAGACCAAGGCTTCTACTCCGACATGTGTCTCGACGTCACGATTGTCGAAGGTGGCGTGGAGATCGTGCCGCAGACGCAACTCGCCAACGGTGACGTCGACTTCGCGCTGGCATGGGTCCCGAAGGCTCTCGCGAGCCGCGAGGCGGGCGCCGACATCGTCAACGTCGCCCAGATCTTTCAGCGTTCCGGCACCCTGCAGGTCAGCTTCAAGGAGGCGGGAATCACTTCACCCGCGGACTTCGCTGGCAAGAAGATCGGCAACTGGGGCTTCGGCAACGAGTACGAAGTCTTTGCTGCGATCGGTGCTGCGGGTCTCGACCTGACGAACGATGTCGAACATGTCGGGCAGAACTTCGACATGATCGCGCTGCTCGAAGGCGAGATCGATGCGGCAGAGGCAATGACATACAACGAGTACGCAATGGTGCTGGAAGCCGAGAACCCTGACACGGGTGAGCTGTACACGCCGGACGATCTCAACGTGATCAGCTACGAGGAAGAAGGCGTCGGGATGTTGCAGGACGCCATCTGGGCATCGGGTGAACGCCTCGCCAGCGACCCCGAGTACACGGACCAGGCCACGCGGTTCGTTGCAGCATCGATGCAAGGTTGGGCGTACTGCCGGGACAACATCGAATCGTGCCGTGACATCGTCGTCGCTCAGGGTTCAACGCTCGGCGAGAGTCACCAGCTGTGGCAGACCAATGAGGTCAACAAGCTGATCTGGCCGTCGGAGAACGGCATCGGCTTCATTGATCAGGCGGCGTGGGACCGTACGGTCGAGATCAGCCAGAGCACGCCGAACCTGGAAGGAGCGACCGTGTTGACCGCGGCGCCTGACGACACGTCGTTCACGAACGAGATCGTTGAAGCAGCATGGGCGCTGCTCGGTGACTCGGGTGTCGACCTGTTCGGTGCGGACTATGCGCCGACTGACGTGACGCTGAACCCGGGCGGCAGCTGAGGCGGTTGTTTCGGCCGTGTTGGTCGTGCCCGAGTCCGACCCTGTTCAGCGGTCGGGCCCGGGCGTAACCTCGGACCATGGCTGAGATCGTCGACATTGCGAGCAACGGTGACAACGCGCATGGGTACCTGGCCCTGCCAGAGTCGGGCAGCGGACCCGGTGTGATCGTGGTGCAGGAGTGGTGGGGCCTCGACTCCGGCATCAAGGAGATGGCGGACCGGCTGGCGACTGCCGGTTTCGTCGCACTGGCGCCGGACCTGTATCGGGGCGAACTCGCCGAGCACACGGAGATGGACAAGGCCGCAGAGTTGATGAACACCCTGCCTGCAGATCGCGCAGGTCGCGACATGAGTGGTGCCGTCGACCATCTCGCCGACCACCCTGCCACCACCGGCGATGGCATCGGTGTGATGGGCTTCTGCATGGGTGGACTCCTCACCTTCGTCCTCGCCGCGCTACGGCCCGACAAGGTCAAAGCTGCAGTCCCGTTCTATGGCTTCCCGCAGGGCGACGATCAGCCCGACTACTCCCGGATCGACGCCGCGATCCAGGGACACATGGCCGAGCACGACGACTTCTTCCCACCGTCGGCGGCGCTGCACCTCCACGACCAACTCCAAGCGCTCGGCAAGAACGCGACGATCACGGTGCACGAAGGAACGGGGCACGCGTTCATGGCGCCGCACAATGCCCTCGGCACTCGCGACGCCGAGCTCGCGTCGATCATCTGGCCGCAGGTAACGGCGTTCCTGCACGAACACCTTGCCTGATCGCTCGATCCTCACGTCGTGACGATTGTCGGATGACTGCGGGAGCCACCTGCTGCCCACTACGTTGGCAGGCATGATTTCACGGGCTCATGGTTCCACTCGATTTCGTCTGGTCACCGGCGCTGCAGCCGTCGCGCTGCTGGCCGCAGGCTGCGGAAGCGACAGCGGAGGCGGTGCCGCCTCCGCTGACTCCTGGTGTGACCTCGCCGAGGGCTCCGGTGTCTTCGACGCGTTCGACGCCTTCGATGCGAACCCCGCTGACCTCGAAGAGGGCTTGCAGCAGGTCGAGGACTTCATCGAGCAGCTGCCGGAAAAGGCGCCCGCGGAGATCGCCGACGACGTCGAGTTGATCACCGAGGGGACCCAGATGCTGATCACGGCCTTTGTCGAGGCCGACTACGACGTGTTCGATGTCGACTTGGCGTTCCTGAGCGACTCTGAGCTCGAAGATCGGATGGACGCAGCCGGCGAGCGGATCGATGAGTACACCGAGCGCGAGTGTGGCCGACCGTTCGTCGAGGACGCTGACACAGACGCTGACATCGATGGCGACACCGATACCGATACCGACACCGATACCGATACAGACAGCGATGAAGGTGGCGACACCGACTTCGATCCAGCGGGCGGGACGTTGCGAGATCAACTCGTGTCGCAGTTCGAATCGATCGGGTTGAGCAGCGACGAGGCGGCGTGCATCGCCGACAGCTTGGACTTCAGTGACCCGGCCGTGCAGAGCGGCGACGTCGCAGCGATGCTCGACGTGTTCGAAGAGTGCGATATCGGCCTCGATCGCCTCGCCGAGTTGGGCGGCGGGCAGTGACGCTGATCGCTACCTGGTGAACCGCTTCGATGCGATCCTCTTCGATGCGGGCGGCGTGCTCGTGTTGCCCGATCCGACTGTGCTCGGCCCGCTCCTCAAGTTCTATGGCGGCGATGCCTCGCTTGCGGCTCATCGTCGCGCCCATTACGCAGGGATGCGCGACAAGTCCCATGCCAACGCGGGCGAGGGTGACTGGTTGGTGTACGACGAGGCCTACGTCGACGCAATCGGCGTCCGAACGGCTGACCGTGCCGAAGCCGCAGACGTTCTAAACCGGACGCGCACCGCCGACCTGTGGCGCTGGGCGATTCCCGAGACGCTCGTCGCCCTCGGGCGTCTCGCACATGCCGGTGTCCCGATGGGTGTCGTGTCGAACGCGAGCGGCCAGGTCGAGGGGTCGCTCAACCGTTCGGTCTGTCAGGTCGGCGACGGTCCGTTCGTGTCGATGCGCTGCATCGTCGACAGTGACGTCGTCGGTGTGGCCAAACCGGACCCGGCGATCTTCGGTCATGCGCTCCCGTCATTCGCAGAGTTCGAGCCGGGTCGGATTGCCTACGTCGGTGACAGTGTTGCGATGGACATCATGTCCTCGACTGCAGCAGGCCTCCACCCGATCCTCATCGACCCGTACGACGACCACGTCGGCGCAGACTTCGAGCGCATCGCCTCAGTCGGCGTGCTCGCTGACGAACTCATCAACTAGCTCCGCAGCTCGCTCTCGATCACGTCATCCGATGACGGCGGTTGCGCCCAGTCGGGTCGGTTGACGAGGACGTAGAGCCAGGCGAGCGACGGCACGGCGGTCACTGCTGCCAAACCGAAGACGACGAGTAGTCCGATCTGTGTGGAGCGGGCGCCGATCGCCTCGTCGATCGTGACGGCATCGACCAGGATGTCCGGGTACTGGCCGACACCCCATCCGATCACGATCGCGGCGACGGCGATGACCGCACCGACGCGTGCCCGAGCCCATCGGCCGGCTTGCAATCGCCACATGCTGAACGAGCCGGCGACTGCGGAGAGGATGATCAGCGGGAGACCGCGTCCGTGCAACCCGCTGGCCAGCGATGTGGCGTCGAGTTCGAGCGTGACAGCGGCTGCGATGGCAGCCGCGCCGGTGATGGCCCCCGCCCACAGCGACTTCCGGCCGAAGTCTGCGGCGAGGTCGGAGTCACCAGACCGCTCGGCGTCAGCAGCGAGGAACGTACCTGCGAGGAACGTGCAGGTCAGCACGGCGAGCACGCCGCCTACCCAGGATGTCGGCCCGGTCCAACTCGTCCAGATGTCGCCGGTGCTATCGGCAGGGACTCGGCCGCTGGCGATGGCACCTGCGATCATGCCGAGAAAGAACGGTGTGATCACGGACGAGGAAGCAAAGACGATTCCGTGGATCTGGGCTTCGCGCACCGTGGCAGAGAACTTGCGGAAGGCAAAGGCGCCGCCGCGTAGGACGATGCCGAGCCCGACGAGCATCCACGGCACGAACAGCGTGGTCATGATCGCAGCGAATGCCTCAGGGAAACCCGTCCACAGAAACACGAGGATGTAGATCAGCCAGACGTGGTTCGCCTCCCAGACCGGGCCGATGCTGCGGTCGATCTGGGCCCGCACATGGGCTCCCGCTTCGGCGTCGCCGGCGACGAGGTCCCAGACCCCGCTCCCGAAGTCGGCGCCGCCGAAGATGGCGTAGGCGACGACACCGAGGAACATCAGCGCCGCGATGACGTCACTGAGACCCATCAGCGGTTCACCAGCTCGTCGGCCTCGTGTCCCTGGAGCTGCAAGTTGGCGACCGACGGCCCATAGGGGGTCGGCAGGTCGACGTCGTCGGTCTCTCGCCAGCGACGCGTCATCCCTCGGATGATCTTGGTCGCCAGGACCCCCATGCTCGTGTACACGACAATGATCGCGGCGAGGCTGAACCAGATGCCGCTGTTTGATGTCACTGCATCGACGGTGCGCATTTCGCCGTAGACGATCCAGGGCTGGCGGCCGACTTCGGTGGTCGTCCATCCGGTCTCGAGCGCGAGCACGGCGAGCGGTCCGCAGACGACGACGGCGCGCATCAGCCAACGTTCTTCGAACACGGCGTCACCGACGCGCCGCCGCCGCCACCAGTAGTACGTCGCCACGAGGGCCATTGCGGTCCCTGCAGCGACCATGATCTGGAAGGCGATGTGGGTGACGTTCACTGGCGGTCGCTCGTCTTCGGCGATGTCGTTCAATCCGGGAACGACCTGGTTGAGTGAGTTGCCAGCAGCGATCGAACCGAGCAGCGGGATCTCGATCGCGAATCGTTTCTCGCCGTCGATGTACAACCCGCCGATCGTGAGGGGTGCCCGATCCTCGCTTTCGATGGCGAGTTCCATCGCTGCGAGTTTGCTCGGCTGGTCTTCGGCGAGGCGCTGGCCGGCGAAGTGTCCGATCATCGGCTGCATCAGCGCAGCGATGGTCGCGAACACCATGGCGACCGTGAAGCCCATCCGGTGCGCGAGGTCGTGGCGGCCCTTCAACATGCCGATGCCGTAGACCGCGGCGACGAGGAAACCGGTCACCGCGAAGGTCGCAATGTACATGTGGGCTGCTTGGCCCCACACCGCGTTGTTGAACATGGCTGCGAGCGGGTCGATGTTGATGATCTCGTTTGTCACCGGATCCCGGTCGAAGCCGGCCGGATTGTTCATGAACGCGTTGACGGTCAAGATGCAGAAGGTGCCGAATGCGCCCGAGATGATCATCGGGATGAGCGTGCGGAGGTGCACCTTCGGTGCGAGTCGATTCCAGCCGTAGAGGTAGATGCCCATGAAGACCGCCTCGACGAAGAACGCAATGCCTTCGAGTGCGAACGGGAGCCCGATGACGTCGCCGTACTCAGACATCAGGCCGGGCCAGAGCAATCCCATCTCGAAGCTGAGGATGGTGCCCGACACCGCTCCGACGGCGAACAGGACAGCGGACACCTTCGCCCACTTCTTGGCGAGCATCAGCGCGGTGGCCCGGACCTCGGCGTCAGGGTGTTTGAGGCCCCGTCGGTGCAGGACGTAGATCAGCGAGGGCAGGGCCACGCCGAAGCACGACAGCACGATGTGGAAGCCGAGCGACAACGCCATCTGGTACCGGGCCGCCATCAACTCGTTCGCTGCAATCAGCATGAGCACCTTCCTGGTTGCGTGGTCGGTCGTGTGTACTGAACGGTATCGCTCGCCGACGTCGGGTCGGTGGCGTCGTTCGTCACCAGTGCCTGCCTTTCAGTCGGCAACTCGGCCGTAGATCAGTATTCGCTTGAAGGCATAGAAGTACGGCTCGTGCCAGCCGACCTCTGCCAAGAGTTCCTCCCGGTAGGCGGCGACGAAGGGGGCATGGAGGTCGTCGGGGAGCTGTTTGAAGAAGCGAGTGAGGCTCGTCCCAGCGGTCCAGTCGACGACATGGGCTGACGACGGCATCACCTGTGGGTACACCTGCAGGCGGACGTGTGGGTCCGCGATCCCGAGATCGTGGAACAACTCGCTGTACTGCTCGGCAAGCAATACGTTCTCGGCAACAGGATCGGGTGGGGGAGTGCCGGCTCCGGTCGCGCGGAAGGCGGACAGGAACGGCTCGCGTTGAGCAACTGCTGCGGAGCAGATGTGTGACGGGTGGTCGGCATTCGACGGCACCTGCACGGCGATCTGTCCACCGGAACGCAGTGAGCCGATCCAACGCTGTAGGACCGTGGCGTGGTCCGGAACCCTCTGCAGGCTGGCGTTGGCGACGATCACATCGATGTCGGTGCCTGACCACGCCGCGATGTCGCCTGCTTCGAAGGTGACGTGTTCGGAGGCCGAAGCCGCGGCGCGATCGAGCATCGCAGGCGAGGAGTCGATTCCGGTGGTGGACGTCGCTCCGAGTCGGGTGGCGAGTGCCGCGGTCAACTCGCCTGATCCGCACCCGAGGTCGACGAGGGTGCCGATGCTGCTGCTCGTGTCGAGTAGCGCAGTGAGGTCCCAGAACGGTCGGGACCTCAGTTCCTCGAACTTCGCATACTGCTCGGGGTCCCAGTCGGTCGCTGCCATCGCGACGTTTCTACTTGTATTTCACTTGTATTGTCAAGCTCACTGCGATGAGAGGTGAGACGACCGTCGCGCCCCAGCTCTCACCGCAACCGCTGTCATCCGCTCTCCGGTGAGAGGTGAGACGACCGTTGCGCCCCAGGTCTCACCGGAACGAGGGCAGTGAAGTGGTTGGACGTTGATGGGGATGCCGACCGCGCGACCTGCTTGCATGGGGTGATGCCTGACCCTGCGCCTGATCTCTCGCCTGACACGATTGCCGACCTTCCCACCCCTGCGCTCGCTGTCGACCGATCCGTGTTCGATGCGAACCGCGCAGCGATGGATGAGCGCCTTCCCGGTGATCGGCTGCGCCCTCACGTCAAGGCGTTCAAGAGCACCGCGCTGGCACAGCAACTCGCGGACGACGGACACGCGGGCTTCTGCTGTGCGACGCCACGGGAGGTCGAAGGGATGGTCGCAGCCGGGTTGGGCGACGACCTGCTGCTTGCGAACGAGTCGCTCGACGTCGCACGTCTCGGTGCCGTCGCCCAGCAGGCCAACATCACCGTGGCGGTCGACTCCGATGCAACGCTCGACGCGGTGATCGACGGCGGCGTGCGATCCGTACTGATCGACGTCGAGGTCGGCCTCCCGCGCTGTGGCATCGACCCCGCCGACGCCGGCCGCCTGGCGGACCGGGCTCGCGCTGCCGGTATCGAGGTGCGCGGCGTGATGGGCTACGAAGGGCACCTGATGATGGTGCTCGATGCCACCGAGAAAGCCGAGAAGGTCGGTGCCTCGATGGAACTGCTACTGCAAGCCGCTGGTGATGTCGGTGGCGAGATCGTGTCCGGCGGTGGCACCGGTACGTGCCTCAGCAACACGTGGTGCACGGAGATCCAGGCGGGCAGCTACACGCTGATGGACACCGACTACGCCAAGCTGGACCTGCCCTTTGAAATCGCCCTCACCGTTGTCGCAACGGTAATCTCGGTCAGTGCAAAGGGGTGGATCATTGCCGACGCCGGCATCAAGTCGATGGCGATGGACCACGGCAACCCGACGTGGGAGCACGGCGACGTCTTCTTCCTCTCCGACGAGCACATCACGCTGTCGCCCAAGGATCTGAGTGCCTGAAAGGTGGGGGATCAGGTCCGCCTCCAACCCGCACACATCGACCCGACCATCGCCAAGCACGAGCAGATGTGGGTGCTCGATGGCGACTCAGTCGTCGATCGCTGGGCGGTCGACCTCCGCCACTGGTGACTCGGCTGAATGGTGTGCAAGACAGCGCGCTGTCGCGTCTGCCCTGGGTGACGGTGTTGACTTTGAGTGGGTCGTCCGTTGAGCTGGAGACATGGCAACGCGACGCTCCGACGACCACTACATCGACCTCCCCGACGCCATTTCTCGCGGCGAGATCATGCGCGCGGTCGAACGCGCTGCGGCGTCGGCCGGGCTGTACATCTCTCACATCGGTAGCTACTCGCGAACCAAGTTCCCCAACTCGGTGCACTGGCACTTCAAGCGGGACCCGAAGGAACCGGGAGTCCTCGACGCGACCTTCTGGGACGTGAAGTCGCTGTTCTGGCTCATGATCCGCCACAGCGAACCCGCCTGGGTCCACGACACCGTCCCCGACCTCGTCGCAGCACTCCGAACCGAAACGCACCGGCTCGCCGACACCTGAATCGACTCGACGGTGCGGCCCTGCAAAGCGATCTACGCTGAGGTTCGTGGCCCACCCGAAGATGTTCGACGACAACGACCCCTACCTCGAGCAGATCCGGCGACTCTGCTCGGAGTTTCCTGAGAGCGACGAGAAGGTCTCTCACGGCCGCCCTGCGTTCTTCACCAAGAAGGTGTTCGCCTACTACGGCGGCTCGCTCAAAATCGACGGTGAGTGGATCCAGCACGGCGAATCGATCATGGTGCAGCCGGACCCAGCGGACCGCCCAGCACTCCTCGAAGACCACCGGACGTTCGTGCCCGCGTACCTCGGTCCATCGGGATGGATCGGCGTCGACCTCGGCGATGAGACGGACTGGACCGAGGTCCGAGAGCTCCTCGATGCGTCGTATCGGCTGACCGCTCCCAAGCGCTCAATCGCTCAACTCGATGCCCGCGAGGGCTGAGGTTCGGCTCGTTCAGTGCCGGGCGAACCAGGCCCGCCAACACTGCCACCACCGGCGTTGATCCACTGTTTCACCCGTCTCGTCCGGCGCCTCGGGCGGAACGTCGGCGGTGTCGTGCCCGGGGTGCGCTGCCCGCCAGCGCTCGATGAAGGTCTCGACGTCGATGGTCATGACCGACGACGGTGGCCCCGCCGTGGCATGACTGTTGACGTAGCGGATCCGTGCGTTGACGTCGTCGATCAACACGCGTGCGGCGTCCTCGGTGTTGGCGAGCATTGCAGCATCGATCGCATCGGCACGCTCGGTCCGGATGGCGATCGTGGGCGGGAGATAGTTGATGTCTTCGTCGCGTAGCTTGGCCTTGATCCACCACATCTCGTCGTGCACGACGCCAATTCGCTCGTTGGGTTGGCCAGCACCGCTCAGGTCGTCGAACGCGCCCTGCGCCTGGCCCTCCCGGATCTGGCGGTCGATCCACGATTCCCAGCTGAGGCCGGTCGGTTTACGTTCGGTCATCACGAAATACCTGACGCCATGATCGCGCCGTTCCAAGCTGCACCGCCATCGGATCATCGTCACACCGTCAAACCTGTTGATGGCTGGCCGGACGGCTCGGCGATGATGGTGTCGTGGAGACGGGCATGGACCAGGTCGACGTCGTTCTCGCGAACAACGATCGCGTGACGCTGCGTGTCGGCGATGTCTTTGTCAAAGTCGATGTCGATCAAACCCGTACCGACATCGAAGTCGAGGCGATCGCGTTGGCACCCGTCCCGACGCCAGAGATCCTGTGGCGTCACCCGCCAGTGCTCGCCCTCGGCGCGGTTCCGGGCCGCACGCTCGGTCGACTCGGCCAACCGTCGACGGCATCGCCCGATGCGTGGGCCGCGGTCGGTGCAACACTGCGGACGCTGCACGATGCGCCGCTGCCACCGTTTTCGGGGCCGAGTGGCGCTCGGCTCGCAGCACGACTTGCTGACGGGTGTGACTGGCTCGCGGCCAACGACGTCCTCCCGCCCCAGGTGATCAGCAGCAACCGTCGCCTGGCCGAAACGGTGCTGCGGCCCCACGCCCCTGCCTTCATCCACGGCGACCTCCATCTCGAACACGTCTTCGTCGATGGTGACGTGGTCAGTGGCATCATCGACTGGTCCGAGGCCCGCAGCGGCGACGCGTTGTTTGACATCGCCTCGATCACGTTGGCCAACGATGCCCACCTCGATGATCTCGTTGCTGGCTACGGACGCGACGTCGATCGCGACCTTGTGCGGGGGTGGTGGGCATTCCGCTGCCTCGGTGCCGTCAGGTGGCTGTTCGAGAACGGCTATGGCGACCCCGACCAACTCCCCGAGGTTGCCGTGCTCCGATCCCTTGCGTGACCAAGCGTCAGGCCCGGCTGCGCACGTCGATGATGCGCCGACGGTCGAGAACCGCAACGAAGGTTGCGGCCGGTACGCCGATCCACCATCCCGCAAGGAACACCAATGCCGAGGTCGACGAATCCGTCGATGCGAACAGGTACCACATCAGCATCATCGCCAGCGCGACGACTGCTGCGAGCAGTGCAACCTGCGGCGTCGACAGACGGGCAAGAGCCAGAACAGTCACCGCGAGGCCGAGACTGAACAGTGCCGTCAGAGGCCCGGCGGTGAGTGGATCGGCGTCTTCCCAGGCGCTGTTCGACCAGGTGAACGTCGAACCCGCAACCGACCCGATGGTCGCTGCTGTGGCGTACACCAGGAGCCGACCCGCATACGATTGCGTGAGACCCGGCATCAGCTCAGTATTCCACCCGAACAGCCTGTTGGCCCTCATGTCGGCGCTTCCCGGCGTGGCTCTGGGGTTGCGTCGCCGCTCAGGCGCTGGCGCAGGCGTCGATCCAATCGACTTCGAGTTCGAAGCTGCCGTCGATGCCATCAGAGATGATGATGCCGACCTCGCTCACCTGTTCTGGGTCGAATGCAGGTGCGTCGACGGGTCGACCGAAGACTGTTGGTCGAAGGTCGTCGAATCGGACCTCGACGATCGACCAGCCGTCGTCGTCGCTGGTTCCGTCGCTGGTGATGTCGGCGCCGTGCGCAATTCGCTGGCGAGTGCCGGGCGCATCGTTGAACGTCACGCTGTACCTGCGGTTGTCGGATCGGAGGCGCAGCACGAGCCTGACGGTGCCGACCAGCTCATCGCCGATCGTTCGGAATCGCACTGATGTGAAGCCGCCGCCGGCCGTGACCAACTCACCCGAGAAACGCATCGCCGAATCAGCGAACTCGACGAAGCCCGCCGATCGGCCGCCCATCACGCCGTCGTTCACGATCACCCAGCGCTCCGCGTCCTCGGGCTCGTCGAAGTCGGTCAGCCGACGGCACTCGACAGCCAGCGGCTCCGAACGCGCCGGGGTGGTCTCGACTGCGATCGTGTCCGCAGGCACCGATTCGACCGACGCCGGCTCCGGGCTGGTCGGCGGCGGGGGAGTGCTGGGCGGTGTGGTCATGGCAACAGTCTCCGCCGTCGATGCGGCTTCTTCCGCCATGCTGTCACCGCACGCAGCAGCAACGAAGGCGGAAGCGACCAGCAGTGCGGTGAGCCGTGCCGAGCGCGTGCTCCCAGTTCGTGGCGCCGAACGCAACTCAGCTCGGCGGCGCGACGGGGAGCCGAGCACCGGCCATCGCAGGCACGGCGTCCGCAGTTACCGGTCGAGACAACAAGAATCCTTGCAGGCGGTCGCACCCGTGTTCGACGAGCCACCCGTATTGCGCTGCGGTCTCCACGCCTTCGGCGACCGTTGTCATCCCGAGAGACTGAGCGATCTCGATGACGGCGCGTGCGACCGGTTCGTCCGTCCCCTGGTCGACCCGTGTGATGAAGCTGCGGTCGATCTTGAGAATGTCCGCCGGAATTTCGTACAGCGCGCTCAACGACGACTGGCCAACGCCGAAGTCATCGATCGCGATCCGGATGCCGAGCTCACGGAGGACGCCGAGGCGCTCTTCGAGCTCGGCGGTCCGCTCCGTCATGGCTGTCTCGGTGACCTCGATCACCAAATCGCCGGGCTGCAGGCCGTAATGATCAAGCGCCTCGGAAATCGACTGCACGAGGTCGGAAGCGTCGAAGTGGATTCGCGAGATGTTCAGTGCCAGGTGCACATCCGCCATGGCGGCGTGGTCTCGTCGCCAGGCCGCCATCTGGGCACATGCAGCGTCGATCACCCAACGGCCGGCTTCGACGATGAGTTTGGACTCTTCGAGGTACGGAAGAAAAACCGATGGCGGTTCGCATCGCCCGTCCGGCTGACGCCAACGGAGCAGGGCTTCGACACCGGTCATCACTCCCGACAAAGAATCGGTGATGGGCTGATAATGCAGTTCGAATTCGGACTGTTCCACAGCTCGCCGGATTCGCATCTGGAGGTCCAGTGCCTCCTCCGCCCGGTCGCGCATCGCCGTTTCGAAGACTGACGAGCGGGCCTTCCCGGCGGCTTTCGCATCGTAGAGAGCGATGTCGGCGTCACGCAGCACGTCGCTTGGGTCGCGGCCATCGCCGAGGTCTGCAACGATGCCGACGCTGACGGTCGTGTAGATCTCGAGATTCCTGATCACGAACGGTGCCCGCAACGTCTCGTTGATCGCCCCGGCCAGGTCGAGTGGGCTGCAGGGGTCAGCTCGATCCTGCAGGATTGCGAACTCGTCGCCGCCAAGCCGGTAGACCGTGGATGCGCAGCCGGCCACCTTGCTGAGTCGGCCGGCAACCGCCACCAACATGTCGTCGCCGGCGTGGTGACCGAGCGAATCGTTCACCACCTTGAACGAATCGAGGTCGAGGTACAGCAGCGCCCCATTGGCATTGCTCAAGGCGTCGTGCAGAGCACGGCGGTTCTGTAGCCCGGTCAAGTCGTCGTGTTGCGCTTGGTGCCGAAGTTCGTTCTGGCGGCGTCGTTCGGCGCTCGTGTCCTCCGCCGAGCCCACGATTCGAATCGGTTCGCCCGATCGGGTGACGATTGTTCCGACGAGATTGATGAATCGCGTGGATCCGTCATCCAGCGTTATCTCGAAGTCAACTGCCCACCGCTCGGTGGACTCGGCCAAGGCCTCGGCGACCACCATCACCAGGTTGGCGTACTGTTCGGATCCGACCCGCTCTTCGAGAACTTCATGTGGGACGGCTCCGATGGCGATCGGCATGTCGAAGATCTCGGCGCATCGTGGCGACATGGTCATCGAACTCGAGGCCACGTTGTAGTCCCAGATGCCGTCGCGCGTTGCTCGGGCAGCCAGCGCATACCGTTCTTCGCTGTCGGCGAGCGCCTCGCTGACTCGGGTCGGCTCGGTGACGTCGGTCGACACTCCGAACAGTCCAACGATCTCACCACGCCGGCTACGAACTGGGACGGTCGTGATGCGCACCACCGAAGAAGACCCATCGGGGCCGATCTGCCATTCGTCGGCGTCGCGGATTGCTTCGCCCGTCTCGATGATTCGACGATCATTGTTTCTGTAGCCATCGGCTTTGTCGGCAGGGTGGATGTCGAAGTCGTCGAGACCGCGGAGTTGCTCGATGTTGTCGAATCCAAATCGTTCGAGCATGTGGCGATTCGCCGCGACGAACCTGGAATCGACGTCCTTGACGTATATCGAGCACGGAGCCAGATCGAGCATCGCCCGGGCAAGGTCGAGTTCGTCGAGATCGAGTTCGTCGACGTCGAACCCGCTCTGCCAGAACCTGCTCGAAAACGCTCCCGGCGTCTCGGGCTTGGGCATCGGTGTGCGTTCGATCATCGTCCGGAGCTCTCTGTCGGGGCGTCAACGCGATGCGCAGGGAAAAGTACACCCCTCCGAGTCGCCCCCCGGGTACTCAGCGCGGTATTGCTCGCCCCCTCATCCCGATCACCAGTCCCGATCGCGACTGAGGCGGCCCGAGGTTCAGGCCGCGCTGTTGGCAATGAGCTGGCGAGCGATGACCTTGAGGCACAACGTCTCGTCGGCGCCTTCGAAGATCGACAGAACACGAGCGTCGACGAACAGTCGGCTGATCTCGTACTCCTCGGCGTAGCCCATGCCACCATGGATCTGCATCGACTCCCGCGTGACCCACTCGGCTGCCTTGCAGACATACGCCTTGACCATCGACGCTTCCATCTGCCCCTGGCCCTTGGCCATCAGCGTTGCCACGGCGTAGCTGAACTGGCGGCCGGCCTGGGTGAGCACGGCGATACGTCCGAGCTTGGCTCGAATGAGCTGGTAGTCGAGGATCGACTCGCCGAACACCTTGCGATTCTCGGCGTACTCCAAGCCCAGCTCGTAGGCGGCCTGCATCACACCGACAGCACGGGCCGCAGTCTGAAGGCGGCCGTTCTCGAAACCGGCCATCTGGTAGTAGAAGCCGCGACCCAAGCCCTCCGGGCCCCCGATCTGATTTTCCTCTGGCACCCACCAGTTCTCGAGCGCGATCTCATAGGAGTGCATGCCGCGGTAGCCGATCGTGTCGATCGGGCTGCCGGTCATGGTTCCGCCCGTGGACTTGCCGTCGATCTCCTGTGCGAAGTCGAACCCGTGGGCATCGCCACGCGGCTTGGGGACGATGAAGAGGCTGAGCCCCCGATGGGTCTTGGACCGGTCGGGGTCGGTGCGGGCCAGCAGGGTGAGCGCATCGGCACGAGCGCCGAAGGTGCACCAGGTCTTCACGCCGTTGATGACCCAGCCGGCTTCGCCGTTCGGGCCCTCGGCACGAGTGGCCATCACCTTGATGCCGGCGACGTCGGAGCCGTAGTCCGGCTCGGTCACCGCAACGGCGGGCATCACTTCGGCAGTGGCGAGCAACGGCAGCCACTTCTTCTTCTGTTCTTCGGTTCCGCCCTTGACGAGGGCACGGGTGAGGATCTCGGGGCGAGTGATCAGTGACCCGCCGATACCGAGGCTGGCCTTCGACAGCGCCTCGGTTGCTGCGACCATGGCGATGTACTCCTCGTCGCCACCTTCGGAGTAGCCCCCGTACTCGGCAGGCACGCTGAGACCGAACGCGCCGAGCTCGGCCATCCCGGTGATGATCTCTTCCGGCACGTCGGCGTTGGAGCGGTGCACGTGCTCGGCGTGCGGCGCAATGACGTTCTGGGCAAAGGCGTCGAAGGTGTCAGCGACCATCTCCATGTCGCTCGACAGGTGCAGCGGGCCGGCCATATCGGCGAGCGACGCCAGAAACGCCGCAGCACGGAACTGCGTCATGAACGAATGAGCATTGGCGAGCGGATCGCGCTCGACGCCCCAGTCGTCTTCGCGGCCCAACACCTTGCCGGCGAGATCGTGCAGCATGTCGGCGGCATACGCACAGCAGATCTTGGCTTCGACCTCGCCCTTGTTGCCGTAATCGATCAGCGACTTCGCCGTCGCCACTGCGGACGCTGCGTGGGCGATCTCATAGGCCAACACCTGATGGGTGTCGGGCCCACCGTCGAGCGTGGCGAGGCGTCGAACAGCGGTGCCGACCACACGGTCGGCCAGATCGATCGCATCGTTGCAGGCCGGTAGGTCAGGAGTGGCGAATCCCGGTTCGAGGGTCATGGTCGAAACCTACCCGTGGGTAACCAGGTGGTGTGAATCCGAGCATCGCTGCCACGATGTGACTCGTGTCAAACATCTGTGTGTTCTGTGGGTCCAGTACCGGCGTCGATCCCGCCTTCGAGCAGGCCGCCCGCGCGCTCGGCACAGCGATCTCCGCCGGGGGTCACGGGCTCGTCTACGGCGGCGGCGACGTCGGTCTGATGGGTGTGGTCGCGGACGCCGTCCTCGCTGGTGGGGGAGAGGTGACCGGCGTGATCACCGAGCAACTCCTGGCGCTCGAAGTCGGCCATCGCAACCTGACCCACCTGGAAGTCACACCGACGATGCACGCTCGCAAGGCCCGCATGGCCGAACTCGCCGACGGCGTCGTCGTGCTCCCCGGGGGCTTCGGCACCTACGAAGAAGCCTTCGAACTGCTGACCTGGAACCAGCTGGGCATCGTGGCGATTCCGATTGCCTTTCTCGACGTCCAGGCTGCGGATACCGGCGCGGGTGCTGGTGAGCAACGGAGCTTCTTCGCGTCGCTGTTCGACTTCATCGACGGCGCTGTTCGAGCCGGATTCATGAAGCGCGACCACGGTGCGCTGGCGCAGCTCGTCACCGACGCTGCATCGGCGGTGAGCATCGCCGCAGGAACAGCGCCGCCCTTCACCCGCAAGTGGGTCGATTCGCCGGACCTCAGACGGCAGTGACGGCTGGAGCGGACCGACGGCTCGCAACCCGACACCAGCGCTACCGTTCGGTTCATGCGCAACCGCATCGTCCACGCCGCCCTCAGTGCACTCAGCGCAGCGCTCATCACTGCCAGCTGCACGAGTTCGTCGTCCGGTGTCTCGGTGCAGGAATCCGAGTCCGCTGATTCTTCGACTGCGATCGGGTCCGACGACACGGCGCCCGACGAATCGGCTCCTGACGACACGCAGCCGGACGTCGAGATTCCTGCCGACAGCGTGGGTGGCGACGATTCCGTCCCCGAGACGACACTCGACTGGGCGGCATGTGAGGGCGCCGGAACCACGGCGGTGACGCTCGAATGCGCCACGCTGGAAGTGCCACTGGACCACGACGAACCAGACGGTGAACAGATCGAGATCGCCGTGGCGCGGAGCGCAGCGAACGGGACGACGGACGAACGCATCGGTTCACTCGTGTTCAATCCCGGCGGCCCCGGCGGTTCCGGCATCGAAGCACTCGGCTTCCTGCCGCTGACGATGTCCAACGAGATCCTGGCCCGATTCGACATGGTCAGCTTCGATCCGCGCGGCGTCGGAGCGAGCACGGCGCTCACCTGTGACAACGACCTCGATGACGAGGTCACGCTCCTCGCAGACGGCGACGACGCCGGCTGGGTCGACCTGCTGGAGGACCGAGAGACCCAGTTGGCAACGTGCACCGACCAGACGCTCGAACTTGCTGCCCATGTCGGCACGAACAATGCAGCGCGCGACATGGACCTGCTCCGTGAGGCGCTCGGCGACGACGGCCTCAGCTACGTCGGCTACTCCTACGGCACGCGACTCGGTGCCACCTACGCCGAACTGTTTCCCGCCAATGTCCGGGCCCTCGTGCTCGACGCCGGAGTCAAGCCCTCGCGTGACTCCGTCGAACTCGACGCAGAGCAGGGCGCCGGCTTCGATCGAGCGCTCGAGAACTTCGCCGCAGCGTGCGAGGCCGACACCGATTGCCTGCTGAACGAGCTCGGACCAACCCTCGACGTCATCGACGGTCTCGAAGCCGAGATCGCGGAGATCGGATCGTTCCCGACCGACGACCCGGACCGAGTCGTCACTCCCGGCGAACTCGACCTCGGCATCGCTGCGGCGCTCTACAGCAAAGAGTCCTGGCCGTTCCTCGCCGCGGCGCTCTACACCGCGGAAACCGAGCAGGACGCCACGTTGCTGCAGGTCCTCGGTGACTCCCTCGCCGGCCGTCAGTTGGACGGCACCTACGACAACTCCCAAGTCGCGAATACCTTCATCAACTGTGCCGACGACCCGGACCGACCGGACGCCGATCAGCAGCGGAGCAACGCCGACGAGGCGGGTGACGCCTCGAAGTACTTCGCCGACTTCCTGCGTGCATCGACCGGCTGCATCGGCATCACTGAGGCCACGGACCCATTGCAGATCGGGCCTGCGGCAGGTGCGGCGCCGATTGTCGTCATTGGCAACTCCGGTGACCCGGCCACGCCGTACGAGTGGTCCGTCGAGTTGGCTGGCTCACTCGAGTCCGCTGTCCTCTACACCGTCGAAGCCGAAGGCCACACCGCCTACGGCACCATCGAGTGTGTCCGAGACGACATCGATGCGTACCTGCTCGAACTGACGGTGCCCGACGAGGGCTCGAACTGTTCGGACAACGCAGACGCCGATTTCTTCGTGGCAGAGGGTGACTCGGACATCGACCTGCTCCTCGCCTTCTTCGACTGCGCCCGCGACGAGGGCGCCGACGTTCCAGCGCTCACGACGGCCGATGTCCTCGCCGACCCGTCCCTCGAGTCGATCTTCGGCGAATTGGATCTCGCTGACCCCTCGCTCCAAGCAGCGTTCGCCGCCTGCGCGGAGTTGCTGCCCGAACCCTGACCGCTGCTCGTTCGCAGGTCCACAGGGGCGCACAGGTTCGTCACAGGCAATCCACAGCAAAACCGGCTGCTGCGCACACCTAATTCACATGGTTTCGGGCCTTGTTGCCCACAAGGCAGGGCGTGGAGAGTGGAGACATGGCCCGCACCCTCTCGACCAGCATGTTCAGCGTCGGCAACCGAACCGCCACCCGAACCGGCACGCGAAACGCCACGCACGCAGATGCTTCGCCGGCGACCGTGCGCGATCGAGCATCAGCGGTCGGACCGGGCCCGAGCCGCCGGAGCGCCCGGACTGGTCGGCGCCGACAGCATCGCTCGACACTGCGCCAGATCGACCGACGAGCGCTCGAGCGTGACGGCTGGCGGACGACGCTCGAGTTCCGCGAGAACCACGTTCGTCTCGATTCGGGTCGACTCGTCGACGTCGAACCGTTCTGGCTGGCCGAAGCGGAGCGCAACGGCGCGGTGATCAGCGCCATCGCGCGGTCAGAATCGCGCGTGTGGTCGCGACTGCAGGCGCGATCACGCTCGGCCGATCAAGATTTTCAGGAAGACGCGAGCGCCTGAGCAGGGGCTTCGCGATTCCTTGTCAGAATTCTGGCAAATCGTCCTTCCTAACGTTGACACCCACCAGGTTGCACTGATGTAATTACGGACTCGCAACCACAAGATGTGGTGCCGAGAGTGGGGAAATCGAGCCGGCGGCCACGACATCAAGTGGTGCCGTCCGACCGCTGAAAACCCCAGAACACACGAAAATTCGACGCAAACGACGCACTGAACCGAGACGGAGTAGCCGGTGACACTGATTGAACAGAATGTTGGGAACACGCAAGGTGAACCGGGCCCTCGTCCTGAGGGAAATGACGAAACGGGGGCCCTGCAGGCGCCCACGTTGACCGACGCCGCCAAGTCCGCTCCGGCCGACACGAGCAACACGGGCAACACCCCGACGGGTGGCGGCATGCGGGTCATGAAGCGCAACGGCCAGCTCGAACCGGTCGACCTGAACAAGATCGTCAACGCGATCGCCCGGGCCTCTGAAGGCCTGCTCGGAGTCGACCCGATGCGGGTTGCGACACGCACCATCTCGGCCCTTGCCGACGGCGCCAGCACCGGTGAGCTCGACAACCTGTCGATCCGCACCGCAGCAGGGTTGATCGTCGAAGAGCCGAACTACTCCAAGCTCGCCGCCCGTCTGCTGGCAACGGTCATCGACAAAGAAGTCCGGAACCAGAACATTCCGTGGTTCTCCGAGTCGATCAAGATCTCCCATGAGCAGGGCATCGTGTCCGACGAAGTCCTCGCCTTCGTCGAGGCCAATGCGCCTGAACTCAATGCGGCGATCAACTCTGACCGCGACCGGCTCTTCGAGTTCTTCGGTCTGCGCACCGTCTATGACCGCTACCTGCTGCGTCATCCCGAACGGCGCGACGTCATCGAGACGCCGCAGTACTTCATGCTGCGCGTTGCCTGTGGCCTCGTCGCAGGCAGCACCGATGACGACGGCGTCGTGTCGAGTGAACTGTCGGGTGGCGTCGACGCCGCGGTCAAGTTCTATGACCTGATGTCGTCGCTTGCGTATCTGCCGTCGAGCCCGACGCTGTTCAACTCGGGCACCACGCACAGCCAGATGTCCAGCTGCTACCTGCTCGACTCGCCCGAAGACAGCCTCGAAGGCATCTACAAGCGCTACACCGACATCGCCAAGCTCTCGAAGTTCGCCGGCGGCATCGGCGTTGCGTGGCACCGGGTGCGAGCCAAGAACAGCCTCATCCAGGGCACCAACGGCCTGTCCAACGGCATCGTGCCATGGTTGCGCACGCTCGACTCCTCCGTCGCTGCGGTCAACCAGGGTGGCCGTCGCAAGGGAGCCGCGTGCGTCTACCTCGAATCGTGGCACGCCGACGTCGAAGACTTCCTCGAACTGCGTGACAACACCGGCGACCACGCTCGTCGGACACACAACCTGAACATCGCCAACTGGGTTCCCGACCTGTTCATGGAGCGCGTCGAGAAGGACTGGCAGTGGAGCCTGTTCGACCCGAAGAAGGTCCCGGACCTCACCGACAAGTTCGGCGATGACTTCGAGCGGGCCTATACCGCGGCCGAAGAAGCCGGTCTCTACGAAAAGCAGGTCCCGGCTCGGACCCTCTACTCGAAGATGATGCGCACACTCGCCCAGACCGGCAACGGCTGGATGACCTTCAAGGACGCCTCGAACGAGAAGTGCAACCAGACCGGTGCGCTCAACGACGATGGCACGCCCCGTGTCGTGCACCTCTCGAACCTCTGCACCGAGATCCTCGAAGTCACCGACCAGGCCAACACCGCGGTCTGCAACCTCGGCTCGCTGAACCTCGGCTCGTACGTCGCAGCCGACGCGGCCGGCGAGATGGTGTTCGACTTCGAGCGTCTCGGTCGTGTCGTGCGCCAGGTCGTGCCGTTCCTCGACCGGGTCATCGACATCAACTACTACCCGACACCCGAAGCCAAGTACTCGAACAACAAGTGGCGTCCGGTCGGCCTCGGCATGATGGGTCTACAGGACGTCTTCTTCAAGCAGGGCCTCCCGTTCGACTCGCCTGCAGCCAAGGAGTTGAGCAAGCGGATCAGCGCCCACATCTACTTCCATGCGCTGTGGGCGTCAACCGAACTCGCCATCGAGAGCGGCCCGCACGAATCCTTCGCCGGTACACGTGCCGCGCAGGGCGACCTGCAGTTCGACCTCTGGGACCAGGGTGGCCGCAAGAGCGGTGTCCAGGTTGCACCGCCTGCCGAACTCGACTGGGACACGCTGCGCGGCCGCATCAAGGACCACGGCTTGCGCAACAGCCTCCTCATCGCCATAGCACCCACCGCGACGATTGCATCGATTGCGGGGTGCTACGAGTGCATCGAGCCGCAGGTGTCGAACCTGTTCAAGCGCGAGACGTTGTCGGGCGAGTTCATGCAGATCAACCGCTACCTGGTGAACGAACTCCAGGCACGGGGCCTGTGGGACGAGCACATGATCAACGAGATCAAGCAGGCGGAGGGTTCGGTGCAAGACGTCGAGCGCATCCCCGCAGAACTGCGTGAGGTGTACCGCACGGCGTGGGAGATCCCGCAGCGTCAACTCATCGACATGGGTGCCGAGCGTGGTGCGTTCATCGACCAGAGCCAGTCGCTCAACCTGTTCATGGAGACACCGACCATCGGCAAGCTCTCCTCGATGTACCTGCACGCGTGGAAGTCCGGTCTCAAGACCACGTACTACCTGCGCAGCCGAGCAGCGACGAAGATCAACAAGTCGACCTCGACAGCAGCGGCGCCTGCGCCGACGCCACCGAGTGGCCCCAACGGTGGCGGCGCTCCTGAACCAACACAGACCTTCACTGATGAGGAAGCACTGGCGTGCAGCCTCGAGAACCCCGAATCCTGCGAGGCATGCAACTGATGGCACTCATCGACCCGATCCTGAACGACGAACATCACGGCTCTGGACATCACGGCTCTGGACATCACGGCTTGACGGCCGAAGCGCCGGCACCCGTTGCCGCAAAGCGTGCCAAGCACATCTTGGACCCCGGTTTCGATCTGACGCTGCGGCCGATGCGTTACCCAGCGTTCTTCGAGATGTACAAAGATGCCATCAAGAACACCTGGACCGTCGACGAGATCGATTTCTCCGACGACCTCGTCGATCTCGACCGCAAGTTGCTGCCCGCTGAAAAGCACATGGTCAGCCGCCTGGTCGCGTTCTTCGCGACCGGCGACAGCATTGTCTCGAACAACTTGGTGTTGAACCTGTACAGCCACATCAACAGCCCCGAGGCACGCATGTACCTCTCGCGGCAGTTGTACGAAGAGGCATTGCACGTCCAGTTCTACCTGACCCTGCTCGACGCTTACATCCCCGACATGAAGGAACGAGAGGCCGCGTTCGCCGCTGTCGAGAACATCCCGTCGATCAAGGCCAAGGCCGACTTCTGCTTCAAGTGGATGGACCAGATCCAAGATGTCACCACGATCGAGACCCCGGCACAGCGCAAGCAGTTCCTCCTCAACCTGATCTGCTTCGCCACGTGCATCGAAGGCCTGTTCTTCTTCGCTGCGTTCGCCTACGTCTACTTCCTGCGCTCGAAGGGTCTGCTCAACGGGCTGGCCGATGGCACCAACTGGGTGTTCCGCGACGAGTCGTGCCACATGAACTTCGCCCTCGAAGTCGTCAACACGGTGCGCGCCGAGGAGCCCGAACTGTTCGACGACAAGCTCGAAGCCGACATCCGCGAGATGCTGCGCGACGCCGTCGAGTGTGAGTACCAGTTCGCGGCCGACGTCCTCGTCGAGGGCGTGCCGGGCATGAGCCTCGGCGACACACGTGAGTACCTGCAGTACGTGGCCGACACTCGTCTCGCGCTGCTCGGCTACACGGCCGAGTTCGGGTCGAAGAATCCGTTCAGCTTCATGGAGTTGCAAGACGTCCAGGGCCTGTCGAACTTCTTCGAACGGACCGTGTCGAGCTACCAGACCGGCATCGAAGGCGAAGTCGGCTTCGACGAAGACTTCTAGTCGCGCCGGTATCGCTCGGTGTGTTCGCCGAGTGTGGGGCCGACGTCGCGGATCGAACCGGGCGTCCGACTGAACTTGGGCACCACGCCGAGCATTGCGGTGTCGACGCCGGCCCGGGACGTGAAGCGCTGGATCATGTCGCGGGCGAGGTAGTGCTCGTCGACGAGCATGTCGGCAGCGGTGTACACCCGCCCGGCCGGAACGCTGTGCGCACGGAGGAGTTCGAGCAGCTCATCGCTGTCGAGCGTGTTCGTCCAATCGGCGACGATGCCGTCGAGCTGATGTTCGCGTTCGCCGCGTGCGGCGTGCGTCGACCACTTCGGATCGTCAGCCAGGTCGGGCCGGCCCATCGCGGTACACAGCCGGGCGAACACGGCGTCGGCATTGCCGGCAATGAGCACTTCGGATCCGTCACGGGTCGGGTAGGCATTCGCCGGAGCGACGCCGGGCAACGTTCCCCCTGACCTGGTGCGGAGCACCCCGGCGACGTCGTAGTCGGCCATCGACGACTCCATGAGTGCAGCGACTGCCTCGTAGATCGCAACGTCGACGTCCTGACCCTTCCCGCTCACGTTTCGTTCGTGGAGCGCCGCCAACGTGCCGATCACGGCGAACAATGCGGCGAGCGAATCACCGAGGCTGATGCCGGCACGCGCAGGTGGCCGGTCGGCGTCGCCGGTGGTGTGCCGGATCCCGCCGATCGCTTCGCCGATCGACCCGAATCCGGCTTCGGAGGAGCGGGGTCCGGTCTGGCCGAACCCCGACACGTGCGTGACGATCACGCCGGGATTCGCCACCGACAGCGTGGCGTGATCGAGACCGAACTTGGCGAGCGTCCCCGGTCGGAAGTTCTCGAGCACGACGTCGCACTCGGCAGCCAGGTTCTGCACCATGGCCAGGTCAGCAGCATCTTTCAAGTCAGCGACGACCGACTGCTTGTTGCGGGCAATGGTGGGCCACCAGAGGCTGTCGCCATCGACGGCAACACCCCATCGCCGCATCGGGTCGCCGCCGTCGGCTGACTCCACCTTGATCACCTCGGCGCCGTAGTCACCGAACAATTGCCCGGCGAACGGCCCGGCGATGAAGTTGCCGAGTTCGAGAACCCGCAGACCTGTCAGCGGGCCGTGAGCGTGCGACGACGATGTGGACACGTCACCAGTATCACCGCTCGCGGCGGCGACGTCGTGGTCAAGCGGGGGGGGGGGGTTGGGTACTCGCGCGACGCTCATCGGCCGGCACAGACCAGCCGATGCCGGACGAGTGATGATCGACGGCGAGATGGACGCACCGATGCAGCGCTTCATCTCGCTAGCGTGCGCCCGACCCTGGCGACCCGGTTGCGTTCGGGCTCGGCTGCAGCCACGATGACTTCGATGCGAGAGAAGGACCCCAGATGACCAGTACGAGTCACCGGACACGTCAGACATCAATCACGGCTGGGGTGGTTGCCCTCGCTGTGATGGCGAGTGCCTGTGCGGGCGGCGATGAAACGACGTCCGGTCCGGTCGAAGGCGTCGAACCGACGGAGTCGCAGCCCGTACAGGAGTCAGCACCCGAACAGGAGTCGCAGCCTGTGGAGGTGTCGGCGTCCGAAACGAGCGAATCGACCGACGTCGAGGTGGCCGCCACCGACCCCGTGGCGACCGAGGCACCCGGATCAGACACAACGCCCGAGGGCGCTGCAGAAGCGGGCATCGGCCGGCTCGCCGGTCAACCGCTTGAGTCGTGCAGGTCGCTCGACGTCGACCTGATTGCCACCGTCGTGGACGAACCAGTCGTCGTCACCGACGACGCACCGCCGGTCTCGCCGTACCGCATGTGCTCCATCTATGCCGAGGCCAACAGGAACGCCCAACTCGGTCAACTGATCTTCGGTCCCGACCTCGACGGCGAGAAGTATCAGCTCGTCTTCGCCGACGCCGACGCCCTCGAACCGCTTCCCGAACTCGGTGATGACGCGGGCCACACGCAGGGATTGTTCACGTTCGTGCGGGCGCGGAACGACGGCGCCGAGGTGATCTTCGAGGCCCGCAAGATGGGCACCGGCTTGAACTGGCCCGAGGCCGACGTGTCGAAGATGGCATCGGTGCTCCCCGACCTCGTTGCCGACATGACGCCGAGCGACGAGCTGCGAGCGCTTCCCGACGGCATCGCTGGCTGCGATGACCTCCCGTTCGACTCCCTTCTCGAGGAGACGATCGGTGAGTGGATGACGGCGAGCTACGAATCGATGCTGCAGTGTGTCGCCGACACGAGTGGTGGCAACCGGGTGAGCATCGTCGTCGGCGATCGAGGATCGACAGACGAGGCGCTCGACTTCGTCAACGCGCGCGTCGACGACAACCTCGAGGCAGCGAACAGCGACTTCTCGTACCCGATTGCCCAGCGCAGTGACTCCATCGACAAGGGATACAGCGCCTTCGATCTGCGAGTGCTGACCGACTACGGCGACATCTTGGAAGGTGATGACGTCAAGGGCGTCTCAGCGATTGCTTCGCGCGGACGCTTCGTCGCGTGGTTCAGTGTGATTGGACCGATCGGCGACGAGATCGACGGTGTCCAGCTGTACACCGGCGACACCGCTGCGATCCTCGGCGACGTGCTCGACGGGGTCGAGTCCGACTACGACGCCGACGTCCGCGAGGAAGACCTCGACGCGGCAGCGGATGCATTCTTCGCCGGTGAGGTGCCGTCGCTCGAGAGTTTCGTGGACGGTTTCGGTGAGTGCGAGGGCATCGACGTCGACGCGATCGGCGAGGCGATCAGCCGTGCGCCGATCAGCCTGGACGACGAGGGTGGCTTCGTCGATGACGACGGCAACCAGCAGTACTGCAACTTCTACGACGTCGTCGACGGCGATCTGGACATTGGCATCTTCGTGAAGAATCCGGTCGACATCGAGGTCTGGAACGGTCAAGGTGAGGTTCCCTGGGCCGAGTGGCAGATCGAGGACACCGACCAGATCTTCGCGTCGGGTGGTGCGGTCGTGAGCTACAACGGCCCCGACCGGGACATGTCGTTGGTGATCTACACCGACGAATCGGGTGCCGAAGTGCTCATCGAACTCGACAACCGACGCCTGAACCCCGTGACCTTCGCCGAAAGCCTCGAGGTCCTCCGGATCGCCGTCGACGGCCTGAACTGAGTCCGCCGAGACGGTGCCGGTCAGATCGACTGGGTCGAGGCCAGGATCTCGCCGATCGATCGCCGGTCGGGGTCGGGAAGCCAGTTGCGGTCGGATCCGAGGAAGCTGTGCTCGTCCATCTCGAGCAGGCCGATGATCACCTCGGCGACGATCCGTGCGCCCACCGGACCGAGGCCTTCGTTCTTCTGCGGCTGACCGCCGGCTCGTGCCCGGCCGATTTCCTGCGCCTCGGCGAGGATGTACAGCCAGAGTGGCGCCCCGTTGCCGTCGATTGCGCCGTTTGAAACGGTCTTCACGCGCGCCATCACCTTGGCGATCTCGGCAGCATCGCGGCCCATGTGCTCGGCGACCCGCTCCCCGGCAGGGAGCAGGAATTGGTTGCCGCGCCGCAGGTTGCGGCTCGCCAGCGACTTGGCGGCCGGGTCGGGATCGCTGACCACCGGGAGTTCGAGCAACTCGGGCGACATCTTGGTGTTGAGCTTCAAGGTCTTCTGAACCTGACGGTTCTGCGAGGTGTGGAACATCTCGTGCCAGTCCACGACCCCGCGAGCGTCGACCAGGGGCTTGAAGCCGAGGCCGTAGACGTCGCCGAACAGGTCGAAGCGCGGCGCGTTCTTCTGGAACTGCACGCTGATCGGCACCATCGAATGGCCGAATCGGTACGCCGCCACCGAGAACTCGACCGGAATGTACGGCTCGCCGCCGCAGTACCACTTCCTGCCGTTGGCGAGGATGTCGTCGACGACGGGCTTGCCGCACATCGCGTGCAGGAAGTCGAAGACGACGCTCCACTGGTAGTGCCACGTCGTCGTCTGACGGATTGCTTCGAACAGGCCGTGCGGGAGCTCGAGATCCTCGTCGGCGACCCCGGGTTGGGCATCGCGGATCGGGACCAGTGCCTCCTCGGCGACCTGGTTGTGGAACCGGATCATCGCGAGCTGGAGTTGGCTGAGGACTCGGTTCTCGTCGTTGCGGAAGTCACCGATCATTGCGACGCCGTTGTTGTTGCGTTGAAGATCTTCGGCCGCGAGCGCGCTCTCCTGCTCTGTTCCATCGTCCAACTCGACGCGGTTTCCTGCGCCGGTCAGCAGCTTCACGCCGGTGCCGTTCGTGTCGTACAGGTACGGGCTGGCCTCACGACCTCCGCCGTAGATGCAGTCCAGGTCGAGTTGCGGTGTGCGCGAGTTCGGTATCGAGTCGGCCTCACCGACCACGGAACTCAAACTCGACGACACGTCGAGCGTGATGTCGTGGTCGACGAATTGCCCGAAGAACACGTGTCCGACTGGCACGGTTTTGGACTCGCTCTGCGTCGCCGTGCCGGTCTCGCGCATCTTGCCGTAAGCGTCGCCGATCCCGATCAGCACGTCGGCCGGTACGAAGCTGGCGGGCAACTCGTCGAACATTCGACCGAATCGGTCGCTTCGCTTGTCGGTGTCTGCGCTGTAGCTGCAGAACTGGTTTGATCCGGTCAATGGTTGCTGACCGTGATGTGGACACCTTACCATGTCGCCCCCCTCAGAGCTGTGGCTCGACTGCCTCGCAAGCCGTTCGCGCGACCTCGCCGTTCGAAGCCGTGAATCAACAGAATGACAAAACGCGAGGGCCCCGCGCTCTGAATATTCGAGTGCGAGACCGGTTCGATCGCTGTCGACGGAAACGGGTGTCGGCGGCAGCTCGTGCTGGATTGCGGTGACGGTGCGAGAATGAGTCGATGAACCTTCCCGCCAGCATCATCTTGCGTGACGTCTCGATGCGCGATGGCCTCCAGGACGAAGCCCCCGTGCCCACCGAGACGAAGCTGGCGCTGTTCGAAGCGCTGGTTGCAGCCGGTGTCACCGAACTCGAGTTGACCAGCTTCGTGCGCCCCGATCGCGTCCCGGCCATGGCCGATGCCGACGAACTCTGCGCCGCGACAGCGAGCAGTGACGTCACGCGCTGGGGTCTCGTCCTCAACCGTCGGGGCGCCGAGCGAGCGATGACCGCCGGGCTCACGCACCTGCAGTACGTCGTCTCGGTGAGCGACACGCACAGTCGGCACAACGCCGGGGACGGCACCGACGATGCCATCGTTGCCTTCGAAGCACTCGCGGCGCCGCTCATCGACCAGGGCGCCACGATCGAGATGACACTGTCGACGGCGTTCGGGTGCCCGTATGAGCAACACGTCGACCCGGCACGCGTCGTGGACGTCGCGCGCCGTGTCGTCCAGGCAGGGGCCTCGTCGATCGGTCTCGCTGACACGATCGGTGTCGCCGTGCCCACCGAGGTGTCAGCGCTGGTCACGCAGGTGTCCGCTGCCGTCGACGTGTCGATCGGTGCCCACATGCATGACACGCGCGGCTTGGCGATCGCGAACGGTCTGGTAGCACTGGAAGCGGGGGCCAACCGCATTGACGCCGCCGTCGGCGGGCTTGGCGGATGCCCGTTCGCTCCCGGCGCGAGTGGGAACGTCGCCATCGAAGACGTCGCCCATGCCCTCGACGGGATGGGCGTCGAGACCGGCTGCTCGGTCCCCGGCCTGATCGACGCAGCGGCGTTGGCGTGCGGAGCAGTCGGCCGCGAGATCGCGAGTCACGTTGGTATTGCCGGCGCTCGTTTCGCCGTCGAACATCGCATCACCTGACCCCGCCGCACGCCCTTGCCCGAGGCCGCCTGCCAGGTGCGAGATCGGCAGATACCGTGACATCGATGGCTGGTGCGTACGGAACGACATGTCGATGGGCGACTCGATGAACGACTGGCTCCGACAGAGCAATGTCGTGGTCGTCGCAGGCAAGGGCGGAGTCGGATCATCGACCGTGGCTGCCGCTCACGCACTCGCTGCAGCCACCGAGGGCGCCGACGTGCTGTTCATCTCCGTCGACGGGCGACCTGGCATGGGTCCACTGCTCGGAGGGCGCGAGATCACCGATCGCGATGAGGTACTCCAACGCAAGGTCGGCGGCGCAACCGGGGGCACCATACGCGCCCGCACGATTCCCGCAGATCAGGCATTCGGCGACTACCTCGAACTGAAAGGTGTCGGCGGCCTGTTGCGGCGGGCAGCGTCGGCGGCCTCACTGCCGATGATCGCTGCCGCCACGCCGGGTCTCGAACATCTCCTGGTCCTCGGCAAGATCAAAGAACTCGAACGGGGTCGAGCCGCCGACATCATCATCGTCGACGCTCCACCGGCAGGTCACGCAGCACCGTTCCTGCGCTCAGCGTCCGGGCTCTCCGACGTCGTGAAGTCCGGCCCCGTCCTCGATCAGGCTCGCGAGGTGAGCGAGATGCTCGCCGACCCGCAGCGGTGCTCCGCACTGCTCGTTGCGTTGCCTGAGGAGACACCGATCACCGAGCTGATCGAACTCGCCGACGAGCTGGGCGACGATCTCGGCATCGCACTCCTGCCGCTGGTCGTCAACGCCTGCTGGCCCGATCGTCCGGGCCTGGAAAAGACGCCGGCGATGGCTGCCCGTTCGCACAAGCTGAAACTGACGCCGACGGCAAAGGCCTCGCTCGAATCGGCCGCTGTCTTCGGGCGCAGTCGGCTTGCCCAGCAGCGCGAACAGATTGCCCGGCTCGCAGCACAACGCCCCGAGCCGATCATCACCCTGCCGCGGCTCGCCACGCCACGCATCGACGCCGACGATCTCATCGACCTCGCCCAGGCGCTCACCACCGCAACGCTGATCGAGAGCGATCGATGACCTCGCTGCAGGCCGCCGTGGTTCACTCCCAGCTCCTCCTGACGTGCGGACCCGGGGGAGTGGGCAAGACCACCACGGCCGCCGCACTCGGTGTGGCCGCCGCCCGAGCAGGCCGCAAAGCCGTCGTCGTCACCGTCGACCCCGCTCGCAGGCTCGCCGACGCCCTCGGGCTCGGAGACGACGCCGTCACCGATGAACCGCACCGCGTCGAGGGCATCACGGACGAGTCCGGCCACGGCGAACTGTGGGCGCTGATGCTCGATGCCGAGCAGACCTTCGACCGGCTCGTCCGCGATCAGTCCAACAGCGCCAAGCAAGCCGACGCAGTACTCAACAACCCGGTCTACCAGGCCATATCCGGTTCACTGTCCGGAGCTCAGGAGTACATGGCGATCGAGCGACTGCATCAACTCCATTCGAGCGGCGACTGGGATCTGGTCATTGTCGACACGCCGCCAAGCCGCCATGCGATCGACCTGCTGGAAGCTCCGGACCGTCTCGTCGGCTTTCTCGGCCATCCCGTGTATCGGGCGCTGACCGCCGGCCAGCGCGCCTTCGCCAAAATCACCGACGCCGCTGCATCGATGTTCCTGTGGGCGGTCAAACGCCTGGCTGGCCCGCAGATCGTCGAAGACACGATCGGCTTCTTCCGATCGCTCGCGAACATCGAGGGAGGCCTGCGCAAACGGGCCGAGGAGGTGTCGGCACTGCTGCGCGACGAGCAGACGTCCTTTGTCGTGGTCTGTAGCCCGCGAGCCGAAGCAGTCGGTGAGGCCGAGCATCTGGTCGAAGCGCTCCACGACAAGCGTTTCCCGTTCAGTGGGCTCGTTGTCAACCTGATCCACCCGGCACCGGAACCGCTGTCGAAGACCGACGCAGCGTTGCTTGCCGACCTCGGTGACGGGCCGCTCGCCGATCACGTCGCGTGGCACCAGGGGCTCACCGATCTCGCAGCAGCCGAGCGTGCTGAACTGGTCGACCTCGAAGTCCTCGCCGGAGACACCCCGGTCATCGAACTTCCACTGCTCGATGTCGACATCCACGACGTGCCCGGCCTGATCGACCTCTCGCTCCGCCTTGTCTGAGCCGTGCCGGAGCACTCCGGCAGCCGCACTAGGGTCGGAGCGCATGGCTGAACTCGCAGCACTGGTCGACGAACTCTTCTCCCGACCGGATTCCCAAGGTCGATCCCATGCGTTGCTGATCGAACAGGGTGGCGAGATCGTCATCGAACGGTACGGCACCCAGGCGGCGAACGACTTCCAACGAGCGGTCCGCCTCGATGCTCACTCGACGCTGATCTCGTGGAGCATGGCGAAATCGATCACCCATGCCACGGTCGGGGTCCTCGTCGCTGACGGACGGCTCGACGTCGAGGCACCAGCCCCGGTCCCCGAATGGCAGGGAACAGCCAAAGCGGCGATCACGACGCTGGATCTGCTCGAGATGCGCTCCGGGTTGCACTTCATCGAGGACTACATCGACGGCACGACGTCGAACTGCATCGAGATGCTGTTCGGCGACAGCGGACCCAGCCATGGTGCGTATGCGGCCGGCCAGGACCTCGCCCATGCGCCCGGCACGGTGTGGAACTACTCCTCGGGATCGACCAACATCTTGACCCGCATCATCGGCGACATCGTCCATGGTTCGCCTGGCGGCGCGCCGGCCGCGCGTGAAGCAGCGGTTCGTGCCTTTCTGGCCGACCGTCTCTTCGGACCGCTGGGAGCGACGACAGCCGAACCGAAGTTCGACGGCGCCGGCGACTTCGTCGGGTCGTCGTTCGTGTACGCGACGGCACGTGATTTCGCTGCATTCGGCGAGCTGTACCTGCACGACGGCGTCACCCATGCTGGCCAGGGTCGCCGAATCTTGCCCGTCGGTTGGTCAGAACATGCCCGCCACCAGGTGGCGACAGACCCCGACACCGGCTTCGGGTACGGACGGCACTGGTGGTCGTGGCCTGACGTGCCGGGCAGCCTCTCCTGCCACGGGTACGAAGGGCAGTTCATCGTCGTCGCCCCGCAGATCGACACGGTTCTGGTTCATCTGGGCAAGACCGATATCGCCGATGCACCAGCACTACGGCGCCGCCTCGGTGCATTGTTGCGGCTCGTTGGTTGACCCCCAGGTGGGTCAGGTGTACTGCGTTCGGTTGCTGCATCAGGTAGGAAGTGGGAGTGACTGTGGAGCCTGGATCGCAGGGGGCTGACCCCTTCGACAAGACACACGAGATGGACCGGGAGTCGCTGCCGACCGGCGAGCTGCCGACGCTGCCACCGCTCGATGTGCAGATGAAGCCGCGCATTCGGCCGATCCGGTTCGGGTTCAAGATGGCGCTGTTCGCCCTGGTGCTGTGGTTCGCGATCGGACTGCTCCCGCAGTTCATCGAAGCAGCGAGCGAGCTGCGCAACGTCAGCCCGCTCCTGCTCGCCCTCGGGTTCGGCCTCGAACTCCTGGCGCTTTACTGCTACTCCCTGCTCACGCGCGCAGCGCTGGGCGAGGCCGCAGCACCGCTGTCGCCGATGCGGATGTTCCGGATCCAGCTGTCGACCAAGGCGCTGACCAACGTGGTGCCCGGGGGCAACGCAGCCGGGTCGACCCTCGGCTACCGCCTGCTCACCCTGTCGGGCATCAAAGGACCCGACGCAGGTTTCGCTCTCGCGACTGCTGGCATCGGCTCGGCGGTGGTCCTCAACCTCGTCTTCTGGATCGGTCTCATCGTGTCGGTGCCGCGCCGTGGCGTGAACCCGCTGTACGGCTCGGCAGCGCTGACCGGCATCATCGTGATCGGCATCGCCGCGTTCCTCGTGATCGGGATCATGGAGGGTCAGGGCCGTGCCGAGCGCGTGATCCGCTGGATTGCCCGCAAGCTCCGCATGGACGAGGACCGTCTGGCCGGTGCCCTGCGTCGGGTCGCCGAACGCCTCGAGGAGTTGATCAGCGATCGTGCACTTCTCAAGCGTGTCGTCGGATTCGCATTGGCGAACTGGCTGATCGACGCTGCAGCGCTGTGGGTGTTCCTGCAGGCATTCGGCGGCACGCTCGACATCGACGCACTGATCGTGGCCTTCGGGTTCGCCAATCTCCTCGCAGCCGTGCCGATCACGCCGGGTGGCCTCGGCTATGTCGACATCGCCTACGTCACCCTGCTTGTCGGCTTCGGTCTCACTCAGAACACCGCGACGCTCGGTGTGGCGGCCTACCGTTTCGCCCAGTTCTTCTTCCCGATCTTCCTGGGAGCGATGGCGTACGCAACGCTGCGGTTGGGTCCCTGGAAGATCGAGAAACGCGATCGCCTCGCCCGTCTTCGAGACCTGGCGCGTACCGAGGCGGCCAAGGGCGAGACCAAGCTCGATTTCGCCCTGCGCTGGGGTCGGCGGACACCGGTCGAGGATCTGATCGCCGCGACCGATGGCGTCGAATTCGTCGACGACACCGACCTCCTCGGGATCGATCTCGACGCCGTGGCCGAACGTCGCGAGGACGCTGCCATTGGCTTCGGCGGTGAGCCGGACGATACGTTGCCCGACCATGACGACACATGAGCGCCCCTTCGGTCGGTACCTCGAAGACTTCACCCCTGGCGACATTCTGCGCCACTGGCCGGGCAAGACGATCACGGAGTACGACGATCATCTCTTCTGCATGATCACGATGAATCACCATCCTCTGCACACCAACGACTGGTTTGCAGCCGAGTCCGTGCAGGGCCGCAACGTCGTGGTCGGCAACCTCGTGTACAGCCTGGTGCTCGGCATGAGCGTGCCTGACGTGAGCGGCGCGGCGATCGCGAACCTTGAGGTCGAGACCCTGCAGCACAAATTCCCCACGTTTCACGGCGACACCATCCACGCGGAGACACGTGTGATCGACGTGAAGGAGTCCAAGTCGAAGCTCGACCGTGGCATCGTCACCGTCGAGACCAAAGGATTCAATCAGGACGGCAAGGAAGTCTGTTACTTCACGCGCAAGGTGCTGATCTGGAAGAAGGACGCCGCACCGACTCGCACCCGGCCGTACGACGGCACCGATGTCTGGGCCGACTGACTCCGGCCCGACTGCTGGTGCGGGTGCCGATCACGGTGCGCTCGCGCGGTCGTTCGACGAGACCGCTGCCGCCTACGAACTGGGCCGACCGGAGTACCCCGACGAGGTCCTCGACTGGTGGGACGAACGCGAGGCGTTCGAGCCCAGCGATGCTGTGCTCGACCTCGCTGCGGGGACGGGCAAACTGACCCGGCTGCTCCCGATCGTGTGCGAACTGCACGCGGTGGAGCCGTTGGCGAATATGCGCCGACAGTTCTCCGAGGCAGTCGACGATGTCGATGTGCTCGACGGAACCGCCGAGCACATTCCGTTTTCCGACGACACCTTCGACACGGTGCTCGTCGCCCAAGCCTTCCACTGGTTCGACCAGCAACCAGCGCTCGAAGAAATCGCCCGAGTGCTGAAGCCCGGTGGCGGGCTGGGTCTGGTGTGGAACGAAGACGACGGCGACGCTGCACCCTGGCTGGCCAAGGTCGTCGATGAGAAGCGCCTCGTCGCCACGTCGACGATCGTCGGCGAGCATCCTGTCGTCGAAGTGCTGGACGCGCACGACGCGTTCGGACCGGTCGACCGCATGGAACATCGCTGGCAGTTCGACACGACGGTCGAGCGAGTACTGGCTGATGTCCTGTCGCGGAGCTACGTCAGTTCGTTGCCACCGGAGCAACGGTTGGCCGTGCTGACCCGCACCCGCGAAGCAATCGAGGCCGAGTTGGGCGCCGGAGTCGAATCCCTCGCCTACCCGTATCGCACGGTTGCGTTCTGGACGACGACGCCGACTTGAATCTTGCCGGGAGGCCGCTCACGCAACGGGTTGAACGGTGCCGGTTGCCGAGAGGTGGATGCCGTGTTCGAACATGACACCCCGCGCGAACTCCGACACCATGTAGTTGCCTGACACCAGATGGGTGGCGATGTGATCGCCGAGGAGCGAACGGCTTGTCTTGGGGGAGTAGCCGGCAAGCGGAACGACCAGGGCGCGCAGTGGTCGCTGTTTCTTCAATGCCGCTAGCTGTTCGTCGGTGAGACCTCCTCGGCCGGACCGTCGGGGGGAGTACGACTGACCCACGGCGTTCTGGACGAGAACGAGTTCGACGGGCCGGATCGCGGTGGACCGTGTCGGCTTCGAACCGGTCCGACGCATCGCCGCGTGAGCCAACGGAACCAGCAAGCGAGCGAACATGAACGCCACGCCTGCTCCCCACGCATTTGCGCTCGGAACATGGACATCGATCATCAGGACATCGCCGGTGTCGACGCCCGGGGTCCACGAACTCCACCTTCTTCGCGACCACACCCGAGGGCCGTCCAGACAGGTCCACCGGGGCTGGAACAGCCAGACCAGGAACCCGAGAACGAAGACCATCGCCCAGATGAGCAGCGGAGCGAGGACATCGGGGAGTTGTCGAGTCCGGACGCCATCTGAATACTCCTTGACGACGACGAATGCTTCGTCGCTGAAGATCGCGACAAGGCAGGAGCAGAGCAGCGCAACAGCGAGCAAGAACAGCGCCACATTGACCCACGGGCGGTTGTCAGGCGGAACAACGAAGGCAGCGGGTCCTGCGTCCGCGGGGAGTTGCTGCACGCCAGCGACGCTACTCACGCCGACCGGAGAAGCCGACGCAGCGCGGTCGTGGCGAACCCTCGGGCGGGTCATCCGCCCCCTGGCGCTCGATAGCCGGCTGCGGCTGCGGCCTCGGGTGTGTGGAACATCTCCTCGGCGATCGTTCTGCCGTACCAGGGGCTGTCGGGTGTGTGGAAGATCATCGAATCACGATTGCCCTTGATCGTCGGAACCGGCGGCCCATGCACGGGGCCCGGCAGCGACGGCCCATGCATCGGGCCGGGTGCCGTTGGTCCGTGCACGGGGCCCGGTGCCTGTGGGATGGTGATCGTCGGAATGGGATCGGGAGTGGGGAGTCCCTGACGGTTCACGGGCGGCGCAGCGGTCGGTGCGGTGATCGTCGCAACGGGGTTGGCTGCCGTCGGCGCTGCCGGTGTTGGGTCTGGGCTGGGGGTGGCTGAACCCCGCATGATGTCGACGTGATGGGTGAGTTCGCCGAGGCCGGCATCGGTGACACCGCCAACGAGCAGATTTGCTGGGTCGAACGAGCCGTCGGCGCCCGGGAGCGGCAACACGTCGTAGGTCTCTTCAACGGTCGAACCGGCTGCTCCGGACAAGAAGTTGATCGTGAGTCTCGAGGTCACGGTCGATCCTCCAGGGATCGTCGCCAGCGGTCCAGTGAGACCGCCGACAACGGTTGCTTTGACGATTGCGCCGCCATCGAAGCCCTCGTCGCCTCGTTCCGTGACGTAGTTCACTCCCTGTTGAGTCGCTTCGGTCGCGAGGCCGGCGCCGGCGCCGTACGCCACCAGCACCATTGCGCCGGCTCCCGTCGGGGCGAGCAGAGCAGCGGCCACGACGACCGCGACGAGCGCGACGTTGCCCCACTGGATGCCGGTGTAGCGATCCTTGATTCGTTCGAACTCATCGACCGAGAGCGGTGAAAGGCCGAGCGGGTCGAACAGGTTCGCCGGGTCGTTGTGTGCATAGCAGTAGGTCCACTGGGCGCCTGCAGGTCCGATCTGAGCGACGTCGGGATCCCTGGAGATGAACTGACGGGTCTCGATGTCGTAGACCCGGGAGCCGAGTACGACGTGATCGCCAATGCGCAGTCCGTGGAACGGATGCCATCTCACGGTCTCGGTGTCAGCGCTCTTGCCGTCAGCGAGGTTCGTCCGACCCCATGGCTCGACCAGTCGATCGAACGTTTCGAAGGAGGCGCCGTCGTCGCTGAGCACGCCGATGGCGGCAAAGCCGTCATTCACGACGCGTCGGCCGTCGATTGTGATCGGCATCGGCGGCATGGCCTGGTGATCCCATTCGATGGTCGTCTCGCCGTCGGACCCACTCACCGAGTCGACCAGGCCGAACGCGTCGCGGTGGAAGACGGTCGTTCCAGCAGGAGTCGCAATCGATGCAAGACCACCGACGCCCCACTCGTACTGCACGGCTCGAGCCCCGGCCGATGCGATTCGCCGACCCATCGCGTCGTACTCGAATGTGGTCGCTCCTGCAGCACCGTCGACTGACAACAACTGACCGGCACCGTCGTAGTCGTAGCGGCGTTCGTCACCGTCGACGTTCTCGGTCACCATCCGCCCGAGTGCGTCGAAGGTCCAGTCGACATCTTGAGCGCCGCGCAGTGTTGAGAGAAAACCTGCTTCGTCGTAGGTGTAGGTGGTTGTCGCGTCGTTCTGTCGTTGTTCGATGATCCTCCCTGCGGTGTCACGCTCGACGCTCTTTGAGATTGTCCCATCGTCGTGCTGATCGACGGTTTCCATGATGCGCCCGACGTCGTCGCGCGAGACGGTTCGCAAGAACCCGGCGGCGCGAAGCGCAACCAGTAGACCGTCGGCGTCACGCTGGACGGTTGCCCAGGGCTCATCAGGCAGGGACGGTGGCGACGCGTCGTCCAGTGTGCTGTCAGGTGCGATGGCGGTGCGCTCGCCTCGGCTGACGATCGCAATGCAACGCCCTCGTTCGTCTCGTTCGAGCGTCGATTCGTTGCCGTCGTCGTCGATCACAGCGACCAGTCGACCGTCGAGGTCAGTCTGGTAGGAAGTGACGCGACCGTTCGGATCGGTCATCGCGGCGACGTTGCGTTCGAAGGCATACGTGAGCGTCGTCTCACCTCCCGCAGGGTCGACAACCGCAATCACCCGGCGCAAGTCGTCGTATCGGTATCGGGTGACGCCTCCGCCGGAGTCGATGGTCTCCATCAACTCGCCACGAGGCCCGTACGTGTGGCGCCGCGTTCGGCCGTCCGCCGTTGTCGTAGCGATCAGCCGGCCGGCGAGGTCATAGGACGACGTGGTGCGCTGGGCGCCGTCGTGCTCGACCACAATTCGCCCGCTGAGGTCATACTCCCACCGGCGCGTACGGCCCTCGGGTGAGGTCAACTCGACAACGCGCCCGCGCACATCTCGTCCGTACTCCCACATGCCGCGACCCTCGTCGCGGCCGATCACGCGGCCACACTCGTCGTAGCTCAACTCGAGCGCGGTGTTGTCCGTTCGGATCGAACGAAGGCGCCCAGCGGGCGAGTACTCAGATGTGGTCACGGTGCCTGCCGGGTCCAGACTGGTGATCTGACGTCCATCTTCGCTGGCCGAGACGCTCCAGGTACGACCGGCGTCGTCCGTCGTGATGTGCTGCTGCGCCAAGCGGTCATAGACACTGTCGGTCGACGCACCCCCGGCCGTGGCGGCCCACGTTGCGACGGCACCTTCCAGATGTGCGAACGACGTGACTCGCCCACCCGGTGACACCATCTCGACCAAACCGGCAGCGTCATGTCGCGTGGAGGTCCACGTGCGGGTCTCGATGCCCGGGTGTGTCGCGGTTGCACCGACGACGCGGCCTGCGGTATCGCGCTCGATCGTGTAGGTCGATCCGTCAGGAAGTTCGATGCGACGTGGACGGCCATCGACGTCCTGCTCGACCAGGCACGCCGCGCCGGTGGCGTCAACGATCGCAGTGAGGCGCCCGCGGTCGTCGTGAGTGCAGCGCGTCGATGCCCCCGTTGGGTCAGTGAGCGAGACGAGCCGACCCGCAGCTGTCATCTCGATGACTGTCGTTGCTCCTGTCGGACTGATGGCGGAGAGCAGACGGCCAGCGTCGTCGAAGGTGTAGCGCTCAGTGGCCCCGTCGGCGTACTCGACTCGGCCGTAGCTGCCCGCAGAATGCGGAACGAATCGTGTGACGTCGCCCGTGCCTTCGATCGTCTGAACCACCATGCCGTCGGCGTCGTTGACGAGATCGATTCGTACACCGTCCGCGTCGACGGTGCGCACGAGCACGCCGTCGTCCCAGGTGAGATCGAGCGTCCACCCGCCGTCGGCAGCGATCTGGCTCGGCAGCTCGGTCGAACCATCGAGCGCATCGATATCTCTGGCGTCGTCGTACACGTAGGTCGTGGCTTGACCGTCGCGGGCGTAACGAAGAATTCGTTCGTGCTCGTCGTACTGAAAGATCTCGACCGACCCGTTGGAGTGACGAAGTGTCTCGGTGCTGGCTCCGGTGGCGGGGTCGACCGTGACGTCATTGGTGAAGCGGGTTCCGTCGAGGTTGATCTGTTCGACGATCCGTCCGGCATCGTCGAATCGGCGAGACAGCGGCAGGAGCGGATCGCCGGTGGCGAGAATGACACGACCTTTGTCGTCGTGCAGGAATCCGGACCGTCGAATGCCGTCGCCGTCAGACACGACCGTGCGATGGCCGCGTTCGTACGCGAACTGCGACGTGCCGCCATAGTTCGTGTGCTGCAGCGTGACGCGTCCGGCATCGTCGAACTCGCTCTGGGCGAGGACCACGCCGTCAGCATCGACAATGGCGATGATGTTGCCGTGCTTGTCGTACTCGTAGCGCTCGGTACACCCGGGGCCCGTCGAACCGATGAGGCGGTCGTCGGCCCAGTGGTAGTCGACCCGGCGTCCGTCAGATGACGTGAGGGCAACGACGCGTCCACCTTCCCAATCGAGATCGAGCCGGCGGCCGCCCTGGTGGACCATCGCGACGAGCCGAACGCCGTCGTAGTGGAACGCAGTTCGCCCGAGCGCAGCCGCAACGACCTCGGTGAGATTGCCGCTGACGGTATCGAATGCCCAACGTTGGTACGGGTGAGTGGAACGACGGCCCCAGCGGACCACGATGCGGCCGTCGTCGATGCGGGCGGTGACGTTGCCGTCGGTCGACGTCCAGCTGTCGGTGGCATCGTTGCCGTCGTCGCCGTTGGACGGTGCGAGTCGAATGGTGCGGCTGTGATGATCGGTGATCGACCAATCGGGACCACTGCGAACACCGCGGGCGTTCAGCAACGAACTCCAACCGGTCCCCAGGCCGACGTTGTCCAGATCGCCAACCGACGAGTAGGTCCGTTCCCACGTCAGCAGTTCCAGGCGTGGCGGCATCGGAAAATCTGAGACCGGGATGAGCAGGTGGCCGGTGGCGGTACAGATCGGATCGTCGACGTACCCGGAGTCTGCGGGGATCGTGCCGACCTCGGGGAGCGGCACGGTGAGGTCGACGTCGGTCGCCATCAGTTCTTCGTAGGTGGTGCCGCGCTGCACTGCCAGGTCGGCCACGTGCCCTTCGAGGGTGGAGTTGTCAACCGTGATGGTGTCGCTGCCCGAGTTGTCGGCCAACAGCAATGCGTCGTGCACGATGTCGACGTAGTCGGCGAGACCGCGGAGGCGGTCCAGCAGTGCGTCGGTCGAGGTGCCCATGGTGGCTTTCCCGGCCTCGGCGTCGGCGCCGGGGGAGTTGGCGAATGTGTTGAACGCCGTGCGCGCGGTCGCGACCTCGGTCTCGATCTGGGTGATGCGAGCGCGGATGGTGACCACATAGGCAGCAAGGTCAGCGGGGCGCGCGGAGGTGGTGTCAGCCACGGTTCGTCTCGATGCAATCGTGAGCCGGTGTCATGTCGTCGACAGTACGTTTCGACCCCGACGTGTGCGACGGGGAGGACTCCCCGAGGTCTGGTACTCGACGACGCGAATCGTTAGGTTGCTTGTATGGCCGCATACGGAAACGCCTCAGCGAACAGCGCGAACGTCGTCTACCCCTTCGACTCAGCGTTGCCAGCAGCGCGTGCAGTCAACGTGTTCTCGCAAGACACCGCAGGGTGCTCGACGGCAGTCGGGACGGCAACCGAGAACGTGCTGGCGAACTGGATCGGTCCGTATCGCGACAAGCTCGCCACCGATGCCGAATCCTTCCGATCCCCATCGGCGACGAATCTCGCTGCCGCCTTGGATCATCTGGCCAGCGAAATCGCCGTGTCTTGGGCTGCGGCGCGTGGCCAACAGGACCGCATCAACCATGCCCGATATGTCGAGTGGGACATTGCCCAGGACAACATGGCGGAGAACGCGTGGGAGTTCTTCGCCGGCGAGACCGACTACGGGCCACCCCCGTCCGACCCTGCGACGCCCGCTCCGGACGGGTACGTCGAGACTCGGTCGCCCATCCGAGCCGAGTTCCAGTAACGCCAAGTAGCGGCATGGCTATCGATGCCGGCAATGTGCTGGCCTGGGGGCTCCCGCAGCTCCGCGACCTGCCTTGGAGGGCCGAGCGCGATCCGTGGAGCATCCTGGTCGCTGAGGTGATGCTGCAGCAGACTCAGGCGGAGCGGGTGATCCCCAAGTGGACCGCATTCCTGGACAGGTTTTCAGCTCCCTCGGACTGTGCCGACGCGTCGCTCGCCGACGTGCTGCGCCTCTGGCAGGGACTCGGCTACCCGCGGCGCGCACGAAACCTGCACGCTTCCGCGATCCAGATCGTGGAGCAGTACGACGGCAAGGTGCCCGACGATCTCGACGCCCTCCTCGCTCTGCCGGGCATCGGTCCGTACACCGCACGAGCCGTGCTCGCGTTTGCGTTCGAGCGGGACGTCGCCGTGGTCGACACCAACATCGCCCGCATCCTCGCCCGCACGACCGGTGAACGGCTGGCGCCGAAGCGGGCCCAGGCGCTGGCCGACGAACTGGTACCGCTCGGCCAGGGTTGGGCCTGGAATCAGGTACTCATGGACCTCGGAGCGTTGCTCTGCCGGCCGGCACCGAACTGTAGCTGCTGTCCGATCGAGTCGACGTGCACCTGGAGGTCGGCCGGCCACCCCGATCCCGATCCGGCGATCGGGTCGGCAGGGGTGAGTGGCAAGCAGGCTCGCTTCGAAGGAAGCGATCGTCAGGCTCGTGGACGCGTGCTGCGATCCCTCGCTGCGGCCGGGGCCGAGGGGCTGCCGAGCGCCGACTTCGATCAGCGCATCGTCACCGGCCTCGTCGCCGACGGACTGGCAACCGTGTCCAACGACACGGTCTGCCTACCGCCGTGAATTCCTGCACCATCGGCCGACCGGCCTAACGTCAGAGCCGATGCGTCCAGCAAAAGACTTCTTTCGTCCGCTCGCCGTCGGAGCTCCCGAGCCCGTCCGCGAGATCCCCTTCCCGCCGAGCCGGATGATCCACTTCTTCCCGGCGGCGAACGACAAGATGCGTTCCAAGGTCCCGCAGATCGCGCCGACGGTCGACATCCTGCTCGCGAACCTCGAAGATGGAGTCCCGGCCGACCAGAAGGAAGCTGCACGGGCAGGACTCGTCGAAGTCGCACAGAGCCCGACCTTTGCCGCCGACTTCGGTGCAACGCAGTTCTGGACACGCGTCAACAGCCTCGATTCGCCGTGGGGGCTCGACGATCTGACTGCTGCCGTGCTCGAAGCCGGCGAAGCGCTCGACGTCATCATGATCCCGAAGGTCGAGGGTCCCGAAGACATCCACTACGTCGATCGGCTGCTCGCTCAACTCGAAGCGAAAGCCGGCCTCACCGAGCCGTTGCTCATCCACGCCATCCTCGAGACGGCACGCGGCGTCGCCAACGTCGAGGAGATCTGTGCAGCGTCGCCCCGGATGCAGGGCCTGTCGCTCGGCCCGGCGGATCTTGCGGCGAATCGTCGAATGAAGACGACCCGAGTCGGCGGCGGCCACCCCGGCTACTTGGTTCGCAATGACCCGCCCGTCGGGGCCGACGGCGAGACCGACATCGACGCCGACCGCACGACCTACCAGCAGGACCTGTGGCACTACACGATTGCCCGCATGGTCGATGCGTGCGTGATGAACGGCATCCTTCCGTTCTACGGCCCGTTCGGCGACATCAAAGACACCGTTGCGTGCGAAGACCAGTTCCGCAACGCCTACCTGCTCGGCTGTGTCGGTGCCTGGAGCCTGCACCCCGTTCAGATCGACGTCGCCAAGAAGGTGTTCAGCCCGGACCCTGCTGACGTCGCGCATGCTCAGCAGGTGATCGACGCCATGGGCGACGGCACCGGGGCACTGATGCTCGACGGCAAGATGGAAGACGATGCGTCGGTCAAGCAGTGCCACGTCGTCGTCGAACTCGCCAAGGCCCTGTCGGCGAGCGATCCTGATCTCGCCGCCAGCTACGGATTTCAGACGAGTGAGCTCTGAGATGACCGTGACTGAGGATCTTCGCCCTCGCCGCTCCGTGCTGTACATGCCGGCAGCGAATGAACGAGCGCTCGAGAAGGCCAAGACGATTGCGGCTGACGCGATCATCTTCGACCTCGAGGACGCCGTTGCCCCCGATGCCAAGCCGGAGGCGCGTGGCAAGGCCGTCGCCGCGGTGCGGTCCGGCGACTACGGACACCGGGAGTTGACGATCCGGTGCAACGGCCTCGACACCGAGTGGGGCGTCGACGACATTGCCGCAGCGGGCGCCGCTTCGCCGTCAGCGGTCGTCATTCCGAAGGTCGACACCGTTGCTCAGGTGGATGCAGTCTCCGCGCAGCTTGATGCTGCGGGGGCATCTGCCGACACGAAGATCTGGCCGATGATCGAGACTCCGACTGCGATGTTCAACGTGCGCGAGATCGCTGGGCACCCGCGTGTCGCCGTCCTGGTGATGGGAACGAACGACCTGGCCAAGGAGCTGCGGTCGCCAATCGTGCCGGGCCGCCATCCGCTCGTCCCACACTTGGCCACCGCCCTGCTGGCTGCTCGTGAAGCCGGCAAGGTGATTCTCGACGGCGTGTACAACGACGTCAAGAACCCGGAAGGTTTCGCCGCAGAGTGCACTCAGGGCATGGAGATGGGCTTCGACGGCAAGACACTCATCCACCCGTCGCAGGTCGAACCGTGCAACTCCACCTGGGCACCGAGCGACGATGACATCGAGTACGCGAACCGTGTCATTGCCGCCTTCGACGAGGCGGTCGCGGCAGGCAAAGGGGTCGTCACGGTGGACGGACGGATGATCGAAAACCTGCACGTCGACAACGCGCGTCGCGTTGTCGCGACGGCGGCAGCGATCGACGCGCTGCGCTGACGCTTCAGGAGGCGCCGCTGCCGCGCAGGACGACGCCGACGGTCCGGAAACAGATCTTGATGTCGTGGAACAGTGACCAGTTGTCGACGTAGTAGAGATCCATCCGCTTGTAGACCTCGAAGGAGCTGTCCGAGCGTCCGGAGACCTGCCACATGCCAGTCAGACCCGGCGGAACGCGAAGGCGTTCGCGAACTTGGTCGTCCCACTGTTCGACTTCTGACGGCAAAGCCGGACGAGGCCCGACCATGCTCATCGAGCCGATCAGGACGCAGAAGAGTTGTGGCAGCTCGTCGATCGAGAGCTTGCGGATGAGTCGACCAACGCTGGTCACGCGCGGATCGTCGCGCATCTTGAACAGCGGGCCGTCGGCCTCGTTCTGGTCCATCAGTTCGGCCTTGCGGGCTTCGGCGTCTTCGTACATGGTGCGGAACTTGAGGACTTCGAAGAGTTCGCCGTCCTGGCCGACGCGAATCTGACGGAAGAAGATCGGCCCCCGAGATGTGGCGACGATTGCAAGCGCCGTCGCTGCCTGCAGTGGAAGCGTCAGGATGAGGATGACCGTGGCGAGCGCAAGATCGAAGATGCGCTTGGCGACGGCGCGCCAACCTCCGCGCACCGTCGGCTCGACGTAGATCATCGTCTGGCCGTCTTGGCTCTGCGGGCGCAAGCGAGTGACGTCGATGTCGCGCAGGCTCGACGAGAGTGCCACGTGATAGCCGCGATCGGTCAGTTGGCGAGTCAGGAGGTTCACGGTGTCGGGTGCTACCGAGTTCAGCGACATCACCACGCCGACAGCATCGTGCTGTTCAAGCAGGTCGTTGAGGCTGTCGGCAGTGCCGAGCAGGCTGACGGGCGAGGTCGCGCTCACCTCGTTGTCGCCGACGTAGCCGACGACCTGGTATCCGAGTGCCGGATCGCGGTGGTACGCCTCGACGAGGTTGACGGCGTGTGCGTCGGTGCCGACCATGATGATACGACGGGTCATCTGACCGTGCTGGCGGAGACGGGCGAAGATCGAGCGGGCGATTCGGCGTTCGATCAGTAGGGCCCCGGTGATGCCGAGCGCAGTCGCAGCCACCCACAGTCGAGACAGGTCACGGACCTCCACGACGAATGCGAAGAGCAAGAGTGACCCCATGCCGGTCGCCACGGTCTTGAAGATGTTCATTGCCTCTTCGAGACGGCGGATGTTCGCCCGGGCCTGGTACAGACGGTTGTAGGACGCTGCGAAGGCGAACATCGGCACCGACGCCAGGACGAGCCCGATTTGATCGGTGGCAACGCTGCGCGACGAGTCCGACAGCACCAGCTGTGCAATGAACCCGATGGCGATGCCGACAGCGATTGCGGCTGAATCAGCGAGCGCCAGTCTGTGACGAAGCGTGTTCGGCGACGGCGTTCGAGCCGGTGCGGCCGTGTTGCGCGTCGTGTCGTGCGCTCTGGCAGGCGCAGCGGTGGCCGATGCAGCCAGCGACGCTTCGTGTCTCGCGAACCACTCGGGGTCTGCCAGGTGCGCGGCAACGATGCCGTTGCCAGCGTGATCGAGCACCGGATCGGGTGCGCAACCAGAGGACGACATTGTGTCGGTACTGGTGCCATTACCGTAGAGCGCTCCAGCTTCCTGTACCCCACTGTGCTGTGGCTTCTGGTGCTTGGAGCGCGTCGACTCCAGTGTGCTGACCTGTGTTTCGTACCCGTCCATCGGCGCCCTCCCGTGCTCCCGCTTCCGAATGGTGTAGCACTGGTTCTCGCGCGGAGTCTTCGAATTACGTCTTCCTGAGGCAAAGGTCACGCGTTCGCGACGAACTCGCCGCACACAGCGATGATTCACCCACGTAGCGTCGCGATTCGCGCCGTCACCGGAGCCATACCAGGACGTCGAGTTCGAGTTGAGCCGGAGTCGGTTCACGTCTTCGTCCAACGATGGACGACGACTCCGAACTGATTCGGTCACGAAGAGAGTTGGAGTGGCAACGGTCAGAGGTTGAAGTGCCTCGGGTTCGGCACTACCACGTCACGTCAGCGAATAATCCCGTGCATTCGTCCGCGAGTTGCGTTAACTTTTTCGGAGAAGACGTGTCATGGCGTCTCTGAAAGGTCGCAACGGGCGGACCTCTCAGCACCACGGGAGCGGGCAACATGCAGGCGGGCAAACATCGAATCGAACGACGCCGATGGGCGACGAGCCGAGCGCGGCGCGCGCCGGTTGATCCCTCGGCGTCACGGACCCTCTCGCGTCTGCGCACGTCGCACGCCGCAGACTCGGTCACGGCGCGCTCGGCGTCCCGCTTCGAAACACACATCACCACAACACCTACATCGGGTACCACCATGAGCACATCGTTCAAGAAGCTCACCGCACTGTTCGTCGCTGCGATCACCGGCGTCACATCGCTGGCGATCGCCGGCGGCACGGCGTCCGCCGGGACCGAAGCTCCGGTCGTGGATACCTCCGCGACGACGGTCTCTGCCGATGCACTGCCGACCGTCCAGATCGACGGAGTGGTGTGGTCCCAAGCCGTGATCGGCGACACCGTCTACGCCGGTGGCGACTTCGACAATGCCCGCCCGGCGGGGGCTGCGCCCGGCCAGAACCTCACACCACGATCGAATCTGCTCGCGTACGACATCACGACCGGTGAGCTGATCAACAGTTTTGACCCGGTACTGAACGGGCAAGTGCTGTCGGTTGCTGCGTCCCCCGACGGCACGCGGATCTACGTGGCAGGCGAATTCACGACCGTCGACGGTCAGCAGCGGCGTCGAGTCGCAGCACTGTCAGCCACCACCGGCGAACTGATCTCCTCGTTCGCCCCGGTCGGCGTCACCTCTCAGGCCCGCGCAGTCGTTGCGACCAACGACACGGTGTTCGTCGGCGGCAGCTTCATGGGTGCAGGTTCGACGGCGCGAAACAACCTGGCTGCATTCCGCGTGTCCGACGGCGCCCTCGTGAACTGGGCACCGGTCGCGGACAAGCCGGTCTGGGCACTCACTGCGTCCGACGACGGAACAGCGGTGTTCGTCGGCGGGCTGTTCACCGAGATCGACGCCCAACCGGCGTACGGACTCGGCAAGGTCGATGCCGTCACGGGTGCACTGCTGCCCTGGGCGGCGACCGAGACGGTCCGCAACGGTGGCGACTCAGCAGGCATGACCAGCCTGCGTACGCACGAAGGCTTCGTCTACGGAACCACGTTCCACTTCGGGCCTGGCGGCAACCTCGAAGGCAACTTCAAGGCGCCGGTCGACACCGGTGAGGTCGAATGGGTCACGAACTGCTTCGGCGACGTCTACTCCAACTACGTGCTCAACGACATCGTGTACCAGGTCGGCCACTCCCATGGCTGCGGTGACATCGGTGGGGGTTTCCCGCAGACACAGCCGTGGCCGTACCAACACCTGATGGCCTTCACCGACACCGTCGGCGGCGAGCACCTGACGCCAGGCGAAGGCCGCACGAACTGGCAAGGCTATCCGTCACCGTCGATCGTCAACTGGATCCCCAACCTCTCGATCGGCACGTTCACCGGACAGAACCAGGCGGGTTGGAACGTGGACGGCAACGACGAGTACGTCGTGGTCGGCGGTGAGTTCCCTCGGGCGAACGGGGTCAACCAACAGGGTCTCGTGCGCTATGCGATGCGCCCGATCTCACCGCAGGACCAAGGCCCGCGCTTCGATGGCGCCGGTTTCGTGCCGATTGGGCGAGCCGAGTCGTCGACGTCGATCGAAGTGTCCTGGACCGCCGGGTACGACCGCGACGACCGCACGATCAACTATCGAGTGATCAAGGACAGCAACTTCGGCAACCCGGTGTTCGAGACCGACGTCGAGTCGAACTGGTGGACGCGACCGATGGTCGGCTTCGTCGACACCGGCCTGACGCCGGGCCAGACCTACCGCTATCAGTTGATCGGGCAGGACTCGTCGAACAACACCGTGTACGGCGGCTCCATCTTCATCCAGACTCCCTTAATCGACGAGCCCGTCAACGCATATTCCACCGAAGTGATCGGCGACGGCGCCCGCCTCTACTGGCCGCTGAACGAAGCCAGCGGCCCGGAAATCGTCGACGCAGCGAGCTTCTCGGACGGCAATGCGCTGTCCAGCGTGACCTTCGGCGTCGACGGCGCGATCGATGGCGACACCGCTGTCTTCCTCGGCAACAACAACAACGCTCGTGCGCACTCCCAGGGGACCGAGTGGTCCGCTGATGTGCTCACAGTGCAAGGCTGGTTCAACACGAGCACGACCAGCGGTGGGCGCCTGTTCGGGTTCAGCGACATCCAGACGCACACCAGTGGCCACCGCGACCGCCACGTCTACATGGAGCCGAGTGGTCGACTCCGCTTCGGTGTGCACACCGCAGACGACAACACCCGCACGATCACATCGGGCGACACCTACAACGACGGCGAATGGCACCGGGTGACCGCAACACTCGGTCCGAACGGCATGGAAATGTACGTGGACAGCGCTCTGGTGGCGCGTCGGATGGACGTGACCGAGGGTGAGACCTACCTCGGCTACTGGCGCCTCGGCGGCGACGACATGCGCGGCTGGGCCAGCGCCCCGACGCAAGGCGGCACGCAGAACTCGCGTTTCATCGGTTCACTCGACGAATTCGCTGTGTATCCGACGGTGTTGACCCAGCAGCAGATCATCGACCAGTACGAGGCCAGCGGCCGCACGTCGACCGTGCCGACCGCACCCGCTGACGCCTACGGCGCAGCGGTGTATGCCGACGATCCCGACATCTACTGGCGTCTCGACGAGACGACCGGCACGACCGCTGCTGACTCCGGTCGCCTCAACAGCCCAGGTACCTACCGCAACGGGTTCACACTGGATCAGCCAGGCGTGCTCGCCGTGAATGCTGCAACGGACTTCGACGGCAACAACGGATTCGTGTCGAGCGATCAGTCATACGACTCTCCTGCGCCGTTCACCGTCGAAGCATGGTTCAACACCACGACCGGCAGCGGCGGCAAGATCATTGGCTTCGGCAACAACCCGAACGGTCTGTCGAGCTCCTATGACCGCCACGTCTTCATGCGCAACAACGGAACGCTGACATTCGGTGTGTGGACTGGCTTCCAGAACACGATCGATACGCCGCTCAGCTACAACGACGGCGAGTGGCACCACGTCGTGGCGACACAGTCCGACGCCGGCATGGAGCTGTACGTCGACGGTGTGTTGATCGGCACCGATCCACAGACCAACGCCCAGAGCTACTCGGGTCACTGGAAAGTCGGTGGCGATCGGACCTGGGGCTCGGCGAGCCCGTACTTCGATGGCCTGATCGACGAAGTCGCAATCTACGGCAAGGTCCTCCCGGCCGAGCGCGTCGCCGAGCATGCACTGCTCGGTGGCATCGTTCCGAACGAGGCGCCGACTGCAACATTCAACTCGACCGTTGTCGACCATGACGTCGACTTCGACGCCTCGTCGTCCACCGACACCGACGGCACGATCGTGTCCTACGGGTGGGACTTCGGCGACGGAGCAACAGCGACCGGGCCGGTCGTGCAGCACACCTACGCCGCTGCGGGACCGGTCGACGTGACGCTCACGGTCACCGACGACGACGGCGCAGTCACCACGCTCACCCAATCCGTTACCGCACCCGAGCCGAACGCAGCGCCGCTGGCCAGCCTCGTCATCTCGGGCGAGGATCTCACCGTCGATGTCGATGCGGCAGCGTCCACCGACGCCGACGGCTCGATCGTGTCCTACACCTGGGACTTCGGTGACGGCCAAACCGCGACGGGCGCTACGGCGTCGAACACCTACGCCGCCGCCGGCACCTACACGGTGACGCTGACCGTCGTCGACGACGACGGTGCCGAAGGGGAGATCCTCGAAGAGGTGACCGTGCCCTTCCCGAACCTCGAGCCGGTGGCCTCGTTCACCTTCTCGACGGCCGACCTCTCCGTGTCGGTCGATGCGTCGGGCTCATCTGATCCCGACGGCACGGTTGCCGGCTACGCCTGGGACTTCGGCGACGGAGCAACAGCCACCGGCGTCACCGCTACTCACGACTACGCAATCGCAGGCACGTACACCGTCACGTTGACGGTGACCGACGACGACGGCGCCACGAACGCCTCGACCTCAGACGTCACCGTGGTCGCGGGCAATGTCGCTCCGACTGCAGCGTTCACGTTCACGGTCGACGACCTCGACGTCGCCTTCGACGCTTCGACGTCGACCGACGCCGACGGCACGATCGTGTCCTACACGTGGGACTTCGGAGACGGATCGCCCACAGCGACCGGAGTCACGGCCGCACACACGTACGCCGCATCCGGCTCCTACACCGTGATGCTGACCATCGAGGACGACGACGCAGCGACCGACGACGAGACCGTGGTCGTGACCGTCATCGCCAACGAAGCTCCGACCGCAGCCTTCACATCGAGCAGCATCGATCTCGACGCCTCGTTCGATGCGTCTGGTTCGACTGACGCTGACGGCACGATCGTGTCGTACGCCTGGGACTTCGGTGACACAGCGACGGCGACCGGAGCCACTGCGGCACACACCTACGCCGCAGCAGGCGACTACGACGTGACGCTCACCGTCACCGACGACGACGGTGCCACTTCGACTGTCACCACGACGATCACCGTCGTGGCGGCGAATCAGTCGCCGACTGCCACCTTCACCTTCAGCAGCAACGACCTGGTTGCATCGTTCGACGCCACCGCCTCGAGCGATCCTGACGGCACGATTGATTCGTACACCTGGGACTTCGGTGACGGTTCGGCACCTGCGACCGGTGTGACGGCGACGCATACCTATGCGATTGCTGGGACGTACACCGTCACGCTCACGGTGGTCGACGATGATGGAGCGGACGCGAGCGCCAATGAGTTGGTCGCCATTGCGACCAATGCTGCGCCGACCGCCGACTTCACGACAACGGCGACCGACCTCGATGTCGACTTCGACGCCTCACCGTCGGCCGACGCCGACGGGACGGTCGTCAGCTACGCATGGGACTTCGGCGACGGTGGGACGGCAACGACCATCGACCCGACCCACACCTACGCTGCCGCCGGCGACTTCACCGTCACCCTCACGGTGACCGACGATGACGGCGCTACCGGCACGACCACGCGCGTCGTGACCGTGACCGCCCCGAATCTCGCACCGACGGCAGCCTTCAGCGCGACCTCGGTCGACCTCGTTGGTTCCTTCGACGGCTCGGCCTCGTCCGATCCCGATGGCAGCATCACCACCTACGCCTGGGACTTCGGTGACGGATCGCCGATCGAGACCGGTGCTGCGAGTACGACCACGCACACCTTCGGGTCCGCAGGTACCTACACCGTCACCCTCACCGTGACCGACGATGAGGGTGCAACGGCGAACACCAACCAGACGGTCGTCATCACCGACGGCGCAACAGCAACGGTGGCCGCCGACGCCTTCGAGCGGACGGTGTCCAACGGACTCGGCAACGCCGACATCGGTGGCGCCTGGTCGACGGTCACCGCGGCGTCGAACTTCGCCGTCGGCGGTGGTGTTGCGACGTTCTCATCGGCCCCGTCGTCGGGCCCACGTGCCTTCCTGGACGATGTGGAGGCGACCGACGTCGACGCCGTCGTGTCGGTGTCCTTCGACAAGGCGGCCACGGGCGGTGGCACGTACACCTCACTCTTCGTCCGCGGCGACGGCCGTACCGGGTACCTCGCAAAGGCTCGCTTCCAGGCCGGTGCCACCACGCTGTTCCTCACCCGCAACGGTGGTGCAGGTACGACGACGCTCGGATCGGCGACGATTCCCGGGTACGTCTACCAAGTCGGCGACGTCGTGAACATCCGTCTGCGTGCGGACGGCGACTCGGCCGCAACGGTGCAGGCGAAGCTGTGGGTCGACGGCCAGCCCGAGCCGGGATGGACGATCGAGGTCACCGATCCGAACGCGCTGTCGGCCGGACCCGTCGGCGTGATCAACTACGTGTCGGGCTCTGCCACGAATGGTGTGGTGACAGCCACGTTCGACGACTTCTCGGTCGCCGCCAACGGCAACGCCGATCCGGTGGCGGGCTTTTCTTCGTCGGCCGACGGTCTCGATGCATCCTTCGACGCATCGGCATCGACTGACCCCGACGGCAGCATCGTGTCCTACGCGTGGAACTTCGGCGATGGCATGACCGGTACCGGTCAGTCGGTCGTCCACACCTACGCAACGGCAGGCACCTACACCGTCGAACTGACCGTCACCGACAACGCCGGCGCCACGGCCATGGCGACGGACACCGTGACGGTTCCTGCGGTCAACGCCCCGCCCGTCGCGAGCTTCACCTCCTCGGCCAATGGTCTCGATGCGTCCTTCGACGGCTCAGAATCCAGCGACCCTGACGGCTCGATCGCGACCTACTCCTGGGACTTCGGCGACGGCAGCACCGCCACCGGCGTGGCACCGACGCACACCTACGCCATTGCCGGCACCTTCGATGTGACCTTGACCGTCACCGACGTCGGCGGCGCCGTTGACGCGACGACCGAGAGCATCACGGTCACTACAATCGCCCTGATCGCCGCCGACTCGTTCGAACGAACCGTGGCCTCCGGGCTGGGAACTGCCGACATCGGCGGAGCGTGGTCCAACAACTCGGTGGCGTCGAACTTCGCTGTCGCCAACGGCGAAGCGCGGTTCTCGAGCGGGCCGGGCTCCACACGTCGCGGCACGCTCGGCTTCGTTGCCGACGACGTCGACGCAGCGGTCACCGTTTCCTTCGACACCCTTCCGTCGGGAGGCGGGTACTACACGACGCTCGCGACCAGGTACAACGGTGGGGACGGTTACCAACTCCGAGTCCGTTTCGCAGCCGGATCGACCACGCTCTACCTCCTGCGACTCAGCGGTGGGTCGTTCGACGTGCTCGACACGACGACGGTGCCCGGGTACTCATATTCCCTGGGCGACGACGTCAAGCTGCGGGTGCGTACCGACGGCTCAGGCACCGCACTCGTGCAGGCCAAGCTGTGGCTGGCGGGCGACGCAGAGCCGGCCGCGTGGAACATGGAAGCAACCGATGTCAACGCTCTCGCCCCCGGTGGTTTTGCAATGCAGAACTACGTCTCCGGTTCAGCGAACCCAGGCACCGCTGTGGCAATCTTCGACGATCTCGCCGTCAGCCCGTCCAGTCCGTGATCCCGTGTGTTGGCGCCTGCTTACCAGCTGGCGCCAATGCCCATGATCCTCAAGAAGCTGCGGGCTCCGGCCCCGGGCGGTGTCGCTGCCCAAGGTACTCAAGCGGTCGGGAGCTTCGTCATTCAGTTCGCGACCGCTCGAATCCTCGGGCTGGACGCACTTGTCACCTTCGGTGTCTGTTACTCCCTGATCGTGCTCGCCACGGCGATCTCGAGCGGATTCGTCGGCGACTCGCTGACCGTGCTCGACCGTGCGGATCCGAAGATTCGCTCGGCGCTTCAGGCGTGGGCAGGGGGGATCGCCCTCGGGTCGGCCGTGGCCTGTGCGACGGTGGCGTACTTGGTCGGTTTCCTGTCCGGGGCCGAAGCGGTGTTCTTCGGCCTCGCCACGGCCGCGTTCGTCGTCGAGGATCTGGTCCGACGGTTGCTGATGGCCACGCTGGACTTCTGGCGAATCGTCATCGTCGATCTTGTTGCGCTGGCTGGGAGCCTGTCGGTCTTCGTGGTCGTCGATGATCTCGTCTTCGTCCACGTGCTCGCTGCGCTGGTCGTCGGTCAAACCCTCGCCTTCGCGGTCGGTGTCGCACTGCTTCCTGCGTCGGAGCGACACGGCGCCGGATGGACGCCCGGTGGAATCGGAGCGGTGGCGTCGTTCGGAGTTTGGCGGTCGATGCAGCAGGCAGTGCGCGCCGGCACGATGGCGGCAATGCGTGTCGTCCTGCTCTTGGCCGTCACGACCACCGCGGTGGGTCGCCTCGAACTGGCCCGCATCTACGTGGCACCTGCCGCACTCGGCGTGGCCGGCATTGGCTCCTACCTGTTCGCGTCGTACGCCGGCAGGAAGGGCTCCGCAGCCGACCTGCTCGCTCGCGCCGACCGGGCGGTACTGCGCCTCCTCGTGATGGTCGGTATCGTCGGAGGCATCGCTGTTGCAGCGGTGCCGATCCTCGGACCACTGTTCACACCCAGTGACGTCGATGCAGGTACTGCGAGCAGCGCCGCCAACGATGGCGTGGCGGGATTGTCGGCAGTGGCCGCGGCGAGTTGGGCTGCGTTCGCTGCGACGAGCGCGGCCGTCATGCCGTACGGGCAGTTGGCGGCGATTCAAGGTAGCCAGCGTGCCGTCTTCGCGCTGCGCGTCGTGGAGTCGGTGCTGTCGCTGGGCTTCATGCTCCTCGTGGTCGAAGTCACAGGCTCGGTCAACCTGGCACCCGCTGCGCTCGCCTTCTGCGCCATACCGACCGGAATCTCGATCCGCCGGTACCTGCTGCTGCCCGAGGCGAGAAGAACAGAACCTGCCAATGCGCTGGTAGACCGTTCCGGATGACTGTCACCGATCCTGTCACCGATCCTGTCAAGGAGCCCGGCGCTCCGGTCGTCCGATTCCTCGGCACTCGGGGTATTCCTGCGAACTACGGCGGCTTCGAAACCGCTGCGGAGCACATTGCGCTGTACCTGCAGGAGCAGGGCTGGCGTGTCGTCGTGTACTGCCAGGAGACTGGAAAGGGCAAGATCCGCACCGAGAACTGGCGCGGGATCGAACGGGTCGTGGTACCGGTTCGACGCGACGACTGGCTCGGGGCATCCCACTTCGATCTTCGGGCGACACTGCACGCGCTGCGCCACAACGACATCTGCATCACGTTCGGGTACAACACTGCGATCCTCAACGTGGCGCAACGGCTTCGTCGGACGACCGTGATCTTCAATATGGACGGGATCGAATGGGCGCGAGCGCGTTGGGGTCCCATGCGGCGCTCGATCCTGTGGGCGAACGAGCGGATTGCGTGCTGGATCGGCAATCACCTCATCGCCGATCACCCGGAAATCGAGCGATTCCTGACGACGCGTGCCCGCGCGTCGAAGATCACCACGATTGCCTACGGGTCACCGACGATTGCCGACGCGCCGGTTCAACCCGTCGAAGATCTCGGCCTCGAGCCCGGTCGATACTTCACGCTCATCTGCCGTCCGATCCTCGAGAACTCGATCCTGGAACTCGTGACAGCGTTCTCGTCTCAACGCCGCAACGCCCAACTGGTCGTGCTCGGCAACTACCGACCCGACGAAGACGAGTACCACCGGGCCGTGATGGACGCAGCGAGCGACGAGGTCCTCTTTCTCGGCTCGATCTACGACCCTGATGTCCTTGCCTCATTGCGGTTTCACAGCCTGGCCTACATGCACGGGCACACCGTCGGTGGTACGAACCCGTCGCTCGTCGAGGCACTCGGCGCAGGCAACGCCGTGCTCGCTCACGACAACGTCTACAACCGTTGGGTCGCCGGCGATGGTGGGGTGTACTTCACTGACGAGGCCGACGCCGACGTGCTGATCACCCGGCTCATCCACGATTCGGCCACCCGCCAGCAGCTCGCAACCGCCAGCCGCCGACGTCACGCCGACGCCTTCACGTGGCCGTTCATCGCAGGGCAGTACGAGACGCTGCTCCGCGAGCACAATTCCTGATCAGCGACCCGACACGACCCGACCCGACCCGACCGGTCGGGCTCGATCTGGAGCAACGAAGACCGGTCACTAGGCTTGGCGCCATGGCGGTGACGGACGACGTGATGGTGAGCGGCACGTCCGCTGCGCCGAGACCCAGGTGGTCCGTACCCCAGCAAACTCGCGAGCTGACTCGCGGCCGCGTCACCGTTGTTTTCGTACTGCTCGTGCTGGCGACCGTGCCGTGGCGGTCCGATTCGCTCTTCGATGGCAGTCTCGACGCCATCGTTGCGGCCAAAGCTGTTCTGACCGGCATTGCGCTGCTCCTCGCATGGTCGATCTGGGGTGCCGCAGGGCACCGGCAGTCGATCCGCACCGTGCCCGTCGTGCTGTTGGTGCTCTATCTCACCGTGTCGGTCCTCGGAGCTTGGTCGGCCGGCAACCTGTTCGCCAGCGGAGTGCTTGCGGTGCGCATCGGTCTGATTGCGACCGCAGTCCTGCTCGTCGTGACGAGTGTTGCTTCCCAGATCGTCCTCGATCAGCTCTTCGTCGCCACGACGGTGGTGGCACTCGTTTCCGGCTTGACCGGGCTCGGTTCCCTGACCGGTGGGCGCCTGGCCGGTGGCATCCCGAACATCCACCCGAACGAACTGTCGATGCTCTGCGCCGTTTCCGTGCTCGGCATCTCGTGGCGAGCGCTACGCAGTGATGGACAGGCCAGGTTGGCGTGGCTCGTCGCGCCGCTGAGCGTGCTGCTGTGGTTGACCGGCTCGCGGTCGTCGTTCATGGCGATGTTGGTGGGTGTCGCGTTGATGTTGACTCATGTGCGTCGCCTCCACGCCGCAGCCGTTGTCGCTCTTCACCTCGTGGCAGCCATGCTCGCGTACATCGTGCTCGCGACCACGCTGTTCTCCGGGTTCCTGAGTCGCGGAGACGACGGCCTGTCGACATTGACGTCTCGAACCGTGGCCTGGTCTGCGGCGCTCGACTACTCCGACAGTGCTTGGACCCAGTGGATGGGTGCTGGTCTGTCCGTCAAGGTGATCCCCGTTGCAGGGCAGTACTGGAACACCCAGGTCTTCGACAGTTCGTGGATCTCAGGCCTCGTGCACGCCGGCAGGATCGGTGGGTTGCTGCTCATCGTTTGGGCGCTGTGGGCGCTCGTTGCGTCCCGCCAGGGCTCGCTCTCTCAGCGAATGCTCCTCACACCGCTCATCGTGTACCTGTTGATTCGCAGCACCCTCGAGAGTGGGCTCGTCGACAGCACCGCAGCATTCACGATCTTCCTCGTCGTCGGTCTGACGGCGGACCGATCCGCGGTCGTGCGGCACAGTGAATTGACGCGCATCGGGACCCGCACCGGTCAGCGGTCGACTGCTCCGGCTGATCTGCGGGCCGGGACGCTGGTAGATCTGAACAGGGCCACGGTGGAAGAGCTCCAGACGCTGCCCTGGATCGGCCCAGCGAGAGCGATCAAGATCATCGAGGCTCGCGAGCGTGACGGGGCGTTCACCTCGATCGACGACCTTGGCCAGGTGCCCGGGCTGGGCCCGAAAACGCTCGAACAGCTCGCCGCTGCAGTCACGTTCTGACCGCTTGCTGAGAGCAGCTCAGCCGTAGGAGACCGAGTTGCCGCTCATCGCACTGGGCGACAGGAAGTTGAGCGCAATGCCCCAGACCTCGGCGTCGGTGGAGGCAACCGTCTCGAGCGCGGTACCCAACTGATTGTCGGTGACCGACTTCGATCCGCGCTGGGCAACAACCATGATCATTGCGCTGCGTCGACCGGCGATCGCTGCGGCATCGGCCGCACCCAGAATTGCTGGGGTGTCGACGATCACGAAATCGAAGCGTGCTTCGAGCTTGGTCATCATCTCGGCGAGGCTCTTGCTCGCAACCAGTTCGGATGGGTTCGACGGGACCGGACCGGATGGGATGACGACCAGATCCGAATCCGGAGCCTGCTGTTGTGCATCGAGTAGGGCCGCGGTCCTGTCGAGGACGGCCGACACTCCGACGTTGTTGTTCAAGCCGAGGATCTTGGCGACGCGCGGCCGGCGAAGGTCGGCGTCGACGAGACACACGTTGTGTCCGGTGTCGGCGAGAGCGTAGGCCAGGCCGATGGCGAGCGTGGTCTTGCCTTCGCCGCGCAGCGGTGAGGTGACCACGAAACTGCGCTGTTCTTTGTCCGTGCCGACTCGGGAACGCACGCTCGTGCGCATCTGGCGTATCGCTTCGAGGTACGGGCCGCTCGATCGGCCGAGCAATGGCGAGGTGTCGTTGTTGTCGTCAGCTTCAGGAATACGACCCACGATCGCAACGTCGCTCACGCGCCGGACGTCGTCCTCGGTGCGTAGGTAGTGGTCGAGTGCGTCACGGACGACGGCGATGATCACACCGCCGAGCAACCCGAGCATGATGCAGAGCGCGAGAATCAGACGCTGGTTGGGTGAGACCGGCGCTGCTGGCACGTCTGCTGATTCGACGACACTGATGTTGACAATGGCGTCCTCGGCATCCAATCCGGTTGCTTCGAGATCGATGGCGACCTCGCTGAACGTTGCGGCGACTGCGTTGGCGGTCGCCGCAGCTCCCCGAGCTGAATCGTCGGTGGCGGTGATCCTCAGAATCACGGTGTCAATCGGCGCAGTGGCCGACACTCGACGCGCGAGCGTATTGGCTGACTCATCGAGGTCGAGGTCGGCAATGACTTGGTTGAGGACGATCTCGCTGTCGACGATCAAGGCGTACGTCTTGACACGATCCTGGTAGAACTCCGAGCCTTGGACCAGTTCGTCGGTGCTGGGCCCGGATCCCGGGGCGACGAAGAGCTCCGTCGTTGCCGAATAGGTCTTCGGTGAGACGAGGATGACTGCGACGCCGATCAGGACGAAGAGCACGACACATGCCACGATGTTCAACCAGTAGCGGCGGACCGCACGGATGTAGTCGTTGAATTGCATGTTCGGTTCTCGCGTTCTGTTCTGTTCCAGTGACGTCGGAATCCTAGCGGTGCTCCTACTCTGAAGTCGGCGGTTGGTCGCGTCAACGCTGTTAACCTGAGCGGCTTCACAGAGTCGATTGCTGGTCGATAGCGGTCATGAACGAAAGTTGGGCGCCATGGGCGACGACCTGGACATCGAAAATCGCGTCGTCGGGTATGTCCCCGGGGTCTTCGACATGTTTCACATCGGACACCTGAACATCCTGCGTCGGTCGAGTGAGCGTTGCGACGTGTTGATCGCGGGCGTGGTCACCGACGATGCAGTCGAAGTGATGAAGGGGTACCGCCCAATCGTTCCCGAGTCTGAGCGGGCGGAGATCGTGGCGTCGAATCGCTACGTCGACCACGTGATGATCGATCGTTCCGACGACAAGCGCGTGGTGTGGAACGAGCGTCGATTCGACGTCATCTTCAAGGGCAGCGACTGGAGCGACACCGACAAGGGCCGACGCCTGGAGACATTGATGACCGAAGTCGGTGCGCGCGTGGAATATCTGCCGTACACCGATCACACGTCGAGCACTCTGCTGCGTCAGACGCTGAACCGGATCGCCACGGCGCTCTAGCAATGGCTTCGACTCCCACAGCGCGTTCGTTCAAACCGGCCCTGCGTCAGTTGGCCAGTGCGCAGAAAACGTCGAAGGGCGCTCCGGCGTACAGCCGTTTCATCAACCGTCCGCTCGGGCGCGTCTTCGCCGCCATGGCCCATGTCGCTGGGCTGACGCCGAACCAGGTGACACTGATCAGTGCCGTGTTCACGTTCACTGCAATCGGGCTCATCGCGCTCGTGACGTCGAGCCTGCTGGTCTCGATTGCCGTCGCAGCATGCCTCGTGATCGGTTATGCGCTCGACGCAGCAGACGGACAGCTCGCACGGTTGCGTGGTGGTGGCAGCGTCGCGGGGGAATGGCTCGACCACACCGTCGACGCCCTGAAGCTCGGCGTGCTCCACCTTGCAGTTCTCGTCAACTGGTTCCGGTTCGAAGATGACCGCGGCGCGTGGCTCTTGGTGCCGCTCGGCTTTCAGGCGGTCGCCACCGTGCTGTTCTTCTCGATTCTGCTCGTCGATCAGCTGCGACGGGCGCACCGCGGGACCACCAAGACGCTGATGAAGAACGACGGCTCGTCGTCGATGCTGTACTCGATCGCGGTGATCCCGACCGACTACGGGGTGATGTGCATCGTGCTCGGGCTGATGTTCGCGCTCGAACCGTTCCGTTTCATTTACACCTTCTTGTTTGCGTGCAACGCCGGGTTCCTCCTGCTTGCTCTGCCCAAGTGGTTCCGAGAAGTCTCGGGGTTCGGCCGAGAGCCGGCTCGGGAACCGGGCCAGGCTCCGGCAACGTGACCCGCACGCAGCGACAGCGCCCCCGCATCGTCGTCGTCCACTCCTCCGACGAGCTCTACGGCGCGGACCGCATGTTGCTGCACGTCGTCGACGCGATCGTCGAGGGAATCGACGCCGACGTGGAGGTCTGGCTGCCCGACGACGTCGATCACGGCCCGTTCCCGCTGTGCGTGGAACTCGAGCGGCGCTCGATTCCTTGGGAACATCGATCGTTGCCGATCATGCGCCGCGCGTACATGAGCCCACTCGGTCTGGTCCGGCTCGGCCGAGTCGCGTGGTCTCACTGGCGTGCGCTTCGGGGCGACCGTCCGGACATGGTGTACCTGGCATCGAGCGCATGCCTCGTGTCTGCGCCACTCGCCCGACTCGCCGGTGTCCGTAAGCGGATGCTGCATCTGCAGGAGGGTTGGTACGGAAGAACCGCCACTGTGCTGCGGGTCTTGGCGCGCTCGGTCACTGCCCGTATCACCATCTCTCAGTTCGTCGCAGACACTGCGGGTCCGCTCGTGCGTTCGACCGTCGTGTTCAACTGCGTCGATGACCTCGGTGCGACGCACCATCGCGACGCCGTGTCGCCGGAGGCTCCCTTGCGCTACTTGATCGCAAGTCGCTGGAACAGGATCAAGGGCCACGAGACGATGATCGCGGCGTGGGAACGCGCCGGTTGCCCCGGGGTGCTGACCGTCCTCGGTGGGCCACCGCCGTCGGGCGACGTCGTCGACGTCAACGAACTTGTCGAGCGAATGGTGACTGCACCGGATTCCGTCCGCATCGTCGGCGAGGTCGGCGACATCGCGCCATGTCTGGCCGAGGCCGATGTCGTCGTTCTGCCGACCGACATCCCCGAAGGGTTCGGCCTCGTGCTGATCGAGGCGGCGTCGATGGGTCTGCCGTCGATCTCGTCGGGCGCGGGCGGGCCGTTGGAAGTGATCGAGCACGGTCGTTCGGGTTGGTTCTTCGAGCCGACCGACGTGGACGACCTCGCATCGGTCCTGATCTCGTTGGATCGCAACGCTGTCGAGGACGCAGGACGCGAGGCGCGCCGTAATTTCGAATCGCGCTTCGGCTCGGAGCGCTACCACGAACATGTCGCCCAGGTCATCAGCGACGAACTCGCTCGGACCTGACGAGACTCAGGTCAGAGCGTCAAGGCGTCGAGGATCTGGTCGAAGGCCACATCGGCGTAGGTCAGCATCTCGTCATCGGTGCGATCCTGGATCGGGTGCGGCGTGAAGACACGCGACACAGCCGGGAAACCCAACGACGTCGACTGCGCAACAGCGGCGTCGACGAACTGGTCGGAGGCGATGAACATCGACGGGATGCCACGCAATTCGAGATCGTTGATGTCATGCACACTGCACGACGTGCAACTGCCTCAATCCGCCAAGGCCTCGATGACCACCTGGCACTCGGTCGCAATCTGGTGGCGGAGGTCGACCGGTGCTGGCTTCGCGAAGGTCGGCTTCATGTAGCGCTTGACGTTCGCACCGATGCCGGTGAGCCGCTCCTCGATCCGGTCGAGGAAGATGTCGCCGCGCGGTTTGGAGATGTCGAGTAGTCCGACCGTGAGACCCTCCAGCGTGGCGGGACGGGCGAGGCGTTCGCGTTGGACGAGTGCCTGCTCGCTGGTCGGGTCCAACACGGCGGTGGAGTTCGCTGTCATGGCACAGTTCTAGTACGTCACCGGTCGGGTGATCGGCTTGGAGCCCTTGTCGCCGTTGACCCAGCCGCCGATGATCTGGCTGAACAGACCGGCCCCGCCACCGGCATAGGCGAGCATCAGGCCTCCGGGGCGGAACTTGGGAAGTGACTCCGCGTCGGCGAATGCTTCGGGGACACCTTCGGCGATGCCGTCGGCGCCGCGGACGAGTTCTGCCCCCGACCGGTTCAGGTGTTCGTTGATGCCGGCGATGATCTGTTCGCGACTCCAACCCGCCTCGGCGAACACGCGAGCGTGCTCGGGACCCATGACGACGATCGTGTCGAACATCAGGATCAACTTGGGATGGTTGACGGTCTGCAGCTTGAGGGCGATGGATCTTGCGAGTGATTCGGGCGTCCGCGACAGTTGATCGACGAGGCAGTGTGGTCCTTCGCCAGCGAAGACCGTCAGCGCGTCGACACCGTCGTCGATGCCATGTTCGGCGGCGAGGCGGCCGTACGGGGACGTGTCGTCGGCTTCTGCAAAGCAGAACGAGATCTTGGCTGGGCTGCCGTGGGTCGCACGGTCGACTTCGCCGGGGCGCCCACCGCCGAAGTTCCGGACGACCAGTTGGAGCGCTCGGCCAATGGTGAGGTTGGCGCGATTGCCCTGCCCCAGCGCATTGCCGCCCGAGTTCATTCCGATTGCTCGCGTGCCCGGGCCGCTGCAGACAATGACCGGACCGACCGGCATGGTGGTGGCGAGCAGGCCATGCATGTTGAACTCGTCGGTGCAGGCGGCTTCGACTGCGGTGAGGACCCATGGCAGGTACTCGGGTTGACACCCCGCCATCACGGCCGCGATCGCGACCTTCTCGACGGTGATGTCGATGAGGTCGGGCGGAACAGTTGCGACGATGTCAGACGCAGCACGCGTCGTGCCGGCCAGCATCGCCATGACCCGTGCTTCGGTCGGGGGAACCACGGGGAGGCCGTCGGTCCAACCGCGGTTGAACATCATCTCCATGACGTCTTCGGCATCTGCGATGTCAACTCGACGTGCCGCGAGTGCCGACGCGCCGAACCGCACGCGGAGTTCGTCGACGAGATCGGGGTCGACGCTCATCGAACCGCACCCGGGGCGCATCCCCGGCAGTCCGTCACCGAGATCGGCGACGCCCGTGAGGCGTTCCCATTCAGGTCGATGCCAGCCCACGGTCCGTTCCACTTCGATTCCGTTGCGGACGACGATCATCGTGGGCACGGTTTCGATGTCGTGGTGCCAGCTGACTGCGAGGTCAGCATCATGGAGTGGCGTGGGCGCCGCCGGAAAGGCTGCGTTGTCCTGGGTGTAGACGGTGAGCTCGACGGCTGTGTCGAGTTGCTGGAGGACCGGCACGATGGTCTGGCAGGTCTCGCATTCCTCCTTGACGACGATGACGACTCCGTCGGGCAGCACAGGGGCACCGGTCCCGGTGATGAGCGTGTTGGTCATGCGAGGAACTCGAGGATTCGGTCGTTGACGGTCTCGGGTGCTTCGAGGTGTAAGAAGTGCCCGACGTCGTCGATGATCTCGATGGTCACGTTGTCGCCGGCCATCGGGCGAGCGGACTCGGCGACTTCGGCTCCGATGCAGCCATCGTCGGCGCCATGCAGATACAGCGTGGGCTGGTTCGGAACCGCCTGCGTTGCGTTCTGGGCGTCGGCGTGAGCGGGGTCGCGGAACCCGTCGCCGAGTGCGGCCCGGTAGTAGCCGAGTGCAGCGCTCAGGTGCTCCGGCGAGCGCAGTGCGTCCTTGACATGGACGAGGTCGGTGGATGCGTCGTAGCCGGGTGACCAGTCGTTCCAGATCATGTCGATGAACGCGAGATCGTTTGCGGGGACGACGAGGTCGGCGAGGTCGTGTTGGAAGAAGAACATGTACCAACTGCGCTTCAGTTGGTCGGTGTTGGTCACGAACGCGAGGCCCATCGAACCGCCGGGCGGTACCGCCATGGCGATCACCTTTGCCCAGCGCTGCGGCTCGTATGAGGCTGCTCCGTACACGATCGATGCGCCCCAATCGTGACCGATCAGCACCGCACGGTCGTCGCCGCCGAAGTGCTGGTGGACCAAACCTGCGTCGATGGCTGATGCACCGGTCTGATACGCACCGGACCGGGCCACCGAACTCGGCGAGTAGCCGCGAATGCTGGGGGCCACGACCCGATAGCCGGCGTCGTCGAGCGCAGGCATCAGATGGCGCCAGGTGTGAGCGCTGTCCGGGAACCCGTGCATGCAGACGACCAGCGGCCGGTCACGATCAGCGATCGACGCGGAGGTCAGGCAATGCAGTTCGACGTCCGGGAGGTCGACGACGGTCGCGTTCGGAGAGTTGTCGTTCGTGCTCACGATTCGACGGTACAACGCGACGGTGTTACGGACGTCACCAGCCACCGTTTGATCGTCCGCGTGCCCGACGCCCTATCGTTTCGGCATTGGGGAAACAGCCGGGGAACTCGATGGGGAAACTGCTGACGAGTTGGTCAACAACGTGATGGGGAACAGTAGATGAGCGACACCGATCTCGTCGGCGACGACGAGGGCTTCGCAGTGACCTTTCACGGGGTGCGTGGGTCCACGCCGTGCCATGCCCCAGGCCTTGTCCGTTATGGCGGTAATACTTCGTGCGTCTCGCTCGACATTGCGGGCGCGGATCCCATTCTGTTCGATCTCGGAACCGGGCTGCGATATTTCGGAAACACGTTGAAGTCGGGGATGCCGTTCACCGGCACGGTGCTGCTGAGCCACCTGCACTGGGATCACATCCAAGGCCTGCCGTTCTTTGCCCCGCTGCTGCAGGAGGGGTCCGAGGTCACGATGTACGGCCCGGTTCAGGAAGGCGAGGCCACGCTTCGTTCTGTCTTCAACGACACGATCTGCCCACCACTGTTTCCCGTGGACCTCGCAGCGCTGCCTGGCACCATCGATTTCGTGGAGTGCTGGGACTCGTCGTTCACCATCGCCGCGGGAAGCCAGCGCATCGACGTCCTCAGCCGCCCGATTCCGCATGTCGGCAACACGCTCGGCTACCGCGTGGAGGCCCACGGCCGCACTGTGGCGTACCTGAGCGACCATCAGATGCCCATGGATGGCTCGACGTCGATGACCCCTGGTGCACGTGAGCTGTGCGAGGGCGTCGATCTCGTCATCCACGACGCTCAGTACACGCCGGCCGAGTTCGCCCAGAAGCGCGACTGGGGACACTGCACGATCGAGTACGCCGTCTACGTCGCTGCCGAGGCGGGCGCCAAACGCCTCGCACTGTTCCACCACGACCCGTCCCACGACGACGACATGCTCGATCGTCTCGCCGACGTCGCGGCGCGCTGCGGTCGCGAGTTCGGCGTCGAGGTGTTCGCCGCACGCGAAGGCCTCACCGTTCAGGTCTGACCGCCCGCCCTCCACTGCATCGACCACGACGAACCGCACGGACCAGTTCATGCCCCAGTGGATACCCGTTGTTGCTTCGGTCGTCGTCGGCGCCGTCTTCCTGGTCGCTGGAGGTTCGAAGGTCGCGGCGGGACCCCAGTGGCCGGTGCAGGCGCGTGGCCTCGGTGCTCCCACAGTGTCGATCCCGATCGTTCCGTGGGTCGAGATCGCCATCGGCGCGCTGCTGGTCGTGCAGTTCGGCCGCCGTCGCGCTGCTGTTGCGGCCCTTGTCGTCCTCGCCGCGTTCACCGCGCTGATCGCCTGGCAACTCGCACGTGGCCGCCGGCCGCCGTGTGCGTGTTTCGGCGCGTGGTCGGCCAAGCCGCTCGGCGTCGGTCACCTGGCACGCAACGGCGTGCTGATCGCCCTCGGCGTCCTCGCTCTGTTCTGAGCGTCGACTGAGACCCGATCAGCCAAAGGCACGATCAGCCAAAGGCACGATCAGCCAAAGGCACGATCAGCCAAAGGCACGATCAGCCAAAGGCACGATCAGCCAAAGACACAATCAGATCGTGTCGAGCAAGAACGCCAGGGTGCGCGCCTCGTCGCGCCATGCGTCGTACCGGCCCGTCGGGCCGCCATGCCCGGCGCCCATCTCGGTGCGCATCACCATCGTCCTGCCACCGGTGTCGACCGCTCGCAGGCGCGCCATCCACTTCGCGGGCTCGTGCACGCTGACGCGCGGATCGTTCAGGCCGGCGCTGATGTACACAGCCGGATAGTGCGCGGCGACGGTGTTGTCGTACGGGGAGTAGGCAGCCATCACGCCGGCGAACGGTTCGCTGCGCGGGTCGCCCCATTCTTCCCACTCGGTCACCGTGAGCGGCAGCGACGGGTCGCTCATCGTCGACACGATGTCGACGAAGGGAACTTCGGCAACCACGCTGGCATAAAGGTCCGGGCGTTGCGTCACGCATGCTCCGACCAGCAGCCCGCCCGCGGAGCCGCCGCGGATCGCCAGGCGATCGGGCGCACAGACCTGCTGGGCGACGAGGTGTTCAGAGCAGGCAAGCATGTCGTCGAACGTGTGCTGCTTGGCGAGCAACTTTCCGTCGAGGTACCAGTTGCGTCCGAGTTCGCCTCCGCCGCGGGGGTGGGCGAGCGCGAACACCACGCCGCGGTCGAGCAACGACAACCGTGCCACGGAGAACCACGGCGCGAGTGATGCTTCATAGGAGCCGTAGCCGTACAGCACCGCCGCCGCGGTCCCGTCGAGCGGTGTGTCGACGCTGTGCACGATGTCCAACGGGACGAGCACATCGTGCTCAGCAGCGCCAGGGCTCGGAGCCCACAGGCGCCGCGTGACGTACCTGGTCAGGTCGACGTTCGGTGTCGGCGCCTGACGGAGCAGGGTGCGTTCGGCGGTGACGACGTGCTCGGAGTACAGCGTCGGCGGCGACACCATCGAATGAGTCCCGAAGCGCACCGTGTCGGTGTCCCACTCCGGGTTGGCCGAGAGGTCGATGTCGTGGGGTTGATCACCGAGGTCGATGACCCGTTCGGTGAATGCAGCGTCGCGGAAGAGGATGCGCAGCCGGGGTTGGGCTTCGGACCATTCGTGCACGATCAGATGTGTGGAGAAGGCGTCGACGCCGGTGATGCGCCGACCGGGTACATGGGCGACGAGTTCGCTCCAAGCGCCGGTGCTGGTCCACTCGGCGTCGACGGGCGCAGTGAGGACCCGGAAGTCGACCGCTGCGTCATTCGTCGTCATCACGAAACGATCGCCCCAGTGATCGACCTGGTACTCGACGTCGTCTCGCCGGGGCTGGACGATCGTGAAGGGCGTCGAGAGATCGGACGGTGCGAGCCGGACCTCGCTCGAGGTCTTGCTGGCGACATGGATGACCATCCATTCGGCGGAACGGGTCTCGCCGATAGCGACGAAGAACCGTTCGTCGGGTTCGTCGTAGATCAGCGTGTCATTGCTGTCGGTGGGGTCGCCGACGCGGTGCTGCCACACCTGCGAGGGGCGTTCCTGGTCGTCGGCTCGGACATAGAACAGCGATGCACCGTCCTGGGACCAGGCGGTTCCGGAATTCGACACGCCATCGATCACGTCGTCCAGATCGATGCCCCTGCTGGCCGTGTCTGACCCGGCGGGTGGGTCCGTGTCTGTGTCATCGAAGGTCCGGATGCGGAGGGTGTAGCGCTCGTCGCCGGTGGTGTCCATCGACCAGGCGAATGAGCGATGGTCGTGGGAGGCGTCGAACGCGCCCAGGTCGAAGTAGTCGTGGCCCGCTGCTTCGATGTTCTCGTCGAGCAGGACGTGGCGGTCGGCATCGTCGCTCGTCGGCCCGCGAAGATGGGTTGGATAGCTCAGTCCCTCCTGCGTCCGTGACACGTACCACCACGAACCGTCGCGTACCGGCGTGGACATGTCGGTCTCTTGGACGCGCGACTTGATCTCGTCGAAGATCGTCTCCACCGTTGCAGCGTGGGCAGCGAAGTAGCGATCGCTGTAGTCGTTCTCGTCACGCAGGTAGCGAAGGAATTCGGGGTCGTCGACGTCACGCATCCAGGCGAAGGGGTCCTCGACCGGACCGGTCGGGCGCTCCCAGACGTGAGGACGCAGCGGTGCGAGCGGTGGGGGGATGGGGGAGTGCTGTGCGTCCACGATGCCGCCAATGTAGGCGACTCGGTGCAGTTCTCCCTGCGTGTGGACGTTCCGTCTGTGCGGGTGCTGCTCGCCGGTGAGCGACCTGTCACTGCTCGACTCGGGGCATTCAGCGATACGGTGCAGTGTCATCATGCGTGTCTGGATCGACCAGGACCTCTGCACCGGTGACGGGATCTGTATCGATCACTGTCCCGACGTGTTCGTCCAACTCGAAGACGGGATTGCCTACGTCGCCCAAGACGGTGCTCCGCTGAATGACCCCGGTGGGTCCGGGAGCCTCGCTTGGGTTTCCCAGCGCAACGTCGCCGACGTCGTCCACGCTGCCGAGGCCTGCCCTGGCGAGTGCATCTTCATCGAGATCGACGTCCCGGTCGCTGAGCTCGCCGCCGACGGCAGCGCCGACTCCGCTGCGGCCTGACACCGTCACGGCCCGGGCAGCGCACCGCCAATGGCGTCGCCGATTCCGGCCCGCCAGAGTCGCCATGACGGTTTGCAATTAGTAACATGGCCATAGTGCAAATTCCCCCTCGTTGCGCAGCAGTCCAGTACAGGAGCTTCACATGACGTCCTTCGATCTCGATCTCAGCAAGTACGACCTCGGCTGGAGTGATGAAGGCGTCGAGTACGCCTTCGACCCGGTCAAAGGCATCAACCGGGGCGTCGTCGAGCAGATCGCATGGTGGAAAGGCGAGCCCGAGTGGATGACCAAGATGCGTCTTCGTTCGCTGCGCCTGTTCGACAAGAAGCCGATGGCCGAGTGGTTTGCGGTCAACATGCCCGACATCGATTTCCAGGACATCTACTACTACCTGCGGCCCAAGGGTGAACAGGTCTCCGAGTGGGACGAACTGCCCGAAGAGATGATGCGCACCTACGAAAAGCTCGGTATCCCCGAAGCAGAGCGTCAGTATCTCGCCGGCGTCACGGCGCAGTACGAGTCCGAAGTCGTGTACCACAAGAACCGCGATGACCTCGAAGAGCAGGGGATCCTGTTCTGCGACATGGACACTGCCCTGCGCGAGTACCCGCACCTGGTCAAGGAGTACTTCGGAACCGTCATTCCCCCGGGTGACAACAAGTTCGCTGCGCTCAACACCTCGGTCTGGTCGGGTGGCTCGTTCATCTACGTGCCCCCTGGCGTCGAGGTCGAGATGCCGCTGCAGGCGTACTTCCGGATCAACTCCGAGAGCGCCGGTCAGTTCGAACGCACGCTGATCATCGCCGACAAGGGCTCCAAGGTCCACTACATCGAGGGCTGCTCGGCGCCGGTGTACACCAAGGATTCGCTGCACTCGGCTGTCGTCGAGATCGTTGTGAAGCAAGATGCGCGCGTCACCTACACCACCATTCAGAACTGGTCGCCCAACGTCTACAACCTCGTCACCAAGCGGGCGCGCGTCGAAGCCGGCGGTCACATGGAGTGGATCGACGGGAACATCGGCTCGAAGCTCACGATGAAGTATCCGGCGGTCTACCTGGTTGGTGATGGCGCCACCGGTGAAGTGCTGTCCGTTGCCTACGCAGGCGAGGGCCAGCATCAGGACGCCGGTGCGAAGATGGTGCACGCTGCACCGAACACCACGTCGAAGATCGTGTCGAAGTCGATCAGCAAGGACGGTGGTATCACCACCTACCGCGGCCTGGTCCGAGTCGACGAGGGCGCAACCGGGGCGAAGAGCCACGTGGAGTGCGATGCGCTCATCCTCGACGAGGAGTCGGTGTCGAAGACCTTCCCCTACATGGAGATCGGCGAGCGTGATGCTCAGATCGGTCACGAGGCCACGGTGTCCAAGATCGCTGACGAGCAACTCTTCTACCTGATGTCTCGCGGCCTCTCCGAAGAGCAGGCAATGGGGATGATCGTCAACGGGTTCATCGAGCCGATCACCAAGACCCTGCCGATGGAATATGCAGTCGAGTGGAGCCGCCTGATCGAACTCCAGATGGAAGGGTCGGTCGGCTAGGACCTTCTCAGCGACGAACGAAACGGCCCGTGATGCACATGCATCACGGGCCGTTCCGGTTTTCCGTGACCGCGGGCCGCTCTCGAGGTCAAAGCCCTCGAGGTGGTAGCTCTCGGGGTAGTAGCCCCGTGGGTAGTAGCTCTAGAGGTAATAGCCCTGGAGGTCGACGATGACGTGCGTGGACGAGGTGACCGGCCCACCGAGTTCGATGGTCACCATGCCGTCAGCCGACACGGGCACCGTTGCCTGGTTGGCGAGGATCTGACCGTCGGTGTACCAGTTGATGTTCGAGGTCTCGACGTCGGAGAGATCGGTGCCGACCGCGAAGATGCGAGCGAAGCCCGATCCTTCGGTGTCGTCGAGCGTGATGTTGAGCACGGCGGTGATCGAGCCGGCAGGGAAGCCGGAGTCCTCGCCGAGGAAGGTCGTCGTCAGGTCGAGGTCGGTCGTCGCCGGGCCAGGGGAGAGCTTCGTCGGTGTGCCGAGTTCGCGGCTGTCGTAGATCCGCTGGGCCACGGGAAGCGTGTGAAACTGGCCGGCAGTCGGTGTGCCGGCGAGCTTGACGAACCGGACCTCGCCCGGCGTGGCCGACGGCGGATAGTCACCGGGGTCGGCCCCCAACGGAACGGTGAACCAGAGGGTGCCCTCCGCATCACGGTACAACTCACCGGCTGCGTGGGCGCCGGGTGTCGGGCCGGCAACGCCGGCCGCAAGTGGGACGAAGGTGATGTGGGAACCACCGACCGAACCCACAGCGAGTGCGCTCGGAGCGACCTCGGTCGCCCCGTCGGCCAACGCCGGAGCAAGGTTGGCGGCCACGGCCCCGTAGCCCGCAGGATCGAGCGTCGACCCGTGCAGGCCGTGCGGGATGGTCTCGTCGCCGTATCCACCGACCCCCGCCGGGAACGGTGCGTCTGCGCCCGGCACGTACCCGCCGGCGCTGAACGCGCTCGGACCTGCGGTGACGGGTGCTGCGGGCGTGCCGTCGATGATCGTCGCGTCGACCGCGGTGTTGGTCTCACCGAGTTCGACGGCGTTCCCGTCGACACCGGCCGCAGCCTGGTCGCCTGCGCTGGCAGATGATCCGAGGGCGACGGCACCGGCCGCTGCCCCGACGCCACCGAGTGCGATGCGCCGCAATGCAGTGCGGCGGTCGCTCGTGGTCTCGACGACGGGATCTGCGGTGTTGGTGCTGGCGCTGGTACTGGTGGATTCGTGTAGATCAGTCATTGGCGTTCTCCTGTTGGTCGGGCCCGCTGTCATCATTCTGTAACAATCGAACCGTCGATGTCCGTCGCGGCCGGTGGTCCGGGCGAAACATCTGCTGCCGACGAGTTGGTGGCCGAATTCGCTGCGTACCGGGCGGTGGTTCGCCGCTCTATCCTTGAGGTCATGCCGATGCGGACTGAGTGCAAGAATTTCGAGAGTCGGTCGTATCCGAACGGCGACACGGTCCGGAAATGCAACATCGACCTGGCGCCCGATGCACCGTGGCGATGCCCGGAGAACTGCTCGGGATACGCGCGACGCCTCGCCGACGCCGCCTGGACCCACGGCACACTGGTCGTTCCGCCCACGCCACCGGAGCCAGCGGGCCTGGAGGACGGGTCCGCCGCGGCGGTCCTCGACGCTGCCGAGGACATCCTCAACGCCATCGGCGACGACGTGAAGGCTGAAGTCGACGCCGAACGCGCTGCCAACGAACGCACGCCCGGTGTCTTCAAACGGATCTTCCGCAAGAAGCGCTGAAATCCGACCTGGACCCTCGATTCGGCGCGCATCACCGTTTGCGTGACGAAATTGGCGTGCATCGAAGCCGAAACTGTCACGCAAACGGGGTGGGGCGGTCCTGTCCGATTACTCCTACCGGCGTAGGGGAAACTCGATCCGCGTTCGTAGAATTACCTTGTGTTTGCGTTCACTCCCGATGCAGCGCGTGACCTCGATGGATGGGCCGACTTCCGAGTCGCCGCCGCTGAACGTTTCGCTGCTGCCGACCTGCCGAGTCCCGACGAAGAGATCTGGCGCTACAGCCGCATCGATCAGCTCGATCTGAGCCACTTCGCACCGGGCGTTGCCACCACCACGATCGAGGGCCCGGTCGACTACGTCGAGACCGGTGGGACCGGTGAGACCGGTGAGACCGGTGATGGTGGTCGTGCGGCACCAGAGTTGTTCGCCGATGAGACTCCGGACGTGTTCGCCGAACTCAACCGGGCGTTCATGACGCCGGTCGTCGTGCGAGTCCCGGCCGGGACGACCGTTGCCGACGCCATCGTGATCACCCACACGATTTCGGGGTCGGGCACTGCAGTGTTCCCACGGCTGATCATCGATGCCGGCGAGGACAGCGACGTGTCCGTCATCGAACTCTTCGTTGCTGCCGATGGTGCTGACGACGACCTCGCGCTTGTCGTGCCCGTCTTGCAGGTGCGCGCAGCACAGGCCGCCCGGGTGAAGTATCTCGCCGTGAACGAGGTCGGCGCCAAGACGTGGCAGATCGGCAACCAGCAATCGGTCGGCGAGCGCGACTCGACCACCCTGCTCGCCACGGTCACCCTCGGCGGTGACTACGTCCGAGCTCGGACCGAAGCTCGGTTGGTGGGCCAGGGCGGCACCACCAAGCAGGTCGCCCTCTACTTCGCCGGTGACAACCAGATGCACGACTTCCGCACGATCCAGAACCACGATGCGCCCAAGACGACGAGCGACCTGCTCTTCAAGGGCGCAGTGCAGGACACAGCGGCCAGTGTTTACACCGGGCTCATCAAGATCGGCGAGGATGCTCACGGCTCGCAGGCCGACCAGACCAACCGCAACCTGACCCTGTCCGAAGGTGCATGGGCCCAGAGCGTGCCCAACCTCGACATCGAGACCAACGATGTCAAATGCAGTCACGCGTCGACCGTCGGCCCGATCGACGACGAGCAGCGCTTCTATCTCGAGAGCCGCGGTGTCCGCCCCGAGGTCGCTGAACGCCTGGTGGTGCTCGGCTTCTTCGACGAGGTCATCTCGCAACTCCCGGCCGGCGATCTCGCCGACGATCTCCGTTCGCGAGTCTCGGCGAAGCTCGACCTCACCGGTACCCGCAAACAAGTCGAACTGGCAGGAGCACCAGCATGACCGCGGTCTGCAGATTCGATGATCTCGCCGAGGCATCGGCGACAAAGTTCGACGTGAACGGTGTTGCGGTGTCCGTCGTGCGGATCGGTGACGATGTGTACGCGCTGGGCGACGTGTGCAGCCACGCGAACGTCTCGCTGTCCGAGGGTGATGTGTGGTGTGACGAGCTCGAACTGGAGTGCCCCAAGCACGGCAGCGCTTTCAGCTTGCTCACCGGTGAGCCGAACACCTTGCCAGCCACGACGCCGGTCGAGGTCTTCGATGCATCTGTCATCGACGGCGATGTCGTCGTCACTGTCCGCACCATCGACGCAGCACCTGCGGGGAGCATTTCATGAGCACACTCGAGATCCGTGGCCTTCGGGCATCTGTGGCCGGCAAGGAGATCCTCACGGGGATCGACCTCACGATCAACTCTGGCGAAGTCCACGCAGTGATGGGCCCCAACGGCGCCGGTAAGAGCACGCTCGCAGCAGTCGTCATGGGCAAGCCCGGCTACGAAGTACTCGGCGGCACCGTCACCCTGGACGGCGTCGACATGCTCTCGCTCGCCACATGGGAACGTGCGACTGCCGGCTTGTATCTCGTGATGCAGTACCCGACCGAGGTACCGGGTGTCCGGCTCGACGCAGTCCTCGCCGAAGCGCTCTCGACGCGCGATCGCCCGGCCGACGATCTCGATCAACTGCTGCGCGCCGAGGCCGGGCGGATCAACTTCGAGGAACGCTTCCTCGAACGGCCACTGAACGTCGACCTGTCCGGTGGCGAGAAGAAGCGCAACGAGACACTGCAGCTCGCGGTGCTCGAGCCGAAGATCGCGATTCTCGATGAGCTCGACTCGGGGCTCGACATCGATGCGCTGCGCGACTGTGCCCGTCGGGTCGAAGCACTCACGAACGACCTCGACGACTCCGACGGCCAGCCCCTCGGTGTGCTCGCGATCACGCACTACAGCCGTCTGCTCGAAGAGCTGAAACCCGATCACGTACACATCCTCGCCCAGGGTCGCATCGTTGAGTCCGGCGGCCCGGAATTGGCCAGGCAACTCGAGTCCGACGGCTACGCGGCCTATGCCGGTGATGCTGACTCCGATGCGTCCGACGCCTCGGCCAGTGCGCTCGGCGACCTCTTCTCGCTCTAGTTTCGGGTACGTGAACCGAGGGAGCGAACAAAGCACGAGCTTGCGGCCGGGTTGGGTCGAAGTCGACGGCCGGTTGACACGCGACCTCGAGTTCGGCGACTTCTCCGAAGCGTTTGCGTTCATGGCCCGTGTCGCGCTGTTGGCCGAAGTCCATGGGCACCACCCCGACTGGTGCAACAGCTACGGCAAGGTCTCGATTGCTCTGACCACCCACGATGACGGCAACGTCGTCACCGATGCGGACCGCACGCTCGCAGCTGCCATCGATGACCTCCTCAGCTGACCATCGACACCCGACGACAGCACCAGGGACGGACCAGTCCAGACGATTCCCCGGTTGGTGGGTGGTGGCCGGGTGCTTCCTGGTGCTCCTCGTCAACTCCGGTCTGGCCTTCTACGGTCTTGCGGTCTACCTGAACGCGTTCAGCAACGAAAAGGGATGGGCGCTTGGCACGATCTCGTTGGGCACGACGATCTTCTTCATCGTCGGTGGCGCCGCCGGCATGTGGGTCGCCAGGCTGATTGCTCGCTACGACGTGCGGTACGTGCTCGTTGGCGGTGCGGTCACTGCGGGAGCGTCACTTGCGCTGCTCGGCCAGGTGGAGACGGAATGGCAGATGTTCGTGGTGTATGCCGTCTTCGCTCTCGGTTACGCGGGTGCCGGCTTGGTCCCGGCGACCACGGTGGTCACCAGGTGGTTTCATGCCAAGCGAGCTGTCGCTCTGTCGGTGGCGTCGACGGGGCTGTCGGTCGGCGGCATCGTCATCACGCCGTTCGCGAAGCGGTTCATCGACGAGAACGGCATGGCGGCCACGACGCCGTGGCTCGGACTGCTCTTCGTCGTCACCGTGGTGCCCGTGTCGCTGTTCCTGGTCCGCCCTGACCCCGAGGCCGAGGGGTGGGCGCCTGACGGCCTGCGCCGCGCCGTCGGCGAGATCGCGCCGGCGCCGACCGGATCGACGTTCGACGAGGCGGTCGCGACCAAGTTCTACAGGGCCATCACCATCGGGTACGTCTTCGGACTCGGTTCGCAGGTCGGCGGAATTCAGCAGTTGGTGAAGCTCGTGGAGGAACGAACTGATCCGGCGACTGCCCGATTCGCGGTGACCGCACTCGCCGCCACGTCGGTCCTGGCCCGGCTGGCCGGTGGCCGCGTCGTGCAACTGATGCCGATGATGGGCTTCACGGTCGTGATCGCAGCACTGCAGAGCTGTGCACTGCTCGGGCTCGCCTTCTTCGAGTCGACAGCGCTGATCTTCGCGGCGATCGTGCTGTTCGGTCTCACGATCGGCAACCTGCTGATGATGCAGCCGCTGCTCATCGCTGAGCGATTCGGAGTTCGTGACTACCCACGGATTTACAGTCGCTCGCAGTTCGTCGGCATCCTGGGCGTGGCTGGTGGTCCGCTGCTGCTCGGCTGGTTGTACGACGTCTTTGGCTCGTACCGGGTTCCGTACGTCACCGCAGCGGCGTGCTGTGCGGTCGGTGTGTCGATCCTCGCTGTTGCCGGCCCGGCGACGATTGGTTCTGCCGCCGGGCCGTCAGTGCGTTGACCAGCGCTGATCAACGCGGATCAGTCGGTGATGAAGTCCATGTCGGAGATGGTCAGGTCGAAACGGCTGTAGTCCGGGAGTTCGGTGTTCGGATAGCCGTCCAGGTACGACTGCTTCACGTCATTCGCCGTGATCTGGGCGGTGAGTGAGTTGGTGTTCATGTCGATGGTCACCATGCGCGTCGGGTTGAAGTTGTTCTCGTGGAGCGTGCCGACCATCGACACCACCTTGTTGCCGTTGACTCCGACGTCGGTCCGGCTCGCTGCTGTGCCGACGTGCCCGGAGAACACCATGCGCACATTCTCGTGCTGCAGGATCAGGTTGTCGTAGATGTAGCGCGGGCTGGTCGATCCGTATCCGCTGGTGCTGTTCGAGATCGACCCGTTGCCGTTGAGCATGTAGTGACTCGTGATGATCACGTTGTGGTTCGGGTGCGAACCGATGACTTCATCGGCCCAGTCCACGACCTCGCTTCGCGGGTTCATCTCGAGCGTGAGCATCATCCACTTGGCGCCTTCGGCTTCGAAGAGTTTGTAGGCGTTGTCGACCTTGTCGTACTCGAATTCCTGGGAGAGCGGGATGTTCTGTCGCGACGACGGGAAGAAGTCGTTGAACACCGTGGTGTCGCGAATCGCTTGGTTCGTGTTGATGCCGCTGCACGCCCCACCACCGAAGCAGACGATGCCCGTGTCGTGGTTGCCGATGGTCGTCAGATACGACAAGCCATCGTTGTCCAGGGTCTCGAGTGCACGCGATGCATGCTCGAACTGGTTCGGGTCCGTGCGCTCATTGCCGCCCCAGTCGACGAGGTCGCCGGTCTGCGTGACAAACCGAATGTCCTGCGGCGTGCGCTGGTCGACGAGCCAGTCCATCCGCTTGTCGAACAGCATGGTCGAGTCGTTCCAGAACTCCCGCTGGGTGTCAGGAACGACGGCGATCGAAAAGATTCCGTCACCCTCGCCGTCGGCATTCGCCGGCGGTGTCGGCGCAGTGGTGGATGGCGCGGTGGTGGGCGGCGCGGTCGTCGGCGGTGCCGTGGTGGGTGGCGCAGTGGTGGGCGGCGCGGTCGTCGGCGGTGCCGTGGTGGGAGCTGCCGTCGTCGTTGGCCGTGCGGTGGTTGGCGGTGCGGTCGTGGGAGCTGCGGTCGTCGGAACTGCAGTGGTCGGCGTCGGGTTCGAATCGAACTCGTCGGCATCGGCGTCGGTCGGCAGTGCGTAGAACGCAATCAGCTCGAACTCCCACCCGTCGGCCTCCAGGCGCTGTTGATCGCTGAGGCTGAGCGCGAGCTCGTGCAGTGGACCTTTGCGGTACCGCTTGACGGGTTCGGTCTGCTCGGTGTCGCGGGGGCTGACGTAGAACCGTCGGCCCTGATCGACGTATCCGTACTTGCGCATGGCCGACACCCGCTCCGAGGCCCAGCGAGTCGTCAAGAAGTCACCGGTCCGCGGGCTGTAGAGGCGGAATGCGGGGACGAGTCCGTCGGCGTCGCGTCGTGACGCCACGAACTTCTCGTCGACTTCGGTGAAGCCCCACCGAGTGGCCGACGCGACTTCGTTGCGGTAGGTCGTCAGCATCGTCGCACCGCTGTTCGGGTTGCGAACCTCGTAGACCATGTCGACGTACGGAGCGTCGGTCGAAGCCGACTGCGACATGAAGCCCTGGCCAGCAGCGGCACCGAGAGAGACGAGCACAGCGCTGACTACGCCAATGTGACGTTTTGAAGAAGTTCGTAACATTGCCCGTAATATAGGGCGGCACCTTCTCGATGCACGGGCTCATCGAGCGTGCGCGAGGAAAAACCGGAAATCGGGGCCAAGAATTGCTGGATCCGTGACTATTCGACCTGGGAGAGTGCCTGAGCGAGTGTGTTCCAGCTGAGTACGGCGCATTTGATGCGAACCGGGAACTTGACGACACCTTGCAGTGCTTCGAGGTCACCGAGTTCGATGTCGGCGTCACTGTCGACGGAATCGAGGCCGTCGATGCCCATCAGGGTCTTGAACCGTCGGATCCTGGCGTGCACGTCGCCGACGGACTTGCCGAGCATCGCCTGGGTCATCATCGATGCCGACGACTGGGAGATCGAGCAACCCTGGCCACCGATCTTGATGTCGCGGATGATCGCATCGTCGCCGGTTCCTGCGGATGTGTCGAGGTCCAGGTAGACGGTGATCTCATCTCCGCACAGTGGGTTGTGCCCGTCGGCCTTGATGGCGGGCGGCTCGAGCTCACCGCGGTTGCGGGGCGTGCGGTAGTGATCGAGGATGATCTCTCGGTAGAGGTCTTCGAGGCCTGGCATCAGATGCTCCAGTTGATCGGTCAGGGATGATCGGTGACGGTGCGAAGCGCCGGTTCAGAGACCGAAGATATCGCTCGCACCGTCGAGGGCGTCGGCGAGTGCATCGATGTCATCGGTCGTGTTGTAGAGGTAGATGCTGGCCCGTGTCGTTGCGTTGACTCCGAGGGTCTTCATCAACGGCTTCGCGCAGTGGTGCCCGGCGCGCACACACACGTTGCGTTCGTCGAGCACCTGGCTCACGTCGTGCGGGTGCAGATCGCGGAACTCGAAGCTGAACACGCCGCCGCGCTGCTCGACGTTGTCCGGTCCGTAGATCGTGATGTCGTCGCCGAAGCGGCCGTTGAGTGTGTCGAGCGTGTAGCGACTCAGGTCCATTTCGTGTTGTCGGATGTTGGCCATGCCGACGCCTTCGAGGAACTCGACCGCCGCTGCGAGGCCGACGGCTTCGACGATCGGGGGTGTGCCGGCTTCGAACTTCGCCGGTACCGGCGCCGTGGTGAAGCCATCGAACGTGACCGTGTCGATCATGTTGCCGCCGCCGAGGAACGGCGGCATCGCGTCGAGTATCTCCATCCGTCCCCAGAGCATGCCGATGCCCGACGGCCCGCACATCTTGTGGCTGGAGAACGCGACGAGGTCGGCGTTCCAGGACTGCACGTCGGTGACGTTGTGCGGCACGAATTGGCAGGCGTCGACGACGGCAAGGGCTCCAGCGGCCCGTGCCTTGTCGCACAGCATCTGGATCGGGGTGATCGTGCCGAGGACGTTGCTCATTGCGGTGAAGGCGAACACCTTTGCACCGGCGAGTAGCGAGTCGATGTCGGTCAGGTCGAGTTGGCCATCGAGGGTGAGTGGAACCCAGCGGATCTGGATGCCGCGCTCCTGCACCAGCATCTGCCACGGCACGATGTTGGCGTGGTGCTCCATCTCGGTGAGCACCACGACGTCGCCCTCACCGAGGTTGGCGCGGCCCCACGCCATGGCGATGAGGTTCATCGACTCGGTCGCGTTCTTGGTGAACACGACTTCGTCCGGCGATGCCGCGTTGATCAGCCGGGCCACCGCAATTCGCCCCTGTTCGTACGCCTCGGTCGCTTCGCCGGCGAGCCGGTAGGAGCTGCGGTTGATCGGGGCGTAGGTGTGCTGCATGAAGCTCGACATCGCGTCGATGACCTGTCGTGGTTTCTGGGACGTGTTGCCCGAATCGAGGTACACGAGCGGCGCGCCGTCGATCTCGCGCCTCAGGATGGGGAATTGGGCGTTGACGGTGGCCTGGTCGAAGCTCACGGGAGTGCTCAGGAGTTGGTGGCGTCGGCCGTGCGGAAGGCTTCGTAGCCGTCCTTTTCGAGCTGCGCAGCGAGCTCCATCCCGCCGCTGGCGACGATCCGCCCGTCGACGAGAATGTGGATGTAGTCGGGCGTCACCTCGTCGAGCAGGCGTTGGTAATGCGTGATCAACACGACGCCCATGTCGGGCTTGTCGGTGCGGACCTCGCGGATGCCCTGGGCCACGATGCGCAGCGCGTCGATGTCGAGGCCGGAGTCGGTCTCGTCGAGGATCGCGATCTCGGGTTCGAGGATCGCCATCTGCATGATCTCGTTGCGCTTCTTCTCGCCGCCGGAGAAACCCTCGTTCAGGTAACGGTCCACGAACGACGAGTCCATACCGAGTCGTTTCATCCAATCCATGGTGGCGAGCCGGAGTTCGAGGACCGACAGGTCGATGCCCTTGCGCGCCGACAGCGCCTGTCGGAGGAACTGGATCACGGACACGCCCGGGATCTCCTGCGGGTATTGGAAGGCCAGGAACATGCCCGCTTTGGCGCGCTCGTCGGCGGGCCACCCGGTGATGTCGTCGCCCTGGTACTCGATGGTCCCGCTGCTGACCTCGTACTCGCTCGAGCCCATCAGCGTGGAGCCGAGGGTCGACTTGCCAGAACCGTTCGGCCCCATGATGGCGTGGACCTCACCGGCATTGACCGTGAGGTTCAGTCCCTTGAGGATGGCACCCGACGCATTCTCAGCGGGCTGCACGTGGAGGTCGTCGACTCGAAACAGGGGAGCGGTCACGACTCGATTCTATGAGCGCTCGACAATTACTCCTACGCCCGTAGTGTAAATACCCGGAGTCGGGTGGGCGATCCCGCTGCGAGCTACCAGCCGCGCTCGATCCAGTCCTCGAGATGTGGGCGCTCGGTGCCGATCGTCGTGTCGTCGCCGTGACCGGGGAGCACGAGGGTGCTGTCGCTGAACGTGAAGAGCTTGTCGGTGATCGATCGGATGATCGTGTCGAAATCCGCGTCGTCGAAGTGCGTCGCCCCCGGGCCACCCGGGAAGAGCGTGTCGCCGGTGAACAGCAGCGGCGTGTTCTCGAGCGCGAACGAGATCGAACCCGGGGTGTGGCCGGGGTTGTGGATGGCGTGGAGGCGGAGGCGGCCCACTTCGATCACCTCGGCGTCGTCGAGGAAAAGGTCGTAGCCGACGTCTGCGAGCTTGGGTGCATCGAGCTTGGTGACAGCCACCTCGTAGCCCGCTTCGCGCATGGCCGGAACCGCTTGGATGTGGTCCCAGTGGCCGTGTGTCTCCAGGACTCGCTCGACACCGAGAGCATCGCAGAGTTCGAGGAGTCGCTCGTGTTCGTTTGCCGCGTCCAGCAGCACGGCGTCGCCGGTCGCCTTGCACCGAACCACGAACACGTTGTTGTCGTACGGGCCGACGACGACCTTGTGCACCTCGGTGTCGGCGTCGGACCAATGGAGCGTGTTGCTCGGACCCGTGCGAGAAGTCATGGCGCCATTCTGCCAGTCTCAGCCAATCGCCGCCGTAGTCGTGGCGCCGTCGTGGTCGCGGCGCTGTCGTGTTCCCCGTTCCGCGGGTACCGTGCGGCACGTGGCACGTCGCACCAAGATCATCGCAACCATCGGACCTGCGTCGGAGGACGAAGCAGTCCTCGAAGCAATGATCGATGCCGGCATGAACGTTGCTCGTATCGCGCTCGCCCACACCCCGCTTGACGAGGCACTGAAGCGGCACCAGCGAATCCGCGACGTTGCCGCCAGAAAGGGTGCGATCGTCGGCACGCTGGTCGACCTGCCGGGGTCCAAGATCCGGATGGGTCGAGCCCAACGAGAGGGTTTCGAACTCGCTGTGGGCGACACCGTGACGCTGGTGGTCGGCAATGAGGCGAGTACGGCTGAACGGATCGAGATCGACTACGCCCATCTGGTCGACGACTGCCACGTCGGTGACGAGATCACCTTCGGCGGCTCCGTCGTGGTCAGTGTCCAGCGAGTCGCCGGCAATGAGATCATCGGCCGCGTCGATTCCGGCGGCACGCTCAGCGGCAGGTCCGGTGTCCACATTCCGTTCGGATCCGCCGAGTATCGACCGATGACCGACGAAGATCGGAAGGGCTTGGCAGCATTCGTCGATGCCGGCGTCGACATGGTTGCACTCAGCGTCAACGCGGGTCGCGATCTGCGCCAACTCGGCGTCGAGCCGCATCCGCGGGGCCCGATGGTGGTCGCCAAGATCGAGACATTGTCTGCAGTAGAGCACCTGCCGGGCATCATCGAGGACGCTGCGGGGATTCTCGTCGCACGCGGGGCGCTCGGGCGCGAGGCCGACCTCGAGGAGTTGCCGCACCTGCAGAAGCAGGTGATCCGTGACTGCATCGCCGGCGGGCTGCCGGTGATCACCGCCACCCAGATGCTCGACTCGATGGTCACCGCGCAGGCACCGACGCGCGCCGAGGCGACCGACATCGCAAACGCAGTGTTCGACGGAACGTCGGCGGTCATGCTGTCCGCCGAGACTGCGGTTGGTGACCATCCGGCACTCGTCGTCGAGACGATGTCTCGAATCGCAGAACGATCAGACGACCAGTTCAATCACAATAGCTGGGCCGAGCGGGTCGCAGCGTTGCGGATGGCCGGCCAGGACCACAGCGACGCAGCAGTCACCGATGCAATGACCATTGCAGCGGCGCGAGCGTGCCAAGAGCTCCGGGTGCGCGCGGTGATTTGCATCTCGGGGAGCGGATTCACCGTGCGCTCGATGGCGCGTTTCCGGCCGGGAGCGAAGATTCTCGGTTTCAGCGGCTCGGAGGCAACGGTCCGTCAGCTGGCGTCGAGTTGGGGCGTCACGCCGGTGCTCTTCGACGGATCGGGCGCCGAGTATGAGGAGCGTGTTCGGCTCGCCGTCAATCAGGCCAAGCGCGAACGCCACGTCGTCGCCGGTGACCTGATCGGTGTGGTTGCCGGGATCTCCTCGGCGGCCCGTGCCACCGACACGTTCCGCCTGCTCCGGGTTTCGTAGCTGCGTCGACCGGCTAGGTGCTGACTGCGTCGAAGCCGAGGCCGAGTGCGACGCCGAGTTGTGGCGGGTCGAACGTGACGAATCGCAGGGGGCTCGGGAGTCGTTCGGCAGCAGCGAAGTGGATCGCGTCGGTCAGGCGCACCGGCTGCGATCTGGCCAGGACAGCAGCTTCGTCGAGGCACCGCTGGTCGACCGGCACGACATGTAGGTGATCCCAGACCGAACGGACCGCATCTTCGAGATCGAGGCGGATGATCTGTTCGTCGCTCAGCCGATCGATCGCGGGCAATGCCTCGGTGAGGGCGAGTGCCGACGCCGCCCAGACATCGGCGCCGCCGAGGGCATCGAGCACCACTGGACGCTGTGGTCCCTCGATCGTGAGCGCAAGCAGCGCACTGGTGTCGAGAAAGACGGTCATCCCCGTAGCTCGCGCAGCACTTGATCGACTCGCGAGCCGGCCCAGACCGGCACCGCCGCGGGCGCCCGGAAAGCGGTCGACCGACGTGGCGGGATCACTGCGCCGGCCCCGATCAAGCGGTCGAGGTCAGGTGTATCGGCGTCGAGTGGGCCGAGTTGCGCCGTCGGTCGCCCCGACGTCGTGATGACCGTGCGTTGGCCCGCCGCGGCGCGACGAATGGCGTCGGTCAGCCCTGAGCGAAGGTCGCGCACTCCGATCACTGCAGCTGACGGTGAGGGTGTCGGAAATGTGTCCACGTGTGTACACAATCAGATTTGACGTCATCTGGCAAGCACGCCACGATGTCACCCATGAACTTTGCCTTCACCGAAGAACAAGAAGAACTCCGCAAGACCGTGCGCGCCTTCCTCGAGAACAAGAGCTCCGAGGAAGCCGTGCGTGAGCAGATGGAGACCGACAACGGGTACGACGACGCCGTTTGGAGCCAGATGGGCGAGCAGATGGGCCTCCAGGGTCTGCACATCCCCGAAGAGTTCGGCGGGTCGGGCTACGGCTATGTCGAACTCGGCATCGTGCTCGAAGAGATGGGCCGCTCGCTGCTGTGCGCTCCGTTCTTCTCGACGGTCGTCCTCGCCGCCAACGCCCTGCTGCTCTCGGGTGACGAAGACGCCAAGCAAGCACACCTGCCCGGCATCGCCGCTGGAACCACGGTTGCCACCGTTGCCTTCACCGAGCCGAACGGTAAGTGGGACGAGTCGGGCATCGAAGCAACCGCCGATGCCGACGGCAAGATCACCGGAACCAAGAGCTTCGTGCTCGACGGCAACACCGCCAGTCTGATCATCGTTGCAGCCAAGACCGCCGCAGGCACGAGCCTGTTCGCCGTCGACGGCGACGCCGCGGGCCTGACCCGGACGGCACTGTCCACCATGGATCAGACCCGCAAGCAGTCCAAGCTCGAACTCGACGGTGTCCAGGGCACCCTCATCGGCGCCGACGGCGCCGGCTGGGACACGCTGCAGGGCATGCTCGACCTTGCGGCTGTGAGCCTCGCTGCCGAGCAGGTCGGCGGCGCACAGATGGTTCTCGAGATGGCTGTGGAGTACGCCAAGGTCCGTGTGCAATTCGGTCGCCCGATCGGTTCGTTCCAGGCCATCAAGCACAAGTGTGCCGACATGCTCCTCGAAGTCGAGTCCGCCAAGTCCGCTGCCTACTACGGCATGTGGTGCGCCGCTGAGATGAACGACGAGCTCGCTTCGACGGCGTCACTGGCCAAGGCCTACTGCTCCGAGGCGTACTTCCACGCTGCAGCCGAGAACATCCAGATCCACGGTGGCATCGGCTTCACCTGGGAGCACCCGGCGCACCTCTACTTCAAACGTGCCAAGAGCTCCGAGCTCCTGTTCGGGGACCCGACGTTCCACCGCGAGCAGCTCGCACAGCGGATCGGCATCTGACCCGCTGCCGCACATCGGGCGCTACACGCTGAACATCTGACGGTCACGTCGTGCCTGGCACGGCGTGACCGTTGCGCGTCGGGAGACGTATCCTGGGCCGTGATGGAGCCAGTGACGATCGTGTTCGTGGTGGTGGCGGTGGTGCTCGTCTTTGCGATCGCAGCGGCATCGGTCGGGCGAGAAGCACATCGCCTCGACGCAGTGGCGCCCCGCGCGGTCTACCAACTCGACGAGGCCGCCGACTTCGTGTGCGACCGTCTTCCGGCGGAAAGCCAAGCCCGGCTCACCCCGGAAGAAGTCGAACAACTGCTGGTGTTCCACATGCAGTGGTTGCATGCGCAGGGTCTGCAGCCGGACAGGGTCGTCGACGCCCCGCAAGCAATCGACGACACCCTGGTGGTCACCGAGGACTCGCTCACGGCCTATCTCCTCGGTGAGTCCGACCGGAACAACGTCGACCTGCTCGACGACGTCGACGCCGTGCACGTCGTCGAAGCCCACCTCGCGTACTTCGAAGCCATCGGCGCCGTGGGGCCCCGGGCGCCGCTCGACGACGTGCTCTAGAAATCGTTCGCAACGAACAACGATCGGTGCGAGCAATCGTCAGCGATCGAGGCGACGGCGGGCGAGCGTGGCGCCGGTTCCGTGGATGACGATCGACGCGATGATGGTCGCGGCCACCGTCGCCCACAACACGTCCACGTCAGTGAAGTCCGAGGTACGTAGCGCGTACGACAGGTAGTAGATCGAGCCGATCCCACGGATTCCGAAAACCGCCATCGTCTGACGATGCACCCGCGACAGCCGCATGCCAGCGAGGCCGATGAAACCGCACACCGGTCGGACCACGACGACGAACAGGACGGCAGAGGCAACGGTCACACTGGACGAGGCTGACAAGATTCCGCCCAAGAATGCTCCGCCGAGCACAAGCAGCAGCCCGACGACCGCCACCCGCTCGAGTTGGGCGGTGAAGTCGTGCAGCACCCGGTGGTACTCGTGGTCACGTTCTTCTCGACGGAACACGACTGCGGCGATGAACACCGCCAGAAACCCGTACCCGTATGCCAGTTCGGCAGCGCCGTACGCAACGAGCATTGAGGCAAGCGCCACGAAACCCTGTGCGGTCGTCGACAACCGAACGTGCTCCCGTGGATGCCGGAACGACAACCACGCCACTCCACGCCCGACCAGCAACCCCACTGCCACGCCGACGGTGAGGCGCACGAGCACATCGCGTCCGAACCATTCGAGCATCGATCCCCAGCCTGTTCCGTTGTCGTTGATCGCGACTGCGAGGTAGACGAACGGGAAGGCGAGAGCGTCGTTGAGGCCGGCTTCGCTCGTCAGGGTCGAACGCGCCACGTCGGAATCATCGTGTGGGTCGTCTTCGTCCACCGGTCCCTCGATCGTGAGTTCGTCGGCGACCACCGGATCCGTCGGCGCGAGCACGGCGCCGAGCAGCACGGCGGACGCCAAGCTCAACCCGAGGACCGATGATCCGACGATCGCTGTGGCGGCGATGCAGAGCGGCATCGTGATCGCCAACAGTCGCCAGGTCGGCATCCACGACTTCCAGCCCAGCGGCCGATCGATCGCCAGGCCGGCCACCGTCAACGACAGCAGCACGCCTGCTTCGGTCAGCCTTTCGGTCAGTTCGAGGTTCGTGCGCAGATCCGGAATTCGCAGCGCGGGCACCGACGCGAACACCGCAGCCCCGATCGTCGTGAGGACGAGGGCCAACGAGAACGGCCACGACCGGACCGAGCGGTGCACGACGGCGACGATCAAGCCGACGACACCGGCAGTCAGCAGCGTCACCTCGTACGGGTCGAATTTCACTCCACCACCCTGCCGGGTTCGACCGGCGATCGTCGTTGACCCGTGCGCATTTTCCGCACGTCGGGCCGATCCGGACGAATTCTCAATTACCGACCTGACACCGACGCGCAGAGTGTGCTGAACTGTCCATACCAGAGAGAGGAGGTGGTCCAGACAATGTCAGACAGTTATTGCGGGATCCTGGAGGTGGTTGGCCGTCGGCGATAGTTGCCACATGGTCAACAGGCTGGATCGCCTGGCGAATTCAACGCCAACCCCGCTGTACCTCATCGCCGCAGTTGATCCCGGCGGCGTGACCGACGAGTCTCCGGACCCGTCGGTCTCGTGGTGAAGTGCAGTCCCAAACAGTTGTGTTCGACGCCCGAGTGCCACCCGGTGCTCGGGCGTCGTCGCGCAAGTGGGTCTGACCGCCGATGTCCAGTAACTTTGCCCACGATGGATCATCACCCGAAGTTCGAAGAGAGCCGATTCCTCGGCGACAAGCGCACGCAACTCGTCTATGACCTTCAGACCTGGGAGGACGACGACGTGATCAACGAGTTCGTGGAACAGGGAGTGGCGCTCTGCTTCGACCCCGACGAGCTGCCCGAGGCTCGCAATCGTGGGTACACGCTGGCGACGCCCGGCGTCAAGCGCATCAAGCGCGCCCCCCGAGCCTGAACGGCTGCACCACGATGCCGGGTATGAACGAGCGGTTCGACTCCAACGGGTGGTCGCTTGCCTGCCATGTCGCCCGACCGCCCGGTGATGTGCGGCCCGGTCCCGGGGTCATCCTGTGTCACGGGTTTCCGATCGGCCCACTCGACGCCGAATTGTCGGCGGGCACGTTCCCGCAGCTGATGGACCGAGTCGCCAACGGTCTCGGCTGTGTCGCGATGACGTTCAACTTCAGAGGCTGCGGCGAGAGCGAGGGCGACTTCTCACTCCAGGGCTGGGTCGACGACCTGCGCAACGCGATCACGCATCTGCAAGCGGTGAGCGAACCCGACGGTGTCATCCTGGTCGGAACGAACACGGGTGGATCGATCGCCGTATGCGTCGGCGCGGACGACCCGCGAGTGAGTGCACTCGGTCTGCTCAGCCCGCGGGCCGATTTCGACGACTGGGCCGACCAGCCACGCCGCTTCCTCGAACACGCACGTGAGATCGGTGCGATCTCCAACCGCCAGTTCCCGCCCTCGGTCGACGACTGGGCTCGCGAGTTTCGACGGTTCCGGCCGGTTGCCTCGGCGCGCCGATTCGCCCCACGGCCGATGATGGTGATGCACGGCGAAGATGACGATTCGGTCCCGGTGTCAGATGCGCGGCAATTGGTCAACGCTCACGGCGACGCCGAGTTGAGCCTGTTCGTCGGTGCCGGTCATCGGTTGCGACACGACCCGCGTGCCGTCGCGGTGCTGATCGGCTGGCTGGACCGGATGCGGTCGACGACGGTGCACCCGTCCGCCAACATCGTCTGAACAGCGTCGGCAGACGAAACCCCACCGTGGCGTGGAGCAACGTCTCCCGAACGCGAGTGGGAACGGGCGGTCAGCGGGTGCCGTCGAGTTGGCTGACGTGCCATTCGTACGCGGTCTTCACGATTGCGTCGAGGCCGTGTTCGGCCTGCCACCCCAGTGTTGTCAGCGCATGATCGGGGTTCGCGTACGTCGACACCGGGTCCCCGGCGCGTCGCGCAACGACGTCACGGGGCACCTCTGCCCCGGCGACTGCCTCGGTTGCGGTGATCACGTCGAGCACGGATGACCCCGTTCCGGTGCCGACGTTGACGGCGGTCGATTCGCCACCCTCGCCGAGATAGGTGAGCGCCTTGACGTGGGCGTCAGCGAGATCTTCGACGTGGATGTAGTCACGGATGCAGGTGCCGTCGGGTGTGTCGTAGTCGTCGCCGAACACCTTGAGGCGGTAGCCGTCGAGGAGCACGGCCTTCATGACCAACGGGATCAGGTTCTGGCTGTGCGTCCAGTCCTCTCCGATCCGCCCGTCGAAGCTCGCACCTGCCGCGTTGAAGTAGCGCAGGCTGACCGAGTTCAACCCGTTCGTGACTCCGTACCACCGCAGAATGGTCTCGACCATCGCCTTGGACTCTGCGTAGACGCTCTCGGGATGAATCGGGGCGTCTTCGGTGACCGGATTGACTTGCGGGGTGCCGTTCACCGAGCACGACGACGAGAACACGACGTCGTCGACTCCCGACGCAAGGCACGCCTCGACCAACTCGACGGTGCCGGCCACATTGTTCCGCCAGTACTTCGCAGGAGTGTCCATCGATTCTCCGACCGCCTTGTATGCGGCGAAGTGGACGAGCTGCGTGACGCCGTGCTCGTTGCACGTCGCAGTCACCAGGTCGGGATCGGCGATGTTGCCGACAACGAGTGGTGCATCGATGACCGCCTCACGACGCCCGAGTTCGAGTGTGTCGAGGACAACGACGTCTCGGCCGGCTGCGCGCAGCGAGCGCACGGTGTGTGACCCGATGTATCCGGCGCCGCCGGTGACGAGGACGGTTCCGTCGAGCGATGACATACCGAGCGATCGTAGCGACGTGTAGGGAGTTGTGTGGATCGGTGAGTTGCGCTGTAGATCGAAGGCTGATCGCTCGGTTGAACATCGCTACGCTGGTACGATGCCTGCGGTGACTCAGCGGATGCGAGGGCTGATCAGCCGGTATCGGGTCGATCGTCGCCTGCCTCCGCCAGTGCGCGACCTCTTCAGCTCGGCGCTGCGACTCCGCAGGCGAGATGCCGCGGATCGGGCGTTGGCGGCGAGCCGCCCTGTGCTCGGCCGTGCGAGTGCTGACGTGAACGACGTTCGGACCGCCCGTCTGGGTGATCGGCGTCTCGTGACGAGCGGACTGCTCCCGGCTTCGCTGTTCGATCTGGGACACGTGCACGCTCGCAGCTTCGTGACTGCGTTGGAGTCCGCCGGGATCGCACCATTTCTCGTGACCCGGCGCGACGACGGCCTCGAATTCGGCATCGCAGCCGAGCATCGAGACCGGGCGCTCGATGTCCTGGTGGCCGCACTCTCCGGCACCGGGGTCTACCTGGTGTGGGCAGACGGGCCCAGGTCCGGCATCGTCGAGTTGTCCGATGCGTCCGATCGACATGTGCGGCGGGCTCGCTGCTGGAACGTCTTCACCGCATACGCGTGGGGAGACCGTGTGCTCGGAGAGTCGGCCGGCACCCGACTCACTTTCTGGGACGTCGGGACATCCGGCCAACGCGAGATGATCGGCACACGCGGGCAGGAACGCTTCCACCTCGACACGCCGCAGACCAGGCCGGTCGTCGATGGGCGCGAGTATCCCGGCCTCGCAGCGTTCCCGGTCGGTGACACGTTCGAGGAGTTCGTCGGCGACATCGACATGGTTTACACGTGGGTTGATGGCAGCGACCCGGCGTGGCAGGCCGACTTCCGGCACTGGATCGAGGCCACCCAGGGAGCGGTCCCCGAGTCGGCTTTCGACCCCGCGAGATTTCGCAGTCGAGACGAGTTGCGCTACTCGCTGCGCTCGGTGTGGGCGTACTGCGGTTGGGTCCGCAACATCTACGTCGTCACGTCCGGGCAGGTCCCGGCATGGCTCGATGACCATCCGCGCATCCGCGTCGTACCGCACAGCGAGATCTTGCCGCCACACGCCCTGCCGACGTTTAACTCACACGCCATCGAGTCGGCGCTGCATCGCATCGACGGCCTCGCCGAGCACTTCATCTATCTGAACGACGACTTCTTCATCGGTCGACCGGTGCGGCCCGAGGTCTTCTTCACACCGAACGGCCTGCCGCGCGTGTTCCAGAGCACCGCCCGCATGTACGCGATGGAAGACGCCGACACGTTGGCGTTCGACACTGCTGCGATGCGGGCGCGAGCACTCATGACTGAACGATTCGGGCGAGTGGTGAGCAACAAACCGCTCCACGCTCCCTATCCGCTGCGCCGCAGCGTCATCACTCAACTCTGCGAGGAGTTCGCAGACGAGGTGAGTACCACCGCCGAGAGCCGTTTCCGCTCGCCGGCCGATCTCAGCATTGCCGCGTCGTTCGCGTCCCAGTACGCACTTGCGCTGGGTGCTGCTGTCCACGGCCGGATCGAATGTCGACATGCTCACGTCGAGTCGGGTCGGCTGGCATGGGACCTCGATCGCATCAAACTCGGCGATGACGTCGACACCTTCTGCATTAACGAGACGCAGGACTCAGGGCACGAAGAGCAGGGGCGCGAAGCGCGACTTCGAGACTTCTTCACGTCCATGTTCCCCGTTCCCGCCCCATGGGAGCGCCCGGAGAGGGCGATGCTGCAGTGAGTGAATTGCGTCGCGTCGCCCAGTTCGGTCGCGATGCGACCGGACGGTTGTACCGGGAGTGGGCCGGAGTCCGACGTCGTCTCGGTCGCCTGGGTTCGGCACAACCAGCACTCGATGTGTTCGGTGACGTCGACCGTTCCGATGTCGCTGCATGGAATCAGATCACCGCTGAACGTCACGACGCGTACCGGCAGGTCATCGAGCCGGTGTCGGGAAGTGTGGTCATCATCTGTTCGTCGAACCGGCCGCAAGACATGGCCAATGTCATCGCCTCGGTCGGGGCACAGCTTCATCACGACCTCGAGTTCGTCTTCGTCGCCCATGGTGATCACTGGGAGAGCGGCGCAGCGACACGAGCCTGTGCAGAACTCGAAGGTGCTCTGCAGCGGGTTCAGGTACTGCATCGCCCGACTTCGTCGTCGTTGGGGGCGTGCCTCAACGCTGCGATGGAGGCATCGACCGCCCGTTTCGTCGCCAAGTTCGACAGCGATGACCGATACGGGCCGAATTATCTCGCTGATGCTTTGAGAGCTCATCGTTACTCGGGAGCCGGAGTCGTCGGCAAGCACTCGATCTTCGGGCTGCTTGAGGGCACCGACGAGTACTTTCTGCGGTTTCCGGCACGAGAGTTCGACTACACGTCGTCATTGGCGGGCAGCACGTTTGTGATCGATCGAGACATCGTCGGCGATCAACGTTTCGTCGATCTCTCGATCGGCGAAGATCAGGCCTTTCTCCGCCGCTGTCACCTCCGCGGCATCTCGACCTTCGCCTGCGACCGCTTCAACTATGCCGTCGTGCGTTCCGGAGCGAACACGTGGAAGGTCACCAACGACGACTTCACAGCCGATTCGATCATGTTCGGCGTCGAGTGGAACCCGTCGCAGATCGAGCGCTGACCAGGCCACTGAAACGCTGACGGTCTGACCTAGCATCCAGGTCGTGGGAGACAGCAAGGCCTCTGCAGGCGCTGAAGGCGAGAGTGGCGATGCGAGCGACGGCGGCGACACAGCCTCCGTCATCGACTGGGTCGTGCTGACCATGGGAGACCGCCCGGATGGCCTCGCCGCAGCACTTGCCTCAATCGAGGCGCAGGAATCGGGCTCTGAACGAGCCGTCGTGGTGCTCAACGGTTGCGATGCCGATGTGCTCGACGATCACGTGTGCGAACGGCACGACGTGGTGGAACTGCCCACGAACATCGGCGTGTCCGCCGGCCGAGACGTCGGGTTGAAAGCGACCACTGCCGCACTCGTCGGCTTTCTCGACGACGACGCCCGGCTGCTCGGATCTGTCACCGATCAAATTCGAGCCGCGTTCGGCGCGGACGATCGTCTTGCGGTGGTGTCGCTGCGCATGGTCGACGAAGGTGGCGAGACCGACCGCCACCACGCACCTCGACCAGGTGCCAGGCCGACCGAAGAGTCGGGTGACGTGGCCCTCTTCGTCGGCGGAGCTGCTGTGTTCCGGAGAGATGCATACGACAATGTCGGCGGGTACTTCCTCGACCTCGTCTATGGGCACGAAGAGGTCGAACTGTGCTGGCGATTGATCGATGCAGGTTGGCGAATCACCTATCTCGCCGACCTGGAGCTCTTCCACCCTCGCATGGAACTGTCGCAGCGCCCACGCGGTTGGTGGCTGACCGGCCGAAACCGGGTGTGGGTGGCTCGGCGAACACTGCCGTGGCCCGTAGCGGCCTTCAACGTTGGCGCCTGGCTGGTGCTGGGTCTGCGACGGGCTCCGAAGGGGGAGTGTCGACGGAGCTACTTCGCTGGCTGGCGTGCGGGCTGGGGCGGCCCGATTGAGCGCAACCCCATCTCGTGGAGTGGCGTCTGGCGGCTCACACGTCTGGGTCGACCGCCGATCATCTGATCGTGGGCTGGGCCGTCTCGCCACGGTGGGTCAGCGCCCCCGCGGCGAGCCCTGCGACCCACATCGTGTGGATCACGACGGTGACGGCCACCGTTCGAACCCGGTGAGCAGGGCGCCCTGAACCGGTCGCTGCTATTGCCCCGACGTAGCCGATGGGGATGACCAACGCTCGTTGCCACCGGGCAGCCGCAACGAGCGCGAGGACGACGGACAGCACGCCGAGCGGAGCAATGAGCTGTCGAGGTCGGAGTGAATCAGGGTGCATGCGCAACACGACGGACTTCCACACCCCGTACTCGTAGTACTGCCGAGCCAGTGACCTCCAGGAACCCCGTGGCGTGTACCCGACCGCAAGGACTGGATCGAGGACGACATCGAGCCCTGCCTTGCGCAATCTGATGTTCAGCTCGTAGTCCTCGTTGCGGAGGAGGTGCTCGTCGTAGAGACCCACCGCTTCGATCGAGGTCCGGTCGTACACGCCGAGATAGACGGTGTCGACAGGGCCTGCCGTGCCGCCGGTGCGGTACGACGCTCCGCCGGTGCCCAGCAACGATGTGGTGGCGGCTGCAACGGCTGCGGTGAACAGCGTCGTGGGTGCGGGAACCTGGAGGCCACCAACGTTCGCTGCACCCGAGCGTCGCAGCGTTCCGACGGCGTGCTCGATGTACCCATCAGGAAGTTGGCTGTGGCCGTCGACGCGCACGATCACCGGTGACGTCCCGGCGCGGATCGCATGATTCAACGCCGACGGAATCTCGCCAGACGGATTGTCGACGACGAGGAGTTCAGGCACAGCGGTGCACAGCGCTTCGGCGATCTCCGCCGTGGCGTCACCAGAAGGGCCAACGGCCATGATGATGCGCGTGGTTCCCGGATAGGACTGCGCTCGGACTGCGGCCACAGCGATCTCGAGGTGAGCCGCCTCGTTCCTAATGGGCATGACCACATCGACATCGGGCCATGCAGGGTCATCGCGCCACTCAGACACGACGACTGAGCACCACCCAGATGGTCCGTAACAGGATCTGGGCGTCGATGACGATCGACCAATCGACGAGGTACTGCAGGTCGTACCCGAGTTTGAACTCGGCGTCGGTGTCGTAGCGCCCGTTCACTTGAGCAAGACCGGTCAGGCCGGGAGGGAGTTCGTTGCGACGCACGTAGCCGGGAACTCTTCGACTGATCTCGGCAACGAGTTCTGGACGTTCCGGCCGCGGCCCGACGAGAGACATCTCGCCGCGCAGCACGTTGAACAACTGGGGCAGTTCGTCGACGCGCATTTTGCGCAGCCAGGCCAGTGCCGGAATGATCCGGGCGTCGTCGACGGTGGCCAACTGGGCACGGCCGTCTTCCTCGGCGTCGGGGACCATGGTGCGGAACTTGATGCAGTCGAACTCGACCCCGTCGCGCCCCACGCGGACCTGGCGATAGAACACGGGCCGCCCCGAGGTGATCAGCACGTACAGCGCCGTCAATACCATCAGCATGAGCCACACCGGTGCGAGTCCGACGGTGAGCATCAGGTCGAAGGCGCGTTTGAGTCGAACCTTGTGCATGGGAATGGTGTGGAGGCGAAGCGGCACGAAGGGCATTCCTCCGACCTCACGGATGCTCTTGAGTCCGAGCAGGGTCTCGCGGGCGCTTACCCGTTGGAGGAAGCCGACGCCGGCGGTGTCGAGGGAGTTGAGGGGCTCGGGATAGACCGAGCCGAACGCGGTGACGTCGAGGAGGAGCACGTCGGTGGCCTGTGTGTCGACCACAGCAGTCGTCAGGAGATGTGGGGATCCGACCCGACCGACGACGCGTGCTTCACGGTCGCTCTCGACGAGGTGTTTCTCCGCGAGGTCGAGCGAATCATCGGCGCCGACGAGGACGACCCGCGGGGCACCTTGGCGGCGTCGAGCCAGTCGGCGACTGATGGCGCGGTTGGCGACGAGGACGAACGAGGAGAGAAAGAAGAACACGGCGAGGTTGAGACGCGGCATCAGATACTGGCCGCGGTTGAGTGCGACGACGGCCAGGCCTTGGATACCGACGCCGATCGCCGTGGCGAGCAGCACCCGGGGGAGCCAGGGTCGCAGCCCGAGGCGCGGCTCGCGTTCGTAGAGACCGGTGAAGTAGTTGGCGGCGAGGTGGCCGGCGGTGGCGATGGCGAAGCCGACCAGGTAGAAGGCCACGGGCGACGTGTCCCAGTCGAAGGAGAATCCGAAGCGGACGAAGCTGATGACCACCATCAGCGCATAGAGAGCAATGGCGTCGAGTACCGACAGGAACCGGAAGCCGCGTGACCACAACCAGGTCGTGGGCCGACTCACCAATGCGGCGGCGCGGTCGCGCGGCAGCGGAAACGGCTGAGGCTGCCGTGCGTCCGATCGTGCTTGGCGCCTCGCGGGCGAGTTCGTGGTGGTCATTGCCCACCCACGTTACTGGCCGGTCCGGAACGCTGACCGCCACCGATCAGCGGCGCACATCAATCGGCCTTGCGCGACCATGACGGACGCAGCGTGACCAGACCGTGCGTTTCGTTGGTGTCGCCGGCGATCACGTCGAAGGTGAGGGCATTCTGGACGTGGTCGTAGATGTGCTGGCGGCCCCACCCGGTGATCTCGGTGTGCAGGACGTAGCGCGACGGCAGCAGGGGGATCTGTTCGAAGAGGACGTCGACGTGTCCGCTCCCGGAGAGCGTGTCGGGAACGTCACCGGCGTCGCGCGTCGAGGGCGCGGTGAGGGCGGCGCCGGCGAGACTGGCCACCGTGAGGGCGAACACCGGTTTGGGGACGGGTTCCGACGCCCGGTAGTGAAGTCGCACGGTCAGGTCGTCGCCCGTGCGGAGCCGGTCGACTGGGACGCCGTCGACGAGGAGTTCGGTTCTGGTCACTCGGATCTTGCCGTCGCCCCGCCGGATCCCTTCGGCTCCCTCGGTCGTTTCGCCGCCGAGCATCGTCTCGGTGTACTCGTCGACGACCTCGGCCGGATCGCCATCGCGTTTGACGCTCCCGTGGTCGAGCCAGATGGCACGGTCGCAGAATTCGCGGACGGTCGTCGCGTCGTGCGTGACGAGCACGAGCGTGCGGCCCTGGGTCCGGAAGTCGACGAACTTCTCCATGCATTTCTGCTGGAAGGTCACGTCGCCGACTGCGAGGATCTCGTCGATCAAGAGCAGTTCAGGGTCCACGTTGATCGCCACTGCGAAGGCGAGGCGGACATACATGCCCGACGAGTAGGTCTTCACCGGTGTGTCGATGAAGTCGTGCAACCCCGAGAAGTCGACGATCTCGTCGAAACGCTCGGCGATCTCCTTGCGACCCATGCCGAGGATCGACGCATTGAGGAACACGTTGTCACGTCCGCTCAACTCCTGGTGGAATCCGGCGCCGAGTTCCAAGAGGGCGGCCATCTTGCGATGGACCTCGATACGACCGGCGTTGGGCGTGAGGATCTGCGCCATGCACTTGAGCAGCGTCGACTTGCCCGACCCGTTGTGTCCGATGATGCCGACCGCCTCGCCCGCACGGACATCGAACGAGACGTTGCGGAGCGCGAAGAATTCGTCGTAGCGGTTGCGGCCCCCAGAAGCGATGTACTGCTTGAGCGACGACGCTCGTTCCTGGTGGACGCGGAAGGTCTTGGTGACATCGTCGACTCGAAGGGCGATGCCGGCGTTGGCGGGATCGGTCATGTCAGGTGCCAGCCCTAGATCTCTTCCGCGAATCGCGGTGACAGTCGGTTGAAGATCCATGCGCCGATCGCAAAGACGACGAATGCCCACGCTGCGATGTAGCCCCATCGGGCCAGGCTCGGGAACACGCCCTCGTAGAGGATCTGGTGGGAGGCGGTCACGAAGCTGCCGGTCGGGCCCCACGGGGCGTACTTGTTGATCACGGGACTCTGGACCTGGCCGATGACCCAGATGATCGGACTCGCGTAGAACAGCACCTGAGAAAAGATTCCCCACAGGTAGTTGATGTCGTGGAAGAACACGTTTGCCGCCGACAGCGCAAGGGCGACACCGGTGGTGAACATCGAGATCAGAATGAGCAGCACGGCCATCGGCAGGAGCCAGTGGAACATGAAGTGGCCGAACAGCAGGAACGACACCGAGAGCACGAGGAGTTCAATGCACACCGTCACGAGTTGCGCAAGGACGATCGACAGCACCAGGTGTTCGTGCGGGAACGCGACCTTCTTGATCAGGCTCGCTCCGCCTTGGACCGATCCGATACTCGCACTGACCGAGATGGCGAAGAACTGGAATGGGAGCAGGCCCGACAGGAAGTAGAGCGGAAAGTTCTGGATGCCGCTGGAACTCGCACGCGGGGCCACGCCACCGAAGATCTTGAGGAAGATGATGCTGAAGATGATCATCTGACTGATCGGGTTCAGCAGACTCCACGCCCAGCCCAGAATCGACTTGCGATACCGGGTGCGCAGCTCCTTCAGAGAGAGGAGGTAGAGGAGGTTGCGGTGGGCCACCGCCGTCCGTAGCGACATGTCGGGGCGAACCCTATCCAGCTGACCCGGTGCGAGCAGTCGATGCCTGCCCGGTCGTGGGCGTGACCCATCTCATGCGCCGACGAGCTGGATCACCATGTTGATCCCGGTGATCGCCGCGACGACGCTGACCATCCACACAGCACTGCGCTTGTCCATCGCCGACGCCGCCGAGACGATCATCAGAGGGACGAGCGGCAGTCCGAACCGCGCCGGCGTTCCGAAGTCCTGGCTGCTGAAGTAGGCAAAGTAGAAGGTGTAGAACGGTCCGGCCGCAAGGAGGGCTGCGACGGTGGCCCGGGCGAGCCACGCCTGCCGGGCGGTGGTCGCCACTGCGACGGCGGCGGCGATCAGCAATGCGATGAACACCCAGTTCGTCAACTCGACGCCGGCAAAGGTCCAGGACGAACGCATCGGCGGTGACACGTAGGCATTGCGGACGGGGGTGAACGTGGCGCTGAGTTGGCCGATGATCTTGTCGGTGGACACGCCGGTCGCGACGTTGTTCGCGAACATCGGCGCGTTGAACATCGCATCGCTGGCGTCGTCGACGGGAGACTGGGGGAACAGCCATTCGTGGACTGGGGTGCTGATTTCGAGGCGGAACAGCAGCAGGCCCGGCAGGATCGTCAGCGGTGCCAGACGTTGCAACGGCGAGGAGTCTGTCGCGCCGATGCGCCGAGCGACGAGGTACAGGCCGCACGCGGCGATTGCGAGGATGTTCGTGGCTTCGACGAAGAGCACGCCGACGTACACGGCGGGGAGCCACCACCAGCGCAATCGCCCGGCCTCGTACTTGATCGTCGCCAGCGCCGCGAGGGCTCCGGTGAGCATCAAGCTCACATCTGCGTTGACCGTCGCCGCAGCGTGGAAGATCGCGAGCGGTGTCACCAGCAGCAGCGCAGTGACCGGCGCACGCGCTCGACGCCGAATGCCGAGACAGGCCATCAGGTACCACGTCACCGACAGTGCAGCGGCAAGCCAGACGCCGCCCAGCATCCGCGCTGCAGTCACCTTGCTGCCGAAGAGGCCGACGGCGACGACGGCGCGCGCGGTGACGCCGGTGATCACGTAGTAGGGAGGGAACTGCGATGCAGCGGTGTTGAAGCCTCTTTCCTGAAAGTCGTTCGGATCGTAGGAGTCGAGTCCGCAGAGCGGTCCGACGTAGCTCGGCGAGTCGACGCTGCGACACGCGGCTTCCGAGAGCGCCTCCTGGCCGACTCGATCGTTGCGAACGGGGATGTCGAAGTCGCCGGCACGGATCATGTAGTCGACGTGCTGAAGTTCGTCGATCGGAGACAGTGTCTCGTAGGTCCGCGCGTGGAGCGCCACCATGACCAGCGCAGCGACGAGAATGGCTGCACACGCAACCCAGTCGACCCGATTCCAGGACACGGCGGCCGAGTCATCGGGCCTGGAAGGTGACGTCGCCACGGGGCTGGAAGGTATCACCGAGGACCTGGCAACGGTGTCGCGCCGGGCCACGGCAGCGTTGGGTAGCGCCGGTGCACGCTGGCAATGGCGTCGTCGGTCGCAAGGTTGGTCAAGGTGATCATCGACGATGCCTGGACGCGGTACCGCCCCAAGATTTCGGGGTGCAGGACGGCTCGACCTCCGGCCGCGGCGAGCCGCAGCCACAGATCCCAGTCCTCCCACCCGTACACCTCACGGTCGTCGTCGCGGTAGCCGCCGAGATCGGTCCACATCGTTCGGCGCCACATCGCCTGGGCGTCGATGTAATTGGCCGAACAGAGCCGGACGGGGTCCCACGCCAGCGCGCTGCGGATGTTCCGTTGGTCGCCGAAGTCCTCGAGAATCGAGTAGGTCGCCGCCGCCCCGGGATCGGAGTCGAGCGTGTCGGCAAGTCTGGTCAGGCACCTCGGGTACACCTGGTTGTCGGCGTCGATGACGAACACGTACTCGCCGTGGGCCGCAGCGAACGCGTCGTTGCGCGCTGCGGCGAGGCCCTCGTTGGCGTCCTTGCCGAGAAGCAGCATCGGGATGTGAGGGTGCGCCTCGAAGAAGTCGGTGACGATGCGCCTGCCGTCATCGGTCGAATGATCGTCGACCACGACGACCTCGTAGTCGATGTCGACCGAGGAGACGAGACTCGCCAGCGTGTCGGTGACCACCTCGGCGTAGTCGTACAGCGTGACGATCGCCGAGACTCGAGGGGCGGCGGCCCGGCGATCGTAGGCCGGGGTCGCGACGCGTTCGACGTGTTGCACATCCCCATGGCGCAGCATGCAGGACATCGAGTCGATTCGGCGCAACATCGCAGTGTCGTCCAGCGCGATCTTCTTGGCTGCGCGTTGCAGTTCGGCGTGGGGTCGAAACGGGCCCAGCCGGACGGGTGGCGCGATCTTGGAAGCTCCCAGACGCCACGGGCCGGAAGCGGGGTCCGAGGTGGCCAGGTGGCCGGTGATTCGGGGGAGTGTGACCGTCTCGAGGTGGTCGAGCACCGTCGCCAGTGTCCCGGCGAAGCCGATGTCTTCGCTGACGGCGTGGAACGCGTCGTCCGCCAGTCGACGGTGCGTGACCGGATCTGAGAGCAGACGGGTGATCGCTGTTCCCATGTCGCTGATCGGAACCGACAGGAAGTGTTCGCCCGCCATGAGCGGCGCTGAGGTCTCCGACGGCTCGGTGATGACGACGCAGCGGTTGGCCATTGCCTCGATCATCCGCGCCCACTCGAAGTAGGCCGGGGTGTCGGCGCGGCCGCGATTGCGATGCAGGTTGACCAAGATCTTCGCGGACGCCAGGAGTCGGTACTTGTCGTCACCGAACACGACGCCCGGCGACGTCTTGTCGACCGGGCGGTCGAATTTGAACAGGCGGAGATCTGACCGCAGATGCTGGAGTGTCGGGGCCAGTTCGGCCAGCGCTGCCCCTCGCCGATCGTCGAGGCCGCCCATGAACAGCACATCGATCGGCCGCTCGGACAGTGCACGATCCGTCGCCCGCGCAGCGGCCATCGCAGGGACAGCACCGAGTTGGAGGTGTGCGGCATCGACACCGGCGGAGCGCAGGGCGCGCACGCCGTGAGGGTTGATGTCGAGGCACTCGAGGCCACGCCGGCAGGCGTCGAGCGTGAGGTCGAACCATGGTGTTCCCGGCTGCTCGGTGGCGACGCAGATCGAGACCGCCGCTGCGCGCTGCAGTGTTCGCGTCGACGCGTCGAACAGCTCGAAGAACTCGTGGGGTGCAACGACGAGGTTGATCGAACCGTCGAGCTGGGGGAGTTCGTCGGTGACGAGCTCAGCAGTCCGTCCGCTCGCGCGGGACGCGTCGACGATCCACGATGCGATGTCACGCATGAACTCATTGCCGGTCGCGGCAACGAACACGCGCACCGGCGCCCCGGTGCCGCTCCTGGCGGCGCTGGGTGGAGTCACGTCCGCTCGCGCAGAATCCGCATTGCCTTGCCCGGAGCGCGCCCGAGCTTGGCAATCGCCCGCTTTGCGACTCCGGCCTTGTCCGGGTGATGTCGGGCGTCACTGGCCATCGACCGGAGTAACGCATGCCGACTCATCGCCGTCGGGAGAGCTTCGGCGAGCGTTCTGACCTCGGAGCGTCTCGCCAGGGCTTCGGCACGCATCTCAGCGAGTGCAGCCTCGGCGAGCGCGAGGCGGCGACGGAGTTCGGCATGCTCGCCGCCGGGGTCAGTGCTCGGCGTGTGTGGTTCGCTGGACATCAGGCACCGAAGCTATCGCCCGCCACGCGTCTGACCGGGGAGCTGGCTGGTCGCTGGCTGGTTTGCCGGTCGGTGACCGTTCGGCTCGAGTTGTAACCTCGCACCCATGACTGCTGCTTCGCCCGACGGGTCGGGTGACGAGCTCGACCGCCTGCGTGCGTTGGTCGGGCCATCCGAAGTCGCCTACGAATCGCTCCTGAACGATCGCACCGCGGCCGAAGCACTGGCCAAGCAGGCGCTGAGCGAGACCGGTGAGCTGCGCGGCCGCCTCGAGGAGATGAGCGTGCAACTGTCGCGAGCGCGTCAAGATCAAGATGTGCTGCTTCGGCGTGCCGACATGACGCCCTTGCGCCGAGTGGCTGATCGCTTGCAACGGCGGTGGACGACCTCGGTCGCCCCTCGCGTGTCCACACTCCTGCGCCGCTCGTGACGGGTCAGACACCGGCTCCGCCACGTTTCAGCGTGCTCACCACGGTGTACGACACCGAACCCGCACACCTGCGGGCGTGTCTCGAGTCCGTTGATGCCCAGACCGAGACATCGTGGGAGCACATCATCGTCGACGACTGCTCGCAGCGGCCCGAGGTCCGGAGGGTGCTCGCTGAGTTCGAGGCGAGTTCTGCCCGCAGAACCGTGATCCACCGAGCGGTCAACGGTGGCATCGCTGTCGCAAGCAACGACGCGCTCGAAGCTGCCGTGGGTGAATTCATCGTGCTACTCGATCACGACGACGTCATCACGGCCGACGCCCTCGAGGTGATGTCGCAGCACGTCGGCGACGGCGCCGACGTCTGGTACAGCGACCACGATCTCCTGCGCCGCGACGGTCGCTGCGCATCGCCGATGTACAAACCCGATTTCTCGCTCGAACGGCTTCGGAACCACAACTACATCACCCACCTCGTCGTCGCGCGACGTGCCGCTGTCGACAGCGTCGGAGGGTTCCGTGAAGGCTTCGACGGGGCGCAGGATCATGACCTCCTGCTCCGGCTCGCCGAGGTAGCGGCGCCGTTCACGCACGTGCCCCAGGTGCTGCTCCACTGGCGGCAGTCTCCAGCGAGCGTCGCAAGCGACTCGGCGAACAAACCCGAGGCGTATGACAGAGGGACGCGGGCCGTTGCCGACCATTTCGGCCGGTCGGGCATCGATGCAACGGTGGAACCCGGCGCCCTCGCCGGCCTCTATCGTATCCGACGTCAGATCACGGGTCGACCGACGGTGTCGGTCGTGATTCCGACGCGCGGCTCGCGCGGTCAGGTGTGGGGCGTCGAGCGGATCTTCGTGCACGACGCGATCGGTTCGCTACTGGCGCCCGACACGAACGTCCGGATCGAGATCGTTGCGGTGATCGACAGCGGTACCGACTCCGTCGTCGAGCGCGGCCTGCGTTCCCTCGTTGGTGATGACCTCGTCGTGGTGCCGTACGGGCGGCCGTACAACTTTGCGGAGAAGATCAACGCCGGCGTCGCCGTCGCGACCGGTGACTACCTCTTGATCCTCAACGACGACACCGAACTGATCGAACCCCAGAGCCTGCTCGAGATGGTCGGTCTCGCCCAGGACCCGACGGTCGGCATGGTCGGTGCGAAGCTGCTGTTCGAAGACGGCCGCCTGCAGCACGGCGGTCACGTCTACAACCAGGGCTACATCTCTCATGCGATGTTCCACTGGCCGGGTGATCATCCGGGCCCCTATCGCCTGCTCGCCGTCGAACGTGAATGCAGCGGAGTCACCGCCGCTGCTGCACTGCTTCGGCGCGACGTCTTCGACGCCGTCGGTGGCATGAACGCCGCATTTGCCGTCAACTACAACGACGTCGACTTCTCCTTGCGGATCCGAGCTGCCGGGCTGCGCGTGATCTGGACACCGCACGCCAGTTGGTACCACTTCGAACAGCAATCGGGAGCACATCCGATCCGTAGCGACGAAGCAGCCATGGTCGATCGACTGTGGCACGACGAGCTCGCCGTGGACCCGTTCTACAACCCGAATCTCGCTCCGGGGCGCAGCGACTGGCTCGAGTTGCCGATGCGCTCTGGTGCGCCTCCCTCGGAGGTGCTGCCCGACGGTCGAGTCTCATGGGGCTGATGGTGCGGGGATGAAACCAGTTGGCCGACGCATCCCATAAGATGCCGCTGATGGCTGGAAACGATGTCGGTGACGAAGTCGTCGAGCTCCGCGCGGAGGTCGATCGCTTGCGAGCCCTCATCGGGCCGAGTGAGGACGCCTACCTGAAGCTGCAACTCGATGTGCTCGGCGCTCGCGATGCAGCGATCGCTGCCGAGGCCGAGGTCGGCGTCCAACGCGGACGCAATCAGTTGATCGAGACCGAACTGGCGCGATCGCAGCGCGATTTCATCTGGTTGCGTGAGCAGGTGGTCGTCAAGGCCAAGGCGCTGCGCGACCGCGGCCCAGGCCTCAGCCGTGTCGTCGGTCGCATGACCAGTCGATGAGCACGGAGGCAGCGGTGGTCTCACCGACGACCGGGCCTCGGTTCTCGATCGTGACTCCGGTGTACGACCCGCCCGCGGACGTGCTGCGAGAAATGATCGAGTCAATGCTCGCCCAGTCGTTCACCGACTGGGAATTCGTCCTCGTGGACGACTGCTCGCCGTCGGATCACGTGGCACGGGTGTTGCGCGAGTACGCCGCGGCTGACTCGCGCGTCATCGTCATCGAACGAGAGGTGAACGGCGGCATCGTTGCCGCGTCGAACGACGGCCTCGCGGTGGCGAGCGGGGAGTTCGTCGGCCTCCTCGACCACGACGACACCCTTGCCATCGACGCCCTGCGGTTGGTCGACATGTACGCAATCGAACACCCGGAGATGGACTACTGCTACAGCGATGAGGACCTGATCGATGTCGCTGGCCAGTACGTCGGGCCGTTCTACAAACCCGACTGGTCGCCGGAACGGCTGCGCGGACAGAACTACTGCACCCACTTCTCGGTGTTCCGAGCGACGCTGCTCGAACAGATCGGCGGATTCCGACCCGGGTTCGACGGCTCTCAGGACTACGACGTCATCCTGCGCGCCACCGAGCAGGCGCGCGAGATCGTCCACATCCCTTTCGTGCTGTACCACTGGCGGCAGATCGCGACGTCGGTGGCGAGCGGCGACCTCACGGTCAAGCCGTACGCGTACGATGCCGGTCGGCTGGCCGTCCAGGAGCACTGCGAGCGCATCGGCCTCGACGCAGAGGTCGAGCTCGGGGCGTTTCCCGGCAACTACCGGACTCGCCGGCGCGTTCCAGCGGACGCCACGGTGTCGGTCGTGATCGCGACGCAGGGGGCGTCGGAGCGAGTGTGGGGCGTGGAACGACTCCACGTCGTCGCAACGATCCAGTCGGTCTTGGCTCGCACCTCGCGCCCTGTGACCTCGCTCGGTTTCGTCGTCGTCGCCGACGCAGCGACGACTGAGCACACCATCGATTCGATCGGTCGAGCAGTCGGCGAGCACGACCTGCAACTCGTCGTTGCGCCACCGACGACCGGTCGGAACACGATGGTCGACATGGGTGTCCTCGCTGCAACGGGCGAGTTCGTGCTCTTGTTGCATGACGACATCGAGGTGATCACCGATGACTTCGTCGACGAACTCCTGGGATACGCAATCGACCCGAGCATCGGTGCGGTCGGCTGTCGGTCGTTGTGCGCCGATGGACGTATCCGACACGGTGGCTACGTGCACAACACCAACCCCCACGAGATCATGCAGGGCTTCGCCGCCGACACACTCGGTCACCGCGGCATGATGACGGTGCCGCGTGAAGTGGCGTCGGTCTCCGACGCCTGCCTGCTGATGCGCCGTGAGGTGTTCGTCGATGTCGGTGGGCTGAGCCAGGCACTCGCCGACGATTTCGGCGACGTCGACCTCGGGCTCAAGCTGCGTTCACGAGATCTGGACCGCATCTGGACACCGCACGTGTCGGTCTACGACTTCGGCGCGATCGTCGACCCGACCGAACCGAGCGCGGACCGCCGTCTCCTCGAACGCCGATGGGGACATCAACTGAGTCAGGACCCGTACTTCAACCCCAATCTTGCGCCGGATCGCCACGATTGGGTCGAGCAGGGGTTGCGCTGATGGGCGCTCCTGATCCGGCTGCCGAGCTGCGTCGCGTCAGCGCCGAACGTGACGCAGTGCAAGCCGAACTCGACCGGCTCCGTGCGATTCCCGAGCTGCGGATCGGGCAGCGCTTACGGGCGTTGGGACAACGCCGCCCTCGGAACCCTGACGTGCCTGGCGCAACGACGGGGACGGACCTCGACTCAGACTCCGCGCCCAGCTCGTTGGATGGGTCGGCAGCGGCGCAGCCTCTCGTCGTCGCCCCGCAGGCGGATCCTGCCGACCCGACCGGTTGGTTGACCGCTTCGGCGACCTGGATCGGGTCACCACTGCGAAGCGTGGTGGTGCAGGTCGTGCTGTTCGAGAACGAACCGCTGCAGCAGAAGCGGTTGGCCGAAGCAATTCGTGCTGCCGTGTTAGCGGCGCGCAAGGAATTGGGCATCGACACGGTTGCGGTGCGCTACGGCGACTGTTCGCCGACACCGTGCCTGAACGACGCCGACCTCGACGTTCTGCGCACCGTTCTCGGTGATGCCGCCGATGACGTCAGCTACGTCCATTTCGCCGCCAACCTCGGCTCGAGCGGCGGGTCGAACGCGCTGGCCCAGCTCGGGGACGAAGCAGTCATCTGGGTGCTCAACCCGGACACCTACCCGGCACCGAATGCGCTCGTCGAGATGCTGGCGGTGCTGTCGGGAGACGATGTCGGCGCAGCCGAAGCCCGTCAGCTGCCGATCGAACATCAGAAGTACTACGACCCCTACACCGGCGACACATCGTGGGTGTGCGGATTCTCCGTGCTGTTCCGGCGATCGGCATACGCCCAGGTCGACGGTTTCGACCCGCACTTCTTCCCGATGTATTGCGACGACGTCGACATGTCCTGGCGTCTGCGCTCCAAGGGCTGGTCGCTGCGATACGTCCCGGCGGCTGCGGTCATCCACGACAAGCAGATCGCGCCGGGCGGATCGGTGCGCTGGACCGACGACGCAGCGCGCTGGAGCCACCTCGCCCGCCTCTGGCTGTATCGGCGATACGGACGTCCCGACCTGGAGGCCGAATTCATCGCATCGATCGACCGGAACCTCGACCCGGTCGCTGGCGAAGCAATCGCCGAGTTCGAGCGGCGGATCGCCGAAGGTGACTCGCCGTCGGTCATCGAGGGTGGCAACGAGGTGGCGACGTTCACCGGCGCGGAGTACTCGCCGACGCGTTTCGGGTACGCAGGATGACGAACAACTCCGACGGGCTGAAGTACGACTTCGACGTCGCGCCGGACTCCACCTACGTGCGCGCCGCAGGCCTGATCGCCGCAGCCGAGTCGACTGCACACTCGACTGCGACCTCGACCGGTCGCGTCGTCGACCTCGGTGCCGGTGTCGGATCGCTCGGCACGGCGCTCGCGGCACGCGGTCTCGGCTACGTCGGCTTCGATCTCAACGCCGGCAGCGTCGCCGAGATGCGGCATCGTGGATTCGACGCGCACGTCTCGGACCTGAACGCCGTGGGCGCCGTTGACGAGTTGATCGGCCGCGTAGCGCCGACACCGACGGACCCGGTGATCGCCGTCGTGGCACTGGACGTGATCGAGCATCTTCCGGAACCGGAGCACACGGTTCGCACGCTGACCGAGATCATCGATCGGATTGCCATGTTGCAAGATGGCGTCGAGCCGATCCTCGTGCTGAGTGTGCCCAACGTGGCCCACGTCGACCTCGGTGCCAAGTTGGCAGCTGGGCGCTGGGACATCACCGATGTCGGCCTCCTCGATCGGACGCACATCTCCCTGTTCACCGCGGCGCGCCTCGGTGATGTACTCGGCGCAAGCTTCACCGAGATCGGTCGCGACGACGTCGTGCTGGCCGCCACCGAGCAGCGCGACGACATCGACCACCCCGTGTTCACGCAAGGAGGCCTCGGCGCATACCTCCGTCATCTTCGTGACCGCACCGACGACTGGGCGACGACGTACCAGTTCGTTCGTGCCTATCGTCGCGCGTCGATGAGTCTCGGAGATGGTGCCGCAATGGCCGCCGACACCGACACCGACACCGACACCGACATCGACACCGGTGTGCCGGGCCCGTTCCTGTCGGTCATTGTTCGCACGATGGGCGATCGCAGGTCGTTGATCGACACGCTGGCATCGTTGGCGGCGCAGACCGACCGCGACCTCGACGTGTTGCTCATGGTCCACCACCCCGACCCCGGCATCGTCGAGGCCATCCGGGCGCGGGTCGCTGCGTTCGGTGCTGACTTCGTGGCCTCGGTCAGCGTGCATCACGTGCTCGGTGGCGGACGGAGCGCGCCGCTCAACGCTGCCCTCGACGCCGCAAGCGGCCGGTATGTCGCCGTGCTCGACGACGACGACATCGTCACGACCGCTTGGGCCGAGGAGTTCCGTCGCCTTGCGGACCTGCATCCCGGCGCGGTCCTGCGATGCAACTGCGTCGAGCAGCAGATCGAGCGACGTGACACCTCGCTGCTCGACTTCGCGGCCGTCTCGGGCTTCGACGCGCCGTATCCGGTCGACTTCGACCTCTTCGATTCCATCCGGGCGAACCGGACACCGCCGTGCTCGTTCGCCGTACCGCTCGCGGCGGTGCGGGCGTTGGACATCCGGTTCGACGACACCCTGCGAGTCTGCGAGGACTGGAAGTTCCAGATCGACGTGATCCGGTACGCCGGCATTGCGACATCGTCGGCCATCACGTCGGTGTACCGCCGCTGGGTCGGACGTGGCGGGTCCGGTGAGCTGGAGACCCGCGAGGTCTGGATGAGGGATGAGAACCGGGTGATCGACGAACTCGATGTTGTCCCGACCGTGTTGCCACCCGGCGCGCTCCGTCGGATGCGTGACCTCTATCGGCACATCGAACATCTCGAGCGTGAGCTCGATCGGCGCAGCGACGACGCGTCGCCCCTGCGGTTCACCGAATGACGATCACCGGCGTCCGAATCGTCTTCGTCCTGTCGCCATACCAGAATGCGTTCTTCACAGAGATCGCCGAGGCGCTCGGGGAGGCGCTCAGCGCCCACGGGGTCGAGAGTCTGATCGTTCGGGAGCCCGCATCCCACGTTCCCGGGTCGGACGATGTCTTCGTGTTGCTTCCGCCGCACGAATACGTCGCACTCGAGGGCGACGGATTCCTCGCCGACGCCGCAGTCGCAGGGCGCACGGTCGGGATCTCGGTCGAGCAGCCGACCGAAGTCCACTTTCCGATGAACGTCGAAGTCGCTCGCGGTCTGGCGGCGACCCTCGATTTCAGCCCGACCTCGGTGGCGGCCTATCGGGACCTCGGAGTCGATGCGGTTCACCTTTCGTTCGGCCATGTGCCGTCCTGGGATCGGTTCGGTGCTGAGCCGGGTACTGAGCAAGACGGCCGTCGGCGTCGACGGACATCGGTGTTGTATCTGGGCAACAACAGGGCTCGACGGCTCGGAGTCTTTGCAGAATCGGCGGATCTCCTCGCACGGCATGCGACGACCCTCGTCGTGGCCGACCGGAGCGAGCCGAACCGGCTCGACGACCCCTGGTTCTTCGTTGGCGATCGCAAGCGAGACCTGCTCGCCGACACCGATGTACTGGTCAACGTGCACCAGCGTCCGGGCCAGTACTTCGAATGGCTCCGCTTCACGGAGGCCGCGCACTGCGGCGCGACGGTGTTGACCGAGAAGTCGTTGGAAACCGAGCCGTTCGTCGACGGTGAACACTTCGTGTCGTTCGACGTCGACGACTTCGGGTCTGAGCTCGAAACGCTGCTGGGCGACCCGGAACGTCGCGAGATGCTCGCAGGTGACGCGTACAGCAGGCTGCTGGAGACGCCGCTCGCCGAGTCGGTGCGGTCACTGATCGCAGTGGCCAGGGACGTGTGCTCGCGCTCGCCCACCCCGGACGCGTTGCCGCCGAGAACGCGCGTCGAGCCGATCGGCCGAGACCGTTCCGATCTGGTGGCAAGGAATTCTTGGCGTCCAACTCGCCAGCGGTTCAGTCGAGTCCGGCAACGCCAGTCAGCGCCCGACTGGGAACTCGTCGCGCCAACGGACACCGTTCTTCGAAGCAGCATCGACGATGTCGTCGCCGCCTCCGCTCCGACGGCCGCCGGCGGGGCAGCGTTCATCAACGTGATGGCGAGCGGCCACGATCGCCAGGGTGCGCCGATGCTCGAAGGCCTGTGGCCCTGGCAGCCGTGGCGGTTGCGTCACGGTCAGCACCTCGGGCGCGTCCTGCTCGTTCCACCCGCTCTCCAGGTCGCGGCACGACGGTGGCTCCCCGATGCAGCGTTCGATGAGATGCCGGCGCTCCGGATTCAACTGTTCGCCGCGGTCCACGGCGTCGCCGGCGGGCACGTCGCCGCTCCACACGCTGCACTGACCGCCATCGTCGATCCGACTCACGTGCTCAGCGACGACGTCGCGACACGATGCAGGGAGATCCTCGGTGTGCGGTAAACGGCGCTGAACGACCAAAGCCCCTCAGCGTGCGAAGTGGGCTCGCATCGCCTCGATCGCCGCGTCGTCATTGCGGACCGTCGAGACTCGATCGGCTGCCGAGTACGAGTAGCAACTGGCCAGGACCGGGAGTGCGATCAGCGGAGCGGACGCGGACAGACGGACGGCGAGATCCCAGTCCTCCAGACCGTCGAACTCGGGCACGAAGTGCAGTTCGGGGTGTCCGGCGCGCACGGCGAGCACCCCGAGGTCGATGTGGTTGTCCCGTCGTAGGCGCGCTGAGTCGAAATCCGCCTCGAAGAGGGCGGTGATCGTGGCATCGGCGGTCGGGTCGACCGGGGCGCGCAGCTGTGCGCCGTACAGGCCTTCCCAGCCAGGCATGCGGCCGGAGAACTCCGCGATCCCGCGGAGCCAGTGCGGCATCATCAAGTTGTCGTCGTCGAGGAAGGTGACGATCGACCCGGTGACGGCGCCGAGGCCCGTGTTGCGCGCTCCGGCGGGGCCGAGCCCGGTGGTGCGTTGCGAGGTGATCCGATCGTCAGCATCCTGGAGTTCGGCGATGACCTCGGGGGTCTCGTCCTGGCTGTTGTCGTCGATGATCACGAGTTGCCAGCGCGAGTAGCTCTGGCCCAGTACCGAGGCGACCGCAGCGCGCAGCATGTCGGCACGGTTGTGGGTCGGCATGACGACGCTGATCGTCGGGAGGTCGCTGCCCAAGGGGGCGATGGCAGCCCACTGCGTGGCCCGCTCGATCATCGTCCACACATTGGTGGCGTGCACCACGTCGGTGACCGCAGTGACGTGCTGATGGAGCTCGGTGAGTGTCGAACCGAGAGCCTCGGATCGCAGTTCTGATGCGCTGAGGCGTTCGACGGTCGCATGGAGGTCAGTAGTGAGCGATTCGAGACTTTGCTGGAGATGGCGCGGTCGGAGCACGGTGCGGGCCGCGTCCAGTTCGCTCTTGACCTTCTGGACCCTGCTGGCCTGCTTGACCTGCGACGGCGGCGATTCGGACACAGACTCACACTAGCCAGGCCAGGGGTTTCGTACACTCGGCGCTGTGGCGACTGCTCTGAGACAACCTCGGGTGTCTGCGATCGTGGTCACGCACGCTGGGCCCGGGGCGATGTTAGCCAGGTGCCTGGACGCGCTGCACGTTGACCAGGGTGTTGATGCGCTCATCGTCGTGGATAACAGCGTGGGCTCAGCGCACGGTCGCACAGCGGCAGATCTGGGATCGGCTGTCGACCTGACCGTCGTGGTCGAGAATCATGGCTTCGGTGCTGCGGTCAACGCCGGAATCGCCGCTGCGACTCGACTCGCGCATGCCGCCGGCGACGAGCGAGACGGCTACTACGCGGTCTTCAACGACGATGTGGTCGTTGATCCAGGATGGCTCGAGCCGCTGCTCGACGAGATCACGGGCGACGATCAGCTCGGTGCAGTGCAACCAAAGATGCTGTACGCCGCGACCGATCCGGCGATCGTGAACAGCGTCGGAGTCGAACTCGACGCGTGCGGCGCCGGCACCGACATCGGGATGGGGGAACGTGATGGCGCCGGCTTCGCACAGCCGACCGACATCGCCATGTTCTCCGGTGGCGCAGTGTTGCTCAGCAGCGGATTCATCGACGATCTCGGCGGCTTCGATGAGCGCTACTTCCTGTATTACGAAGACGTCGACCTCGCGCTGCGCGGTGCGCAGCGTGGATGGCGGTTCCGGTGCGTCCCGGCGAGCACCGTGCGCCACGAGGGGAGCGCGACGACGAGTGGTGCCGGCGACGAGATCCGTCGGCTGCAAGAACGCAACAGGCTGTGGGTGGCCTTCCGATTCGGGTCGGCACCCACGGTTGGGCGGGCGCTCTGGTTGTCGATCAGGCGGCTCCGTCACGCTCCACGGGCGATCCACTGGCGGGCACTCGCAGCCGGGCTCGGCGGAGCGCCCGGCCGGTTGATCGAACGCATCCGCTCAGCTCGCTGACAGCGGACGGTCCTGCTTGTCCTTGTTCGCGGCCTTCTGCGCCTGCTTCCAGCTGCGAACGGTGGCGAGTGAGGCTGCGTCGGTGATGTCTGCGACCGATCGCGGGACGTCGTCGCCGAACTTTCCTGCGGCATCGCGCCATCCGCGTGGGGTGACACCTTGAGTCTTGCCGAGCACGGCGGTGAAGATCTTCGACTTCTCGTCGCCGAATCCGGGCAGCGCGTGCAGCCGTCGGAACAGGTCGGCGCCCGAGTCCACATCGGCCCAGATGTTCGTGGCGGCCCCGTCGTGGTCGTCGACGAGGACGCGGCACAACTGGTGAATTCGCTTGCCCATCGAGCCGGGAAACCGGTGGATGGCGGGCTTGTCCCGACAGACGTCGACGAAGTCGTCTTCGTCCATCGCTGCGATCTTGTACGGATCGAGGTGTCCGAGTCGATCGAGCAGCGTCGACGGACCGGCGAATGCCCACTCCATCGGCACCTGCTGGTCGAGCAGCATCCCGATCAGGAGTGCGTTGCCATCGGTGTTCAAGAGACGGTCGGAACCTTCGTCACCGGTGATGTACAACGTGCCAGCCATGGAGTCAGATGATGTAGGGGTCGATGGCGTCGGGGTCGATCTCGTATCGAGCGATCGCATCCTCGACCGTTGCAGCGTCGACGACACCATCACGGAACAGACCTGACAGCACGCCGACCACGACGTGGCCGGTGTCGATCTCGAAGTGCCGACGCAGCGCCTCACGAGTATCCGAGCGGCCCATGCCATCGGTGCCGAGCGGGATGAAGGTGCGACCGGGCAGGAAACGCAGAACTTGCTCGGGTACCGCAGCCATGAAATCAGAGACTGCGATGATCGGCCCCTGTGCATCGGTGAGAATCTGCGCGACTCGCGGCACCCGCTGCTCGCCCGACGGGTGCAGCTTGTTGTGGCGTTCGGCGGCGAGGCCCTCCTCGCGCAGTGCCTTGTACGACGTGGCCGACCAGAGTTCGGCGCCGACGCCGTAGTGCTCGGCGAGGTCGTCGGCTGCTTGGCGCGCTGCGCCCTGAGCGGAGCCGGAGAACAGAATGGTCGCCTGCTTGCCGTCCTTGCCGACGTCTCCGTCGGGTGCGTCCGCCCACTTGTAGAGCCCCTCGACAATGGCCTCGGCAATGCCTTCGCGTTCGGGCAGGACGGGCATCTCGTAGTTCTCGTTGTAGAGGGTGATGTAGTAGAAGACGTCGGTTTCGTCCGGGGTGCCGCCGCCGTACATCCGCTTGATGCCGGCATCGACGATCGCTCCGACCTCGTAGGCGAACGCCGGGTCGTAGGCCTGCACCGCCGGCACGGTCGATGCGAGCACGAGGCTGTGACCGTCCTGGTGCTGCAGGCCCTCGCCCATGAGTGTCGTCCGTCCGGCCGTGGCGCCCATGAGGAAGCCACGGGCGCGCATGTCGGCGGCTTGCCAGATCAGGTCGCCGACGCGCTGGAAACCGAACATCGAATAGAAGGTGTAGAACGGAATCATCGGCACGCCTCGGGTGGCGTAGCTCGTTCCCGCGGCGATGAAGCTCGACATCGCACCCGCTTCGGTGATGCCCTCTTCGAGGATCTGGCCCTTGGCTGACTCTGCGTAGGAGAGCAGGAGGTCATGGTCGACCGGTTCGTACTTCTGGCCTTGGCTGGCGTAGATCCCGATCTCGCGGAACAGGCTGTCCATGCCGAACGTGCGGGCCTCGTCGGGGATGATCGGCACGATGCGATTGCCGCAACTGTCGTCGCGCGTCAGGCTGCGCAACAGTCGGGTAAAGCCCATTGTCGTCGAGACCTCTTGGCCGTTCGAGCCCGCCCACATCTCGGCGTACGCCTTGGGGTCGGGGAGCGACATCGGCTTGCGAGCGTGTGTCGTGCGCTTGGGAATCGAGCCGTCGAGCGCCTTGCGGCGCTCCATCATGTACTGGTACTCGACGGAGTCGGGACCGAGCTTGATGTACGGCGGGTTCTTGTCGTCGACCAGTTCCTCGGGGACCTCGTCGTGGAGCTGCAGACGGTCGCGCATCTCGAGCAGCTGCTTCTTGGTCATCTTCTTGATCTGGTGCGTCGAGTTACGACCTTCGAAACCTTCGCCCAGGGTCCAGCCCTTGACGGTCTTGGCCAGGATCACGGTCGGACGGCCCGAACCCAGATTGTCGGTGGCCGCCTTGTACGCGGCATACAGCTTGCGGTAGTCGTGGCCACCGCGCGGCAGGTTGCGGAGCTCGGCGTCTGACAGGTGGGACACCATCTGGCGGAGTCGGTCGTCGGGGCCGAAGAAGTGATCGCGGATGTACTCGCCCTGCTCGACGGCGTAGCGCTGATACTCGCCATCGACGGTGTCGTTCATCTTGTTCAGCAGGACACCGTCTTTGTCCTGGGCGAGGAGTTCATCCCACTTCGAACCCCACACGACCTTGATGACGTTCCAGCCGGCACCACGGAACGTTGCTTCGAGTTCCTGGATGACCTTGCCGTTGCCGCGCACCGGGCCATCGAGGCGTTGGAGGTTGCAGTTGACGACGAACACGAGATTGTCGAGCTGCTCGCGCGACGCAAGCGAGATCGCTCCGAGGGTCTCGGGCTCATCGCACTCGCCGTCACCGAGGAACGCCCACACGCGGCTGCCCGACGTGTCGTCGATCTCGCGATTCAGGAGATAGCGGTTGTAACGCGCCTGGTACAGCGCGGTGAGTGAGCCGAGGCCCATCGACACCGTCGGGAACTCCCAGAAGTCCGGCATGAGGCGCGGATGCGGGTAGGAGCTGAGGCCCCGGCCGTCGCGGCCGAGCTCGCGGCGGAAGTGGTCGAGGTCGTCCTCGCTCAACCGGCCCTCGAGAAAGGCGCGGGCGTAGATGCCCGGAGCGGCGTGGCCCTGGAAGTAGACGTGGTCGCCAGGCGTGCCGTCGTCCTTGCCCTTGAAGAAGTGGTTGAAACCGATTTCGTACAGCGCGGCGGAACTGGCGAAGGTCGACAGGTGGCCGCCGATGCCATCGGCAGCCTTGTTGGCCTTGACCACCATGGCCGCTGCGTTCCACCGGATGAAGGCACGGATGCGGCGTTCGATGTGTTCGTCACCGGGGAACCACGGCTCCTGTTCGCGCGGAATCGTGTTGACGTACGGCGTGGAGACGGTTGCCGGGTAGGGGATCTGACCGGCGCGGGCGTGCTCCATGAGTCGCGAGAGCAGGTACTGCGCACGGTTCTTGCCGTACACGTCGACGACTGCGTCGAGACTGTCGAGCCACTCTTCGGTCTCGATCGGGTCGATATCGGGCAGTTGATGGACGTGACCGTCAAAAATCATACGACGCCATTGTCGCAGAGTTACCCGACGGTACGCACCGGATGATCGAAAGTGTGTGATCGAGGCTGTTCAGGCGTTCTCGGGAGCATCTTGCAATCACGGACGGCAAGAACCTCCCGAGAACGGCCAGCGAGCGGAATCTTGTGTCGTAGCGTTGTCCTGATGGAGCGACTCGAGATCTACACCGATGGTGCGTGCCAGGGCAACCCCGGGCCGGGGGGCTGGGGGTGGGCCGTGGCGCCAGAGGGTCAGCCCTGCGGTTCCGGCGGCGAACTGGCCTCGACCAACCAGCGGATGGAGGTGTTCGCGGTCATCGATGCGCTGCGCACGTACGCGTCAGTGGCCGACGAGTACGGGGCGCCACTGCCGATCGAGATCGTGTCCGACTCGACCTACGTCGTGAACTGTTTCCGAGACAAATGGTGGGTCAAGTGGGAACGCAACGGCTGGAAGAACTCCAAGAAGCAACCGGTCGCGAACGACGACCTGTGGAAGCAGTTGATCCCGCTCGTCCAGGCCGGTGACGTCACGTTTCGGTGGGTCAAAGGCCACAGCGGCGATCGGATGAACGACCTGGTCGATGCGCTCGCGGTCGCTGCCGTACCGCGCTGAACACTGTTGATCTCACCGGCCGTGCATGACTGGCGTTCGTGCGTGACTGGCGGCGTCGAGTTCGTGTCAGCACACAGAGCCGGATGAGGCGTTGTTGCTGACACAGATTTCAGCGAATGGGTTGGTGCCAGGGCGGATCACAGGATCTTGCCGGCATGACCTCGCCGACGCGCTCCGCAATATTACAGTTCCGTGACATGAGAACGAGGAAGCGGAGTCGGCTCGTCGCAGCGGCGACGGTGTCGATGGCAATGACGGCGGGAGCGCTCGCCGTCGACGGTCCCGGATCGTTGGTGCCCGCAGCCGAGGCCGCCTCGAACGACATCATCGCAGTCGTGCTCGAGGGCACCGGCAACGGTCACGGGCGCGGTCTCAGCCAATGGGGTGCGTACGGCTACGCGGTCGATGAGGGGTGGGAGTGGCAGCAGATCCTCGGCCACTACTACGGAGGGACCGAGGTCGGCACGGTTGCGGACGGCCAGCGAATCCGCGTGCGGCTCACCGATGCCGACGGCGCCGGCGCCGTGGGTGTGGTCTCCTACGGGTCACCGATCGAGTGGAACGACGAGACGAGTGTTGCGATGTACGCCCAGGAGACGTCGCCCGGTGTCTTCGACGTCTACGGCTCCGACAACAGGAGTTGTCCGGGTGCGTCGACCCTGATCGTGCCGTCGGGTGATCCGGAGATCGCCACAGGATCCGAAGACGAAGCGGCCGTGAGTCAGCTCCAGGCGTTCCTGCGGGCCTACCAGTCGACGTCCGTCGTCGTCGACGGCGACTTCGGCAACCAGACCCGCGGCTATCTGCTCGACTGGCAGAGTGCGCAGGGACTCTCACTCGATGGCATCTGGAATCCCGAGGATGCCGAGGAGGCGACCGCGATCATCGAAGCAGATTCCGGCGACGGCTTCACCCTGCTCGGCACCGAGACGACCACATCCGGCGACCGTGCGCTCAGCTTCACGATCGCCGACGGCGACGACTCGTCGATCGATCCCGGCGCAGCCATCGGCCTGTGTTCGTCGAACCGCACGCTGACGCACTATCGCGGCAGCATCGATGTGTTGAGCACGTCGTCGGGCAACCGGGTCGTCAACGATGTCGAAGTCGAGGACTACCTGCGCGGTGTGTTGCCGAAGGAGATCTCCGCACAGTGGGCCGAGGCCGGTGACGGTGCAGGTGCCAATGCCGTTCGCGCCCAGGCGGTGGCGGCGCGCTCGTACGGACTGCAGCAGCTGCGCGACTACTTCTACGACGGTTCGTCGACCCGGTACGCCAGTACCTGCGACACCACGGCCTGCCAGGTGTACGGAGGTGCTGCGCGGCGCTCGACAGCAACGGGCTCGGCAAACGCGGTCGAGCACCCGCTCACCGACGCAGCTGCGAGTGCAACGGCGGGCGTCGTCCGCCGGTGGCCATCCGGGCACCCGAAGGCAGGTGAGCTCGTGTCGACCGAGTTCTCTGCATCCAACGGTCCGCGGACGGCGGGCGGCGAGTTTCCGCCTGTCGATGACATCGGTGACGACACCGAACCCAACCCGAATCATCGCTGGACACGGGTGATCGACGCCGACACACTCGAAGCCAGGTACGGCCTGGGCCAGCTCACCTCGGTGGCCATGACCGAAGCCGCTGATTCGCAGTACCAGGTGTACGACGGGATCTGGTTCAACGATCTGGTCCTGACCGGTCGGAGCGGGAGTGAGCGGATGCAGGCATGGGACTTCCGCCGATCGTTCGATCTCCCGTCGCCGGGCTTCACCGTGCGCGTCATCAGAGAGAACACGACGGGCAGGTCCTTCGGTCTGATCGGTGACTCGGTCGCCGAGAGCATCGCAGCCGGCGGTACCTCGGAGTTTGATCGACTGATCGACGGCACGTTCACATCGGCCACGATCAGCACACGAGTGAACAGATGCACCGTCCGCCAGAGTTGCCCAGGAACGAGCGGAGTCGAACAGGCAGCTCTGCTGCCGCAGGGCCTCGATCTCGTCGTCGTCGAGCTCGGCTACAACGACTCCGCAGATACCTTTGCGGCCGACATCGACGCCATGATGGCGGCGCTGACCGACCGTGGTGTCCGACGTGTCGCGTGGGTCAACATGGCCGACATCAGAACGACGGCGAGCGGTTCGCGTTTCGGGGCGATGAACGATCGGTTGGATGCGGCCCAGGCGGACTGGCCGATCCTCGAGGTGTTGGACTGGAACGCTGCGAGCAGCGGCAGCGAAGCGCGTGCCCGATGGTTCGACGACGGCGTCCACCTGACGACGACCGGCCAGGCCCGTTTCGCGCTGTGGCTCCGGGCGGAGCTCGTCGAGCTCGCTCCGAGCCACTACCTGCTTCCACCGAAACGGATTCGCATTCCGGTCGTCGGTCAGACACACACGACTCCGACCGGAGCCGAGGTGCGCGTCCCGTCGTCGGCGTCAGCGGTTGCTGTGAACATCACCACCGTTGATCCGGCAGCTCCAGGCTTCGTCACGGTCTGGCCGTGCGAGACCGACCGCAAGGAGACGTCGAACTTGAACAACATGGGCGGCGACATCGTGGCGAACAATGTGATTGCGCCCATCGACGGCGCCGGCGAGATCTGTCTCTACTCCAACGTCGGCACCGATCTGGTCGTCGACGTCGCCGGCTGGTTCGACCGAGACGCAGCCGGTGACGCCCTCGTTTCGGTGACTCCACAGCGAATCGTCGACACCCGAAAGGGGCTCGGCGCAACGGCGTCGCCGCTTCGCCCGGGCACGCCGCTGGTGCTCGACATCGCCGGGATGAACGCGCAGACAGCCGGTGGCACCGCCGTCGTCGCGCCCGAAGGAGTGAGCAGCGTGGTGCTCAACATCACCTCGACCAATGCGGCGGCGGCGGGCTACTTCACTGCGTGGCCGTGTGAGCTCGACCGCGAGGAGACATCGTCGCTGAACTACGTACCGGGTCGCACCTCCGCGAACGGGATCGTCGCCCCCGTCGACATCAACGGTCAGGTCTGCGTCCACAGCCATGCTCCGAGCGATGTCGTCATCGACGTGCAGGGGTGGTTCGGTCCGGCCGACCCGGTTTTCGCTGCAACGGACCCGACCCGGATCGTCGACACTCGTGAAGGACTCGGAGCACCGCTCCAGCGAGTCATCCCGTCGGCGCCACTCGAGATTCCTGTTCGCGGTCTCGCGCTGTCAGCAGCAGGCGCCGAGGTGCTTGTCCCGGCAGATGCTCAGGCGGCGATCGTCAACGTGATCGCCGTCGACACGACCGGTGACGGCTACGTGACGGTGTGGCCCTGCGACGGCGACCCGCCACTCGCCTCGAACATCAACTACCTCTCGAACGAGATCATCGCCAACGGCGTCGTTGCGCCGATCGGCGCCGATGGCAGCATCTGCATCTATTCCCATGTCCCGAGCGACATCGTGGTCGACATCGGTGGTTGGTTGTCCGACGGCTTCGTCGGTGTCACGCCGTTGCGCGCGCTCGACACCCGCTTCGGGATCGGTCCCGCACCGGAGTGAGCCTCGGTGGCATCCGCTTCGCCGGATGGTGCCGACAGTGCAGACGGGGCGGCTGGATTGTTCGTACGGGTCCCGGCCCGAATAGTTTCGGCGCATGGATATTTCTGGAGCAAGTGCAATCGTCACCGGTGGAGCATCGGGTATCGGAGCAGCGTCAGCACGCATGCTGGCCGACCGCGGCGCCAAGGTCGTCATTGCCGATCTGAATGAAGAGGCCGGCAACGCGCTCGCCGATGAGATCGGTGGGGCATTCGCCAAGGTCGACGTCACGAACACCGAGGAGATCATCGAAGCCGTCGAAATGGCCAAGTCGATGGGTCCCGTCCGCGCGCTGGTCAACTCAGCGGGCATCGGTTGGGCGCAGCGGACCATCGGGCGCGACGGCACCGTCGACTCAGCCGCAAACCTCGATGCGTTCAAGAAGGTCATCGCGATCAACCTCATCGGCTCGTTCGACGCGATCCGCATCGCAGCAACTGCGATGAGCACGACTGAGCCCATGGAGCACGGTGAGCGCGGGGCAATCGTCAACATCGCGTCGGTCGCGGCGTTCGACGGTCAGATCGGCCAGGCGAGCTACTCGGCATCGAAGGGCGGGGTCGTCGGCATGACCCTGCCGATCGCACGCGACCTGTCAGCTTCCGGCATCCGCGTGAACACCGTGGCGCCCGGCTTGATCGACACACCGATCTACGGCGAAGGCGAAGGCTCCGAAGCGTTCAAGGAGAACCTCCAGAAGGGCGTGCTCTTCCCGAAGCGTCTCGGCGACCCCGAGCAGTTGGCTTCGATGGTGATCGAGTGCATCACGAACAGCTACATGAATGCCGAGTCGATCCGCGTCGACGGCGGCATCCGGATGCCTCCCAAGTGATTCGGCCAAGTGATCCGGCCAAGTGATTCGGCCAAGTGATTCGGCCAAGTGATTCGGCCAGGTGATTCGGCCAGGTGATTCGGCCAAGTGATTCAGGTCGTGTAGTCCGCGTTGAAGCGAACGTAGGTGTCAGACAGGTCGCAGCCCCACACCGTTGCCTCCCCTGCATCGAGCCCGAGGCTCACGTGGATCACCACATGGTCGCTGGACATGTAGCTCGACAGTGCTGCCAGGGCAGCGTCGTCGAGTTGGCGCGGGTACACCTCGTTGGTTCCGAACCTGATGACGACCGACTCCTGGTCGATGCGCTGATCGTCGGCGTGCTCGCTGCACTTGCCCATCGCCATCGCAACGCGACCCCAGTTCGGGTCGCCGCCGTGGACTGCGGTCTTCACGAGCGGTGAGTTGACGATCGCCTTGCCGACGCGCTTCGCTTGACCGTCGTCGACGGCACCGTCGACGACGACCTCGATCAGGGAATTGGCGCCTTCGCCGTCGCGAGCGATCTGCTTGGTCAGATCGACCGCGACCTCGTACAGCGCTGTCTCGAACGCCGCGAGGTCCACGGGGCCCGCGGTCCCCGACGCCATCAGGATCGAGGAGTCGCTGGTCGAGGTGTCGGTGTCGATGCTGACGCAGTTGAACGTCCGGTCGACGACCCGCCGGAAGACGGCGTCGAGGTCCGACGGTGTGATGTCGGCGTCGGTGAACAGCATCGAGATGTGGGTTGCCATGTCCGGCTCGATCATCCCGACACCCTTTGCCATGCCCACGATTCGCGCGGTGCCGCCTGCGGCCGGAATCGAGGCTGCTGCGATCTTCGGGACGGTGTCGGTGGTCATCATTGCTCGGGCCGGACCGTCGGCATCGTTGCCGGGGAGTGGCTGCGGGATCCCCCGGAGCCCTGCGACCATGCGCTCGATCGGGTAGCGGCGACCGATCACGCCGGTCGAGGTCAGGATCACGTCGGAGTGCTCGCACCCGAGGCGGTGGGCAACGATCGAGGCAATGCTGTGGGCGTCGTCGATTCCGGCCTGGCCGGTTGCGACGTTCGCGTTCTTGGAGACGACGACGACGGCCTGTGCCGTTCCGTCGGCGATGTGCCGTCGGCTGAGCGTCACGCTCGGACCGGCGAACCTGCTCCGGGTGAAGACCGCAGCACTCGCAACCGGCTCGGCTGCCGCGACGACGACGAAGTCATCGGTGTCGTCCTTCACCCCGAGATTGGTGACGTAGCAGCTGAAGCCGCCCGGAAGATCGATCATGAGCGTGAGGGGCTGGCGCCGCGGGAGTCGCCAGCAACGTCGGAGATGTCCGGGCTCTGGGCGAGCCCGTCAGCGATCGCGGTGAAGATCGATGACATCGCGGACACCTGCGATGCATCGAGGTGATCAAAAATCCGGCGTCGAACACTGCGAACGTGGTGGGGCGCGGTGCGTTCCAACAGTGCGGTGCCGCTGGCAGTCAGTGAACCGATCATCACTCGCCGGTCCGCCGGAGAACTCTCACGGGAGACGTAGCCGTCGGCGACGAGTCGGTCGAGGCGCCGGGTGAGGCCGCTCGGTGACAGTTGCAGGACGTCGGCGAGGTCGCACATCCGCATCGATCGATCCTCTGCCTCAGAGAGGTACACCAGGACCTGGTAATCGCCCAGGGTGAGGCTGTGCTCGGTGAGGTCTCGTTCGATGGCGTTGATCAGGTCGCCCTGCACTTCGATGTACGCACGCCACGCGGCCATCTCCGTCGGCGTCAACCAGGTGTCGTCTGTTGACTCGGTCACAAGCGGCGACGTTATCGCTCACCGGCGTCAAGCGAGGTGGTCGGCGACGGCGCGTGCGCATCGTCGCCCCGAGTACAGGGCTCCTTGGATCGATGCGGTGTCGCGGTGGTCGCCCACACGAAGCGGCCGTCGAGCAGGTCGACACGTTGCTTCGGGGAGAACGGCGGCTGTTGTCCCGGCTGGCCGTGTGCGATGCGATAGGTCTCGAGATGGCTCCATCCGTCGACCTGGGCGCCCCACCACGAACGGAGCTGCGTGCGAGCGGCTGCGGCGAGGTCGCCATCGACCTGGCCGGGCATGGCAGCGGCGATCAAGTGCCGGCTCGCCGGGGCATAACTCGGTGCGACGTTGCTCATCACGGCCACGTTGAGAACCGGACCGCTTCCGGTGCCGTCGAGAATGACCAGCTTGGAATCCGTGGGAGCGGAGTCGGCAGCGAAGTACACGCAGCCGACCGACTTTGACGGGACCGCCGGCAGCCCGAGCAGCTTCGAAGCGGCTGGGCCCTCGGTGGCGACGATCACCGCGTCGTGATCGACGATGTCGCCGCCGTGCATCGTGACCGTCGAGTCGGTCGTCGCGACGATCGGTGAATCGACGTGCACGGTGCCAGCGGGTAGTCGGGCGGCGAGTTGGTCCGGTATCGCCTGCATCCCGGTCGACGGAACTGCAGAGTCGCCGTCGGCGAGCATCCGGAAGATGATGTCGAACATCCGATGGCTGTCGCGCAACTCGGGATCGAGTTGGATGCCTCCGACGAGCGGCGTGAAGAAGCGGTCGATGATCGCGTCGGAGAACCCAGCCGTCGAAAGGGCCTCCCGAGTCGACATGTCAGTCGTGTCAGTCGTGTCGGTCGGGGATCCGGAACGCAACAGCTCGACGGGGTGGACGCTGCGGACGCGGTGCCGGAGCTGCGCGATGCGGGCCTTGTCGAGGAGCGAGCCGATCGGGGCGGTGACGGTGCCGAGGAGAGCCTTCGGCATCCGAAACGGGTCGGCGACGACCGAGCCCGAGCCGTTGCGCCACACGAGAGCGCCCAGGTCGAAGGCTCGGAGGTCGAGGGCATCCATGTCGAGTTGGCGATGCATCTCGGGGTACGCCGTCAGGGTCACCTGGAACCCGCGATCGAGGGTGAACCCGTCGACGCGATCGCTGCGGACTCGGCCCCCGACCCCATCGCCGGCCTCGTAGATCGTGACGTCGACTCCGGCTGCGCGCAATTCGACGGCGCACGCCAGGCCTGCAAGGCCGGCCCCGACGATGGCGACGGTCACCGGCCGAGCACTGCCCGCAGCGCCGGTTCGAGTTCAGGGTGCTGGAACGTGAACGTCGAATCTCCGAGCAGGACTGCAGGATGGACCTTCTGGCCGGTGAACAGCAGGTTCTCCGCAAGCTCACTGCCGAGCAGCAGTTTGGGCCCGAACTTCGGGATGGGCAGGAACGTCGGCCGCTTGAGGACGATGCCGAGGGTGTCGGCGAAATCGGCTTGGGTCACCGGATTCGGTGCGGTCAGGTTGACGGGTCCGTCGAGGTCCGAAGTCAGCAGATGGGCGATCGCAGCGACCTCGTCATCGATCGAGATCCAGCTCTGCCACTGATCGCCGGACCCGATGGTGCCGCCGGCGCCGAGCTTGAAGAGCGGGAGCTGCTTCTTGAGTGCTCCGCCGTGCTTGGACAGCACGATGCCGGTCCGCAGCAGCACGACACGCACCCCGGCGTCGGATGCGGCTGCAGTGCAGGCCTCCCACTGGATGGTGAGGTCGGCGAGGAAACCGGACCCGGGGGTCGAGGTCTCGTCGAGCTCTTCGTCGCCGCGGGCGCCGTAGAAGCCGATGGCGGAGCCCGACAGCAGCACCTTCGGGCCGTTCTCGCAGCGGGCGATCGCTGCCGCGAGCAGGGTGGTGCCCTTCGTGCGGCTCTCGAGGAGGATTCGCTTGTACTCGTCGGTCCAGCGCTTGTCTCCGATGCCGGCTCCGGCGAGGTGCACCACTGCGTCGATGCCTTCGAGGTCAGCGGCGAGCGCAGCAGGGTCGGCGCTGTCGTCGTTCGGTGACCAGCCGATCTCGTTGGTACTCGGGTTGCTGCGGACCACTGGTATGGGCGTGTGTCCGAGCGAGGTGAGGTGGGACTGAAGGGCTGTTCCGACGAGTCCGGATGATCCGGTGATGGCGACGCGCATGTCCCTGAGGGTACGACCGGTTCCTGAGACGAGCCACATCGTGGCCAGAGTGCCGGCGCGACGCGTCCTGACGGTGGCGGACCGCTACCGTTTCGGTCATGACCGACAATGGGACGAGCGGACCCTGGGGTCCGCCCGCATTCGCTCCGCCATCCGGGCCGCCGGCCGGCCCGCCATCGCGTCCTACATCCAGTCCACCGTCCGGTCCGCCGTCCAATCCAGCCGGCCCAGCCGGCCCATCAGTGGGGCAGCCCGCCCAGGCCGGATTCGGCGTGCCGCCCGCCGGGCCGTCGCCGCAGATGAACTTCGGCACCCCTGAGCAGCCGCGACGTCGACGGAGCAAGGTCGCTGTCGGCGGAGCGCTGGTCGGAATCGTCGCCCTCGGCGCAGCGGGAGTGTTCGCCGTTGGTCAGTTCGGCGATGACGACGGCGGCGGCGCAGCATCGCCCGAAGCGGTCGGTGTCGACCTGATGAAGGCAATGGAACAGGAAGATGTGCTCGGCATGGTCGATCTGCTCCTGCCTGGCGAGCGTGAAGTGTTTCGTGAGCCGCTCGTGGACATCGCGTCGGAGCTGTCGCGCCTGGACATCTTGGCCGCTGATGCCTCGCTCGGAGATCTGTCGGGTCTCGACCTGGACATGGCCGACGAAGCAGTGTCGGTGGAAGCGACCAACGTCGACGACATCGCGAACATCACGATGTCGGCATCACTCACGGTGGCGCTCGACGGCGAACAACTCCCGGTCGGCGAGTTCATCACCGATCTGGCCGGCGACGACTTCGATCTCGGCGAGCTCGATCAACCGGCAACGACCGAGGATTTCCTGCTGCCGATGACCGTGGTCGAAGAAGACGGGCGCTGGTACCTCAGCGTCTTTCACACGGCAGCGGAATCCGTTCGAGCAGAGTTCGGTGACCCGATTCCCGACGTGGGGTTGGAGCCGCGTGGCGGAGACACGCCGGAGGGGGCCGTCGGTGCGCTGCTCGACGGTGTCGAACAACTCGACCTCGGCAAGGTCATCGCTGCGATCAACCCCGATGAGGCAGCGGCGTTGCATCGGTATGCGCCGTTGTTCCTGGACAGCATTGCGCCTCTGACCGATGACATCGGTCTGGACTGGCAAGTCACCCGTACCGAGTACGACGTCGTCGGCAACGACTCGAAACGATTCGTCACGATCACCGATCTGCGGATCGATGGCACACTCGAAGGCTCGCCGTTCGCCATCGAACTCGCCAACGGGTGCTTCGTGTTCGAAGCCACCGAGCCCGGTGCTGAGCAGCGGATCGACACCTGTGATCTCGCCGACGCGACAGGCGATACGCAGCGCGCGAGCGATGTCCTGCTCGGGACGTCGTTCGACATCGAAGGGCTGACCGATGTCTTCGAGCGGGCCTTTGCCGACTACGCGCCTCCCGGCTTGACGGTGCAGGAAGTCGATGGGCAGTGGTTCGTCAGCCCCATCGGATCCGGTTTCGACCAAACACTCGCATTGCTCCGAGCACTCGATCGCAATGAGCTCGACGAGTTGGTCGACGCGACGACGACATTCGTCGAACAGGTCAGCACAGAATTCGGCGAGTTGTTCGATCCGGGCGCGCTCGGCGGCGACGTGTTCGCCGACGACCAACCCGAGGACATGGTCGCCGACGACGCAGGCGACACGGTGGAGACCGATGCCGACGACAACGCAGATGTCGGCGCCGACACAGACACACAGGCAGACGCAGACGCAGACGACGTCGTCGAATCCGACTTCGAAGCGGAGCAGTCGGTTCTGGAGCAGTGCTACTCCTCGGAGGAGACCGACAACATCATCGAGTGCCTCGTGAGCGCGGTCGACGCCGGCGAAATTCCCGAGTACTACGTCGGCGTGGAATTGCGCCATCCCGAGTGCGGCGTTGCCGACCAGACCCTCGACAGCACGTTGCTCTTCGGGCTCTCCGACGAGGACTACACGGCGACCGTCGACGCCGCAGCAGAGTGCTTCTCAGCGTTGATCGCCTCGGGCGAACTCGATGAACTGGACGTGCCCGCCGAATACCTTCGGCCGGAATGCTCCAACGGTCAGAACCCGTGGAGATTCAATGCCGACGAGGAGTTCTTCGACGACTGGGTCGAGTGCATCTATTCCTGACTGCGGCCGGCCTCTAGGGGCGGCACCGGGGTCAGGCTTCGGAGATGATCTGATCGAGCAAGGTGTCGTCGACCATGCCGGCGACCGTCTCGATCGACCCGTCGGTCTTGACGATCGCAAGCGCGGGTTGGAACGCCACGTCGAACCGCTCGTAGACCGCACCCGGATCGTCGCTGATCTGTGGAAAGGTCAGCCCGTGCTCGTCGATGAAGTCCTGGAAGGAATCATCGTCGCCGGTCCAAGCCACACCGACGAAGTTGACGGAGTCGGCGAACTTCTCTGCTGCCGCCTCGACCGAGGGGGCCTCGCGATTGCAGAAGCTTCAATTCGGCGCCCAGAACCAGAAGACGGTCGGCTTGCCGGCCAGTGAGGTCGCGTCGATCTCGCCGCCCCCGACCAAGGGTGCAGTGAACTGCAACAGCTCAGGCGCCACGGCCGCACTGTCGGTGTCGGCCGTGGCGGCGGATTCAGTGGCAGGGGCCGGCGCGGCGGAGTCGCTCGGGGAATCCTCGCCACAGGCTGCGAACAGCAACGTGGCCGCGCCGAGCGCGGAGAGCAACCGTGTCGAACGCATCTGCACAACGTACCTCCCCGGCTGGTGCAGCTCAGCGCAGCGCCCCGCCACGGAATCGGTCAGGCCGACTCGTTCGAGGTTCTCGAATGCTTGAGTGCCAATAGCATCGTCATCGATGAAGACCCGCACGTTGCTGTTGCTCTCGGTCGGCACCGCGCTCATGATCCTGATGGCCGGCGGGGCGCTGCTCTTCCAACTGTCGACGCAGGAGTCGACGAGTGATTCGATCCCGTTCGGAACTTCGACATCGGTCGGTGACATCGAAGTCACGGTGTTCGACGCGAGAGTGATCGATGGGCGACTCGAGGTCGCTGTCGAGATCGGGGGGGTCGACGACGACGACGGCGTGGAGAGCTTCCGTCTCGTCACCGGTGATCGTCGGCTGGACCCGATCGCCGCGGCCAGCGACGGACGATGTCGCGAAGTCACAACGGCGTCACAACGCTGCACGATCGACTTCGACGTCAGTGCAACCCAAGGGACGAGCCGGGTCTTCGTGTTGCGGCGCGGCGAGGAACAGGCGACCTGGCGTCTGGACTGACTCGAGCGCGCCGTGTCCCCGCCGGTATGCCGGCGGCTGACTGACGGACGGGTGGCATGACCACCGGTTACCGGTCGGTACAGCCGAAGGGCAGCCCGCGATGGCGCTACCGTGCTGAGTAATGAGTGATCAGTTTGATGTCATCGTGATCGGTGGAGGCCCAGGCGGCTACTCCGCAGCCCTGTACGGAGCGTCAGCGGGGCTCAAGGTCGCCCTCGTCGAGATGGATGCTCTTGGTGGGACATGCCTCAACCGGGGCTGCATTCCCGCCAAGGCGTTTCTCGAGACTGCTGCGGTGAAGCGCCATGTCGACCACGCTGCTGAGTTCGGGATCGAACCCCCCGGCCATGACGAAGGCAAGTCGGCAACCGTGAACTTCGCTCGGACTCAGGAGCGCAAGCAAGGCATCGTCGCCGGCTTGGTCAGCGGGATCGCTGCGATGTGCAAGGGTCGCAAGGTAGAGGTCTTCAACGGTGTCGGCTCGCTCGGTCCTGGCCGCACCGTCGGTGTGGCGATGAATGACGGCTCGAAAGAGATCATCACCGGCGACTCGGTGATCTTGGCAACGGGCTCGGTGCCGCGCACGATTCCCGGCTTCGACCGTGGTGGCCCGATCATGACCAGCGACGAAGTCCTCGACCTCGACACCGTCCCGGACCGCGTTGCGGTGATCGGCGGTGGCGCCATCGGGTGCGAATTCGCTTCGACGTTCGCCGACCTCGGTAGCGAGGTCACGATTCTCGAAGGTCTGCCGAAGATCCTGCCCGGTCTCGACAAGGACGTGGCCAAGGTCGTCGAGAAGTCGTTCAAGAAGAAGAAGATCGCACTGCAGACCGGTGTCAAGGTCACCGGTCACGAGCCGAACGATTCGGGCGGGACCACGGTGCAGTTCGGCCCGAAAGATGGTGCTGGCGAATCGGTCGAGGTCGATGCAGTGGTCGTCTCGGTCGGTCGACGTCCGCTGTCTGACCACCTCGGTCTCGATGGCACCGCCGTGGTCGTCGATGATCGCGGATTCGTCGAGGTCGACGAGTACTGCCAAACCGGTGAGCCCGGCGTCTACGCGATCGGCGACCTGATCAACACGCCGCAACTTGCGCACGTCGGTTACGCCGAGGCGATTCTGGCGATCAAGCACCTGCTCGGAGAAGGCCCGATGCCGGTCATGTACGACCGGGTGCCGTGGGCGATCTACTGCCATCCGGAAGTCGCCTGGGCGGGCCCCGATGAACAGCAGGCCAAGGACGCCGGCTACGACGTGGTCGTCGGCAAGCATCCGTTCAAGTTCAACAGCCGGGCCATGATCGTCGGCGAGACCGAAGGCCTGGTCAAGATCATTGCGAAGAAGAACGCCGACGGAACGGCTGGCCAAGTGCTCGGCGTGCACATGGTCGGTCCGTGGGTCACGGAACAGCTGTCTGGTGGGTACCTGGCGGTCAACTGGGAAGCTACGGTCGACGAGATCGCCGAGTTCATCCAACCTCATCCGAGCCTGAGTGAACTGTTCGGCGAGACCGTTCTTTCACTCACCGGCCGCAGTTTCAACGGCTGACACCTCGCTCAGACTCACTTCTCACATTCACGTACGTTCACGACACTTCAAGTAAGCAAGGACTCACCATGGCAGACGTCACTCTTCCCCAGCTCGGCGAAACAGTCACCGAGGGCACGATCACTCAGTGGTTCAAGAGTGTCGGCGATTCCGTTGCCGAAGACGAGCCCTTGTTCGAAGTGTCGACCGACAAGGTCGACACCGAAGTGCCGTCTCCTGTGTCTGGCACACTGAACGAGATCCGAGTCGAAGAAGGTGACACCGTCGAGGTCGGCACCGTGATCGCTGTCGTCGGTGATGCTGACGGCGCCGCACCCGAAGCCGCTGCACCGGCCGCCGAACCCGCTTCGGCACCCGAGCCGGCCCCGCAGGCCGAGCCCGAAGAGCGGGCACCCGAGCTGGCCCCGCAGGCCGAGCCCGAAGCTCCGAGCCCTCCGGTTGCGGGCGAACCTGCCCCGGCACCGGACGTGCCGTCACCTGCAGCGTCTGCCGGTGCACCGGCGGCCGAGTCGACCACTGCGGAAGCCGGCGACAACCGCCTGCTGTCGCCGGTCGTACGCCGTCTGGTCAACGAAAACAGCCTCGACCCCAACTCGATCACCGGGACGGGCCCCGGTGGGCGCATCACGCGCGATGACGTGCTCGACCACATCGACGCCGGTGGTGGAGCGGCTCCGGCCGCTGCGCCGGCACCTGCGCCTGCTGCACCGGCGCCCGCTGCAGCAGCCGCACCTGCTGCTGCTTCCGCTGCCCCCGCACCCACTGCGGCCGCGCCGAAGGTGTCCGCCGGCGACCGCGACAGCTCGGTTCGGCTCTCCAAGATTCGTCAGCTGACCGGCGATCACATGGTGATGAGCAAGGCCGTCAGCCCGCACGCATTCAGTGTCGTCGAGGTCGATTTCGCGAACGTCGACGTGTATCGCGGCAGAGTCAAGGCCGAGTGGAAGGCCGCCAACGGCTTCAGCCTGACGTACCTGCCGTTCATCTCCCGGGCGGTCATCGACGGGCTGCGCGAGTTTCCACACCTCAACGCAAGCGTGGCGGACAACGAGCTGATCATCCACGACTACATCGATCTCGGCATCGCTGTCGACCTCGACTACGAAGGTCTGCTCGCTCCGGTGGTGCGCGATGCCGAGACCAAGCGTCTCGCAGCGATTGCTTCGGAGATCTCCGACCTCGCCAATCGCGCTCGCGATCGCAAGGTGAGCCCCGACGAGATCTCGGGTGGCACGTTCACGCTGTCGAACAACGGCTCGGCCGGCTCGGTGTTGACGATGCCGATCATCAACCAGCCTCAGGTCGGCATCATCTCGACCGATGCAATCGTTCGTAAGCCGGTTGTCACCAAGGGTCCTGACGGTGGCGAAGCAATCGCCATCCACCCGGTCGGCAACCTGGCGATGAGCTGGGATCACCGAGCCTTCGATGGCGCCTACGCGGCGGGCTTCTTGAAGCGAGTCAAGGAGATCCTCGAGACCAAGGACTGGTCGACCGAGCTGTGACCAGCTCCGGGCTGGCGAGCAATGACTGACCCGCTGCGAGTCCGCTGGTTGGGCACGGTGCCCTATCGCGAGGCGCTCGCGGTGCAGACATCGCTGTTCGAGCACGGCCGGGGCCAGCATCTGCTGCTGCTGGAACACCGGCACGTCTTCACCTACGGACGCACTGCGGACCTGGCCAACAACTTGAAGTGCGAGCCCGCCGCAGTCGGAGCCGAACTGGTCGCTGCCAAGCGAGGCGGCGACATCACCTATCACGGCCCGGGGCAACTCGTCGGCTATCCGATCCTGAACATCGACAACAAGCTCGGTGCCACCGGACACGTGTGTGGCGTCGAAGGGTTGATCATCGACGTGCTGACCGAACTCGGCGTGCCCGGTGCCGGTCGCCTCGACGGGTACGCAGGTGTGTGGCTCGGCGCCGGGACCGAGCGCGAGCGCAAGATCTGCGCGATCGGTGTGCGGTTGAAGAAGGGCCGGACCATGCACGGTTTCGCTCTCAACGTGAGTACCGATCTGAACTACATGCGCGAACACATCGTGCCGTGCGGTATCGGCGACAAGCCCGTCACGTCGCTTGCGGAAGAAGGCATCGATGTGTCGATGGAGCAAGTGAGCGACGTCGTGGCCCGTCTCGCCGGCGAGCGTTGGGCCGATGGCGCCGTCGAGCGCCAGGACGTCGCGTGGAAGCACGCTGCTGACGGACGCGATCTGACCGCTTTCTCGCGCGGGGAGGGGCCCGGTGAGAAAGTCAAGCTGGTGTCCGAGCGCGCCGCAGCTCGGCTGGAAGATGCCGGTGTGGACGTGGCGGAAGGGCTGGCGATCGAAACCCGCAAGCCCGATTGGTTGCGACCCAAGGTCGTGCTGGGTCCCGAAGTGATGGAGCTGAAGAAGACCATCCGTTCACTCGACCTTGTCACGGTGTGCGAGGACGCCGGCTGCCCAAACCTGTCGGACTGCTGGTCCGACGGTACGGCGACGTTCATGGTGCTCGGGGAGCGGTGCACACGCGCGTGCGGATTCTGCCTCGTCGACACGCGCAAACCCATGGCGCCGGCCGACGATGAACCCGCTCGCGTCGCTGCAGCGATCGATCGAATGGCGCTCGACCACGCCGTGCTCACCATGGTGGCCCGCGATGATCTCGTCGACGGCGGCATGGCTCATGTCGCCGCGTGTGTCGAAGCGATCCGCGCCCGCCGGCCCGAAGCGAACATCGAGACCCTGATCTCTGACGCCAAGGGCGACGAAGCGTCACTCGACTTGCTCTTTGCTGCACGACCCAACGTGATGAATCACAACGTCGAAACCGTCGCCCGGCTGCAGCGTGCTGTTCGCCCGTCGGCCGGCTATGCCCGCTCGCTCGGTGTGCTGGCACGAGCCAAGCGTGCAGGCCTCGTGACCAAGACCGGGTTCATGGCGGGCCTCGGTGAGACCGATGCCGAGATCATCGGACTGCTCGCTGATCTCGCCGACCTGGGCATCGACATCGTGACGATCGGCCAGTACCTGCGTCCGACGTCGCATCACCTCCCGATCGCCCGCTACGCAGCGCCGGCTGAGTTCGACCGCTGGAAGCAAATCGGGGAGTCGATGGGCATCGGCCATGTCGAAGCCAGTCCGCTGACCCGCAGCAGCTATCACGCGAAGTCCGCCGCCGACGCGGTGGCGCAACCCGTGGCGGTGTCGCTGACGCCGTCACGCTGAGAGCGATGCGCGCGTCAGCAACAAAGAACGTGTGCACTCGCCTTATCAGGGCGTGACGAAGTCGGCGACAACCGCAGCGTGATCGCTCGGCCAGACGCCAGCGACCGGGCCGGTGCCCACGTTCCAGACCCGAGTGGGATTCCCGACCGGTTTCCGGCGCGGCCAAGACACGAGCAGTGAGTCGAGCCGACGGTTCGGCCAGGCACTGTTCGTCGAGTACGGGTTCTCCGCCCGCCACGTGTGGCCAGCGCCGTTGCCGATCTGCTCCCATACGTCACCGAACACAATGCCGGCCACCCCGGCACTGCGCCCGGTGAGCAGGCGCACCTCGTCGCTGTCCGGCACAGCGTTGAGATCGGCGCCGACGATCAGCGGCAGGTCGGCGGCCGGATCACCCCGCCACTCGATGCCGAGTTCGAGGAGCCGGCGGATCTGCAGCTGGCGGGTGGCCGACGCGTCGAAGCGGTGATCGAGGTGCGTTGAGGCAATCGGCCACGCACCCCAGGGTGTTGCCACGCTCGCGGCGATGACCCGGCGGTGGCCAGGCTGACCGTCAGCATCGGGCAATGGCAGCGAAGCGATGCGTTCGACGGGCCAACGGGCGAGCACCGCATTGCCGAAGGACTCGCCGTTCCACATCACCGGGTCGGTCCGTACGGCGTGCATGCCCAGCGTCGCGGCCAACTCATTGGCGACGTCTCGCTCGTCGTTGCTCCACACCTCCTGCAGACACACGACGTCAGGGTCGACCGACCGGATCGTGTCAGCGATCGCTGGAAGTCGCTGCTCGAACGGACCGAACCGCCACCACAGATTCCACGTCATCACCCGCATCGTCACCGGACCATCCTCGCAGTGTGTGCGAGGGGCCGGGCACTCCTGCGCGGCGGTACTCTCGCATGGGTGAGTGCGGGTCCGTCGAACGCGAACTGGTCGGTGGAGCAGGTCGCATCGATTGCACCGTCGCCCGCGGCGATGACTGCAGCGCAACCCATTGCGACACCGACGCGATGGTCGGGTCTCGGCGCCGACGCTCAGTCGGTATGGGGATCGTTCCAGGGAAGTGGCGCCGAGCCCTACGACACGATGGTCGACCACGGTCACCTCGGGTACGCGTGCACCTGCCCCAGCCGCAAGACGCCGTGCAAACACACACTCGCGTTGCTGCTGCTCTGGGTTCGCGGCCAGATCACCGAGATGCTCGCTCCGTCGACGGTGGAGGTCTGGATGCAGCGCCGCACAGCGACCCGCGATCAGTCGAGCAGCGCGAGCAGCTCGGTTGGCTCGGCCGATATCGCCGGCGCTGGCGAGAAGACCGAGCCTGCAAGCAGCACGGTCGACGGCGAGACGATCGGCGACGAGCCGCCGCCACCACCGCTGCCCGCTCCAGACCCGGACCGCACGAACGCCCGCGACGATCGTGTCGCCCGGATGCGTGCCGGGCTGACCGAGCTCGACCGGTGGCTGGACGACCGGATCCGAACCGGTCTCGCCGACCCGTCGCTCGCGCAGTACTCGACGTGGGATTCACTCGCCGCCCGGCTGGTCGATGCGCAGGCGGGCAGCCTCGCCAACCGGGTTCGCCGCCTCGCCGGCCTGGTTGGGGCCTCACTGCACTGGCACGACGACGTGCTCGCCGAACTCGGCATCCTGCACCTGCTCGCACAAGCCGGCCACCGGATCGGCGACCTGCCGGAAGGGCTCGCCGACGCCGTCGCGACCAGCGTCGGCTGGCAGGTCCGCCAGGCTGACGTGCTCGCCGGAGTCCCAGAGACCGACGACTGGCTCGTCGCCGGCCGCAGCGACGTGCGCGAGGACCGGATCGAAGTGCGGCGGCACTGGTTGCGCGGCACCACCAGCAGGCAATGGGCGCTGTCGCTGTCCTTCGCCGCCTATCAACAGAGCCTCGACACGAGCTTGGCCGTCGGCTCCTCGCTGCGGGCGGACTTGCACCGCTACCCGGGCCCGGCGCTGCGGGCGCTCGTCGGTACCCGCCACAGCGATCCGGAGGCCAATCGTCGAACAACATCGATGTTTGCGGCCTCAGCCTGTTCGATCGCCGACGGCTGCGATGAGGTCGGCACGATGATCGCTGCTGAGCCATGGCTCGACCGGGTGCCCGTCACCATCCGCGCCTGTCTCGCCCGTACGGGCACGATCTGGGCGCTCACCGACGCGACCGGCAGCTTGCCGATCCTCGACCTCGGTACCCGATCCTTCGATGCCGGCGTGGCGATGCTGCTCGCCGTCTCCGAAGGCCGACCGCTCGACCTGACCGTCGAGTGGACCCCGCACGGTGTGACGCCACTGTCGATGCATCTGCCCGACCGCACCGTCGACATCGGTCCCCGTGCCAACACCTCCTTCGTGAGTCTGACATGACGCGCGACAGCACGCTGCGAGACGACACCGGCGACGACGTGTCCATGACCGAACATTGGGCCGACCTGGTCACCGCTGCACTGCTCGGCACCGATCGGCGCGACCCGCCGACCCCGCCGGGCGCACTCGCTGATCTCATCTCCGACGCCGCTCGGTCATCGCCGTCGGCACGGATGCTCGCTCAGGTCGCCGCGGCAACGGCCGTGCGCCGCGCTGGCATCCTCCCTGGAGCGCCCCTCGACGTGCTCGCGGTCCCGGACACCGACGACCGACCCACCTGCCCGCCAGCGGCGATCGACCGCTGGCACCACGTCACGACGTCGTGGCCTGTGCTCGAAGACGAATGGCAGCTCACGCTCATTACCAACGGGTGGCGCATCGCTCCCGAACTGCTTCCCGCCATGCTGCTCAGACATCGCAACGACGCCGTCCGCCGGACGCGCGTCATGGTCGGCGCCGGCAACGCTGGCCGCTGGCTGGTCGGCCACCTGCCCGACCTCGAAGCCCGGCATCCGAATGCGACGATCACGCCCGAAGCACTCGGTGAACTCCCCGAACTGCCGATCGCTCCTGAACTCCTCTCGATGCTCGACTGGTCTGGAGCCGAAGTGGGAGGTGTGCTCGCGCAGTCGATCGAGGAGGGCGCGCTCGGGCACAGCCACAAGCCGATGCTGGTCAATGTCGTGGCACGTGTCGGTCCCGATGCGCTGACCGGCCTCGCCGACGTGCTCGACAGCGTGGATCCCATGGCGTCAGGTCACGGCCTCGCCACGGTGCTCGGTGACCTCGCCACGACCCGGCACCGCATGCTCGTCGAACTGGCGGCGCCCTGACGCAGCCAACAACCACCGTTGTCTGTCGCAACGCCGGTCGCGGTGTTCCGTCGTGCAGTTTCAGTCGGCGAGTTCGTCGTCGAGTTGCTCGACCAACGCTTTGGGCGCAATCGCTCGGAAGCTCTCCTCGATGAAGCGGTGCAGCATGTCCGTCGCACTGTCGTCCAGACCGGGGATCGGGATGCTGGTCCAGCCGTCGTTGCCCATGTCGTACGACATCGCCGTCGCGCCGGGCAGGGTCAGAGCCTCGTCGAGGGAATCGGTCAATTTGACGCCGATGCTCGGAGCATCCTGGTTGCCGTAGAACGCAAAAATCTGCTTGCGGACCTTGGTCACACGGTCCTCGTCCCACGGCGTGTCGAACCACGCTTCGGGCAGCGACAGCGCGAAGCTCTCCAACTCGTCCTGGAGCTTCTTGGCTCCACGCATGCTCACAGCCGCCATGGCTCCAGTGTCGCACCGGATCGACGAAATCGGCCGAACTCGATGCAAGTCGAGCGGTTCGGTAGCGTCGTCGGCGATGACTGACTCAGCTGCCCCGCGTGCCGACGCGCCGTCGACCGACATCCTGCGGCCGCACGCCGAGGATCAGTTCGCGCACGAACTCGACGCGCTCGAAGCAGCCGACGACCGCCCGCGTCCGCCCGGATGGAAACTGTCGCCATGGGCGGTCGTCCGCTATCTGCTGGGCGGTGAACTGCCCGGGTCGGCCAGGTCGAACGAGGCGGATGCCATGGTGATCTCACCGAAGTACGTCGGTGAGCAACGCCTCATCGAAATCGCCGTCGCAACGCTCGCGACCGACCGTGCCCTCCTGCTGCTCGGCGTACCGGGTACGGCCAAGACCTGGGTGAGTGAGCATCTCGCTGCTGCGATCAGCGGCGACTCCACGCTGCTCGTACAAGGCACCGCCGGCACCACCGAGGAGACACTGCGGTACGGCTGGAACTACGCCAGGCTGCTCGCCGAGGGACCGTCGACCGACGCCCTGGTGCCGGGCCCGATCTATCGCGGCATGGAGCGTGGTGCCATCGTGCGGGTCGAGGAGCTGACCCGAATGCCGCCCGAGGTCCAAGACGCCCTCGTCACCGTCCTGTCCGAGAAGGTGCTCCCCATTCCCGAACTCGACGGCGAGATCGCTGCCGTTCGCGGCTTCAACCTGATCGCCACTGCGAACGACCGTGACCGAGGTGTGAACGACATGTCGAGCGCGCTGCGCCGCCGGTTCAATACCGTTGTACTGCCCCTTCCAGCGACCGCCGAGGAGGAGATCTCGATCGTGAGTCGCCGCGTCGCCGAACTCGGTGTCGCACTCGCTCTGCCGGCGGTGCCCGCGGCCGCTGACGAGATTCGGCGGGTCGTCACGGTGTTCCGTGAACTGCGATCCGGTGTGACCGACGATCAGCGGACCAGCTTGAAGGTGCCGACCGGCACGCTGTCCACCGCCGAGGCGATCTCGGTGGTCACCAACGGGCTCGCACTCGCCGCGCACTTCGGTGACGGGTCGCTGCAGGCGAACGACGTCGCCGGTGGGATCGTCGGTGCCGTCGTGAGCGACCCGGTGCACGACCACGTGGTGTGGCGCGAGTACCTCGAGGGTGTCGTTGCGGAACGACCCGACTGGGCGGACTTCTACGAGGCGTGCCGTCGCCTGGACACGTGACCAGCGCCGCCGGGGTCCACCTGCTCGGCATCCGCCACCACGGCCCCGGGTCGGCGCGCTCGGTGCTGGCAGCACTTGACGAGATCGCCCCCACGGCAGTCCTGGTCGAGGCTCCCGCCGACGTGGAGCCGGCGCTGCGTTGGATCGGCGACCCCGGCCTCGTCCCGCCCGTCTCGTTGCTCGGCTACGTCGTGGCCGACCCGGCTCGTGCGATCTTCGCGCCGTTCGCCACGTTCAGCCCCGAGTGGCAAGGCATCGCCTGGGCGAACGAACGCGGCGTCGAGGTGAGCGCGATCGACCTGCCGTTGTCGATGACCTTCGCCGGGGCCGACTCGAGCGGTGACAGGCAAGCGGAGTTCGCCGTCGACGCGGCGCCGCCCGATCCGCTACGGGCGTTGGCTGCTGCCGCCGGTGATCCGGACCCTGAGCGTTGGTGGGAAGACGTCATCGAACATCGTGGTGACGGCACGCCGGCGTTCGCGGCGGTCGCCGAGGCAATGACGGCAGTTCGCGAGGGAACGATCAACCCGATCGGGGAGGAGCGGCGGGAGGCGCACATGCGCCGCTCGATCAGGGCGACGCTCAAAGACGGTCACGAGTCGATCGCCGTGATCTGCGGGGCGTGGCACGTCCCTGCACTCGATGTCGGCGCCCATGCCGTCACGGCCGACGCAGCGACACTGCGCGGCCTGAAGAAGTTGAAGGTCGCCGCGGCCTGGGTCCCGTGGACGCATCGACGTCTGACCCAGTCGTCCGGGTACGGCGCCGGCGTCGGGAGTCCCGGCTGGTACCGCCACGTGTTCGACCACCCCGGTCAAGACGGTGTCGCCCGCTTCTTCGTCGACGCGGCGCACGTCTTGCGCTCACGCGGGCTGTCGGCATCGCCCGACCATCTGATCGGTGCGACACGACTCGCCGACTCGCTCGCGGCGATGCGCAACCGCCCGCGACCGGGCCTCACCGAGGTGCTCGACGCTGCCGACGCCGTCATGGGCGGGCTCGATCTCGTTCGCCACGAGCTGGTCGTCGGCGCCGCGCTCGGAAGCGTGCCAGAGCACGCTCCGCAGGTGCCGCTCGCGCGTGATCTCGCGAAGGCACAGAAGACGGCGCGGTTGCGGCCTGACGCAACCGCGCAGACCATCGAGGTCGATCTGCGCAAGCCGACCGGGCTGCGCAAGTCCCATCTGCTCCACCGGCTGCTTGCACTCGGCGTGCCGTGGGGTGTCCCTGAGTCAGGGCGCGGTTCGTCGGGGACGTTCCGCGAGACGTGGCGTGTGGCGTGGGAGCCCGAGTTGTCGATCCGTCTCGTCGAACGGTCGGGCTACGGCACCACGGTCGCTGCCGCAGCGACGGCACGGCTCGTCGAACGGTCGGGGGAGGCCACCGACCTCACTGCGCTGATCAGTGTCTTCGAAGCTGCGCTGTTCGCCGACCTCCCCGATGCGGTTCGTCCGTGTGTAGATCGACTCGCCGAGCGGGCGGCGACCGACCCCGACGTCGGCCAGTTGATGGACGCCGTCGTACCGCTGGCGAACGCACTGCGTTACGGAGACGTGCGCGGCACGGATGCGTCGTCGATGCGGGTGGTCTTCGACGGCATCGTGGTTCGCATCCTGGCCGGGACGAGCACGGCGTGCCGTCACCTCGACGACGACACCGCCGCAGTGATGGTCGAACGGCTCGCCGGCGTCCAAGCCGCGCTGGCGGTCATGAGTCATCCCGCGCGGGAGCGAGCCTTCCCTGCGGTCCTCGACGAGTTGACTCGCGGGCGTCGTGTCCACGGGCTGGTGCAGGGGCGCTCGACTCGGCTCCTCCACGACGGTGGGAGCTGGCAGACCCTCGACGTCGAACGGCGGCTGTCCCAGGCGTTGTCAGCAGGTACACCGCCGGCGGTCGGGGCGGCGTTCGTCGAAGGGTTTCTGGCAGGGTCGGGCACCGTGCTCGTCCACGACGCCGATCTGCTCGGTGTGGTCGATCGCTGGTTGTCGTCGCTCAGCCCACCGACCTTCGACGCGGTCCTCGTCTTGCTCCGTCGGACCTTCGGAGCCTTCGAGTCCGCCGAGCGACGACAGATCATGACCTTGCTGATGGGGCAGATGGCGACAAGGGATGTCGGATTCGGCAACGATGTCGACCCCGAACGCGCCGCAGCGGCCATGCGAACGGTCCGTCACCTTCTCGGACTCGGCCCCGGCCCCGACCCCGATGAGCTTGCTGTTTCGATGTCGGAGCCGGCCTGATGAGCGACGCCTCGCACATCACCCCGGACATCGTCGCGAACACCGCTGCGAACAGCAGACCGGAGGACGCTGGCTTGGCGCAGGTCTCGGCCACCGAACGACGTCGCCGGTGGCGGCTCGTGCTCGGTGGCGCCGCCGATGCGATCGACGACCAACGCCCGCACGTCGATGCGCGGCCGGGCACCGATGCGGGAACGGAAGCGGCAACGGAAGCGGACACGGATACCGGCCCGGAAGCTGGTGCAGAACCCGGAACAGGAGCCGGTGAGATCGACGGGTCGGACGGGTCAGGTGCTGGTGGGGCGAGCGGCGCGCAACCGGGTCTCACCGGAGACGATGCGCGCGTCGATGCTGCGCTCGGCGCGCTGTACGACCGTGATGATCGTGACGATGCCGGTGCTGATCGGGGTGCGCAGGGACGGCGTCGAAGCGCCAGGCGCGCCGGCGGTCTCGGGCGTTCCAAGCCGGGCGTCGTGCGGTGGCTCGGCGACATCCGGACCTACTTCCCGACCCCGATGGTGCAGATCATGCAGCGCGACGCGATCGACCGCCTCGACCTCAAACAGCTGCTGTTGGAGCCGGAGTTGCTGCAGTCGGTCGAGCCGGACATCCACCTGGTCACGCTGCTCGTCGAACTCAACTCGATGCTGCCGGAGGAAACCCGCGCCACGGCGCGGCAGGTCATTGCGACGGTGTTGGCCGACATCGAGGCGCGGCTCGCCGACCAGACCCGCCGGGCCGTGCGTGGCGCCCTGGCCCGGTCCGCGCGCACCCGGCGTCCACGCCCGGGCGACATCGACTGGAACCACACGATCGCCGCCAACCTTGCGCACTGGTTGCCTGAGCACCGCACCGTCGTTCCCGAGCGGCTCGTCGGTCACGGTCGCCGTCAGCGCAGCCTGGCCAAGGACGTGGTGATCGCGGTTGATCAGTCCGGCTCGATGGCCGACAGCGTCGTCTACGCCTCCCTGTTCGGTGGCGTGCTCGCGCAGCTCCCGGCGCTGCGCACGCGCTTCATCTCCTTCGACACCGCAGTCACCGACCTGACTCCCTTCCTGCACGATCCTGTCGAGGTGCTGTTCGGTGTCCAACTCGGCGGTGGGACCGACATCGCGAACGCCCTGAGCTACTGCCAGCAGTTGATCGAGCGGCCGCGCCACAGCGTGCTGTTCGTCGTCAGTGACCTGTTCGAAGGTGGCAATGTCGACACGATGCAGCGACGTGTCGCTGAGATGATTGCCTCGGGGGTGCACGTCGTGGTGCTGCTCGCGTTGAGTGACGAAGGTGCCCCGGCCCATGACCATGCCCAGGCGGCTGCGCTCACTGCGCTCGGAGCGACGGTGATGGCCACGACGCCCGACGCGTTCCCGCAGGTCCTCGCCGACGCCCTGGCCTGATCTGGGCCGTTCACCCGGAGAGGGTGTAGATTCGGCCTGGTATGGGTCAGTTGGTCGCCGTCATCGAAAAGCCGAGTTCCACGCCGGGCGTGGTGCGTTTCGAGATCAACCGGACGCTGTCTGGGCAGGGTCACGAACGTTTCCGGTCGATTCTTGACGCACACGGCAACTCGCCGTCCGACGAACTGGCTCGACGGCTGTTCGGTACCGGCCAGGTCGCCGGAGTGCACGTGTACGCCAACATCATCACCGTCGACCTGGAGAAGGGCTACGACTCCGCTGGCCTGTCCGATCTCGTCCGCGATCTGTACATGTACTGGAAGCCTGGCGTCGAGCCGCCGTCATTCGAGGATCTGCAGCCTGACGAGCCCGCAGGCGATGCTGCTGAATCCGGTGGTGGCGGGGGCGACGACGCCTTGAGTGCGGTCTCCTCGCTGGTACCGATGCACCTGCTCGAGCGCGGTCAGGCAGCGCGTGCGAAGTGGAACGCCAAACAGGCGTAGAACGATCTCGTCGTGATCGATGAGGATCTGACGCTGCAGCAGGCAGCCGAGGCCCTCGGCGTGCACTACATGACGGCGTATCGGTACGTACGACTGGGATTGCTCGACGCCACCAAGCGGGGCGGGACCTGGAACGTGCAGCGCTCGGCGATCGAGGCGTTCCAGGCCGGCTCGGACCGCTCACCGGTCTCGCCCGGCGAGAGTGCACCCTGGAGTGAGCGTCTGGAATCACGACTCGTCGACGGTGATGCTGCCGGAGCGTGGGGCGTGATCGACAAGGCGATGTCGTCGGGAATGGCGCTCGACGCGATCTACATCAAGGTGCTGACGCCGGCGATGGTCAACATCGGTGATCGGTGGAGTGCCGGTGAACTCGACATCGCCATCGAACACCGGGCGAGTGGAATCGCGATGCGCATCGTCGGCCAGATCGGGCCGCGTTTCGTACGGCGTGGCCGGTCGCGCGGGACCGTGATCATCACCTCGCCCACTGGTGAGCACCATGCGCTGCCCCTGGCGATGTTGAGCGACCTGCTCCGCCTCGAAGGGTGGGAGGTCACCGACCTGGGGGCGAACCTGCCGGCGGCTTCGCTGATCTATGTGCTGGATGACACCCCCGACGCTGTGGCGGTCGGGTTGTCGGCATCGTCGCCAGAGAGCCTGGTCGTGCTCAGTGAGATGTGTGCAGCGATTCATGATGCACGGTCTGACCTGCTGGTGGTCATCGGTGGTGGGGCGATCCGCGACCGCGACCATGCCCGTTCGTTGGGCGGCGACGAGTGGGCGTCGACAAGCGAGCAGATGAGTGCACTGATCGAGTCACACGTGTCCGGAGAGCAGTTGTCCGGAGAGAGTTGATCCGAAGAGCAATTGGCGTCTCGAACAAACGTTCGGTACGCTGAGGCGATGTCATCGTCTTCCACTCCCGCCGCGCTGGCCGAGGTGCTGACGGCACTCGGCGATCGAGTCGCCCCCGTGTCGATGGCGCTCGAACGGACACTGCCGACTGCGCCCGAGTGCGCCGAACTGTTCGTCGAGGGCGGCCTCGTACGAGGCCGGACACTGTCGTGTGTGGGGCCCGCGTCGACCACCGTGGCGCTGCGTCTGGTCGCGGGCGCCGTGGCGGCAGGCGGATGGCTTGCCGTCGTCGATGTGCCGACACTCGGCCTCGATGCGGCCAGTGAGTTGGGTGTTGCGCTCGAGCGTGTCGTATCGATTCACACGACTGCTGACCAGGACAGTGTTGACCAGGACAGTGCTGACCAGGACAGTGTTGACCAGGACAGTGCTGGTGTGTGGGCCGATGTCGTGGCTGCTGCGGCTGACGGTTTCGACGTGGTGCTCACCCGAGTGCCCGACGGTGTTCGGGCGGCAACGGCACGCAAGGTGGCAACTCGCTTGCAGCAGCGCGGTGTGGTGATGGTCATCGTGGGTGATCCGGGTCTGCTGGTGTGTGACGGTGTCGTCGAGTCGAGCCGTCAGGTCTGGAGCGGTGTCGGTGCCGGGTGGGGGCACTTCCAGCACCGCTCGGTAGAGGTGGCTGCGACCGGGCGCCGTCTCCCCGGGCGCCGACGCCGCACGATCGAGTTCCCGGTGAGCTCGGAGATCGCGGCACCAGAGATCCCAGCACAAGAGATCGCGGCACCGGAGCGTTCTGCACTCTCGAATGCGAGTTGACCATGTCAGTACGAATGCTCACGGTGTGGTTCCCCGACTGGCCGGTGACCGCTGCCGGTTTCGGCCCCGATCAGGTTGCTGCGGTGATGTTCGCGAATCGGGTGGTGGCGCGGACGTCGGCTGCGGCAGCCGAAGGTGTGGTCATCGGGCAGCGCCGTCGCCAAGCACAACGGCGATGTCCTGACATCGAGTTGATCGATCACGACCCAACGCGCGATGCGCGTGCTTTCGAGCCGGTGGTCCGTGCTGTCGCAGAAGTGTCACCGCGACTGGACCTGATCGAACCGGGGTGGTTGACCATGGCGGCGCGTGGTCCGTCGAAGTACTTCGGCGGCGATGCAGCGGTCGCGGCGCATCTGCACGAGACCGTCGCGACCGGTGTGGCGGAGACCGTCGCGGCGGACGTGGGTGCGGGAGTAGACGTGGGTGTCGGCGTGGGGGTGGCCGATGGGCGCTTCGCGTCGAGTGTGGCGGCGCGGCTGGCCGTGCGGCGCAGACACTCGGTCCTCGTCGATGCGGGCGGCTCGACCGCATTCTGTGCGCCGCTGCCCATCGGGTGGTTGCAGACGCTCGGTGAGTCCGACCCGGAGATGGTCGAGCTGTTCGTCCGCCTGGGTCTGCGCCGTCTGGGTGATCTCGCCGCACTCGAACCCGCCGATGTGCTGGGGCGGTTCGGTCACCCTGGCGTGCATGCTCATCGGTTGGCGTCTGGGGCTGATGTGCGGTTGCCCAGCACGACCGATCCGGCACCGGAGCGGCGCCTCGATCAGGTGCTCGACGACCCGGTGGCTCAGGCGTCGGCGGCGATCTTCGTGGCCAAGCAGTTGGCTGACGAGCTCACTCAGGCGCTGGGGGCCGCAGGGCGGGTGTGCACGCGTCTGGTGGTCGAACTCGAAACCGAGCACGGAGAACGCAGTGAGCGGGCGTGGTATCGGTCGGCGGGTCTGAACGCAGCAGCGATGGTCGAGCGGGTGCGCTGGCAGCTCGATGCCTGGATCGATCTGCCCCGGGGGAGCGACCAGGAGATCACCGGTGGGATCTCGCTGATCAGGTTGACGCCGGACGAAGTGTGTGCCGACGTCGGGATGCAACTCGGGTTGTGGGGAGGGCAGTCCGATGCTGATCGTCGAGCCGCTCGGACCATTGCCCGGTTGACGACGATCGCGTCCGACGCGGCGGTGACGGTGCCGGTCTGGAACGGCGGGCGGCTTCCGGCTGACCGATACCGGTGGGTGCCGGCGTCGAATGTCGACCTTGACCATCGAGTGCGGGCGGTGTCGAGTGCGGGGACCGGCAGCGGTCCGAGTGGGCCGTGGCCGGGGGCACTGCCGGCTCCGTCGCCGGCCACGGTGTTCGCCGATCCGCATCCTGCAGAGGTGCTCGACGACGCAGGGCGACCGGTGCAGGTGAATGGTCGCGGTGCAGTCTCGGCGCCTCCTGCGGGTTTCCGTTTGTTGAGTGGGGACGAGGAGCGTGGGTGGCGCCGAGGCAGAGTCCGCGACATCACGGCGTGGGCGGGCCCTTGGCCGGTCGACGAGCGGTGGTGGGAGCCCGACGGGCATCGTCGTCTCGCCCGTTTCCAAGTGGTCGCCAGTGGTGGTGGCGATGGTGGTGGCGATGACGGTGACGGTGACCAACGCGGCTACCTCGTGGTCGCCGAGCACCGTCGTTGGTGGGTCGCGGCCCTCTACGACTGAGCCCCTGTGCGGGGCATGGATGCTGCGGAGAGGTCAGGCAACACTGCTGACGGCGGGGACCTCCGCGATGTCCGTCACGTCGTTGGCAAGGCGGAAACCGACACCGCGGACGGTGTGGATCACCTTGATGTCAGGGGCGGCCGCGTCGAGCTTGCGGCGCAGGTTCGACAGATGCACGTCGACGACGTGACTGTCGCCGACCCACCTCGGCCCCCAGACGGCTTCGAGCAACTCTTCGCGAGTGCACACCTCGGTGGAGCGTCGGCAGAGCTGCTCCAGCAGCGAGAACTCGATCCGAGTCGTCGGGACGTCTTCGTTGCCGACGCGAGCCTCGCGCCGGCCGAGATCGATGGCCATGGGCCCGAAGACGAGCAGAGAGATCGGGGAGTTCTGTTCCCGTCGACGGGCTCGACGCGGTCGACGGAGCAGTGCTTGGCAGCGGGCGGCGAGTTCATCGACGTGGATCGGCGTCGAGATCGCATCATCGGCGCCGGCGCGCAGGGCGTTGGCTCGAGCCCGATGCTCGCTGTCGCCCGTGACGCACATCAGATACTGCTCCGCGGAATGCCCGATCACCTCGAACAGAGGGCGGTTGTCCGGTGACGTCAGATGAGCATCGACAACGACGATGTCGGGGGAGAACGAGCGAGTGAGTGTCACGGCGGCTTCTGCATCGGTCGGTGCGCTCACGCAGAAGCCGCTGGAGCGCAGGCCGGTGGCGGTGAGACGTCGGAGATCGTCGTCTTCGACAGCGATGAGGATGCGAGGCTCGTGGGAGGTGCCGAAGTTGATGTCGAGGCTGGTGTCGAGGCTCATGAGTCGTCCCTGCGAGATGGTGAGCGGTCGAATTACCGCTTTCCGTGGTATCGGTCGGTTTCATCGAGAACTCAAGCTGAAAGAGGAGAAAAATGTGACACGGTTTGGATTCGGCGGACCGGTCATCGAAGATGAGCCGATGGAGCATGCAGCAGTTCTGGCGCAACTGCGTTCTGCAGTGCTCGCCAGGGAGGCCGTCGACGACCGGGAGCGTCGATCGATCGCTGCGTTCATCGAGGCCTTCGACAGGTTGGACGATCCGCTGGCACAGGAATCCGACCCGGTCCACGTCACCGGCTCGGCGCTCGTCGTGGGGCCACGCGGCGTCGTCTTGCTCAAACACAAGCGACTCGGCATCTGGCTGCAGCCGGGCGGCCACATCGACCCGGGTGAGACGCCATGGGACGCAGCGTTGCGCGAAGCGCGAGAAGAGACCGGCCTCGACGTCCGCTTCGCCACCACGTCGTCACCTGGCGACCCTGACCGCATCCCCTCGTTGCTCCATGTCGATGTGCATGCCGGTGGTCGGGGCCACACGCATCTCGACGCGCGGTATCTCCTTGCGGGCGGGACCGCCGAGCCTGACCCGCCGGATGATGAAAGCCAGGAGATCGGCTGGTACGACTGGGACGCGGCAGTCGAGCGAGCCGAACCCGGCCTGGAGGGAATCCTCCGGCACTTGCAGTCGACACTGCCTGCATGACCTGCATGACCTGCATGACCTGCATGACCGAATCCCGGATTCCGGGCGGCGGTTTGTGTCAGCTCAAACGTCGACGGTCGATCTTGTGGCTGACACAAAGCAAATGCCCGTGCTGCGGAGAGTCGGCTGCCTGATCGGACGAAAGTTTGTGTCAGCACAAACGTCGACGGTCGATCTTGTGGCTGACACAAACTGATGGGCTTGCGAGAGTGCAGGAGACCGCACTCGAACTTGCAATAGTAGAACACATGTTCGATACTGGGGTGGATGGGGTTCAACAACCCGTCCTGGTCGTGGGACGAACTCGAAGCCACCCTGTCGGATCGACCGTCGCGGGAAGGCCCCAAGCACACCCAGCGCGACGGGCGCGCCCCGGGCAGCCCGTCGTGGAACGGTGGCGGTGACAGCCCGGCGTGGTCCCGCAAGCGACAACCCTTCCAAGCCCCCGCCGATATCGCAGCACGCGCCCGCCTCGACGCAGCGCCCTACGCCGAGTTGCACTGCCACTCGAACTTTTCGTTCCTCGACGGGGCGTCGCATCCCGAAGAACTGGCCACCGAAGCAGCCCGCTTGGGCCTCGAAGCGCTGGCTGTCACCGACCACAACGGCCTCTACGGGGTCGTCCGGTTCGCCGAGGCAGCACGCGCCGTCGGGTTGCCGACGGTGTTCGGCAGCGAGATCACCCTGGGCGCCGGCTGCTCGCAGCGCGTCGTCCGTTCGGAAGCCGAGACCCACCAGCAGGTCGACACCGGCCTCGTCTCTGATGCCCACGCCCCCGATCCGGCAGGAACCCATCTACTGGTCCTCGCCGACGGTGTCGATGGATACGGACGACTGTCACGAGCGCTCAGCATCGGGCACCTGGCGGGGGAGAAGGGCGCACCACAGTTCACGTTCGACGACATCGCCGACGGCCTGAGCGGCCATGCATGGGTCCTGACCGGTTGCCGTAAAGGTGCGGTTCCCTCGGCGCTGACAACAGCCGGGCCTCGAGATGCTCGTCGCGAATTGCAACGCCTCGTCGAGGCATTCGGTCGTGATCGGGTGCTCGTCGAACTGTGGGACCACGGAGACCCGCTCGACTCGGCGCGTAATGACGCTCTGTACGAACTCGCCGGTCAGGAAAGCGTGGCGTGTGTGGCGACCAACAACGTGCACTACGCCACGCCACCACAACGCAAGCTGGCCACCGCTCTCGCTGCGGTCCGAGCCCGTCGCAGCCTGGCCGACATCGATGCATGGCTCCCGGGGGCCTCGGGGGCGCACCTGCGGTCAGGAGCAGAGCAGGCCCAGCGGTTCGCCAGATACAGAGGTGTGGTCGAGTGTGCTGCCGAGGTCGGGCGTGCTGCAGCCTTCGACCTCGCCTTGGTTGCCCCAAAGCTGCCGCCCTTCCCGTGCCCGCCGGGGTTGACCGAGATGCAATATCTGCGTGAGGTCGTCGAAGCCGGTGGTCGTCGTCGCTACGGAGAACGACCGACCACATCTGAAGATCTGTCGCTGCGCGCCCGCGCCTGGCAGACCATCGACCGCGAGTTGGCCCTCATCGATCAACTCGACTTCGCCGGGTACTTCCTCGTCGTCTGGGACCTCGTCGAATTCTGTCGGCGGTCCGACATCTTCTGTCAGGGTCGAGGCAGCGCAGCGAATTCCGCTGTCTGCTACGCGATTGGCGTCACCGCTGCCGATGCCGTGTCGCTCGGCCTGCTCTTCGAACGGTTCCTCTCACCCGAGCGTGACGGCCCGCCCGACATCGACATCGACATCGAGAGTGATCGGCGCGAGGAGGTCATCCAGTACGTCTACGAGCGGTATGGCCGTCACCACACCGCTCAGGTGGCCAACGTCATCACGTATCGTGCCCGTTCGGCGGTGCGTGACATGGCCAAGGCGCTGGGATATGAACCGGGTCAGCAGGACGCCTGGGCGAAACAAGTCGACGGATGGGGCGGCGTCCGGGTCACCGCCGACCAGAACGACCCGACGCAGGCAGGCGCGATCCCCCAACCTGTGCTCGACCTGGCGCTCGAAGTCGAAGATGCACCACGCCACCTCGGTATCCACTCCGGTGGCATGGTCATCTGCGATCGCCCGGTGATCGAGGTGTGTCCGGTCGAGTGGGGGCGAATGGACAAGCGCTCGGTGCTCCAGTGGGACAAAGACGACTGTGCTGCGACCGGGTTGGTCAAGTTCGACCTGCTCGGCCTCGGCATGCTCTCCGCGCTGCACTACGCAGTCGATCTCGTCCGTGAGCACCGCGGCTACGAGATCGACATCGCCACGCTCCCGCAGGACGACGATGTCTACGCCATGCTGTGCCGCGCCGACACGGTCGGCGTGTTCCAGATCGAATCACGAGCTCAGATGGCGACGCTGCCCCGGTTGAAGCCGCGCCGTTTCTACGACCTGGTCGTCGAGGTGGCGCTGATCCGGCCCGGCCCGATCCAGGGCGGTTCGGTGCACCCGTACATTCGGCGCCGCAATGGCAAGGAACAGGTCACGTATCTGCATCCGCTGCTCGAGAACTCACTCGGCAAGACCCTCGGCATCCCACTGTTCCAGGAGCAGTTGATGCAGATGGCGATCGATGTCGCCGGGTTCACACCAGCGGAGTCCGACGAACTCCGTCAGGCGATGGGCTCGAAGCGGTCGGCGCGCCGGATGGAGCAGCTCAAGGCCCGGCTGTACGCGGGGATGGAGGCCAACGGCATCGTCGGTGACGTCGCAGACGAGTTGTACATCAAGATGAAGGCGTTCGCGAACTACGGCTTCCCCGAGTCCCACTCGGTGAGCTTTGCCTACCTGGTCTACGCGTCGTCGTGGATCAAGTACCACGAACCCGCAGCGTTCTGCGCTGCGTTGCTCAACGCTCAACCCATGGGGTTCTGGTCGCCGCACACGCTGGTGCGCGATGCGCGCCGCCACGGGGTCGTCGTGCGCACCCCTGACCTCAACGCATCACTCGCCGGGGCCACGCTGGAGCCATGCCCGCCTGGCACGGGTGAGACATCGGTCGGCGACGTTGCGGTACGCCTGGGGATCGGCTCGATCCGGGGAATCGGCGCCAAACTGGCCGACGCCATCGAAACCGAGCGCAGCACACACGGCGAGTTCGTCGACACCGAGGATCTCGTACGTCGCATTCCTGACCTGGAACTCCCGCAGCTCGAAGCCATGGCCACGGCAGGGTTGTTCACCGAGTGCTTCGGCCTCGACCGACGCGCAGCGATGTGGACCGTCGGCGCCACGGTCCAGTCGCGCCCTGGCCGCCTGGCAGGCATCGTCACCGGCGACGCCGCCCCACGGCTGCCGGGGATGACACCGGTCGAAGAAGCAGTGGCGGACCTGTGGGCGACCGGAGTGTCGCCGGACGGGCATCCGACCCAGTTCGTCCGCAAGGAACTCGATGCACTCGGTGTCCTCACATCGGTGCAACTGTGGGATCCCGAGCCCGGCTCGATGGTGCACGTCGCCGGCGTGGTCACGCACCGTCAACGCCCGCAGACGGCGCAGGGCGTCACGTTCCTCAACCTCGAAGACGAAACCGGTCTGATCAACGTCGTGGTGTCGAAGGGATGCTGGCATCGGTTCCGCAAGGTCGCCCGTGAGGCCCCCGCAATGGTGATCCGTGGTCGCCTCGAACGTTCCGAAGGGGTGATCAACATCGTGGCCGAACGGCTCGACCCGCTCCCGATGCCTGGCTCATTGCGCAGCCGCGATTTCCGCTGACTGTTGCAGATGGTGACTGAACCGTCTGGAACAGTCAGCGGACGGGGTCGGGGTGCATGCCCAGATGTAAATCCGTGGGGTCGTCCGGGTTCGGCACGTAGGGGTGGGCGAGCGCCACTTCCTCGTTCAGTTCGGTGCCGATGCCGGGCTCGCGCGACGGGATCACGTAGCCGTCGGCCCATTCGACGGGCCGGGTCAGCAGGTCGGCGTGGAAGCCGGACCAGTCCTGAATGCCTTCGATGATCAACAGATTCGGCAACGTCGCTGCCAGTTGGATGTTCGCTGCGCCGAGGATGGGGCCCGAGTAGAGGTGTGGTGCGACCTGGCAGCCCGACGCCTCCGCGATCGCGGCGATCTTCTTCGCTGCGAGGATGCCACCGCAGCGTCCGAGATTCGGTTGCCAGATCGCTGCCGCCTGGTGTCGTGCGAGGGCTGCGAACTCCGAGATCGTGGTCAGTCGCTCGCCGGTTGCGACCGGGATGGTCGTCTGGCGGGCTACGCGGGCCATCTCTTCGGGTTGGTCGGGTTGCGTCGGCTCCTCGAACCAGAGTGGGTCGAACTCTTCGAGGCGGCGAGCCAGCCTGATCGCGCCTGCGGCGGTGAACTGGCCGTGCGTGCCGAACAGCAGGTCGGCGCGATCTCCGACGGCTTCGCGAACGGCGCTCGTGATCGCCACCGATCGCTCGATGTCGTCGAGGCTGGGCTGGTGCCCGTCGAAGGCGGTGTACGGGCCGGCAGGGTCGAACTTGACGGCGTTGAAGCCGCGTCCGACCTCGAACAACGCCTGATCGGCGGCCTGCATCGGATCGGAGTACACATCGGGCCGTCCCGGCGCGGGGTACAAGTAGGTGTAGGTGCGCAGTCGGTCGTGCACGCGTCCGCCGAGCAGGTCGCTCACCGGGAGACCGGCATCTTTGCCGACGATGTCCCAGCAGGCCATCTCGATGCCGCTCGTGATGCCGACAAGGGTCGGGTCAGGACGGAGCCCGTAGCCACTCGAGTAGATCCGCCGCCACAGCAACTCGATGCGGTGCGGGTCGGCGTCGATCACCAGCCGATCGGCGATGTCGTCGACCATCGCAGCGACCGTGTGCGGCCCGACACTGGCGACGTAGATCTCGCCGTACCCCACGACACCGGTGTCGGTGGTCAGCTTGACCACGATGAAGTACTTGCCACCGTGGTGCGGCGGCGGGTTCCCGATGACGAAGGTGGAGCAGTCGGCGATCTTCACGACGCCACCCTGACACACCGACCCGCAGGCGGCCGGAACAAGACGGCGCGGGAAGGCTCAGCAACCCGGCTTGCCACTCTCCCAGACGGTCGTGTTTCAGATTCCAGTGGTGACGGGGGCTCGTGGCATGCCGTGGTCGACGAAGTCGGCAAGGAGCGACGGAAGTGCGAGGGGAGCAAACCCCACGACCCTGTGTTCGCCTGCAGCATGACGGGCGCCCTGTGAGCTGATTTCGTCGAAGCTCCACCAGCGCATCTCGTGGACGCGCTCGGCCCGCATCTGTTCCCACCCGATTCCCGGGTCGGGATCGAAGCGTTCAGTGCGGACGAGGTGGATCTGGTCGCGCTGGCCGTCATAGGTGCCATCGAGAAACGGGATCACGTGCTCGCGAGTCCAGATGTGTGGCCCGATGTCGGCGTCGGTGAGACCGGTTTCTTCGGCCAGCTCGCGATGGAGCGCCGTCATGTGGTCCTCGCCGGGGTCGAGACCGCCTCCCGGAAGCGCCCACACCTGGCGGGTGGGGAACTCGAAACGGACGAGGAGGACATCGGCCAGGGGAGTGATCAGCAGCGCGCGGACGGCCTGGCGGATGCGCAGCCCAGCAGTTGCGCCGTCCGCTCGGGGCGAGTCAGTCACCGGGGGTGTCGCTCAGGCCATCGTTGAAGTCCTTGTAGAGGCCGTACATCGCCTTGCATTCCTCGCACACCGGCAATTGCTTCGGATCGCGTGACGGAACCCAGGTGAAACCGCACAGCGCCTCGACCGGCGTTCCCATCACTCGCGCTTCGAGGACGACAGCCTGAGCGTTCTCACCGCGCTTCACCTTGACGATGTGGGCTGCAGTGGGCTCAGCGGTCTCGGTCTGCTCGTCGGTGAGGAGATCGGTGTCGGCCACCGGCATCGTTTCGAGATCGGTCATGCCGCCAGTGAATCACAAACGAACGTCGATCGGGTACGGTGGTCGACGTGTTGATCACCATCATCGTCACGGTCGCAGCGATCGCAGCTGCCGCGGGCGCAGTGATTTCGGGTGAGCGCAACAGCGACAAGACGCCGGCGCCGATCCCGGTGCGCGTCAAGCCTCGCCGTAGCTGACACATGACACACCGCCGAAGTGGCGTCGCGCACCCCGACTTCGGGCACGATGGACAGGTGACGAGTGACGAAGGTGAAGATCAGAAGAGCCTGAGCAGCTCTTTTTCGTCACTCAAGCTCCCCGATTATCGACGCCTCTGGTGGGCCGGAACGTTCTCGTTCATGGCGGTGCAGATGCAGTTCCTGCTGCGCGGCATCCTGGCCTGGGACCTCACGGGCCGCGATGGTGCCATTGGCCTCGTCTACCTGGTCTTCGGCGGCACGATGTTGTTCGCCACGCCGCTCGGCGGTGTTGCTGCTGACCGCCTGCCGAAGCGCACCGTCATGCTGTGGAGCCAAGTCGCCCTCAGCGCGGGTGCCATTGCGATGGGCGTGGCCGTCGTAGCCGGCAAAGAGCAGTTTTGGATGCTCGCCGCCGCTGGCCTGATCCAAGGCACAGCGTTCGGGTTCTACGGGCCGGCACGAGTTGCGTTCACCACCGAACTGGTGGGTCGCGAGCAACTCGGCAACGCCATCACCCTCTCGCTGCTCAGCATGAATGGCACGCGTGTGATCGCGCCGTCGCTCGCCGGGGCCCTTGCAGGCATCGCCTTCTTCGGCATCGGTGGTGCGTACCTCGTGGCCGGAACGTTCTCGTTCCTGTCGTTTCTTGCGGTCTTACGCCTCCCTGACATTGCACCGGCCGACGACCTTCCGCCCGCTCGTCCGGTGGCGGAGATCGTCGACGGGGTCCGCTACGTGTGGGCCCGCCCGCACCTCCGTCGGCTGCTGGTCAGCTCGTTCATCGTCATCATGTTCGGGTTCAACTACGTCGTGTTCATCCCCGCACTGGTCAAGGACACCTTTGATCTGGACAATGACAGCTGGGTCGGCTTGATCAGTTCTGCTGCGTCGATCGGCGCCGTCGTCGTCGGGCTCTGGCTCGCCGGACGAGCCGACGAACCGGGTCGCTGGCGGGTCATGGTGATCACGGGGGCGATCTTCGGCGGTGGCGTCGCAGCCCTGGCACTCTCGCCGACGTACTGGGTGGCCGTCGTGGTCGTCGTCATCATCGGAGGAGGAACGACGGGATACCAGTCGCTGTCCAACGCGATTGCGTTAAACCTCACCGAACCGTCACACCAAGGCCGAGTCCAGTCGTTGCTGCAGCTCAGCTTTGCCGGTTTCGGTATCGCTGCATTGCCCCTCGGGTTGCTCGCCGAAGCCATCGGCCGACGTCAGGCGATTGCGATGATGGGCATCGTGGCGACCGCCGCGATCGTGCTGTACTGGATTGCGGAACGCTCGACTCAACAGGAGATCGAGGACGGTGTACCCGACAGCGACATGCCCGACACGCTCCCGCCCGACACGGTCACGCCCGACACGCTCCCGCCCGACACGGCCACGCCCGACGTCTTTCCGCCTGCAGCGATCGCACCAGGCCCGGCCCCCGGGGTCACGGGGCCAGGGCTGCCAGTTCGTCCCTGAGGTTCGTTCGAGCGGCGTCTTCCCATCGCTCGCGGCCACTCGCAGTCGCATAGATCTCGCTCCGCTCGACGATGTCGGCCAGGAACGCGGCCCGACCGGCGGACCACTCGCCGTCGTCCAGGTGGCCGTACTCATCACGTATCCGACTGATGTACACCCGGTAGTCGTCAGGTGCGGCTCCGAGAATTGCCAGGTCGGCGTCGAACAGGACGGCGGTGGCGACATCGGCGGGTTCGAGGTGAGTGGCCGTGCCCTCGATCATCTGGCCGACGCGGTCGATGCGGTCTGCTGACCAGTCGAGCCGGGCCAGGTCGCGTCGAGCGAGCCGGGCGCTCGCTCGTTCGTTGGCCGGATGCTGCGACTCGTAGATCGCGTCGTGATACAAGGCAGCGGCGACGACGACCCCGAGATCGTCGACCGGCTCGACAGCGGCCAGTTCGGCGACGTGGGCGAGGACGGCTTCGACGTGCTCGATGCGGTGGTAGCGACGCTGGCGCTCACGGTGCCGACTGACGAGGCGGTCGAGCAACTCGGTGTCAGTGCTCACATGCGTCGTCCAGGCGAGTTCGACCGGCCCGATGTCCTCGGCTTGGTCTGGTGTCGCTCGTGAGTTCACGATCCCAGTCTGGCAGGCTGGCATCGTGGCGATCCTGATCGATGAGGCCCGGTGGTGGTTTCGGGGTGAGAAGTGGTGCCACCTCGTCAGCGATGTGTCCTATGACGAGCTCCACCGCTTTGCCGACGAGGTCGGCATCCCCCGGCGCAGCTTCCAAGGGGACCACTACGACATCCCGCAGTCCTACCGAGCGCAGATGATCGGTGCCGGCGCACTGGAGGTAGAGAGCCGTGAGCTCCTCCGCCGACTGCGTGGTGCGGGTTTGAGGCTGTCACCGGCCGAACGACGTGCCCGCAAGGCAACGATCGCCAGCGGCGACTCCGCCTGAACGCGCCCCTCAGGCAGCCCACCGCGAGTCGACGCCGCAGAGCACGCGTGGGCAGGTGACTTCGTTGCCGACCACGAACCATTCGATCAGCTCGAGGTCGGCGTCAGCGCAGGATTCGTCGGCCTCGTGCCACCGGTGCATGTCATCGATCCCGACGGCGCTGCACTGCCGAGCACTGACGAGCACGATCGCAGCGGCTTCAGACGATGCGCGGCTTGCCTCGGCGACCTGGTCGACCACGCCGAGCAGTGAGTCAGGGTCAGCGGTGCCGGTGACCCGCATGACGGCGATCCCCCGGCGAGCATCATCGAGGACGAGGACCAGGGTCTCGTTCTGCGCGTCGTGTTCGAGCAGCAACATGATGAGCAGCAGCGCATCGAGCGGTGAGCGGAGTGGATCGCGGTGGGCGCGCGGGATCGCACGCAGCGGTGGATTGTCGAACATGGTGGCCTCCTGGTTCCGCTCGGACGACCGGGCGGTGGATGAATGCAGGAGGGGAGTCGGTGCTGCCCACCATAGAGACGCACTGTCACACGGGCGTGCCGGAGGCACGAGATGGCCAGGGATAGAGTCGGGCCATCACGACGTTTCTCTACCTCCATTGCAGCGATCTGGAGCAGGCTCGGCACTTCTACTCCGACCTGCTGGGACTCGACGAGATCTACTTCTCGGACGAGGAGCACTCCGTCGGTTACCGGATCGGCAGCGTGCAGCTCACCATCGGCGAGCACCCAGAAGCCCCGCAATCCGAAGCCGATCAGGGTGAGGAGTGGGCGACCCAACTCGGATGGCAAGGCGGCACATCGGCGGCGCCCTCATGGGGCTTCGAGCTCGGCGCAGCAGCGTTGCGCGCGGCGGTCGCACGACTCCGACGACACAGTTCCGCAATACGCAGCGATGCGCCCGAGTGGGTCGGCTACTGGAGCTTTCCGGTCAAGGATCCAATGGGCAACACGGTCGAGATCAGCTCGGCCGACCCGAGTGCATGGACGGGTCACCCGTAGCCGTCGGCGCCTCGAGAGTCAAGCAGACGGTGACACGCCGTCACCGTCGTCGCGTACTCCGGCCCTCGTTCATGAGCGACTTCACTCCCTCCACCGGCGAACTCATCGAATCCAACGCCCAGTTCGCAGCGAACTTCGGCGACCACGACCTGCAGGTCGCACCCATGCGCAAGATGGCTGTCGTTGCCTGCATGGACTCGCGGATGGACCCCCTCAAAGAGCAATGGACACCTTCAAATGGCTCGGTCAAGAACGGTGAAGCACGCATCCTCCGCAATGCCGGTGGCATCGTGGCCGACGACGTGATCCGGTCACTGTGCCTCAGCCAGCGAGCGCTGGGCACGCGGGAGATCGTGTTGATGCACCACACGGACTGCGGTCTCCAGAAGGTGACCGACGACGGTTTCCGCAACGACTTCGAAGCCGACTCGGCGTCAAGCCGTGGTGGGCAGTCGAGTCCTTCGTCGACCCGTACGCCGATGTGCGCCAGTCGATGCAATGGCTGCACGTCATGCCGTCCGTCGATGCGTCCAACATGCGCGGCTTCGTGTACGACGTCACCACCGGTGTGATCAACGAAGTCACCGACTGACCACCCGACTGACCACCCGACTGACCACCCGACTGACCGCCCGACCGACCAGCCGAAGGGCGCTGTCGCGGGGACGGGGAACCAATGGGGTCCCGGGTGGAGCCGCGTCCTATCCTGAATGACATGGCTGACGTTCGCATCTACCACAACCAGCATTGAAACTCTTCGGTCAATGCCGTGCGCATTGCAGAAGATCTCGGTGTCGAGTTCGAGACCGTCAACTACATCCACAACCCGCCAGATGCTGACGAGATCCGAGGGATCATCGCCAAGCTGGAGGATCCGGCCACCGATCTCGTTCGGCGCGACAGCAAGTTCAAGAAGCTCGAACTGACCGACGACGACGTCGCCACCGACGCCCAGATCGTCGCGATCCTCGTCAAGCACAAGCAGCTCCTCCAGCGCCCGGTCGTGGTGACCGACGACGTCGCCATCATCGGCCGTCCGAAGAGTCGCGTCACCGAACTGCTGAGCTGAGCGGTTCACTTCTGAGCGGGCAACGACTCTGAGCAGCGCGACCACCACGGCAGACACAGCCGACACTCCGGACGGCGTGCCCAGCGGCGCGACCGCGGGCGCGTCCGGCGATGTCGCCGGCGACGCGACCACGGATCGGTGGTCACTGCTCCGGACCACCCTCGCTGCGCAACGCCGCAACCTGATCATCGGGACGCTCATCGGCCTGGGCTGGACCGCCGGCAAGGTCGCCGCCCCGTTCCTGGTGGGCCTGGCCATCGACCGCGGCATCGAAGGCACCGACAACGTCTGGGTCTGGGCCGGCCTCGTCGCCGTCGCAGGGGTGATCACCGGACTGTTCACCGCATTCCGCCGGTTCTACGCGTTCCGCGAGGCCCGGTGGACTGAGACGAAGCTGCGCGAGCGACTGTTCGGCCACATCATGTCGTTGCACGTCGGCTATCACGATCGTTCCCAGACCGGTCAATTGATGAGCCGCTCGTCGAGTGACCTGCAACAGATCCAACAGTTCGTCGTGATGATCCCGATCACGGCGTCGAATCTGACGATGATCATTCTGGTCACGGTCATCCTGTTCATCACCAACCCGTTCCTGGCGCTCTTTGCGCTTGCCCCGCTGCCGTTCGTCAACTGGGCGGGGCGGCGGTTCTCCCACTCGATCCACCCGGCGGTGCAGGCAGTGCAGGCCGAACAGGCCGAACTCGCCACCGTGGTCGAGGAGTCAGTCGGCGGTATCCGCGTCGTGAAGGGCTTCGGTGCCGAAGCGGTCCAGGCCGCCAAACTCGAGGCCGAAGCAGACGACATCCGCAGGGTGTCCATCGAAGCGGCCCGAATCCGAGCGAAATTCCTCCCGGCGATCGAACTCCTGCCGCAGATCGGTCTCATTGCGGTCCTCGGTGTCGGTGGCCTGCAGGTGATCGACGGCGACTTGTCCCTCGGTGACCTCGTCAAGTTCAACTTCTACGTTGCGCTCCTCGTTGCACCGCTGCGCATGCTGGGCATGGCGATCGCCTGGGGACAGCGGGCCGCAGCAGCGATCGAACGTGTGAACGAAGTGCTCGACACGGTTCCCCTGGTGGTCGACCCGAACGAACCGATGCGCCTGCCCAGCACAGCCCAGCAGGCGTCGGGTGGCAGCGGATTGGGGGCGGTGCACTTCGGTGCGGTCGACTTCGGTTACGCATCGGACCTCCCCGTGCTCACCGGCTTCGACCTCGACCTTCCCGCCGGCGAGTCCATTGCGCTGGTCGGCGGCACCGGATCAGGCAAGTCGACCGTGGCCCGGCTGCTCATCAGGTTCTACGACGTCGATGCCGGAGCGATCACCATCGACGGGGTCGATGTGCGTGACCTCGCAGTCCACGACGTGCGCCGCGCCGTCGGCGTCGTGTTCGAAGACACCCTGCTGTTCCATGACTCGGTCAGTGCCAACATCGCCTTCGCGCACCCCGACGCCGACCAGGCAACCGTCGAGCGCGCGGCACAGCTCGCAGGTGCCCACGACTTCATCATGGGTCTGCCCGATGCCTACGACACGCGCCTCGGCGAACGGGGCTATTCACTCTCGGGCGGGCAGCGTCAGCGCATCGCCATCGCCCGTGCGATTCTCGCCGACCCGCGAGTGCTCGTCCTCGACGACGCGACATCGGCGGTCGATCCGTCCAAGGAGCACGAGATCCGCTCGGCGATGTCGACCGTGATGGACGGCCGAACCACCATTGTCATCGCCCACCGCCCCGGCACCATTGCGCTCGCCGACCGTGTCGCCCTGCTCGACGGGGGTCGTGTCGTTGCCATCGGCACCCACGACGAACTGCTCGCCACGGACCAGCGCTATCGCGACGTCCTCGCAGCGATGGACCATCCCGACGACGATGAGGCGGTTGCGGGCGCTGCTGCTCGGCCACCGAGCGCAGACGGGCCGGTGACGCACTGATGTGGGCGATGAACGCGGTCGACGAAGACGATCGGCTCGATGCTGACGAGGCCAAGCAGGTCATCCGCCGAGCCGCACGGATGGCAGCGCCGTTCAAGAAGACGGTCCTCGCCGCGGTCGGGTTCTCCGCCCTGACCACCCTGGGGCTGCTGCTCGGTCCGGTCATCGTCAGATACGGCATCGACGACGGCATCCGTCAACTCGATCGCGACGTCGTGCGGAACGCGGTGATCATGTACATCGCCGTGGTCACGGTCGCCTATCTCGCCTCGCGTCAGCAGTACGTGTTCATCAACCGTGCTGGTGAAGGGTTCCTCCGTCTCCTGCGTATCCGGGTGTTCGGTCATATCCAGAAGCAGTCGCTGGCATTCTTCGACCGCAACAAGTCCGGTGTCCTCGTCGCGCGCATGACCGCCGACATCGAGTCGATGGCCGAACTGGTCCAGTGGGGGCTCCTGCAGTTCGTCGGCGCCGGGCTGCTCATCACATTCTCCTTCATCCTCCTGCTCGTGCTGAGCTGGCAACTGACCATCGTTGCGCTGCTCGTGTTCCCGATCCTCGTCATCGCCTCGCGCAAGTTCCAGCGTGATTCGAATCGGGCGTACCTCGACGTGCGCGAGCAGGTCGGGCAGAACCTGTCAACGCTGCAGGAGGGCTTCGCCGGGGTACGCGTCATCCAGGCATACGCCCGTGAGCCCGAGCAGATCCGCCGCTTCGAAGTCTCGAACCGGGGGCTCTACGACTCCCACATCCACAGCCTGCGGGTCTCGACGTGGTTCTTCGGTCTTGTCGAAGCCGCCGGTGTGATCGCGTCGGCGATGGCGATCGGAATCGGTGGCTGGCTCGTCAACCGTGGCGACGTGTCCATCGGCACGGTCATCGCGGTCGTGCTGCTCCTCGCGCAACTCTTCGAGCCGGTCCAGCAGCTCAGCCAGCTCTACAACACCGTGCAGTCGTCCGCTGCGTCGCTCAGCAAGCTGTTCGGCATCCTCGACACCACACCGGACCTGCTCGATGGCGACCACGAACTCCCCGCTGCCGGAGCGGTGACCGTGGCCGCAGTCGGCTTCAAATATCCGCAGACCGAGGCTCGCGTGCTGCAGGACGTGTCGATCACCGTCGCCGACGGCGAACGGCTGGCCGTCGTTGGTTCGACCGGCTCGGGCAAGTCGACACTCGCGAAGTTGATGGCTCGTCTCTATGACCCGACCGACGGCACGATCGCGTTCGGCGGAGTCGACCTGCGCGACGCGACCATTGTCTCGCTGCGTCAACGAGTCGTCGTCGTCCCGCAAGAGGGATACCTGTTCGGCGGAACGATTGCCGACAACGTGCGTGTCGCACGCGCCGAGGCGACCGACACCGAGGTCTCCGCCGCCCTCGCAGCGATCGGCGCACTCGAACGCTTCGAGCAGTTCGAAGATGGCATCCACACCGAAGTCCGCGAACGCGGGTCACGACTGTCAGCAGGGGAGCGCCAGCTCGTGTCGCTCGCGCGCGCGGCCCTGGTGGACCCTGCAGTTCTCGTGCTCGACGAGGCAACCAGCAACCTCGACCCCGGTACCGAAGCCATCGTCGAGCACGCGCTCGAATCACTGATGACCGGACGGACCACGATCATCGTTGCCCACCGGCTCTCGACGATCCGCCGTGCCGACCGGATTGCCGTGATCGACGCCGGTCGGATGGTCGAACTCGGTAGCCACGACGAACTCCTCGCACTCGGCGGCCGCTACGAGCGCCTCGCCACTGCCTGGGCCAGCTCGCAACCGGGCTGACGTTCAGCTCGCCGGGAGCTGAATGGTCCAGATCCGGTTCTCGTCGGTGAGGTTGCCGGCTACCAGCAGGTCGCTGCCATCGACGAGTACGTCGTCGACGAAGAGGTCGAGGCCGGTCGGCGTCGTTTCGAGGTCGACCGGTGTCGCCACCCCGGCTTCGTCGACTTCCCAGATGGTGAGTGCGCTGACGCCGAGCGTCCACGTGGTTCCGACGATGACTGCCCGGCCATCGACTTGGGCGGCGAGCAGCGGGAAGCTGTTGCGAGGATTCGTGAACGTCAGCGGCTGTCTCGTGAAGGCCGATCCGTCGAGGGTGCGATGGCGGAACCACTTTTCATCCTCGAGCGTGATGACCGTGATCCCGTCGCTCCCGGCGGCGATGTCGTAGATCTGCACGTCGACGGCAGCTGATTCGATGTCGGTCCGAACCCAGAAACCGTCGGCGTTCCGAGTCAGCAACAGTCGCTCGTCGACGCCGCCGGCTTCGAAGCCTCCGCTTGCCAGGAGCACCCCGGTATCGGTGACCACGACATCATTGAGCCAGACTCGGTCGCCGAGGCCGAGATCGAGCTGCTGCTCGTTCCAGACTTGATCCGCGTAGACCGTGGCGATCGGACTCCAGCTGTTGATGCCGGCGGCGCTGCGGACTCTGCGGGAGCCGACAGCGACGAAGCCATCGGCGGTTGGAGCGACGTCGGAGATGCGGTCCGACCCGGGCCCGCTCACGAAGAGGTCTGGGGAGGTCCAGTCGGCGTCGCCGACCGCCCGGTAGGCAACGCTGGTTCCCCTGGCCGGGCCGTCGAGGTCGTCGTCGCCCGGGTCGACGGCGCTCGTGTTCAGGGCGATCTCCACGGTTGCGTTGGCGCTGACGAGTGCGGTGTCGTCCGGGAACTCTCTGCGCAGATCGACCCATTCGCCATCGACGGCGCCATTCCATTGCTGCTGAGGGCCGTACTGGTAGGTGGTCTCGAAGCTGCCGGTGACGTGCGGATAGCTGGTGCTCCGAGCTCGGGGCCCGTTGATCGTGGGATACAGCTGAGCGTTCAGGTCGACCGGCCCGGAGCCAGCGCCAGGCGGAGGGGCCAGGACATCCCAGCCGGCGCTATCGGTGAACTGGGCAAGTCGGAAGGTCGAGCGAGTCGAGGAGATCGTGTAGAGGCCTCCTGCGAAGGTGAACGGTGATGTGGAGGTGACCAGGTCATCGCGAATCGTTCCGGCGACCTGGGACCGACCATTGCCGTTCGAGTCGACAAAAGCGACCGAAGTCAACTGCTCGTTGATACCAACGGCGTATCCGTCTGGGGTGAGCGCCATGCCGAACGAGCTTGCGCCGCTGAGGGAGAGCGTCTGGCCGTCAGTGTCGGTGACCGACAGCCCGATGGGGCGCCACACAGCGCCATCGACGGAGGTGACGAGGACGGTGGGCTCGGCTCCGGGCGACGATGCGGTCGCAATGAAGCCGTCGGCGCCGAGAATCGGGGTCCCGATGCGTGTCCGTGCTGCGATGACCTCGTCGTCGACTTCGACGAAGGTGTTGCCGCCGTCGGTCGAGTACCAGACCGCACCGACGCTGCGCTCGCCGCGATCAGATGTGCCGGTGATGACCACCGTCGAACCGAACGAGATGATGCCTGAGACGAATGGGTCGCTGCCAGTCGTCGGCAGCGTGGTGACTGTCCAACCATCGGGATCATCGAGTGCTGTGGCGAGTTCGTAGGAACCCTCCGGGTCGGGCCCGGGTCGACGGAGAACGACGAGGTGGTTGCCGTCGACGAAGGTGGAATCGATACCGAGACCGGCTCCGTCGATGACGTACTCCGCTTCGTCGAAGGTCAGTCCCCGATCAGTCGACCGCCAGATCGCTGCTTGAGGAACACCGTCGGGCCCGACGGTTACACCGGTGGCGACGACCAGGTCGTCGAGAGCGGCGAGGCCATACAGTCGCGACTCGGTCGCTCCGTCGTCGTCGAGCATGACCGTGTCCAGCCAGGTTCCTGACGCAGCGAACCCGTAGATCGCCGCGTGGCGTTTCGTTCCGGCCTCGGCCGCTGTGGAGCCGGCCATCAACGCCACGGGTGCGTCGCCGTCGAAGACGATGACGGAACCCGCGCGATCGATCTGGCCTGCAGTCGCCGACGACGCCAGGGCCGCACCGGCGATCGATGCCGGCTCGGGTGCTGGAATGGTGGTGGTCGTTGTCGTGCTGGTCGTGGTGCTGGTCGTCGTCGAGTCTGCTGGCTCGCTGCTGGCCAGCTCGGTGTCGTCCACTACCGGATCGTTGACCGACGCAACCTGGTCGTCGGACGATGAGACAGTCCCGGCTTCCCCGGTGGTCGTAGCGGTCTCGTTGTCGCTGCCGGACCCGGAGCAGGACGCAACGGCGATGAGCGCGGCACCGACGAGCAGGTGGCGGAGGCGGCGAAGGAATGGGCGCGTGGGAGCAGGGGCCATGGCGGTCAATCTAGAACGACGAACAATCTCGCTGGAACGGGGAGGAGTCCCCTGGACGACGTTTGCGTATCAGAAAAGGCTGCAATGCCAGCCGAAATCGTGACGCAAACGCCCGGTCAGAGGATCTGGCTCAAGAAGAGCTGGGTGCGCTCTTCCTGCGGATTGTCGAAGAAGTGCTCGGGCGTGCCGACTTCGACGACCTGACCGTCGGCCATGAACACGACACGATCGGCGACCTCGCGCGCGAAACCCATCTCGTGGGTGACACAGATCATCGTCATGCCCTCGGTGGCGAGGTCCTTCATGGTGTCGAGGACTTCTTTGATCATCTCCGGATCGAGAGCGGACGTCGGTTCGTCGAACAGCAGGACTTTGGGCTTCATCGCCAACGAGCGGGCGATGGCCACACGCTGCTGCTGACCGCCTGACAGTTGCCCGGGGTACTTCTGGGCCTGTTCGGGGATCTTGACCCGTTCGAGCAATTCCATCGCGGTTGCCTCTGCTTCGCCCTTCGGGACGTTGCGGACCTGGCGAGGAGCGAGCGTGATGTTGTCGATGATCGTCAGATGGGGGAAGAGGTTGAAGCTCTGAAAAACCATGCCGGTCTCGCGGCGGATCTCTTGGATGTTGCGGATGTCGTCGGACAGTTCGATGCCATCGACGGAGATACGCCCACGGTCGTGACGTTCGAGTCGATTGATGCAGCGGATCAGCGTCGACTTGCCGGAGCCCGATGGACCGATGACGACGACGACCTCCTGGGAACCGACGCGCATGTTGATGTTGGTGAGCGCTTGGAAGTCGCCGAACAGTTTGTCGACGCCTTCCAGTTCGATGATGGCGTCGCCACCTCCGAGAATCTGCGTGGCGTCGGCGTTGATGGTGGTATCGCTCACAGGCGACTCCCTTCGTTCTGCGTGACCGCGGGGGCGGGGACGGCGGGTCTACTGATGATCATCGCGTGCCCACGCCGAGTCGGGTCTCGAGCCGACGGCTCTCCTTCGACATGGTGTACGCGAACGCCCAGTATCCGAGGGCGACGAATGCGTAGGTGACGGGCTGGAGACCCTTACCCAAGAAGTCCTGCTGGGTGTTGGCGATGGTGGCGATCTGCAAGAACTCGGCCACACCGATGATCGCCAGCAGGGACGTGTCCTTGAACAGCGAGATGAATTGGCCGACCATGGCAGGGATCACCGCTCGCAGCGCCTGCGGCATGACGATGAGCCGTTGGATCTTGCCTGCCGACAACCCCTGGGCCTGGGCAGCCTCGGTCTGGCCCTTCGGCACCGCTTGCAGACCGCCACGTACGATCTCTGCGATGTACGCCGCAGAGAACAGGGTGATGACGATCATGGCTCTCGTCGTCCCGTCGGGAATACCCGCTTCGGGCGGGAACAGCAGCGGCAGCATGAAGCCGGAGAAGAACAGCAGCGAGATCAAGGGCACGCCGCGGACGAACTCGATGAACATGACGCAGAAGGCCTTGATGACCGGCAGCTGCGATCGGCGGCCGATCGCAAGCAGGATGCCGAGCGGCATGCCGGTCGAGATCCCCGCGACCGTGACGAACAATGTGAGGTAGAGCCCGCCCCAGTCCTTCCAGCCGAAGCCGAAGCTGTCGATCGAGGTCATGACGAACCAGACGACAGCGCCGGCCAGGATCGGAATGGCCACGGCCGCCAGCTTTCCGGACAGCGTCGTTCGGTCGAGGCGGTCACCGACGGCCGTCGACACGATCAGTGCGGTGACGAGCCCGCCCACGACGGCCACGAGCCCACCGGACCCTGCGATGATGGTCGACAACGCCACCAGGCCGATGCCGATGACGTGCGGGGAGAACCGACGCAGGCCGGCGGGGAGCTGCCATCCGACCGAGCGGCCCACGACGAACAAGACGAGGCCGGCGAGGACGCCGAGTGTCGGCTGGATCGTGCGGGTGAACGTCAGCACGATGACGATGAAGGCAAGGATCGGCCAGAACCGACGGAGCAGCCCGCCCCAGGTGGGCTTGTCGGTGGGGAGACCCTTCTCGATCGCGTTCTCGAAGGCACTTCGAGCCATTCCCGCCGTCCCGATACCGACCGTCGTGACGAGTGCGAGACCGCCCGCCCAGGGTCGCCACAGTTCGTCTCTCGGGTACTGCCCGATCATGAAGTTGCGGAGGTTGGCGCGAACGATCTCCCACTCGACGTTGATCGCCCACCGAATGCCGTAGTTCAGGACGAAAACGGTCAGTGCGGCCGACACGAACGTGATGATCGTGTTCAGTGCCGAACTGAAGAGGTTGTTCTTGACCCACTGACCCGGAGTCTGATCCGAATGCAGCGGACGGTCCGCGGCGAGCGCGTGTGTGATTTCGGAGCCGAGGTAGACCGAGTCGGCCGTGGATTCACTGGAAACCATGACTCACCTCCCCACGATCTGGAGTCGACGGTTGATGAGGTTGCCGATTGCCGACAGGATCAGCGAGAAGGCCAGGTAGATCAACATGAGAATGAGGAGCAGCTGGGGTGCGGGCCGCGACTGGCCGAACAGGTTCTGAATGACGCCGGTCGTCTCGGCGAACCCGACGGCGATGGCGAGCGACGTGTTCTTGGTGTAGTTGAGGAACTGGTTGATGAGCGGCGGGAACGCCACCCTGAACGCCTGCGGCAGCACGACGAAGCGGTAACGCTGGAACCCCGAGAGTGCGAGAGCATTGCCGGCCTCGACCTGGCCCTTGGGGACCGACATGATCGAGCCGCGGACGATCTCCGCGATGTGCGAAGCGGTGTACAGCACGAGTCCGAACATCACCGCGACGTATGGCATCTGCATCTTGACGCCACCCGACGCGATGCGCTGGTCGATCAACGGGCGGGAGATAGCGAACGGCCCGCCGAGGGCGAAGTAGCCGATGACGCCGATGATCAACAGCGTGATGAATGACCAGAGCACTCGGCGGTGAGGTGTACCGGTGGCGTCGAAGTGACGCGTCCGCCAGATCCACACGGCGGCGGCGGCGATGAGGCCGACGAGGATCACGATCTGGAAGACGCCGAAGTTCTCACCTCCGCCGATCGACGGGAATGCGAACCGCTTGTTGTTGAAGATGAACAGACCTTCGAGCGTCGGAGGGCCGCTTTCGGCCACCGTCGAGCTGCCGCTGATCAGCCAGGAGTCCTGCTCTCGAGGGAAGCCCAACAGTAGGGCCTGCCACGTGAAGACGATGACCAACAGGGTCGGGATGTTGCGGAAGAACTCGACGTAGACGGTGGCGATCTTGGTGAGTAGCCAGTTGGTCGAGAGACGGGCGATACCGATCAGCGTGCCCAGGAGCACCGCCAGCGGAATGCCGACGACGAAGATCAGAATGGTGTTCTTGACGCCGGCGATGAGGGCGTTCTGGATCGAGGAATTCGAATCGAGCGAATTGTCCGCAATGGAGATGCCGCTCGGTTGATCGAGGAAATCGAAATTGAGCTCGAGACCAATGGCGTCGGTCTGTGCCCGGAAGTTGGACCAGAGGTAGTCGCCGACGGACAGCACGACGCCGACCGCTGCAACTTGGGCTGCAATGACGAGCACCTTGGTGTCGCGCCATGGCGGCGGGCCGCCTGCACTGCTTGAGGCCGCCTTGCGCGTCCGCCAGAATGCGATGTAGATCGCGGCGAGGACCGCCAGGACCAGGATGAGTCGAAAGAGCCGTTCGAGCATGTAGCCAGTGGAGGGCCGGTCGCCGAAGTGCTACGGCGACCGGCCCCTCAGATGGGAACTAGATGATCAGCGGAACGGGGGCACGTACATGAGCCCGCCATCGGTCCACAGGGCGTTCGGGCCACGCTCGAGACCGAGCGGCGCGAGGTTTCGCTCGAAGATCTCGCCGTAGTTGCCGACCTGGCTGATGACGTTCGACGCAAAGTCGGTGGGCAGACCCAGGCCGACTTCGGCAACGACTGAGTTGCCATCGTCATCTTCGATCTCCAGACCGAGGAAACGGCGGATGCTCGAATCCTCGCTGTCGGCGAAGCTGTCGATGTTCTCGGACGTGATGCCGAACTCTTCAGCCTGGATGGTCGCCATCACGGCCCAGTTGACGACCTGCGCCCACTCGGTGTCACCATCAGCGACGACGGGGCCCAAGGGCTCCTTCGAGATGATGTCCGGCAGGACCGTCGTGTCGACGTCGAGCGTCGCAGCGAACGAAGCGAGCTGCGAAGCGTCCGAGGTCCACACCTCGCACTGCTCGGCCACGAAGGCCGGTTGCAGTTCATCGTTCGACTCGAACTCGAGCGGCGTGAACGGGATTCCCCGATCGCCCAGCACGGCGTTCATGTTCAACAGCGTCGTGGTGCCCTGGAGCACGCAGATCGTGGTGTTGGCGGCGTCTTCGAGCGACGCGATGCCGCTGTCGGACCGCACCATGAAGCCTTGGCCGTCGAAGAACGTGGTCTGCAAGAAGTTGGCCTGCTCGGCACCATCGCGCGACGCCGTCCACGTCGTGTTGCGGATCAGCACGTCGATCTCACCGGACTGCAGCGTCGGGAAACGCTGTGCCGCGACAAGTGGCGTCACGTTGATCGCCTCGGAGTCGCCGAGCACTGCGGCGGCGACGACCTTGCAGAAGTCGATGTCGAAGCCGCTGAATGCGCCATCGGCATCGATGATGCCGAAGCCCGGCAGCGTGTCGTTGCCGCCGCACTCGAGCGTGCCGGCAGCCTGGACGGCGGCGAGCTTGCCACCCTCCGACTGGGTCGACTCGACGACTTCGGTGTCATCCGGCTCGTCGGCGGTGGTGTCGTCGGCTGTGGTGTCGTCGGCTGTGGTGTCGTCGGTCGACGTGTCGTCGGCCGTGTCGTCGGTCGACGTGTCGTCGGCCGTGGTGTCTTCGCTGGCGACACTGTCGCCCGTATCGCTGCCATCGTCGCCATCGTCGCTCGATGAGCAAGCAGTTGCGATGAGTCCGAGTGCCATGACGACACCCGCGGTGCGCTTGAGCGCATTCCCCCTACGAATCATGTGTCTCCTCCTGGAGCTGCCGGCTCCAATGCCGGCGTTGGTTTCATGTGGTGAGGTCATTGTGACTGGCGCCACTCAAACCTCGGTGGGGACGGTAACACGCTTTGTCGGAGACAGCGCGAAAACGGCGAGAACACTGAGTGTCGGTTGCTGGTCCAAGATGTTTCGTGTGTCTGGGGCAGACTGTGTGCATGATCGATGCCAGTCAGTCCGTCGCCAGCGTTTCCGTTTCCACCGCCAAGTCGGTCCCGAAGGCAGCCACCGCCGTTGCCTATGCAGTCGCGTCGAAAGGCGCCGTGGCGCGCCAACTCGGCGTCAACCGCTCCGGCCTCGAGGCCAACAACTTCGAAGGCAAAGTCGGCCAGATGCTCGCCGTACCGAATGGCGACGGCGTCGCGTACGCGATCGGCGTGGGCGACCCGGACTCGATCGATATCTCAGCGGTGCGCACGGCAGCGGCCAACTTCGCCCGCGCCGTCGCCAAGCACAGCAGCGTGGCCATCAACCTGGCGGACCTCGATCACCTCGATGCGAAAGCCGCCGGCCAGGCCGTCACCGAAGGCGTACTGCTCGGGTCCTACCGGTACATCGGGTTGAAGAACGACGAGAGCATCGCCTCCAAACTCACCGACCTGACCTTGGTCGTCGCAGACAAGCGAATGAAAGGCGCTCAGCAGGGCGCCGATCGCGGTGCGACGATCGCAGGCGCCGCGGCGCTCGCACGCGAACTCGCCAACATGCCGCCGACGGAACTCAACGCCAAGGACATCGCGCTCAAGGCCGTCGAGATCGGCGCGGCAACCGGCCTCGAGGTCGAAGTGTTCAACAAGGACCAACTCACGGCGATGGGGTGCGGTGGCATGATCGGCGTCAACCGCGGCTCGACCGAACCGCCGCGCATGGTCAAGCTCACCTATTCACCGAAGAACCCGACGTCACACCTCGCAATGGTCGGCAAGGGCGTCATGTACGACTCGGGCGGCATCAGCCTCAAGCCGAGCAACCCGAGCCACGTCGCGATGAAGATGGACATGTCCGGTGCCGGCGCAGTCCTGTCGGCGATGTCGGCGCTCAAGGCGCTCAAGTGCAAGGCCAAGGTCACTGCCTGGCTGATGTGCACCGACAACATGCCGTCGGGCAACGCACTCAAGCTCGGTGACGTGCTCACCATGCGCAACGGCAAGACCGTGGAGATCCACAACACCGACGCCGAAGGCCGCCTCGTGCTCGCCGACGGTCTCTCGCTCGCCGTCGAGGAAGGTGTCGACGGCATCGTCGACATCGCCACACTCACCGGGTCGGCACTCGGCGCACTGGGCACGGACATCGCCTGTGTCCTCGGCACCAACCAGGACTTCGTCGAACAGGTCAAGACCAGCGCCGTCGACGTCGGCGAGCCCGTCTGGCAGCTGCCGATGGAGACCAAGCGCTACCGCAAACTGCTCGACTCGGTGGTCGCTGACATGCGCAACATCGGCGGCCCCTACGCCGGCACGATCACGGCCTCGATCTTCCTCACCGAGTTCACCGGCGACATCCCGTATGCCCACCTCGACATCGCCGGCCCGATGGAGAACCAGAGCGACAACGGTGTGCATGCCAAAGGTGCCAGCGGTTTCGGTGCTCGACTCTTGATCGACCTCGCCTGCAACTTCACCAAGCCGGCCGACGGCGACGCCCACACCGCCTGAGCCCCATCGGGGACAGCTTGGGTTCAGGTCGTGAGCGACGATCACGCCGCACATGCGATCTCGGCGTACGGATCGGTCATCAGCCAGACACCGAACCTCGATCGGACCGCCGCCGGTGGCATGCGCGTCGACACGTGCTCTGTACGAACTCGATCTGCACACCGAGCCGTGCGCGCTCCTGACCGGGTTCGACGCCTGGCGGGTGGTTCCGGGTCAAGGCCACTATCACAACCCGGTCATGCTCGAAACGGACAGGCACCGACGTGACGAGTCACGTTCGTGCCTGTCCCCGATGTGACTGACCGATGTCACTCAGGTGGCGGCGAGGGGGCGGGTGCTCCAGACGGCGGCGAGGAGCACTCCGATCGCGATGATGATCGGTACGGTGCGGCCGCTGGTCGCATCAGCGATTGCTCCGGCTGCCGGCGGGCCGATCAGACCGCCGAGGCCGAAGCTGAGGAAGACGACACCCATCTTGCGTCCGAGTGATTCGACGCCGGCCTGCTCGATGATGACTGCGGGGGCAATGGCGACGAATCCGCCGTAGGCGATGCCGAGGACCGCGGCGAACAGCACGAGTAACGGGTACGAACCTCCGGCGACCAGCCAGATCAGGAAGGCGACCGGCAGCACGGTGAGTGCGCCGCGGTAGACGCCGACGACACCGAGCTGACGGGACAGGTTGGTCAAACCGAGCCGACCGACGATGCTCGTCAAACCGATCACGGCGACGAGACGCGAGGCGCCACTGGAGCTGATGCCGGCATCGGTCGCGAACGGCACCACGAATGCGAACGCCACGAACAGACCGATCGACATGAGAAGCCCGGACACGAACAGGGCGCGAAAGGCCGGTGTCCGCACGAAGTCGTACGACACGCCATCCGGTGCCGATCTGGCCGGAGCGGCCAACTGCTCCGATCGGACCCGGACCGCAACGAATGCGAGCACGAAGATGACCCCGGCGATCAACGCCAACGTGCGGTATGCACTGCGCCAGTCGCCGGCATCGATCAATGATTCCGACAGCGGTGACAGGACCAGGGTGCCGATGCCGTTGCCGGTGGCGACCACCCCGAGGGCGAGTGCGCGGCGTCGCTCGAAGAGTTGGCCGACCAGTGCGGTCAGTGGGGCGACGAAGCAGCCGCCCCCGAGACCGACACCGACGCCGTACGTGACGTAGCCCAGGGTGATGTCGTCGACCCGCGATGTCGACACGATGCCGGCAACGAACAGAACACCGCCGATCGCCAGCATCCGATGGTGTCCGAACCGGTCCGACAGCGGCCCCGAGACCACGCCCAGACCGAAGAAAAAGAACAGGGTGACGCCGAACAGCAGCGCCGTGGAGCCGCGTTCGCTGCCGAATTCGTCGGCCATGGACTCGAAGAACGTGCCGAATGTATACGCGGTGCCGAAGGTGATGCCATTGGCAGCAGCCGCACCGATGGCGGCGACCCATGCTCGACCGGTGTCGAGCGGAATCGGTCGGAGCGACATCTGCTGACCATAATGTCACTCGTCTCCAGGACACCGGTCTCCAGGTCACCAGGTCACCAGTCTCGATGCTCACCGCCGTCCCTCCCGCTCGACCGTCTGGACCGTCTCGACCGTCCGGACATCAATCGCCGATCGGGCTCGAACACATGCCTGGTCTGGACGGCCTGCGCGGGCTGGCTGTCGGTGCGGTCGTCGTGTATCACTTCGAGCCGACGCTGCTTCCCGGTGGCTTCATCGGGGTCGATGTGTTCTTCGTCCTGTCGGGCTTCTTGATCACTTCGCTGTTGCTGCGCGAGCGAACGGCATGCGGGACGATCGATGTCGGGCGCTTCTTCGTGCGCCGAGCGCGGCGTCTGATGCCGGCGCTGTTGCTGCTGCTGTGCGCCATTGCTGTGTACGCGGCGGTGTGGGCCGATGCGGTCGAACTGTCGCGGTTGCGTCGACACGGGCTGGCGACATTGGGACACGTCTCGAACTGGGTCTTCGTCGCCGACGGTACGACCTACACCGACGTCGTCGCCGGGGCCTCGCCGCTTCGCCATGTGTGGTCGCTCGCGATCGAGGAGCAGATGTACCTCGTACTGGTCGCGGGCGTCGTCATCGCGGCGGCACTGGGGCCGGCCGGATCGGTCCGCAGACGGTTCGGCCTGGCCGCCGGCGTGCTCGCCGTGGCCAGCGCAGCATGGATGTGGTGGTTGAGCGTCGGCGGCGCGCCGATCGGGCGGACCTATTTCGGAACCGACACACGAGCCCACTCGACCCTCGTCGGTGCCGTCGTCGGCACCGTCTTGATGGGGCGCCCGGCAACTGATCGCCGAAGCCTCCGTGTCGGTGCGTGGATCGGGCTCGCATGTCTCGTGGTCATCGCAGTCGTGGGAGCGGAGGATGCGCGCTGGCTGCACGAGGGCGGCTTCCTGCTCGTCGCACTCGCTGCTGGTGCCGTTGTCGTCGGGTGTGCATCGGCATCGTCGATGCGCGCTGCGGCGTCGGTACGCCCGCTCGTCGTCGTCGGCAGGCTCTCCTACGGTCTGTATCTGTGGCACTGGCCGGTGCTGGTTGTTCTCGACACTCAGCGCACAGGGCTCGACGGAGTGGCGCTGACGTTGCTGCGGCTGGTGGTGTCGCTCACCGTTGCTGCAGCGAGCTACCACCTGGTGGAGCAACCCATCCGCACGGGGGCGATGGGGCGACGATGGGGCCGTCGCGCCGGTGCGCCGGCTGTGCTGGCGATCGCGACCGGGACTGCACTGCTGGTCGGCACCACCGCGGTCCCCGACGCAGGCATCCGCTCGGTGTTCACGTCTTCCTCTCCGTTCACCTCCTCGCCGTCCACCTCCTCTCCGTCCACCTCCTCACCAGATGTCGACCGAAACGTCGACCCGGCGATCGCCCCGGTCGTGCCGAACGACTTCGAACAGGTGGCCGCCACACCCGCGACCTCGGGCCCCGGACCGCTCGAGCCTGTGCGGGTCGCCGTGGTCGGCGACTCGGTACTGCACACCATCATCGGCGGCGAGGTGTCACCGGTCGGGTTGCAGTTCAGCCCGTGGTCGGCTGCGCTGACGACGTTCCACCCGCAACTCGTCGAGGTGGTGTCGATCGCGAAACCCGCTTGCTCGTTCCTGCCCGGAGAACTGGCGATCCTCGACCCGAACGGTGCCTACACCCACGCCTCCATGGAGCGATTCTGTGGCGACTGGCGGACCGAGGTGAGCAACGTGCTCGAGTCCATCGACGTCTTGGCGGTGCATCTGAGCAACGACGTGGAAGACCGCTGGGTGGACGACGAATTGTTTCGGTTCGGGACGCCTGAATACTTCGCGCTGCTCGACGCATTTCTCGACGACCTCCGCGTCGAAGCCAGTGCTGCCGGCGTGCCGTTGCTCCTGATCGCCTCGGCGCCGAGATCTGACCCGGCATGGGCTGAACCGCTGGGGGAGCGCGAGGCCATGGTTGCGGAGTTCTACGTCCGGTGGGCAGCGGCGCACCCCGGTGTGTCGACGGTCGACGTCGGTGATCTGATCTGCCCCGAGCGATCGTGTCGTGACGAGGTCGACGGCGTCACGATGCGTTGGGACGGCCGCCACTTTACCCGTGATGGAGCGGTGCTCGTCGCCGAGTGGCTCACGCCGCAGATCAGTGCAGCGGCAGTCCCGGAACCCTGAACGCGGCCCGGTGTCCGGACCGGCGTGTCCGTGCGGCCAGATCACCGTTCGCCAACAGGGTGTTCGTCGTCGAGGCGTCGAGCGTTGTCCGCGACCTGTTCTGCCACGGCCCAGCCGACGCCCAGCGCACGGAGCTGGGGCTCGACGAGGGTCGGTTCGTCGCCGACCTCGAGCATCACCATGGCCAATCGGTGTGCTCGGCTGAGATCTTCGAGCGTGACCACGTGCGACTGCCACTCGTCGTGCAGCAGTTGCAGGTCCGCTGGAAGTCGGCGGAGATGGCGATGTGCAACAGGCGGAACGCGCCGCCGCACGGCGAGTCCTCCGCAGGGGAGTGAATGGGCGAGTCCGAACATGACGCAGCGTTGGAGCGCCTTGCTGAATGCTGAGGAACGACTCGACTTGAAGCTCATCCCCATCGACGCAGCGGTCGAGGCGAGGTCGAATTCGAACCCGTCGGGTTGAGCTTCGAGCTCGTTGGCGATGCGTCGGAGCAGCCACGTCGCAGTTGGGCCGAGCACGCCCAGCCAGAACGTCTCGACGTAGGCCGATCGAGCGTCGTGTCCGCGCTCGTCGACAAGGGGGTCGATCCACGGTCGTACGTTCATGGTCGTGCTCGGCTCGTCCGTAGTTGCGCTCGCTGCCCCGTTGGATGTGTCTGCGGGACCGGTGGAGGCAGGGGGAGCAGACCTGGGTGGAGTGGGTGGAGCGGTTGGCGCTGGTGGAGGGGGCGGAGCAGCAACGGGGTGCGGGGAATCGGGCCTGGGCGAACGCGGAGCGGGGACAGGAACGAGGGGGCGGGTGTTGGGCATGGTCGAGTCGAGTGACACGGGGCCTCCGTGAGAACGTCGTGACGCCTCGATGGGGACGTCGCTGAAACTGAGGGAAGCCGGTACTGAGGCAGTGGGCGGTCAGATCGCACGAAGGGAACGGCTGGTCGCACCGAGATCTCAGTTCATGATGGTGATGACGGTCATGGCGGCAACGACGGTTATCCGAGCCATGACCGAGCCCGACGCGATGTGGGAGCTACCTTCTGCGCAATGTCCGACGAGTCGATTGAGTCCGATGCGGTGGAGAGCGGGGTGGATCCGAATGACGCCCGGCGTCGCGTTGTCGTCGGCGGGATCGCATTGCTGGGTGTCGGGGCCGCAGTCGTCGCTGTGTTCAGCCTGTCGGGCGGCATCGACTCCGACACCCTGACGATCTCGGTTCCCTCGACGACCACGACGACCTCGACCACGTTGCCGGCGACCACGACCACCACAACAGTGCCTGCCACGACCACGACGCTGCCGACGACGACCACCACGACCACGACCACCACGACCACCACGACGACGGTTCCCGTCCCAACCACGATCCTCGACAACGGCGTACCGATCTGGGAACCGTACGAGCCGCTCCCCGCCCTCGATGGGATCGCGGCACTGACCGGACAACCTGCCGAAGACGATGTCACGAGCCGGCCGATCGTCGCTGCGAAGATCGACAACTTCTCGCGCGCGCGCCCGCAATGGGGGCTCGATCAGGCCGACGTCATCATCGAGGAGAATGTCGAAGGTGTCACCCGGTTCGTGGCGCTCTTCCACACCCGCCTCCCCGACCGTGTCGGGCCGGTCAGGTCGGCGCGAACCGGCGACCTCGACATCCTCGTGCCGATGAACCGACCGATCCTGGCGTGGTCCGGCGGCAACCAGGGAGTGACGAACTGGATCGAGTCAGCGGCACGCTCGGGCATCCTCGTCGACTTCACCGCACAGACGAACCCCTGCTACAACCGCAACTCGAGCAGGCGTGCTCCGCACAACCTGCAACTCAACCCGGCGTGCGCAATCGAGAACGCCGCGACGGCCGGCCCGGCTCGGCCGTTGTGGGCAATCAGTGCCGGATGGGCCCTGCCGGAAGACATCGGCGCACTTCCCGAGACGAACTTCAGTGTCGCGATGGACGGCGTCGACGTCGACTGGGAGTGGGACGCTGACGCCGGCAAGTACCTTCGATCGCAGAACGGCGGACGCCACCTCGCCGTGTCGGGCAACCAGATCGCCGTCGACAACGTCGTGGAGATGTCGGTGTTCCATGCCCCGTCACCCGTCGACGCTCGGTCGCCGAACCCGATCACGGTTGGTATCGGCGAAGCGGTGATCCACCGCAACGGCATCAGTATCCCGGGAACCTGGTTCCGTGACTCGGCCTACGAGTCGTTCACATTCATCGACCGAGTCACCGGTGCCCCGATCGAGCTGAACGTCGGCACGACCTTCGTCGAACTCGTTCGCGACCGACCACGCTGAACGCGGATCAGCTCGCGACGATGGGTTCGAGGGTGAGTTCGGGTTCGTTCTGCTCGATGCGTTGCAGGGCGTACTTGTTCTCGAACAGGGCGACCATGTCACCGCTGAATCGGGCGAGTATGCGAACCCCGGGTTTCTCGCGCAGCGTGTCGGCGGACTCCTTGTCGGTCACCCGGATGGCCTGGTAAGGCGCCGGGGAGATCTCGATCGGGGCGTTGAACTCGAACTCGAGTCGGTTGGCGAACACGTCGAACTGGAGTTGGCCGACCGCTGCCAGTACCGGTGAGGCGTCTCCCCAGTCGGGGTCCTTGAGGACTTGGACGACGCCTTCTTCGTTCAACTGTTCGAGACCCTTGCGGAACTGCTTGGACTTACCGGTGTCGACCGGGCGAGCCGTCGCAAACACTTCGGGAGCGAACGAGGGGATGGGCGGGAACTTGACCTTGGGCCCGGTCTCGTCGAACAGCGAGTCCCCGATGTTGAGTCCGGTGGCGTTGACCAGGCCGACCACATCGCCGGGAAAGGCCTGGTCGATGGTGGTTCGCTCTGCGCCGAACACGGTCGAGGCGTACTTGGTGGCGAACGGCTTGCCGGTGCGCTCACAGGTCATCACCATGCCGCGGTCGAACTTGCCAGAGCAGATGCGAGCGAAGGCGATGCGGTCGCGGTGGTTCTTGTCCATGTTGGCCTGCACCTTGAACACGAAAGCCGACACCGGCGAGTCGAGCGGGCGTGCCTCGTCGTTCACATCGAGGCGGGCCGTTGGCGCAGGTGCGAGGTCGACGATTGCGTCGAGAAGGTGGCGGACACCGAAGTTCGTCAGCGCTGAACCCGCGAAGACGGGCGTCGACTGACCGGCCAGAAACGACGGGAGATCGACGTCGGCTTCCATCGCGCTGAGCAGCCCGCTCTCTTCGGCGGCCTTGTCCCACTCCTTGCCCTCTTCTGCAGCAGCGCGCTCCGCGGGAACGTCTTCCTCGGGTGCGATCTGCGAGCCACGGGCCGTGCGGGTGAAGCGCGTGAAGATGTCGTTGCGACGGTCGATCACGCCGCGCAGATCGCCGAACGACCCGACGGGCCAGGTGGCCGGAGTGGGACGGAGGCCGATCTGCTCTTCGATCATGTCGAGGAGTTCGAGTGGTTCGATGCCCGGACGATCAAGCTTGTTGAGGAACGTGATCACCGGGAGGTTGCGCGACCGGCACACCTCGAACAGCTTCAGCGTCTGGGGCTCGATACCTTTTGCTGCGTCGAGCACCATCACCACGGCGTCGACTGCTGACAGCACGCGATAGGTGTCTTCGGAGAAGTCTCGGTGGCCTGGCGTGTCGAGCAGGTTCAGTTCATGATCCCGGTACGGGAAGTTCAGCGCCGTCGACGTGATCGAGATGCCACGCTTCTGCTCCATGTCCATCCAGTCCGACGTGGCAGACCGGCGACCCTCGTGTGCCTTGACGGCACCTCCGGAGGTGATCGCACCTGCGTACAGCAGGAACTTCTCGGTCAGCGTGGTCTTGCCCGCGTCGGGGTGACTGATGATGGCAAACGTTCGACGCTTGCTTGCTTCGGTCACGACCTCGGAAGACACGGCTGACCACGCTACCTACCGGTGTGACAGATGGTACCTGGCACGATCTGGGTACTCAGGCGGTGGTGCGGAGCCAGCCGGTGGGCCCGATCGCGAACTGCGGATCGAGCGTCGGGTCGAGCCGGGTGACGATGTCGGCCAACTCTTCGATCGGTACCGACACGCAGCCACTCGTCGTCCTGGTCGAGCCGTTCGAGTCATAGCTGTGGCGGTGGAGAAAGATCGCCGCGGCGTACGCGACATCGGCCTCGTCAGCGGAGTCGCCGGAGATCGGATCCATGTTGGCGCCGATCACCGCCGCGTGGGAGTAGACGTCGCCGAAGCGCTGGAGCCATTCATTGTCAGGGCCCGTGCAACCGGGGAGGTCGACGAGCTTGTTGTAGTTCGCGTCGCCGGGGATGGCGCCCCAGCAGTCTTCGGGCTGCACCGACCGGTAGCCGACGAGGGAGTGGACTCCCGGGTCGGGCTGATTGCCGAATGCGTTGACGATCTGGCCGTCCCACGCAGTGGTCTCGCCGAGCGGGAACACACCGGCCGGGGTACTGCCGTCGCCCGACAGCCGGTCGAGGAGTGGGCGGGTGCCGGATCGCCCGAAACGGGCAGTGACCGTGTCGGTCTGGCAGTGCCACTCCCCGCCGAGGTCTTGCACGGCGACGAAGGCCGAGCCGATCGTCGAGCCGAACGTGTCGGTGCCGAGCACGACCAGTTGCCGAGTGTCGGGATGGCGTGTGGCGAGCGCCCGCACGGTGTCGAGGTCACACTCGGCAGCGACGGGATACTGGACGTCGCGCACCGCCGGTGCTGCGGCCCGACTCGGCTCATGGAGCATGTCGATGCCGGTGCCGTCGATCCTGTCGGGCAGTGCGGCGACTGCGCCCGGCGCAAGGGCACTGAGTGCGAGCGCAACGAGAGCGAAGCGGCGGAACACGAGTCGAGTATCGCAGGCTCAGCGCCTGATCAGCCGCGGTGGGGCAGATCGTATTCCGCGATGGTGGCCGGGTGATCGAGGTCGACCGAGCTGAGCGGGACCGGGTCGTCGACTCGGCCGATCTCACGGGTGCCGGCGCCCTCGATCTTCATGGCCTGGTCGCCGAGGTCGGCGCGACCCGCTTCGATCCTGGCGAGCAGGTCGCTCACGATGTCGGGGTGCTGCTCGGACACGTCGTTCGATTCGCCGATGTCGGCGGTGAGGTCGTACAACTCGGTCATCTCGTCGCGCTGCTTGCGGACGTGCAGCTTCCACTTGCCGACCCGGATTGCTTCGATGTTCGCTCCGGAGATGTAGAAGAACGAACGGTCGGGATCGACTTGCTCGACCGCGGACCGACCCACACCGATGAGAGAACAGATGTCGGCGCCGTCGAGCGTTCGATCGTCGGGCACCGTGGCACCGGTGATCGTGGCGAAGGTCGGCAGGAGATCGAGTGCCGAGGTCATGTCGGTGACACGGGTGCCGGGTGCGATCTGGCCCGGCCAGCGCATGAGAAACGGCACTCGTTGACCGCCTTCCCACGTGGTGCCCTTCGCTGCGCGCAGCGGCGCGTTGCTCCCGGCGCCGTCGGGTCCGGGCGAAAGTGCTCCGTTGTCGCTGGTGAAGACGATGATCGTGTCGTCGCTCAAGCCGAGCCGTTCGAGCTCGTCGACGATCACCGCCGTCGCCCAGTCGATACTCGCGACTGCAGCGCCGTAGGCGCCATTGCGCGATTGCTCGTGAAAGTGCGCTTCGACGTAGATCGGGACATGGACGTACATGTGGGCGAGGTAGAGGAAGAACGGTTCATCCTGGTGGTCGTCGATGAACCGGGTCGCACGCTCGACGTAGCGCCGGGTGAGCGATGTCTGGTCGGGTTGGCACTCGATCAGTTCGGTGCCCTCCATCAGCGGGAGAGGCGGCCACTGCAGCGTGAAGTCGATGCCCGCAGCAGCGATCATTTCGTTCAGCTCATCGAGCGTCGGTTGACCAGCGGCGGGGACCTGATGGCCCATGTCGTTGCTGTACGGCAGCCCGAACCATTCGTCGAACCCATGGTTGGTCGGCAGGAAGTCGGGCTGATCGCCGCAGTGCCACTTGCCGACAGCGAGTGTCGCGTAGCCCGCCTCGCTCAGCATGGTCGCGATCGTGATCTCGTCGGGGTGCAACCCGACGGCGTGGCCCGGAAAGAGCACGCCCATGTTGTCCATCGGGCGACCACCGAAGCCGATCCGCGTCGGATAGCTCCCGGTGAGCATCGACGCGCGAGACGGTGAACAGACAGGCGACGCCATGTAGAAGTCGGTGAAGAGTGCGCCGTCCGCGGCGAGTGCATCGAGCGCGGGTGTGTCGTGCAGTTCCGAGCCGTAGCACCCGAGATCACCGTAGCCGAGGTCGTCGCAGTTGATGAGCACGATGTTGGGTTTCACGGGGTCACTTTCGGGTTGTCCAGTCGGTCGAGTCGGTGCGGCCGTTGCGAGCAACCAGACCGGCGACGTCGGTGACCGAATCGTCGCTCAGCGGATCAACGACGCTCTTTGCAGTCGGTGCATTGGGCTCGACGGCGAGCCGATCGTTGAGTTTCGCTCTCGGCTTCATCATGTCCGCTCGATCGTAGAACTCGAGCGTGAGTGGCAAGGGTGTCGGTGGATCGGTCATGATCAGTCTGTGGCTGCTGAACCCGATACCGATTCGCCCTCGGCGCCCGCGCTTCTTGCGGCCACTGCCGAGGCTGCCGAACTCGTGGCGCAGGCTGAACGGGTCGTCGTACTGACCGGCGCGGGCATCTCGACCGATTCGGGGATCCCCGACTTCCGCGGACCGAACGGTGTCTGGACGAAGAACCCCGCTGCCGAGAAAGCGTCGAACCTGCAGCACTATCTCCACGAGCCAGCGGTGCGCGAGGCAGCGTGGCAGAACCGTCTGATCACCCCCGCCTGGACCGCCGAACCGAACGGTGGACATCGTGCGATCGTCGACTTGGAGCGGCAAGGCCGATTGCGCGCGCTGATCACGCAGAACATCGACGGGCTCCACCAGAAGGCCGGGAACGTCCCGGGCAAGGTGATCGAAGTGCACGGCACCGTGTGGTTCACCCGGTGCTGGGAGTGCAACGATCGCCGCCCGATGGATCAGAGCCTCGCCCGTGTCCGGGCCGGGGACGCCGATCCTGTTTGTCTCGAGTGCGGCGGGATCTTGAAGAGCGACACGATCAGCTTCGGGCAGGCGCTCGTCCCCGAGGTGATCGACCGTGCATTGCAGGTCAGCGAAGAGTGCGATCTGTTGCTTGCGGTCGGGTCGACCCTGAGTGTGTTTCCCGCTGCGAATTGCGTCCCGCGTGCGAAAGCGGCCGGTGCGAAGGTCGTGATCGTGAACGGTGGTGAGACCGGGATGGACCGCTTCGCCGACCACCTGCTGATCGGCCAGATCGGCGACGTGCTCCCCGCGCTGCTGGCGACATCATCGCAAGACTGACTCGATCGGTCCTGGCTCGGTGAGATCCGTGTGCGTTGGCGCTATCCGACTCCCGTCTCGCGAGCGTTGGACGCCTGATCGACATCGGCGCGCTGCTCTCTGCGGGCGCGGCTGGCGAGGAATGCTCCGCCGATGACGAGGGCGATGCCGACGACGGCGATCGGCGCAACGGTGTCGCCACGAAATGCGATGCCGAGCGTCAGCGACACCACGGGGATCAGGTAGGTGATGAACGACGCCCGCGTCGAGCCGACGCGTCCGACCAGCGTGCCCATGATCGCGAAAGCGATTCCGGTGCCGAACACACCCAACACCAAGGTCGCGATGATCGGGCCGATCTGCCAGTTGGCCTCGCCGATGTCCCACAGACCGTAGGGGAGTGTCCACAGCGTCGCGAGGGCCAGCATGCGGGCCATCAGCGGCAGCGACCCGTACTTCTGCTGGAGTGGTGCAGCGAGGTTGATGGCGAAGCCGTAACAGACGGTGGCGCCCAACACCATGAACACTCCCGACGCCTGGTTCGAGCCGTCGCTGATCGACGGGGCGCTGATCAGGGCGATCCCGACGAAGCCGACGACGAGGCCGACGAGGAGTGGTCCTCGTGCCCGTTGGCGAAGCAGGACCGCGGCGACAGTGGCTGCGAAGATCGGCGTTGCCCCGTTCAACAACCCGGTGACCGAGGAGTTGATGTGCTGTTCGGCGATCGGGAACAGCGTGAACGGGATCGCGACCCAGATCACCGACAGCAGCAGGAGTCGTTGGCGGTCGCCGGGGTCGATCTTGGTCGCCGCGATCGGCTTGCCGATCCGGGTGGAGATCGACGGCGGCAACGCCCAGAGTGCTGCTGCGCCCGATCCGACCCGACCCAGGGTGATCAGGCCCGGTGGGAACGCATCGAGGCCGACGTCGATCAGCAGGAACGACGATCCCCAGATCACCGCCACAGCGACGAAGAGACCCCAGTCCTGCGGGGTGAAGCTGCCCTCGTTCGCCGCTGTCGATTGCTGGAAGAGCCGTTCTCGGCCTGCGGCGGTCGTGCTCACACCGGCACCGTAACGATGCCGGGCCGGTCGACGCTCGCAGGATTCGGACAGAGAGCCGGCCGTTTCCGCCGTGGCCGGATCAGTTCTTGGCCCAGACAGAGATGTGAGCAGCGCTGTCGCCGGTGAACTCGTTGCGGTGCCAGTCACTCCATCGCTCGACTCGGTGGAGCCCGGCGAGCTGCGCCATCAGGTCCAGTTCGGACGGCCAGGTGAACCGGAACGGTGTCTCTCCGTAGCGCACCGAGTTGACGCCGATTCGGTCGGCGCCGGGGTCGCCGTCGAAGGTGAAGTGGCGCGACACGGCCTGCTGTTCGACCAAATCGGTGTAGTGGTCGACGCCCACGTGAGCGTCGGTGCTGTCGAAGACGGTGCCGGTCGCGCCGGGGATCAGGCGCCGCAGGTTCGGCACGTTCGACTCGATGACGAAGTGCCCACCAGCGTCGAGGTGGCGCGCTGCGTTGCGGAAGCAGTCAACCTGCGCTTCCTGGGTCATGAGGTTCCCGATCGTGTTGAACACCAGGTAGACGAGGCCATAGGTTCTGCCGGTGGTCGCTTCGGCCATGTCGCCGATCACCGTGGTGATCGACTCGCTTCCCAGCTTTGCGGCGAACTGCTCGAGCATGTCCGCGGAGAACTCGATGCCGTCGACGTGTACGCCGCGAGCCTGGAGTGGCAGAGCGATGCGCCCGGTCCCGATCGCGAGCTCGAGCGCAGGTCGACCGGCGGCGAGCGCCGTGAGGAAGTCGACCGCTGGCACGACCGCCTCGGCGGTGAAGCGAGAAGCGTGGTCGGCGTCATACATGGTGGCAGCAGTGCCGGCGAAGTGGTCGGTGGGCATGGCGACCACCTTCGCATGCGGAATACCACCTCGATGCGACGGGTTTCATGTCGTGGGCTCATTCCCGACTCAACAGGTCACCTTTCACCGATAGGCTTTTTACATGGCAACGTTCCGAGATCTGCTCTCCGCAGCCAAGTCCGAGATCAACGAAGTCGACACCGAGGGTGCGGCCGCAGCGATCGCCGGCGGCGCCATCGTGCTCGACGTCCGCGAGCCCGATGAGTATGAAGAGGGCGCACTCGCCGACGCGATTCACATCCCGCGCGGCCACCTCGAAGCGCAGATCGAGAGCCGGATCATCGACAAGACCGCTCCGGTCGTGGCGTACTGCGCCGGTGGCGTTCGTTCCGCATTCGCCGCCAAGACTTTGCGGGAACTCGGCTACACCGACGTCATGTCCCTGGACGGGGGGTTCGGTCGCTGGAAGGACGAAGGGCGTGACTGGCGCAAGCCCGTCACCCTGACCCCCGAGCAGACCAACCGGTACAAGCGGCATCTGCTGCTTCCCGAAGTCGGTGTCGCCGGCCAGACCAAGCTGCTCGACGCGAAGGTGCTCTTGCTCGGTGCCGGCGGGCTGGGCTCGCCCGCTGCGCTGTACCTGGCTGCAGCCGGTGTCGGCACGCTGGGGATCGTCGACATGGACGACGTCGACTCGTCCAACCTGCAGCGCCAGATCCTGCACAACATCGACCGCATCGGCGACCGCAAGGTCGATTCAGCGAAAAAGACACTCACGATGCTCAACCCCGACGTCGACGTCGTCACTTATGACACTCGACTCGACGCGTCGAACATCATGGACATCCTCGAGGGGTACGACGTGGTGGTCGACGGTGCGGACAACTTCCCCAGCCGCTATCTGCTCAACGACGCCAGTGTGAAGCTCGGCATTCCGGTCGTGCACGGCTCGATCTTCCGCTTCGAAGGCATGGTCAGCGTGTTCCACCCGACCGCCGGGCCGACCTATCGCGACATGGTGCCCGAGCCGCCACCGGCCGAGCTCGCACCGAGCTGTGCCGAGGCCGGTGTGCTCGGCGTGCTGCCCGGCATCATCGGTTCGATCCAGGCTCTCGAGACCATCAAGGTCATCTTGGGTCTGGGTGAGTCGTTGATCGGGCGCATCCTGACCGTCGATACAAGCGACATGGAGTTCCGAGTCTTCAATCTGAAGCCGAATCCGGACAACGAGGTCACCTACGCGAATCGGGATCGCATCGAGATCATGGAACTCGACGGCCTCTGCGCACCGGGATTGTCTGCAGCACACTGACCTCAACACTGCAGACGCGACCGTCACGGTGTCGATCGTCGCAGACGACGTCGACGCTTCGACTCGTACATCGCAGCATCGGCGCGCTCGACCATCGAGGAGACATCGTCGCCGTCCCGGAGCGTGGCGGCGCCGAAGGCGATCGACATCGGTGTGTCGCCTGGCTCGAGTTCGTTGCTGATGGCGATGGTCTGCTCGATCTTGCCGATGATCGCTGCGGCTCCGGCCGGATCGCTGCCATAGAGCAGTACGGCGAACTCGTCACCGCTGAGTCGGGCCACGATGTCGGCGCGTGAGGTACTCGTCGTGAGCACGTGGGCTGATCGTCGGAGCAGGGCGTCTCCGTAAACGTGACCGTTGGTGTCGTTGACGTGCTTGAGTCCGTTGACGTCGGCGTACACCACGCTTACCGGCTCGGATCGACGCTGGCCGAGTGCGACGAATCGTTCGGCTGCAGCTTCGAAGGCACGCCGATTCGCGAGACCGGTCAAGTCGTCGGTGTGGGCCTCACTCGTGTGGCGAAGTTCTTGTTCGACGATGTCCGCGAGGTCGCGCAGTGTTTCGAGGTCTTCTGCGGACATCGTGCGGGGTACGACGTCGAGCACGCACAGCGTCCCGACACGGTGCCCGGCCACCGAGATCGGAGCGCCGGCGTAGAACCGAACGTATGGATCGTCCGTGACCAGAGGATTGCCGATGAATCGGTCGTCGTCGTGGGTGTCGGCAACGACCATCACCGGATCGGCGCCGGTGACAGCGTGCGTGCAGAACGAGTCGGCGCGGCTGGTGCCCGTGGTCTCCGTGCCGACCGCTGAGCAGAAGAACTGTTCCTCGTCGTCGAGCAGCGTGATCAGAGCAATCGGCGTGCCCAGCGCCCGGCTCGCAAGGCGCGAGATCCGATCGAAGCGCTCTGACGGACGACCCTGGATCAGATCAAGGGAATAGAGCGCGGCAAGCCGATCGATATCGCCGGGCGGCGACAGGCCCGAGGCCGCCGACTGTCCGGCGTGGTTGAAACGGTTTGCGATCGACAAAATGTAGCGCGCGTCATCCGAGGGGTTCGAACGAACTGCGTCATCGCGCAGCGAAGGCGTGTGGATGTTGCGCACAGACTGCGCAACATCCACACGCCTTCAACGGTGACCGCACGAATCAGCTCAGGAGCCCGGGGCAGGTGTTGTTGCCCCGGTTGAGCACGAGTGGGTCGGTGGCGGAACGAACGGTGTTCTCGGAGTAGCCGTGCGTGCCATCGGCCAAGTATGGGACGACTTCGACGTTGAAGGAGCCCGAGGTGCCAGCGGCACTGATCCGAACAGCTGCGACGCTGCTGCCATCGTCGTCACAGGTCAGTGAGTACCAGGTCGTCGATCCCTTTCCGCCGTAGTAGAACGCTTCGCCAGTTGAGAGACAGTCATCGTCGTCGAGCCTGTAGAGGGACACGAGCGACAAGGCGTCGTTCGACGCCCGGTGAGCGACGACGGTGTCTTGGTGGGCATTGTCGGCGAAGCGGACGGGTCCCAGAATGGAATGGACCGCATTGTCGTCGTAGCCGTCGAGCTGCATGTACGAGGTATGTCCACCGGCGACGTCGACTTCGAGGATCCAATCGGTTCCGTCGAAGAACACGGTCATCTGGTCGTCGGCGGTGCCGTCACCGAGTGCGTCGAAAGCGCTGGTGGTCGGGTAGAGGCGGTCGGTGCTCCCGGTGTAGGCGGCGCACGGGTTGACGAGCTCGACGCCGACACCCGTGAAGCCTCCGGCGGTGATGCCGAGGTCATTGATGCTGTTCGCCGGATCGGGATTCGGAGTGGGATCGGGGTCGGGTGTCGGCGCCGGCGGCGGAGGCGGGGTCTGCGGGCCGGGGCCGGGTGTGGGATCGGGCGCCGGTGCGGGTGGGGCCGGCGGCGGACTGGGCGTGGGGTCCGGTGTCGGAAGCGGGGTGGAGATCGGCGGGGGGTCTGTGGTCAGAGTGGAATCGCTTGCGGCGGCCGGGACTGGTGGCGGCGGTACCTCGCTGGCCGTGATCGGCGTCTCGGCTGCAGTGGGGTCGACGACCAACGGTGTCGCTGCGGAGCCGGGGACGTCGACACCGTCGACGGGTTCGGACCCGCTACAGGCGCTGGCTGCCAGGGCGACGGTGGCAAGCAGTGCACCGAAACGCACGCCCCGCTGGCTCGAGCGCTGGACCTTGCAGTTGAAGTTGATGGAGTTGATGAAGTTGTTGGAGTAGCTCATGTGAGTCCAGAGGTTCCGCTCCTCCGTGTCTTGCAGCTTTCTGCGAGGAAGTCAGATCTGTTGCAGCTGTCGCCAGTGGGACGGGGGGACGGGGGCAGGACGCGACAACACCTCGCAATGCTCGAAGCGTCACGAGGTGTTGATCGAGCCGGCCCGCGCTGGGGTCAGGGCATCAGATGGGTGCAGAGATTGGTTCCCCGACCGATCACGATCTCGTGGTCGGACTCGAGGGTGCCATCCCACAACACGGTGTGAGCGCCATTGCCTTCGATCCTCGTGAACGTTGCATCGAAGACCTTCGGATCGTTGGTCTCGGTGATTGCGTAGTAGTTCGCTCGGGCGCTGTCACCGACGCAGACCAGCGAGTGCCACACCGTGCCGGTGAAGCCGTTGAGGACACTGCTGACAGCGCCAGCATCAAGGCATCCGTTCGTCCCGATGCCGTAGAACGAAACGATCGAATACGCCTTGCCCGGGAGCTGTTCTCTGACGACGAGCGTGCGGTGCGCATCGCCCTCGAGCTGTACGGCGCCGATGATGCTCTGAGTAGCGCCGTTCATCGGGCCGAGCTCGATTCGGGAGTTCGGTCCGCCGGAGATGTCCAGTTCGAGCAGCCAGGTCTGGCCGTCGTTGCCGAGTTGAGCGTCGTCGTCGGCCGAGCCGTCACCGGTCGCGTCGTAGTCGACCGAGGTCACGGCTTGGATGCCCAGCGGCGCTGCTGGTCCGGGGCACGCTGCAACCGCCACGCCGTCGATGCCCGTGGCGACGACGGCGGTCAGCTGGTCGATGCCCGATGCCGGAGCGATCGGCGGGTCGGGTGTGGGACCCGGGGCCGGTGGGTCGGGTGTGGGTGCAGGAGGCGGGTCCGGTGGGGGTGCAGGTGGTGGGTCGGGTGTGGGTGCGGGTGGTGGGTCGGGTGTGGGTGCAGGCGTAGCGGTGGTGCCGGTCGTGCCAGTGTTGCTGTTGCTGCTGTTGATCGTGTCGTCGATGGTCGTGGTCGGCTGCGGTGCGGGCACCTCGCCGGGGTTCGCGACGGTGATCGGAGCCGGGGTCGGCTCGACGCCCGTTGTTTCGACGTCGACGTCGGCGTCGAATCCCCCAATCGGTGCGTCGAACTCGGCCGGAACGCCGGCGACGTCAGCACTGCTGGCCTCGTCGGCGGAACCGGAACACGCGGATCCGACGAGTGCGGCGATTGCCACAGCCGCACCAAGGTTTCGAGCACGACGGGAGCGGCGGCGGGCCGTTGTCCTGTGGTTGTGGCGGATGGGGTCGGTGAAGTTGCTCATGTCAGTCCAGAGCACGGTGGCCCGAGAATCTGACACTTTCTGAGTTGGCGTGCGGTCAGCCGGGTCCCGCTGGCGTCGACCAGTCGATGCCGATGCGGCGCGGGTGGGCGTCGTCGACCAAGACGGTCACCGGGCCGGACAACCGGCCGAGATGGGCGAGGTTGACCGATTCTCCGGTGGCGATGCGCTCGATCCGCCCGGCACGCTCGACGTCGACGACGAGGTACACGTTCGCCGTGGTGTCGGTCCCGCCACCCAGGTGGAGGGCTTCGACGATCGTCCCCGGACATCGTCCGGTCGGTTGCCATCGCTGCTTGTCGCGCAGCGCTCGGAGCACGATCTCCGGTCGAAGTGCAGGGTCGTCCGTCGGCGTGCCGGGTGGAGCCGCGCTGTGGGCCTGTCGCGCCGTGCGCCTGGACGGGTCCCGCCGCTCGCGCCATCGAGTCGGAGCGACGAGCAATTGCAGGAAGACGGCGACGACGCCGAGCACGACGAGAAGCAACCACCAGGGTGAACCGTTCTCGCCGAGACGGGACAGCGCGAATAACGCCGCAAGCACCGCCGCGAGACACATGACATCAAAGATGAGCCGGCGAAGCCGCGATGGGCGATCCGCAGAGGCATCGGGGCCGATGCTCATGGTGCTCCGCGTCGTCTCAGGTGAGGAATTCGGGTTCGCGTGCGACCAACTCATCCCAAAACGGTTGGAACTGGAACCAGCCGGCGATGTCACTGCCCTGGGACTTCCAGCCGTCCTCGCAGAACGCCTCGGGAATCTCGATCGGGGTTCCGGCGGCTTCGGCGACGAGTTGACTCTGGCAGGCTCGCTCGAGGGCGATGAACCACCACACGGCGGCATCGACGGACCCGCCCGTGGTGATCAGGCCATGGTTCTGGTGGATCATGCACTTCTTCGAGCCGAGCGCCTCGGCCATCGCCTTGCCGACCTCCTCGGAGAGCACCACGGCGCCGCTGCCGTCGTTGCAGAGCGCAACGTCGTTGTAGAACATCGTCGAGTCCTGCGTGATCATCTTGAGCGGCTTGCCGAGCGACGAGAACGTCTTGCCGTACATGGAATGCGAGTGCGCTGCGGCGATGACGTCGGGACGGGCCTGGTGGATCTGGCCGTGGATGGCGAACGCTGCCTGGTTGAGTGGGCCGTCTCCCTCGACGACGTTGCCGTCGTGGTCGACGCAGATCAGGTCGCTCACGGTCATCAACTTGAAGTTCGTGCCGAACGGGTTGACCCAGAAGCGATCGAGGTGCTCGGGATCACGCACCGTCACGTGCCCTGGTACGCCTTCGGCGAGATGCAGACGGCCCATCGTGCGCAGACCGCACGCGAGACGTTGCTTGCGCTTGAGCCGCTCGGCTTCGAGATCGTCGACCGGAGCGGTGGCCAACGCTTCGAGTTCGGACAGCTTCGAGTCGATCGTGTTCGTCATGATTTCCACTGTACTCAGCCTGTCCAGACCGGTATCAGGCGGACATGCGAGGCAGGGGTGCGAGGGGGACGGTTTTCACGCCGGTTCGGTGCGAACCACTCGCTCGACTCGCTCGATCTCGTCGCGCTCCTGCACGGCGACTCCGACGAGAACGAGGGCGATGCCGATCACGTCGATCGTGGATGGACGCTGATCGAGCGCGATCCAGCCGATCAGCGAACCGGTCACGGGGAGCAGCGCGAGGAGCAGCGAGAACCGGCGGATGGGTATCCGCCGCATCGTGAACTGATCGATGCCGTAGCCGATCGCGTTGGAGAAGATTCCGACGACGAGACACAGGCCGAGCAGCGTGGGAGACACCCAGACGGGCCCGCTCCACGGCGCTCCGATGGGCGTCGTGACGACAGCGCCGATGCACAACCCGAGCCCGAGACCGGCGACCCCACGATCGACGTTCGCCACCCGCGAACCGGCGACGATGTACGCAGCCCAGAGCGCAGAGGCGAGCAGGATGAAGACCAGGCCATCGAGGTTGTCGTCGATCTCGGTTCCGCCGAGTACGACGACGCCGACGATCGCAAACGCGAGCGCCACGCCGTTGCGGGCCGATCTCGTCGTTGCTGCGGCGACGGCGATCGGGCCGATGAACTCGATGGTGACACCCTTGCCGAGATCGATGCGATCGATCGCGAGGTAGAAGCAGATGTTCATCAGTGCGGTGGTGATGCCGAAGATCGCGACGCCGATCAACTGGCGGCGTGTCCATCCCGAGCGCCACCCTCGGGACACGGCGAGCAGTGCAATGGCGGCGCCGATGATCCGGAACCAGGCGACGGTCTGCGGCTCGATGCCATCACCGTTCCAGTCGAACAGCACGACCGCAATGGCCGCGCCGAGGTACTGGGCGACGGCCGAGAGCACGAACAGCGCCTCGGGCTGTGCCGTGCTGAGCCACCTGGAGACCGGACCGACCGTGGCGTGATGGTTCTCCACCGCAGCAGTCTGGCCGCGTCGACGCGGGACGCAACACCAGTTGGAGCGACAGCGCGCGCGACAGTGTGCTGGTGCAGAGAAACATCAACCCGTCGACGATCGCCCCACCCGCTGCGAACTACGCCCACGCCGTCCTCGTGGAACAGCCCACGCGCTGGCTGCACACCTCTGGCGTCGTGCCCACCGCACCCGACGGTTCGTGCCCGGACGACGTCGGCGCCCAGGCAAACGTGGTCTGGGAGAACATCTCCGCCATGCTCGACGACGCAGCGATGACTGCGGGCGACATCGTGTCGGTCGCCACCTATGTCGTCGCCGGCGAACCGCTCGGCGAGGTGATGGCGGCTCGCGACCGCGTCCTCGGAGACCATCGGGCGGCGAGCGTGCTCGTGACCGTCTCGGCCCTCGCCCAGCCGCAGTGGCTGATGGAAGTGGCAGTGATCGCCGCGCACTGACGACCGTCGAGCGCCTGGATAGCCTGGGCCGTCGTGACCAGTTGCGCTTCCCAGACGGTGATCTCAGCTTGGTGATGCTTGACGACGACGCGAACCGATCAGGCAGAGACGACCGCCGCAGTCGTGTGCTCTGGGTCATCGCTGTGGGATTCGCGGTCCTGGTGGCCGTCAGCGGCGTCGCTCCGACCGGAACCCGGTGGTTCGATCTCCTGCTGCTCGTCGTCGGCGGCGCAATGCTCGTCCGAGTCGCTGCGGCGGGACCATGGTGGGCTCGTCCGGGCGCAGCCGGACTCGGTGCGGCGCTCGCCTTGAACCCGATCGGCGCTGCCTTCGGGGTGGTCGGCCTCATCGTCGGGGCACTCACACCGGAGGCGACGCCGATCAGTTCCGCCGGCTCTGGCGGCTCTCTCGGCTCCCGCAACATCGTGCAGCAGCTCCAGAGCGTTCTCGGCGGGCAGTCCGACCTCGTCGGGGTCATCGTTGCCGGGTGCGCGCTCAACGCGCTCGCGCGCCTGGACATCGGCAACGACAGCGGTCTGTCGACGCTCATCGGCTGTCTCGTGTCGATCGGTCTGTTGTTCGTCGCCCGCGATCGATTCAACCGGTTCAGCCGTCGGCGAGCACGACGAATCGTGGTCACGGTCGGCCTCTACGCCTTGTTCGCGGCGGCGATGGCCGGCATCGCCGGACTCGGCGTCCGTGACGATGCAGAGTTCGCGACTGCTGCTGCACGCGCCGGCGCCACTGCGCTCGAAGCCGGCGACGAGACCGAAGCGGCCGAGTTCATCGACGAGACAGCGGCAGGGCTCCGGAGGGTCGAACGTGGCCTGGACGGGCCCTTGACGATGCCGGCGCGCCTCGTGCCGGGGCTCGCACAGAACGTCGGCGCCGCCCGGTCCCTCGCCGGAGCTGGAGCGGATCTGACCGCCGAAGTCGGCAGTGCACTGGACGAGGTCGACATCGACCGCTTGAGCATCACGGACGGTGCCATCGACCTCGATGCCTTCGAAGATGCGCGCGATCCCGTCGACCGAGTCGACGGCTCGTACCGGCGATTCGTCGACGCGCTCGAGAAGTCGCAGTCCCCGTGGCTCGTGCCGCCGTTCAGGAGCCGACTCGCCGAGTTCGACGAGCGGCTGTCCGGTCGATCAGCCCAGATCGACAGCGTGCTCGACAGTGTCGACCTGCTCCCGCAGATTCTCGGCCGCACTGCGCCGCGCCGGTACCTCGTGCTGCTCACGACACCGGCCGAGGCGCGCGGACTCGGCGGATTCCCCGGCTCGTGGGCGACGATCGAGGTCACTGACGGGCGAGTCGAGGTGGGCGAGGTCGCGCGAATCGAAGATCTGAACGCGGCGACGCAACTCGCTGACTGTTCGGATTGCGACGCCGAGATGTTGCAACGGTACGGGCGGTTCGGTCTGACCACGGCGCCTGGCGGGCTCTCCGGCCCGGACACGTGGTCCAACCTCACGATTCCCGCTTCGTTCCCGGCCGTCGCCGATGCCGCCGTGCGGCTGTACGTCCAGGCAACGGACTCCGAGATCGACGGGGTCATCGTCATGGATCCCTTCGTGATGGAAACGCTCGCGTCGTACGGCGATCCGATCGAGCTCACAGCGCTCACCGAGCCGATTCCGACCGACGGCGTCGCGGACTTCATCCTGGCTGACCAGTACGAGCTGCCGGGTGGGCAGGTTGCGCGTCTGGTCGCCCTCGCCGAGCTTTCGACTGCGGCGCTTGAGGGGCTGCTGTCGGGCAGCCTCCCCGAGCCGGCGGCGCTACTGTCTGACATCGGCCCGCTGGTCGAAGAGCGGAGGCTCCTCTTCTGGACGACAGATCCCGCTGAGCAACGCTTCCTCGATGGGTTGGGTCTGCTGGGCGACTTCCCGGCACTGGATCCCGAAGACGGTGGATTCTCGATGGCCACCAACAACGGGGCGGCGAACAAGATCGATCGATTCATCTCGCGCGACACGGTGGTCACCGAGGTGCTACGCGACGGGGACAGATACCTGCGAGCGGAGGTCACCCTGCGCAACGACGCTCCGCAGAGCGGTCTGCCTCAGTACGTCATCGGCAACGAGGTCGGGCTCCCCGACGGGTCGCACCGGCTGATCATCGCCCTGTTCGGGCCGTCCGAGCCGGTCACGACGACACTGGATGGCGTGGCCCAGCCGATCGGTGCGCTGCCGGAGGACGGATGGATCGCCACCGAGGTCTTTGCCGACTTCGCTCCGGGTCAGGAGCGGACGATCGTCGTCGAGTACTCCCTGCCCGGTAACGGTTCGGGGTCGTTCGCACCGACCCTCTGGGAGCAACCCACGGCCACGCGCAACTCCGAAAAATGAGATTCAGTTTCCGAATGGTTTCTTTCTTGGCGCGCGATCGCCTAGGGTGCGTGACGAACTCCAACCACCACTGCAAAGGCACATCAACATGAACCGTAAGAACATCACCATCACTGCACTGGTTTCCGCCGCTGCGATCGTCGGCTTCGGCGCGCCCGCCGCCGCCACGGCTGACTACCCGCCGGCTGACTACCCGCCGGCCACTACCGCTCCGGTCGATGTGGGCATTCCACTGCCGGCAACGGGTACTGATGGCAACGGCACGATGATCCTCATCGCAGCCTCGCTGCTCGGTGCTGGTGGCGTGATGACGGTTGCGTCACGCTCACGTCGCACCGCCTGATCCGTCGACCACCGTCGACTTGACAAAGCCAGGTGCTTCGGCACCTGGCTTTGTCGCGCCCGTGCCGAACTCGAAGCGCTGAGCGGAGGCCACTCGGTCGTCGATGGTGCTGCATCGAGGTAGTGGACCGAGGTGGTGGACCGCCGTCGCCGAATCGACGTCGCCCGGCGATCTTCGGGTTCGGATCTGGAGACGGCGACAGCCGGTGCGTACGATCAGGCCATGGCCGACGCCCCACACGACCCGACGCTCCCGCAGACCGACAGCGGGATCCCGATCAAGAAGCTGTACGACGAGTCCGATCTCGCCGGATGGGATGCAGCTGTTCGGCTCGGCGACCCGGGCTCGGCGCCGTATACGCGAGGTGTGTACTCCTCGATGTACACCGGCCGACTTTGGACGATGCGCCAATACTCCGGGTTCGGCAACGCTGAATCGACCAACCAGCGATTCAAGTTCCTGCTCGACGCCGGCCAGACCGGGTTGAGCTGCGCATTCGACCTACCGACGCAGATGGGGTACGACTCCGACCACGGTCGCGCCGAGGGCGAGGTCGGCAAGGTCGGGGTGGCGATCGACTCGATGGAGGACATGCGGCTGCTCTTGGCCGACATCCCGCTCGACAAGGTCTCGACGTCGATGACCATCAACTCGACTGCGGCGATCCTGCTGCTGATGTACGAGCTGGTCGCCGAGGAGAACGGCGTGCCGTCGAACCAGATCAACGGCACGATCCAGAACGACCTCCTCAAGGAGTACATCGCCAGGGGCACCTACATCTACCCACCGCGACCGTCGATGCGGATCATCACCGACATCTTCGGATACTGCTCCGAGCACGTGCCGAGTTGGAACACCATCTCGATCTCCGGATACCACATCCGCGAGGCGGGTTCGACGGCGGTGCAGGAGATTGCCTTCACCTTGGCGAATGCGATCGCCTACGTGCAGGCCGCGGTTGATGCGGGCCTCGATGTCGACGACTTCGCACCGCGGCTGAGCTTCTTCTGGAACGGCCACAACAACTTCTTCGAAGAGATCGCCAAATTCAGAGCCAGTCGCCGCATGTGGCACACGATCATGACCGAGCGTTTCGATGCGAAGAACCCGAAGAGCACGATGCTGCGGTTCCACACCCAGACCGGTGGCTCGACGCTCACGGCCCAACAGCCGATGAACAACATCATGCGCGTGACGCTGCAGGCGTTGGCGGCAGTCATGGGCGGGACGCAGTCACTGCACACGAACGGTTTCGACGAAGCGCTCAGCTTGCCGACCGAAGATGCTGCGCGTATGGCGTTGCGGACCCAGCAGGTCATCGGCTACGAATCAGGCGTCGTCGACACGCCGGATCCGATGGCGGGGTCGTATCTGGTCGAATCGCTCACCGACGAGGTCGAGCAGCTCGCCTGGGAGTACATCGCGGCGATCGATGACAAAGGCGGAGCAGTCGCAGCGATCGAGCAGGGATTCCAGATGGACGAGATCATGGACTCGGCGTACCAGTACACGAAGTCGATCGACGATGACGAGCGCATCATCGTGGGAGTCAACAAGTTCACGATGGACGATGAGCCAGAGCCGGCGACGTTTCCGACCGACCCGGAACTCGAGCCGGGTCAGGTCGCTCGTCTCCGGCGATACAAGGCCAACCGAGACCCGGCAGCGGTCGAGGCGGCACTGGCCCACGTGTCGGCCACCGCGGGGACCAGTGACAATCTGCTGTACAGCATCAAAGATGCCCTGCGCGCCGACTGCACCCTCGGCGAGATCAGTGACAGCCTGCGGGCGGTGTTCGGCACGTACACCCCCTGAGCAGCCAGTACCCAGGTTGCCGGTTGCCGGTTGCCGGGCGCGTGCGTCGTCAAACGACGCTGTGGAGATGTCGGGCGTGCCGCCAACGACCGAATGGTTTGGACTGCCTCCAGGAGGGCACTGCGATCGACCGCGCCGCCGGGAACCAGCCGAACTCGCGACCGATTCCCGCGGCCGAGGTGCACCACACGCCGCGCAGGCCTGCGCCATGCACGGTGACTCCGATCGTCTGCGTGACGCCTCGACCGATGGGGTTGCCCCGGCGAGTGAGCGGGTAGGTGGATGGCAGACCCAACTGCTTGAGCCCGGCGGGCGTGTGTGCGTCAGCGACCCGCTGTCGCCGGGGGAGTGTGCACGCTGCCAAGTGCAGAGGCGCGTCGTCGTCGAGGTCGTCGGGATCGATGCCGCGGTCGACGAACATGTGGCGTACCTGGGCGTGGACCGTGGACATGTCCTCGTTGAGATACAGCGTCGGCCACGAGGCGGGCGGGTTCCATCTGCCTCCCTGGGCTCGCGCGAACGTCATGTCGAAAGGGTTGGCGTACTCTGGACGGACGACACGCAGCCAGACATGGCTGTCAGGAAGCAGGATGTCGATCACTGCACGAACCGCTGGAGTGTCTTGCTGTGAATCGTCACGGAGCGATGCGCGACACGTCGAACGTGTCGAGGAGTTCGGCGCGCAATGTCTCGAACTCGCCTGCGAGGGCGACGTCGAGGCGCGATCGGCCGCCCAACTGCTCGACAGGCCTGCGGACCACGGCGGGAATCCGCTCGCGTTTGATCCATTGCTCGAGCAGGTTGGACGATTGGTCGAGGAGCGCGATCTGATCGGCTCGGGCTGCGGGCGGACCCTCATGGAGCCAGGTGGTGGCAGCTTGGCGGCTCACGTCGAACATCCGGCCGAGCTGTGTTGCAGAGACATCCCACAGTCGAGCGACTCGGTCGAGCGGGCGCGATGCGAGTTCCTGGTCGAGTTGGTCGATCACTCGACGCAGGAGGTCGACGTCGCCGTCGGTGCGTGAGAGGACATCGGAGGTCAGGTCTTCAACCGCGGACATGCTGACAGGATACGCGCAAGCGCTTGTCAATCGCAACCATTTGTCAACCCTGGTTGGGTCGCACAGGTCAGAGATGAGAGAAGAGTGCTGCGAGTAATGCGTCGTAGTCGTCGATTGCGCGAAACTGCGGAAACTCCTCGACCACGTTCGCTGGAGCGTGGAACAGGTAGCCGGCGTCGGCTTCTGCGAGCATCGTGGTGTCGTTGTAGCTGTCGCCGGCCGCGATCACTCGGTAGTTCAGCGCGTGGAATGCTTGGACGGCCTTGCGCTTCTGATCCTGCTGGCGGAGTCGGTAGTCCGTGATTCGGTCGTCGGCCACGACGAGTCGGTGACACATCACCGCTGGCCAGCCGAGCTGTTGCATGAACGGCCGAGCGAACTGTTCGAAGGTGTCGCTCAAGATGATCAGCTGTGTTCGAGCCCGGACCTCGTCGAGGAAGTCCTTGGCCCCCGGCAGCGGTTCGAGGCCCGCGATCACGTCGCTGATCAGCGACATCGTGAGACCGTGCTCCGCGAGCAGGTCGAGGCGATATCGCATCAGGACGTCGTAGTCGGGTTCGTCACGGGTTGTGCGGGTCAAGCCCTCGATGCCGGTTCGTTCGGCGACAGCGATCCAGATCTCGGGGATCAGCACTCCTTCGAGATCGAGGGTGACGATCGTCTGGGTGGCGGTGTCGGGCGCAGGCACGGCAGCATTCAATCAGTTGATGTGGGAGATCGAGATCGCAGGCCTTGCCGGGGCGGCGCATTCGCCGTCCGGCCACCCGAGGTAGATCACCGCGATGGCACGGTCCTCGGGGTCGAAGCCACACAATTCGAGGACCCTCGGCGGCCGGGTCAACGCTGGCGTCGACCAGAAGCTCGCCAGACCGAGTGCGGTGGCGCCGAGGAGAAGGTTCTGGATTGCTGCTGCGACGGCGTCCCGATTCTCGAGGTGCAGCGTCTCGTTCGGGTGAGGTCGGCAACCGACGACGAGCGCCGCTGGTGCCCGGAGATACTTGTGACGGGTCTTGGCTTGTTTGACCTCGTCGCCGAAGTCGGCGTCGACCATGTCGTCGGCCATTGTCTCGCCGAGTCTGCGGCGGCCATCACCCGTGAAGCTCGCGAACCGCCATGGCCAGGTGCGTTTGTGGTTGGGTGCCCACGCGGCCACGTCGCAGAGTTGTTCGATGAGCGCAGTCTCCACGGGCCGGTTCGCGTCCATCAGTAGCGAGGTGCGGCGACGTGCAGCGAGGGAAGCGAACGCGTCGAACGAGGTCATGGTGCCATCTTTGCTGCCGCACGTCGTTCGCTGCAACGTCGAACGCCGCAGCGACGAACTCGGAGAGGGCTTGCGCTCAGGACTTCTTTGCCCTGCTGGGTTGGACGCGTGGAGCCTCGTTGGGCATCTTCGGATAGACGGGCGGCCACGGTGCATCCGGAATCCCATCGGCGAGATCGGCAGCGAATCGTTCGACGAGCGGAACGATCGAGCACGGCGCATCGTCCATCAGTTCCCACGGGTCGCCGTGCGCTGCGAGCCGGTGCCCGACGGTGTCGATCGTGCAGGTCTCGGGGTCGATGGTCTCGAGTTCGTCCCATCCGAACGGCGTCGACACCTGCGCGCCGACGCGCGGGCGAACACCCCAGGCGCCGAACATGTTCTTGTGCGGAGCGTTCTGGTTGAAGTCGACGAAGACGCGCTCGCCGCGTTCTTCCTTCCACCACTTGTCCGTGATCAAGTCGGGGTACCGTCTCGACAGCTCCCGACCGAGTGCGATGACCGCACCGCGGACGGCGAAGGAATCCCAGCCCGGCTCGACGCGTACGTAGATGTGGATTCCCTTGCTCCCAGTCGTCTTGGCGAAGCCGATCATGCCGAGCTCAGCCAGATGGTCTCGCACGTGCGCCGCTGATTCGCGGACTTGCTCGAACGTGACGCCAGGTGACGGATCGAGATCGATTCGCATTTCGTCGGCATCGTCGGCATCGTCGGGCTCGGTGGCGCGATACGGCCACACGTGCAGGCCCAGGACCCCCTGGTTGGCAGCCCACAGCACGTGAGCGAGGTCGGCGATGACCAGTGCACGCGATGGTGTCCCGTTGATTGTTTGCACGGTGGTCGTGTGTAGCCACCCTGGTGCCGAGTCAGGAATCCGCTTCTGGAAGAACGACTTGCCGCGAACGCCGTTCGGGTAGCGCTCGAGCAACACGGGGCGGTCGGCAAGCGTGCGCATGATCGCATCGCCGACCGAGACGTAGTAGCGAGCCAGGTCGAGCTTGGTCCGTTCGAGCTTCTTCGGTCCGACCGACGGGAACATCGGCTTGTGCGGATTGGTGATCGGCACCAGCCGGCCGGCGGCTTTGATCTCGACCGGATCACCGAACTCGGAGTCTTTCGCCATCACTGCGCTCCTGATGGCACCGGGACGTCGACGCCGAGGTCGGCCATCGCGGCGACGTACCGCTCGGTCGCCGTCGCGGCCAGGCCGGGACTTCCCGCTGCAGCCAAGGTGTCGATGAGCGCTTCGTGGGCAGCCGCATCGAACTCGTCGATCGTCAGCAGCGAACGCAGCGAGCCGGTTGCGGCGACGAGGTTGCCGGCCGTGATCTGACGGTCGGCCAGCTCGCGTAACAGCGAGCAGATCGCGGTGTTGGTGGCGGTGCGGACCGGTTGGGCCCAGTCGTCGTAAGCATCCTCGGCGAACGCGTCGCCGGAGTGTCGGGAGCAGAGTGTTTGCAGCTCGGACGTGCTGACCGAATCCGGTTGGTCGCTGATCAGGTCGGCGCTTCGGAGAATGTTCTCGACATCGATGTCGAATCGCTCGGCATTCAGCCGGACGGTGCCGTCACGAACGACGATGAACTCGTCCCGATCGGCGATTCGGTCGGGGTCGAGTGCCCGGCGGAGTCGGGAGACCTCGACGTCCAACCGGCTCACACTGCCGGGTGCATCGGGCCAGAGGTGTTCAGCGAGTTGATCACGATGGATGGACTGCCCGCGTTGAGCGACCAAGATGCGCAGCAGGAGGCGCGACTTGCGGGAACCCCACTGTGGGGTACCGTGCGCGAGCGCAACATCGAAGCCGCCGCACACGGTCACCGCCAGGCGCTGCTCGTCATCACCGACGTCGGGGCCGCTGGGCGTCCGAGCCGGAGTCGAGGTCGAGGCGATGTCTGTGACCGACGCGCTGTGGGGACGTGGCGAGTCGTGAAGCTCGGAGCACCGCCGGATGAAGTGTTCGAGGTCGAGTCGTTCAGCGGCTCGGCGTGCTTCGCTCGCAAGCCGGGTCGCTTCGTCGTTCGGACCCTGCTGCGCGATCAAGGTGATCGCGAGATCGATCTGGGCCTCGATGAGCCAAGGCCATGCGCCGAGCCGAGCGGTGATGTCGATGGCATTGCGAAAGTGTTCGATGGCCTCGTCATGGTTGCCGAGTGATCGGGCCAGGATGCCGAGGGGACGCGCGATCGTGCCCCAGAGCGACGCACCCATTGCGACGGGGACCATCCGATCGGCGTAGGGCAGCAGGTACTCGCGCACGGCGAGGCGTTGCTCGTCAGTGCCGACCATGGCGGTGGTCTCGGCGATCGACGCTATCGTGAGCAGCCAGTGCTGTCCGTCTTCGATCTGGTCGAGAGGCGGCAGGGTGTCCATCGCTCCGCGGGCGGCGTCGAGCTGATCGTTTTGAGCCCACATGAAGCCCAGGACGGCGGGCCACAACGGATCCTCTGGCTCTTCGGTCTGTAGATCGAGATAGAGCTGTTCGGTTTCGAGTAGACGCCCCTGCATCCAGCGGATGAGCGTGATCTGGCCGCCGTAGACGCCGATGCCGTCGGGATCGCCGAGTTCCATCGCGACGGCGAAACACTCTTCGGCGAGCGCCTCGGCCTCGACGATTGCTCCCCGGAGCAGCGCCCTCGTGCAGCGAAACCAGAGTGAGTGGCGCACCAGCGTCTCATCAGCGAGTTCTTCGAGTGTGCGTTCCTGAGTCGCGAGTTCGGCGTCGAGCGCGCGGATGTCGCCTCGCTCCAGGAGTGCCCCGAGGAGCAGGAAGCGTCCCTGCACCAGGAGGTCCGGATGGTTGTGTTCGTGGCCGATTGCCAGGATCTGGTGAGCGCTCTCGATGCGTTTCGTCAGCGTCGACGGTCCGAGCAGCGTGATCTGGTCGGCGATCATGGCGTGTCCCTGGGCCACGGGGTCAACAGAGGCGGTGGCGGCGGTGAGCGCTTCGAGTGCCGTGGCACGGGCGCGGTCGGGGTCGATAGCCATCATCTTCATCGCCAGCATCGCCAGAAGCCGGGCGCGCAGGGGGTCATCCGGTTCATCGAGGCTCACGAGCGCATCGCTGAGTTGCTGAGTGACCTCGCCGGTTCGGTCGCCGTGGAAGTCGTACTGGACGCCGCCGCCGAGCGTGGCCCGACCGATCCGGCGTGCATCGTCCAGGTCGACAGCGATGGTGCGTGCAGCGGCGAAGGCCTCAGCAGCATCGGCGCGCTGGCCCGAACGCCAGGTGGCATCACCGAGCAGGACGAGCACATCGAACCTGCTGGTTGCCCAGGACTGGCCGGTGTCGTTCGCGGTCTGCGCCGTGTCAGCTGCTTCGACTCTTTGCACGCTTTCCACCGTCGCGAGCGCAGCGAGTGCGCTTCGCAAGAGGCCGACTGCAGACTCGGGGGCGAGCGCGTCGAGTGCCCGTTGCGTGCTCAACCGTACGGCATCGATCGCCGCCGGCAGCGCGTCGGGTCCGGCGCGCAGAAGGTGTGCCGCGCGCTCGTTGAGTTGGTCGTCCCCGGTCAGCATCTGCGCCGCTTGGCCGTGCAGTGCCATCCGCTGCGTCGCAGTGAGGTCGGACAGGCCGGCTTGGGCGACCAAGGCGTGCGCGACTTCCACGGTGTCGCCGATCGTCACGAGGAGCTCGGCGCGCCGACCCAGCTCGATTGCCGTCTCCACACTGGTGATGGGTTGCGTGCTGAGTGTCGCCAGCTGCGAGGGCGTCCAGCCGGAACCGACGACGCCGAGCACCGTGATGAGGTCTTGGGCCGCCGGTGACATCGAAGCAATCCGTTGGCCGAGGATGTCGCCGAGCCGCGCGTCGAGGCCGCCGGCTGAGGCCTGCCCGTTGATGGCGTGTTGGACCAGCAGTGGGTTGCCGCCGGTGGCCGCGAGGATGTCGGCGACAGGGAGCGTCGTCGAGAGCGCAGTTGCGATGTCATCGGCGTCGAGGCCGGAGAGCTCGACGATCACACCGGTGTCGGTCAGGGCCGTTATCCGCTCGCCCTGGGCTGCGTCGAGGCCGGACGTCGGGCGATGGGTCGCCAGCAGCAAGACTGCGGACTCGCGCAATCGCCGCATCAAGAACCGGGTGAGCAGCAACGATGACGCATCGGCGAGGTGGAGATCGTCGAGCACGATGACGAGTGGCTCGACCGCGGCACGATCCTCGATCATGGTCGCGGCGGCTTCGAACAGTTCCAGGCGGTCACCGGCGGCGGGTCCACCGAGGGTGAGCTGGGCGAGGTCGGACCCGGTGGTCGCCTCGTCGTGGAGGCGTCGGATGATCTGGACCCATGGCCAGTACGGGGTGCTCTGCGCCTCCTCGGAACTCCGCCCCCACAGGACGACGGCGCCGTCGTCCGCAGCGGTGCGGGCAACCTCTGAAGCCAGTCGGGTCTTGCCGATTCCCGCTGGCCCGGTGATCAGGACCATCCAGCCGCCAGATCGCACCGATCGGGGGGTCAACCGGCCGATGACATCGAGTTCTGGGCGTCGTCCGACGAACTGCTGTGCGGTCCCCACGTCAGTCGATTCGTTCACCATCGCGCTTCCACGGTACCGAAGGGCGAGTGTGTGGCCGGTGCTGGCGCCTCCTGGCGCCCGCTGGCTCCTACTCACTCCTACTGGTTGGAGTGCAATTCGATGTTCAGTTCGCCCCAGCTCTTGCTGCGAGGTCGTCCGATGACCTGGCCGGTCTGGCCGTCGCGGATGAAGAGCACGCCGCTGATCCCCGAGATCGTCCGGGCCTTGACCACGCCGTCGGGGGTCAACACCGGGGTCGCTCCCGTGAGGTAGAGCCCGGCTTCGACCACACAGTCATCGCCGAGGCTGATGCCGATGCCGGCGTTGGCGCCGACCAGGCAGCGCTCGCCGATCGAGATGGTCTCGGTGCCACCACCTGACAAGGTGCCCTGGGTCGAGGCTCCGCCCCCGATGTCGGAGCCGTTGCCGACGACGACGCCGGACGAGATGCGACCCTCGACCATCGACGTGCCGAGCGTGCCGGCGTTGAAGTTGCAGAAGCCTTCGTGCATGACCGTCGTGCCCTCGGCCAGATGTGCCCCGAGACGAACGCGGTCGGCATCGGCGATGCGGACACCGGTCGGCACGACGTAGTCGGTCATGCGCGGGAACTTGTCGAGGCCGTGCACGCTGAGCACGCCGCCGTCGAGCTTGACCCTGAGCCGCACGTCGTCGAGGTCGGCGACGGCAACGGGGCCGAGGTTGGTCCAGGCCACGTTGTTCAGCGCACCGAACGTGCCGTCCATGTTCAAGGTGTGCGGCGCCGCGAGGCGATGCGAGAGCAGATGCAGACGTAGGTACGCGTCCTCGGGTGAAGCGGGGCCTTCGTCGACGTCGACGGAGATGCGGACCGGCCGGATGGTCACGTTGCGGACCTCGTCGCGCTGATCGCGCATGCCCAGCTGTGCTTCGACCTGGTTCCAGTGGACGCTGTCGCCGCCCGCCCCATCAGCACTCGGGTCAGACCCGTACTCACCCCAGCCGAGCCAGCGATACCAGGTGTCGAGCGTGTTGCCTTCGGAATCGATCGTTGCGAGGCCAGCGCCCCACGCCATGCGTGTCATTGGGTTCTCCAGGTGATGTTCGAAGTGATGTTCGAGGTGATGTTCGAGGGGTTGCTGACGGTTCTCAGTCACATCGGGGACAGGCACCGATGTGACTGGGTAGCGGGTTGGTCAGGGGGCTTCGGGTCGCAGCGTGGGGAAGAGGATGACTTCCTTGATCGAGTCGACACCGGCGAGCAGCATGGCCAGTCGATCGATGCCGATGCCGAGGCCGCCGGTCGGTGGCATGCCGTATTCGAGTGCACGGATGTAGTCCTCGTCGACGCTGCCAGCTTCGTCGTCGCCGGCCTCCCTGGCGGCCTGTTCGTCTTCGAATCGGGCTCGTTGCTCGACGGGGTCATTGAGCTCGGAGTACCCGTTGCCCAACTCGCGGCCATCGACGAAGATTTCGAATCGTTCGGCGAGGAACGGATCGTTGCGGTCGACCCGCGCAAGCGGCGAGATCTCGGTCGGATGCCCGGTGACGAAGGTCGGTCGGACGATCAGGGCCTCCGACGTCTTTTCGAACAGTTCCTCGATGATCTTGCCGGCCCCCCATCGGTCTTCGACGAACACGTCGTGATCGGCCGCGACCTTGCGGGCGTCGGCAACCGGCATCGACGGATGCAGTTCGACGCCGGTCGCGTCGGACGCGTAGTCGATCATCCGCTTGCGCGGCCAGGGGTCGGCGAGATCGATCTGCTCGCCGCGGATTTCGATCGTCGTGGTGCCGAGAGCATCACGCGCAGCGTTGGTGACGAGTTCCTCGCTGATGTCCATGACGTCGTTCCAGTCACCGAACGCCTGGTAGAGCTCCATCATCGTGAACTCCGGGTTGTGACGCGTCGAGACACCCTCGTTGCGGAACGTGCGGGCGATCTCATAGACCCGCTCCATGCCGCCGACGATCAGCCGTTTCAGGTAGAGCTCGACCGCGATTCGCAGAAAGAGCTGCATGTCGAGGGCGTTGTGGTGTGTCGTGAACGGGCGAGCGTGGGCGCCACCGACCTCGGGGTGCAGGACGGGTGTCTCGACTTCGATGAACCCGTGCGATGCGAGGGTGCGGCGAAAGCTGGCGACCGTCTCGTGGCGGATCTCGAAGTTGCGGCGGGCGTCGTCGTTGACGATGAGGTCGGCATAGCGCTGACGGAATCGCGTGTCGACATCGGTCAGGCCGTGCCACTTGTCCGGCATTGGTCTGAGCGCCTTGGACAGCAGTTCGACGCGGTCTGGCTTGACCGACAATTCGCCCTTGCGGGTGGTCATCACGGTGCCGTTGACGCCGACCCAGTCGCCGAGGTCGAGGTTCTTGATCTCGGCGAAAGCATCGTCGCCGACCACGGCCTTGGAGATGAACAGTTGCACCTCGCCGGAACGGTCCCGGATCGTTGCGAAGACCAGCTTGCCGGAGTCGCGCTTGAGCATGATTCGCCCCGCCGCTGCAACCGCGTCCTCGGTCTCGATGCCGGGCTCGAGATGGCCCCAGCCGTCGCGGATCTCGGCGAGGGTGTGTGTTCGGTCGAACCGGTAGGGGTACGGGTTGCCGCCGCCGTCGCGCACCGCATCGACGAGGCCCAGCCGCCGCTGCTGCTCCGCAGCCAGCCCACTTCCGGTTGCGGCGTCGTCTGCGTTGCCCGCCTCGTGAGCCACGTCGTCGATGGGAGTCGGCTCCGCCTCGCGGTCTGAGGGATCGGTCTGCTCGCTCACGGTCCGATGACCGTAGCGAAACTTCGGTCTCCTGCCACCATAGGAAGACCGCACCTTCGTATCCTCGCCTCCGTGCGTCGCCCCCCTGCCCGCTACCTGGCTCTGGCCCTTGCTGTGCTCGCCGTCGGCGGAGCCATCCCGGTCCTTGCAGCAAGTGACGGCTCGGTTGTCGGTCCAGCTGAGGTATTCGAGCCAGCGGTGCGTGTCTCGGATGCGTCGGGGCCCGGCGTCGATGTCGTCAGCGTGTACAACGTCGGCCCACTGAGAGCGGACGTCGCAGCGCGTGCGGCGGCAGCAAGCGAGGCCGCCGGGGGCACCTCTGCGATCGGTCGCGCGGCGAGCACCGGCATGCTTCGTGTGCGGCGAGGCTCGGCGACGGTGCAGCAGGCACCGTCGGGCCATGCCTTTCCGATGGGGACGACGATCTTGCCGCTCGATGCCGTCGTGGACCTGATGGGTTCCAGCGTGGCGGCGGTACTCACATCAACCGACATCGTGATGAGCGAACAGACCGCCGGGCTGCGCGGTGCCCGGGCGGGCGATGTCGTCGACCTTGTCGCGTCCGACGGGACGGTCTTGGCCTTCACGATTGCCTCCGTGGTGCCCGACGAGGTCACCGGCGGCACCGAACTCCTGCTGTCTGAACAAGCGGGTGATCGTCTCGGTGTCAGCCGCGAGAGTCGCGTGGTGCTGTGGGGCTTCGACTCCCGCGCCGAGTTGGAGTCAGAACTCACGCGCCAAGGACTCGTGAACCCGATCGTCCGGCTCCGTCGGAGCTGGGACCCACCGGACCCGGATGCGACCTTGGGCATGGCCAGTACCAAAGCGGCCTTGGGCGAGTTCGCCTACCGGGTCGATGCCTCGGGATCGGTCAGCGTCGACGATGCGTGGCGGCGGGCCAACATCACGGCGGGCTCCATCGGTCAGCTCCGGCTCCAGACCGGGTGTCACCGAGTCGCCCGTGCTGCGCTCGCCGACGCAATGGATGAGGTGATCGCAAGTGGCCTCGCCGGCACGATCGACTACGCCGATGCGAACACCTTCGGTGGTTGCTTCGTGCCACGGTTCAACCGCCTGACACCGGACAGCAGTATCGGGTTCTTGTCCCGCCACTCCTGGGGGATGGCGATCGACACGAACACGCAGGGCTCCTGCCAGGGCTGCGAACCGCCGGACATGGACTGTCGAACGGTGCGCATCTTCCGCAAGCACGGGTTCGCATGGGGCGGCAACTTCCTGCGACCGGACGGCATGCACTTCGAATGGGTCGGGGAACGCCGTGACATCGGCCTCTACCCGAGCCGCTACTGCGCCAATCTGGATCGCGGACAGGTCGGCGAACTCGGTGGTGACACCGCCCGGGGTTCGATGTTCGCCGACGACGGTCTGTACGTCGGCGATCACTGATCGACGCCACGACCCTGTCTCCCACGTATCCTGCCGGATGTGAGCACACGATTCGTCATCCTCGGCGGCGGACCCGCCGGCAACATGGCCGCGACACACGCGGCCCGTATGGGCGCCGAGGTCACCATGGTCGAACGTGATGTCGTCGGCGGCGCCGCGCACCTCTGGGACTGCATTCCGTCCAAGACGATGATCGCGACCGGCGGAGCGATCAGCTTCTCGAACCGGCTCGAAGGAATGGGTCTCGAGAAGAACAACGCCGAAGTCGACGTCGAAGGTCTGACCGACCGCATCGAGAGCATCAAGTCGCGCATGCGCGACAACAACACCGAGATCCTCGAGAGTCAAGGTGTCCGGATCATGCGCGGCGCTGGACGATTCACGGGTCCGAACACCATGCAGGTCACCCAGACCGACGCGACCGGCGTCGAGAGTGTCGAGAGTGTCGAGACCATCGAGTTCGATTCGGCGTTGGTGTCGACCGGCTCCCAACCCCGAATTCCCGAGTGGTGTCACCCCGACGGAGATCGCATCTTGACCACGCGCGACTGCTACCCGCCGACGGTGTTTCCCGAGAGCGTGACCGTCGTCGGCTCTGGCGTGACCGGCGTGGAATTCGTCCACATGTTCTCCTCGTTCGGGGCCGAGGTGACCCTCGTCGTGAGTCGACAGCAGGTGCTGCCGGGGAAGGATCCCGAAGTCGCAGCAGTACTCGAACAGGAATTCATGCGTCGAGGAGTCAAGCTGGTGATGGGTGCGCGAGCCGAAGCGATCGAACGGTCCGGGTCTGGCGACACCGTCGTGGTGCGCTGTGACGACGGGCGAGTGATCGAGTCGTCGCACGCCGTGCTTGCAATCGGTTCGGTGCCGAACACGTCGGGCATCGGTCTGGATACCGCGGGCGTGGACGTCAACGACTGGGGCTACGTCGACATCAACCAGCACTGCGTCACCAACGTCGGCCACATCTATGCCGCCGGGGACATCAGCGGCAAGCTGCCCCTGTCGTCGGTTGCATCGATCCAGGGTCGCAAAGTCGCCGAGCACGTGATGGGCCTGCACACCAGGAACCATCGTCATCTCGACTACGACAAGGCGGCATCAGCGATCTTCACCGAACCCGAGATCGCCGACGTCGGACTGGCCGAAGCCGAGGCATTCGCATCGGGCCGCAAGATCCGCGTGACCAAGGTGCCGTTCTCGTCAACTGCCAAAGCGATGATCAACAGCGACACCCGCGGATTCGTGAAGATCATCTCGGACCCCAACACCGGCGAGATCCTCGGCGGATCAATCGTCGGGCGTCATGCTGCAGAACTCATCTCGGTGATCGCCGTCGCCGTGACTGCGAGCCTCACGGTGAGCGATCTGGTCGAGAGCATCCTCGTGCACCCCGCGCTCAGCGAAGCCCTCGCCGAAGCAGCGGAGTAGCGGAGTAGCCAATCGGTTCGTCACGCCGGTGACAGTTCGCTGTCGAACCAGCGCGACCACGCGGGCAGCCGATCGGCCACGAAGTCCACGTTGTGGCCGCCCGCCACGATCTCGACGGTGACGTCGATCGAGACCGCACCGAGCGTCCGCTCGATGTCGGGGATCCGGCCCATCAGTGGATCCCGATCACCCACGTTCACGTAGACCGCGGGCCGGTCCGTGCGGTCACTGATCCCGTCGAGGATCTCGACGTCCAGTGCGTCGGGCCAGGTGACGGCGAACAGCCCGACAGCGGCGGAGCGTGCGTCTCCGGTGAAGGCAGACTGCGCAGTGGCTCGACCGCTCGCCGAGAATCCGCCGAGTCCTCGGCCAGACGGCTCGTCGATCGTCCGATACGCCGCGTCGACCGTGGTGATCAGCGAGTCGAGGATGTCACTGAACCCCGTCGGCTTGGTCGACCGTGGAGGCATCACGAGGATGACCGGGGCGATCTCGCCATTCACGGCCATCCATTCACGGCCATCCATTCACGGCCATCCGGTCACTGCCGTCGTCAGGCCTCGCGGCCTGCATTGGTCGCTGTCAGGTTCATCGGTCGACGGGGGACCGGCGAGCTGGTCACGATGTTGGTGATGGTGTCGCCTTGCTCCCAGACATCGCTGAGCAGTTCTTCGAGGTCGAGCATCCGCCGCAGTCTGGCGCGGATCACGTGGGAATCTGAGCCGGTGACGCGACTCGCCTCGATCACGTTTGGGATCGCTGCGATCTTGGCGTCGATTCCCTCGGAGTGCATGGCGGCCTTGAGCCGGATGATCGACAGGATCGGGAACCCGATTGCGTCGTAGTCCACGACAGCCCGGTAGCCGCTGATGACGCCGAGGTCTTCGAGTTTGCGGATGCGCTCAGCGACTGCAGGCGCCGTCAGCCCGATTCGTTCGCCGAGATCTTTGTACGACATCCGTCCGTCGACTTGGAGGAGATCGAGGAGGTCGCGGTTGATGTCGTCGAGCAGGATCATGTGCGCAAACTCGTTTCGTTAGTAACAGGTGCTTGAGACTAACGAAAGGCAAGCGAATTTCCGCTGAATGCGATGAGAAACATGGTGAGCAAGGTGGACGCACGGTGCTCCGTCCATAGCGTTTTCGCCATGACCTTGATCACGAATTCCACCACGAAGAAGTTCACTGCAGCGATGCGCCGACGCAACGCGCGTCTGGCGCGGGCGAGCGTGGACATCAGCGCCGACCTCGAAGGTCGACGGATCTCCGGCGATCCGCACCTCGCACTCGACTTCGCTCTGGCAGGCCAGCAGATCCGCCAGTAGACCCGCTACGGATTTCCGAGCAAGCCCGGTCATCACTGCAACGACAGCGGAGACGTCGACCAGCATCTCTGGTGAACGCGCGTCACGAAGCCGTGTCGCTGCCTTCGGGCGGCGCGGGCTGGGGCATGCTGAACCAGGCGATCGCAGCCAGTGTCGGCAGGAGCATCACGTGCAACAGCGTGAGTAACTGGATCGCCGTCGGACCGAAATCGAAGCGGTCGGTCACCACGAAGTCGACGTCGTTCGTGAACAACTGGAGATACCCGGACCCTGCCTCGTCGTAGGTACGTCCGGCCAGACGTACTGCGTTGAAGCGGATCGTCGAGCCGCTGACCGAGCCGACGATGGCGAACGCCACGCCGAGCACCGCGATCCACGGAACGTCCTGGATGATCTTGTAGGCGTACCAGGCACCCCCGATGAGTGCCAGCGCACCGGCAGCGGTGGAGAACAAACCATGGAGCTCGGCGGCGCCGGTCGACGGCGAGGTCGACTGCCGGGTGCCGCTCCCGCGGATGTGGTCGAACCAGCCCGGATCGGCCTCGTGGGCGAAGAACTGCCAGACGCCGGTGATCGTCAGCCCGGCGATGATCAGCGTGCTGATCCATCCCAAGACGACGACACCGCGATACTGCTCCTGTGTGAGCGTCGATCGGAACCTAGCCCGCGCATCAACCAGCCTGCTGAACACGTGCGCAAGGTATCGCATCCCCGCCCGGTCGCCAGCCTCCAAATACGCTCCGATGTCATGGCGGTGAGTCGGACCAGACGAGCACGAGCGTCACGCAGACGTCAGCGACGAATGGCCCGCGTCGAACACGACCTCACCGACGAGCAATGGGCTGCCATGCGAGATCTGTGGAACGGCTGCGCGTACTGCCGGCGCGAGCCGACCGAGACGATGCAGCGCGATTGCGTGCAAGCGCTGTCGCGGGGCGGGCGATACACACTCGACAACATCGTGCCCGCGTGTCGGAGCTGCAATGCAAGCAAGTCGAACGACGAAGTCACGTCGTGGATGCGTCGAAAACGGCTCGACGAACGGGTCTTCCTGACCCGCTACGCGCACATCGGTGTGGAGCTGCGACGCTTGTATCCCCCGTTGCCCGGCAGCGACGGAGCCCAATCCGAATCCCCAACGACGCCGTGACGCCCGCGCTTCGGTGATGGCGCTTCGATGCTGGAGCGTCGGTGATGACTATTCGATGACGGCGAGGATGTCGCCGCCGCCCACGGTGTCACCGGCCGCGACCTTGAGTTCCTTGATCGTGCCCGCTTTCTCGGCGTTGATCTGATTCTCCATCTTCATGGCCTCGAGCACGACGATGCCCGCACCGACCTCGACGGTGTCGCCGACCTCGACGAGCAGCTTGACGATCGTGCCCTGCATCGGCGCCTCGACGCTCCCAGATGCGGCGCCACCACCACCGCTCGACGCAGCACGCTTGTTCTTCTTGGCAGCCGGAGCGGCGACACCGACGGGCGCCTCGGGAACCCACATGTCGACATCGAATCGCTTGCCGTTGACCTCAACGGTGGTCGAGCGCTTGATCAAGGGCTCGGCGCCTTCTTCCTGTTCGGGGCCGGTGTCGGCCAGACCGGTGACGCCGGTCAGGTCGAGGGTCTGTTCGACCCACTTGGTCGAGAAGTTCATCGCCGCGAAGTCGGGATGGCGCAGGATCGCGAGATCGGCGGGGATGGTGGTCGCCACGCCCTCGACGACGAGTTCTTCGAGTGCACGGATCGTTCGGGCAATGGCGACCTCGCGCGTGCGGCCCCAGACGACGAGCTTGCCGACGAGGTTGTCGTAGAACTGACTGATCTCGTCGCCCGACAAGTAGCCGGAATCGAAGCGGACACCGAAGCCGTCCGGCGGTACGAGCTTGGTGATCGGGCCGGGAGACGGGAGGAATTTTCCTTCGGCGGGGTCCTCGGCGTTGATCCGGATCTCGATCGAGTGACCGCGGCGAGCGGCGGTGACCTCTTCTTGGGTCATCGGGAGTTCTTCGCCGGCAGCGACACGGATCTGCCACTCGACGAGGTCGATGTCGGTGATCATCTCACTGACGCAGTGCTCGACCTGCAGGCGGGTGTTCATCTCGAGGAAGAAGAACTCGCCGTCCTGATAGATGAACTCAACGGTGCCTGCGCCGTAGTAGCCGACGGCCTTGGCCGCTTTGACGGCGGCCTCGCCCATTGCTTCCTCGACACCCTCGGCCAGTTCTGGTGCGGGCGCCTCTTCGATGAGCTTCTGGTGGCGGCGCTGTGCCGAGCAGTCACGGCTGGAGATCCAGACGCAGTTGCCCTGCTTGTCGCCGACGAGTTGAATCTCGACGTGGCGCGGCCACGTGAGGTAGCGCTCGACATAGACCTCGTCGCGGCCGAAGAAGGCAAGGGCTTCGCGCTGTGCGCTGGCAAAGGCGTCGTCGACCTTGTCGGCGCTCTCGACCACCTTCATGCCGCGCCCACCGCCGCCGAAGGCGGCCTTGATCACTGCCGGCCAGCCGTGCTCGTTGCCGAAGGCGCGGATCTCGTCAGGACCCTCGGCGAACTCGGTGGTGCCGGGAACGACCGGAGCACCGCCGCGGATCGCAGCGAGCCGGCTCGAGACCTTGTCGCTCATCTCGTCCATCGCAGTGGCGGGAGGTCCGATGAACTCGACTCCCATCTCGGCGATTGCACGGGCGAAGTCCGCGTTCTCGGAGAAGAAGCCGTACCCGGGGTGGACCGCGTCGGCACCGCTCTTGGCGATCGCGTCGAGCATGGCGTCGGTGTTGATGTAGCTCTCGGCTGCGGACTGCCCGCCGAGCGCGAAGGCCTCGTCGGCGAGATGGACATGTAGCGCGTCTCGGTCGAGTTCGGAGTACACCGCAACGGTGGCGATTCCCATCTCGCGCGCGGCTCGGATGACACGGACAGCGATTTCGCCGCGATTGGCGATCAGGATCTTCTTCAGCACAGGTGCCAATGTAGGCGGCGTGAGCCACACGCCAGGCATCGACGAACCGGATGGACCGGACCCGGGCCAAGTCCGGCACCGCTCCTGGCTCGTCACGACCGTTGCCGAGACCGGGAGCACGAACGACGACCTGCTGCGTGCTGCAACACGAGGAGGGCTACCGGATCGTTCGGTGCTGCGAACCGATCATCAGACGGCGGGTCGAGGGCGTCTCGATCGGCGGTGGGACGCGCCGCCTGGAAGCAACCTGCTCGCCTCGGTGTTCTTCGCCGATCCGCAGGGCCACCCGACGGAGCTGCTGCAACGAGTCGGTGCCGCAATCGTGCGTGCGGTCCGGAGCCTGCACGCCAACGATGTTGACCACGTAAGCAGTTCGGCGATGGCTCCGGCCAGAGCATCGCCGGAACAGCTCGCAACGCTGGGTCTGAAGTGGCCGAACGACGTGCTGTTCGACGGCCGCAAACTGGCCGGCGTGCTCGCCCTGCGGCTCAGCACGGTGGCCGGCGGACTGGTCGTCGGCTTTGGCGTCAATGTGGGCTGGGCGCCTCCGGAGGGCGCACGGACCGAGGAGATCTGCCGAGCACAACCGGCGGTGCTGCTCCTCTCGATCCTCGACGCCTTCGATGCGTTGCCCGCTGATCGGGGGGTCTTCGGCGAGATCTATCGCCACGAGCTTCTGACCCTCGGACAGCGGGTACGAGTCCACCTTCCGCTCGAGGAGACCTTCGACGGCGTGGCCCACGCCACCGATGTTCACGGTCGGATCATGGTGCGCTCGGTCAGCGGTGTCGAGCGAGTCTTCGATGTCGGTGACGTTGTGCATCTTCGTCCAGGAAACTGACCGATCTCGGACGCTGCAACGGGGTCGCGCCGACGGGGCGTTATCGTCGCTCCGATGGAACAGCACACGGGCGGCGGCCAATACGTCGACGCTCCACAGCGGGCCCGTCGTCGGAGTTCGGCGCCGCTGGCGTTGCTGTTCGCGTTGATCGTGGGCGCCGCCGGAGCGGGCGGAGTGATCAGAGCAGCCAACCAGCGAACCGCCGACGTCGAGCGGATCGAGGGCCTCGACGACATCCTTGTTGCGGTCGATGGTCCGGCAGTGAACTACCTGCTCATCGGGTCGGATTCCCGCGAGGGCTCTGATCCGAACTCGCCCGACTTCGGCGGCATCGGCGGGACCGACACCGTGCAGGGTCGACGCAGCGACACGATCATGATTCTCCGTCAGGAGAAAGATGGCAACGGAGCGGCGCTGATGAGCTTCCCGCGTGATCTGCTCGTCACGATCGCTGGATCTGGGCAGCAGGATCGCATCAACTCGGCCTACAACGACGGCGCTGACGTGCTGGCCGCGACGATCACACAAGAATTCGGGATCCCGATCAACCACGTCGTCGACATCGACTTCTTCGGATTCAAGGATCTGGTCGATTCCGTCGGCGGTACGACGATCTGCTTCGAGTACGTCACGCGCGACGAGGCATCCGGATTGGCACAGGAGCCGGGGTGCAACCGGCTCGACGGTGTCCAGGCGTTGGCCTACGCCCGGAGCCGGAACTACGAAGAGTTTCGCGACGGCGATTGGCGCAAGGACCCCACGGCCGATCTCGGACGGATCAAGCGGCAGCAGGCCTTCATCTCGACGACGGTCAGCGCGACCCTCAACAAGCTGCAGTCTGACCCTTTCCTGGCCTCTGACCTGATCTCATCGGTCAGCAGTTCGGTCCGGATCGACAACGGGCTCGATCCGATCAGCGCTGCTGGAACGCTTCGCAAGGCGTTCTCGACTGGGTTGGCGACCTATCAACTCGATGTCCGTGGCGAAGACTTCAACGGCAAGTCGGTCCTGCGCCTCAACGAACCGTCGGAGTCGATCCTCGACTATTTCCGCGGCATCGGGCCGCTGCCGGCGCCAGTCACCACGGACCCGGAGTGACTCGATGCGAGTACTGATCACTGGTGCCGGAGGTCAACTCGGTGTCGACCTCGTTGCGCACTGTTCGGCCGCTGGAGACGATGTCACCGCCGCTGATCGCTCGGTCATCGACATCACCGACGCCCGCGCTGTCGCTGCGCTGCTCGCCGACGTCCGTCCCGATGTGGTCATCAACGCCGCTGCCTACACGGCCGTCGATGCCTGCGAGACCGATGTCGATGGTGCCACGGCCGTCAATGCCACCGCAGTCGGAAACCTGCGATCAGCGTGCGACGCCGTGGAGGCGCACCTCGTCCAGGTGAGCACCGACTACGTGTTCGACGGAACCCTCGATCGGCCCTACGTCGAGACCGATGCGACCAACCCGCAATCGGTCTACGGCCGTACGAAGCTTGCCGGTGAGATCGCAGCGGGCGATGCCGCTGCAGTGGTTCGGACCTCGTGGGTGTGCGGTGAGCACGGCAACAACATGGTCAAGCTGATTCTGCGGCTCGCCGGTGGCGACACGCCGCTCGCGTTCGTCGACGACCAGCGTGGGTGCCCGACGTTCACCGCCGACCTCGCTCCGGCGCTGCGGACCCTGGCGGTAGAACGGCGCGCCGGCACGTTCCATCTCACGAACGCCGGACCGGTCTCCTGGTACGAGTTCGTCGCCGACATCCTCGAAGCAGCGGGCCACGATCGCGGAGGGGTGACACCGATCTCGACGGCGGACCTCGACCCACCACGCCCGGCGCCCCGCCCCGCGAACAGCGTGTTGGACAACGCAGCATGGCGCTCGCTCGGCCACGCGCCGCTGCGCGACTACCGCGCACCGCTTGCCGAACTCGTTGCCCGCCTGAGCTGAGCAGCCCCGCCCTCGCACCGACGCCGACGATGGGATTCAGCCGGGCCGAGCTCACAGCGTTCGTCGGAGCGACCGTGCCCGACCTCGTGAGTGACGACGTGCGGTTGCTCTTCGTCGGCATCAATCCCGGATTGTGGACCGCTGCCACGCAGACACATTTCGCTCATCCCGGCAATCGGTTCTACCCGGCGTTGCTCGCCGCAGGGATCATCGAGCGCCCGATCGACCGGGGCGTCGGCATGAGCGATGGCGACCGGGCTGCCTTCTTGGAGCGTGGCCTCGGCATCTCGAACATCGCGCACCGCGCAACCGCCAAGGCGTCGGAGCTCACCACCCACGAACTCCGCTCCGGTGGTGAGCGGCTTCGTGAACTCGTGGCTCGGCTCGGTCCGACCGTCGTTGCGGTCGCCGGCATCACCGCCTACCGGTCGGCGTTCCAGCGTCCGAAGGCGCTGATGGGCGAGCAGCCCGAAGCGTTCGAAGGTGCACGGCTGTGGGTGGTTCCCAACCCGAGCGGGCTCAACGCGCATGAGACCACCGACTCGCTCGCTGCGGCCTATCGCGACGCCGCTCTTGCCGCAGGAGTCGTCTCGGGCCGCTGATCCCCTCGGGAGGCGCCTTTTGCGCACCGCACCCGGGCGGCCCCGGTGTCCGTCAGAGCCTCAGGCGTGTGGGTCGCGCTCGGCTTCGGAACGGTTGGCGAGGTACCAGTCGATGGTCGCACGAAGCCCTGCGTCGAACGTGACGTTGGGCGTCCATCCGAAGAGCTCGTTGGCCCGCGAGCCGTCGACGCCACGGCGCGGTTGCCCGTCGGGCCTGGACGGATCCCATCGGAGTTCGCCGTCGAAACCGACGAGCCGGGCGATGGTCTCGACGGTTTCCTTGATGGTGACTTCCCGGTCGGCACCGAGGTTGATCGGCTCGAGCGGCCCATCCTCGGCCGTCATCTGGCCGGCGCACACGATCGCTCGTGCCGCGTCGTCGACGAACAGGTACTCGCGCGACGCCGACCCGGTACCCCACACGTCGACGTGGCTTGCGCCCGACTCGGCGGCCTCGACACACTTCTTGATCAGCGCCGGGATGACATGGGACACCGACGGATGGAACTTGTCGCCTGGTCCGTAGAGGTTCGTCGGAATGAGATAGGCGAACCGTTGCCCGTACTGCTCGGCGTTGACCTGCGCGTGGATCAGATGGGCCTTCTTCGCGATGCCGTACGGGGCATTGCTCTCCTCGGGATAGCCATTCCACAGCTCGGCCTCGGCGAAGGGGACCGGCGTGAACTTCGGATACGAACACACGGTGCCGACAAGGATGGTGTTGTCGGTGCCGGCGTGGCGCGCGGCTTCGATGATGTGGGTTCCCATCAGCAGGTTGGCCAGGTACAGCGGTGCGGGCTGTGCCAGGTTGTAGCCGATTCCGCCGACCTGCGCAGCGAGATGGAACACCTCGGTCGGCCGATGCTCGGCGAGCAATCGTTCGGCTTGGCCCGGAACGGTGAGATCGAAGTCGTTGCTGCGTGGTGCGGCGACGGTCGCACCTGCGGACTCGAGCAGTGCGACGACGCGCCGCCCGAGGAATCCGGCACCTCCGGTCACGACCACCGATCGGCCGGACCAGTGATCTGCGTCGAATGGCGCGTGGCGTGGGATGTCGAATGGGGCGTCGGTCATCGATGACACCTGGCCCGTGCTTCCGAGACGAGCAGTGGCCGGCAGCCAAGGCGGAACATGGCGCTGAGGCTACTGGTCGACGACCGCGGGGCGACCGGGGCGAGATCGGTCCTGTGTGATCCTCTTCGGTCGTGCTCCGGGCATGCGACAATGGTGGCGTGGGAACACCCGTTGCCGAGTCGCCTGCGATGCGCGTGGCCTACACACTCGAACAGTGCTGGCACACCGTTCCCGGGGGGACGGCGCGCGCTGCGCTCAAGATCGCTGCTGAACTCGAGCGGCGCAGCGAGGTCCGGTTGCACCAGGTCGCCGGTCGTCATGCGGTCGTACCGCCGGCCGAGTTCCGGCCGGTGGGCACGGTCGCCATGCTGCCGCTGGCGCGCCCGCTGCTGTACGAGTCCTGGACGCGCCTTCGGTGGCCGCGAGTCGAGTCGGTGACCGGGCCGATCGATGTCGCCCATGCCACCGGGCTGGTTCCGTGTGCCACGAATGCACCGCTGGTCGTGACCTTGCACGACCTGGCCTTCATGCACGACCCCGACAAGTTCTCCAAGCACGGCGTGCGAATCATGACTCGCAGCCTCGAGGTGATTCGTCGCCGGGCGGACCGGATCCTGTGCCCCAGCCGAGCAACGTTCGACGACTGCAGAGCAGCCGGCCTGCACGAATCTCGTTTGCGGCTCGTTCCGCTCGGCGTGGACCCGCACGTGGCGACACCGTTCTCCGTCGAACGACTCCGTCGGAACCACCGGTTGCCCGACGAGTTCGTGTTGTTCGTCGGCACGCTCGAGCCGCGCAAGAACCTGCAACGGCTGGTCGCAGCAATGGCCCGTCGTGCCACCAAGCAGACGCTGGTCGTCGCCGGAGCCGCCGGGTGGGGTGACACAGTCGAACCCGACGGCGTGGATGTCCGGTTCCTCGGATTCGTACCCGACAGCGAACTCATGGCGCTGTACGCCGCTGCATCGGTGTTCGCGTATCCGAGCGAACGCGAGGGGTTCGGCCTGCCGGTCGCGGAAGCAATGGTGCAGGGCACCCCTGTGGTCACGAGCGCAGGAACATCGACCGAGGAGGTCGCCGGGGGCGCTGCCGTGCTCGTCGACCCCCTGGACGTCGAATCGATCGCGTCGGGCATCGACACAGCATTCGACCGTCGATCCGACCTGTCGGGACAGGGTCTGCGTCGTGCGGCCGAGTTGGGTTGGGACGTCGCCGCCGATCGGACCATCGCGGTGTACCGCGAACTCGTGCCGGGCAGTGGTGCACCGAACGGTCAGGCGACTGGGGAGGAGGGGGCCAGATGAGCGAGCAGCTCGACATCGGCGTCAACCTGCTGTGGTGCGTTCCGGGTGAAGTCGGCGGTTCGGAGGAGTACCTGGTGCGCCAACTGCTCGGGCTCGCAGCGCAACCGAACGAGTTCCGACCCACCCTGTACGTCGTGAACTCCTTCGCTCGGGCTCACCCCGAACTGGTCGACAGCTACCCGATGGTGGTGCTCGGAATCACCGGTTGCGAGCGGTCCCGGCGGGTCCTGGCCGAGCATCTGTGGCTGCGTCGCCGGACACGGCGGTCAGCGCTCGTGCACCACGGCGGAGGCACGACGCCAGCTGTCGGTGCCCGTCCGATCGTGCTGACGATCCACGACCTGCAGTACCTCACGCATCCGGCGTACCACTCGCGCAACAAGCTGCGCTACCTCCGCGCTGTGGTGCCGCGATCGATCAAGCGGTCCGCAGTCGTGGCGACGCCGACCGAATGGGTGAGGTCGACCGTGATCGATGAGTTCGGCGTGGACCCGGACCGCGTCATGGTCGTTCCTCACGGCGTGGAAGCCGAGATCGGCGCCGATGCTCCCACCGAGTCCGAACTGCGGGGTGCGTACGGACTCGGCGACGGGCCGGTGTTGGTGTTCCCGGCGATCACGCACCCGCACAAGGGTCACAGGTTCCTGCTCGACGTGATGGCCCGCCACTGGCAGGACCCGTCGCTCCGGCTCGTGCTGATGGGTGGTGCCGGACACGCCGAGCGCGAAGTCGCGTCCCAGGTCGCTGCGCTCGGCCTCGACGGACGCGTCGTGCGGACCGGCCGGGTTCCTGCCGCGCACCGAGACGGGCTGATCGCACTCGCTGATGCGATGGTCTTTCCCAGTGAGTACGAAGGCTTTGGTGCGCCGGTCGTCGAAGCCATGGCACTCGGTACGCCCGTGATCGCAGCAGATCAACCAGCGGTCGCAGAGGTGATCGGCGACGCGGGCATCGTGCTCGAGCGCGCCGCCGATGCGTGGTCCACGGCGCTCGACCAGGTCGCGATGCGACGTACAGAACTGATCGCCGCGGGCCGTCGCCGACGAGCGGATTTCACCGTCGAGCAGTCGGGCGCAGCGCTTGCTGCCGCGTACCGGCAGGCGTTGGCATGAGACGGCTGCGAGCCAGGCCCCGCCAGGAGGCATCGCGCCGACCGATCGTGGTGATCTGCCCGCACTTCGCGCCGGACAACGCACCGACCGGCACGGTGATGACACGCCTCGTACACGAACTCGTCGAACTCGGTCACGAGGTGCACGTCGTCACTGCGCTGCCCTGGTATCGGCGACATGCGATCGAGCCCGGCTGGACCGGAGACTGGGTTCGCGTCGAACAGACATCGTGGGGGTCGATCACCCGGGTGCACCCCTTCCCGGGCGACGACAAGTCGAACCTCGTACGCCGCGCAGCCGGCTTCGTCGGCTACTCGGCGTTGGCCGGGTTGCAGGCCGTGCGTGCCGGAGGATGGTTCCGACGTGCCGACGCCGTGATCGCGATGTCGCCGCCGCTCACCCTTGGGCTCACCGGCCGAATCGCGGCATCGTTGCGACGTGCGCCGCTGGTGTTCAACATCCAAGATGTGTTTCCCGACGCTGCGATCGACACGGGCGCGATCACGAATCGTTGGGTGATCCGAGCAGCCACCGCCCTCGAGCGGATCAGCTATCGAGCTGCCGACGCGATCACGGTGCTGTCTGATGATCTGCGCGACAACGTTGCTGCCAAGCTCGCCGAGCACCATCGGAATCGAGTTCGGGTCATTCCCAACTTCGTCGACACCGAGGCGATCGCCCCCGGCGACCGTGCCACCGTCTACCGCGACCAACTCGGGCTCGGCCCCGGCCCCGTCGTGCTCTATGCCGGCAACGTCGGATTCTCCCAATCCCTCGACCTGGTGCTGGAGGCCGCTCGACGGCTGCCCGATGTCACGTTTCTCATCAACGGCGACGGTGCCGCGCGTCCATCGTTGGAAGCCGACGCCGCCGATCTGGCCAACGTGCAGTTCGCCGGTTACATCGAAGTCGAGCGGCTCGGTGAGCTGCTGGCGACCGGAGACATCCACGTCGTTCCGCTCAAAGCCGGTCTTGGGCGCGTCTCGGTGCCATCGAAGACCTACTCGACCCTTGCTGCTGCTCGACCGGTGATCGCCGCAATCGACCCCGGCACCGCAGTACCGGTGATCCTGGCGTCCGCAGGCGGCGGCATCTCGGTACCGCCCGACGATCCCGACGCTTTCGTCGAGGCGTTGCAGATGTTGCTGGCGGATCCGCAACGATGCGCTGAGATGGGCCGGGCGGGCCGCGCATGGGTACAGGCCAACGCCTCCCCAGCAGCAGTCGGCGTCGCCTACGACGATCTGCTCGGCACGCTGCGCCGAACCTGAATCGGACAGTTGCGCAGGGTTACACGCTGCAGGTTCATCGGCGGTGAACCCTCAATCGGTTCGACCACCGCTAACCTCCGATCCTCGTGGCAACCTCTTCTTCATCCACCAAGAAAGCCGCCCGGCTCGCGCAGAAGGGCCAGGGCCAGAAGATTCGCTTCCAGGGCGGAACGCTGTTCCCCATGGTCGTCGCGCTCGTGATCGTGCTCGGCCTCGCGCTGGTCGTCTACGCACGCCAGAGCCGCCCTCCGGCCGACGCGTCCGACCCGCAGGTCGGTGACCACTGGCACATGGCGTACGGCTTCAACATCTGCGGTGAATGGGTGCAGCTCACCGGCGACGCTGAGGAACGTGACGCCACCGGCGGCTTCCTGAACATCGACTTCGCCCGGACGGGCATCCACAGCCACAACGACGGCGTGATCCACTGGCACCCGAACTCGCGTGCCGCCGTCGGCCGTCGAGCGACCTTGGATGTGTTCCTGGACGTCTACGACGTCGAACTCGACGCCGACGGGATGCAATGGCCGGACACGCAGACGGCTCAGCTGACCTCACTGTTCGGTGACAAGTACGAAGATGGTGATTTCGAGAGCGGCGAGACGACCTGCACGGTCGACGGTGACGAGGTGCCCGGCGAGATCCAGGTTGTTGCGTGGGACAACTTCACCGACACCGATGCCGGCACGACCTACATCGCTGCGTTCGACAGCATCCGAGTCGACCAGGACGCGATGGTCTTCACGATTGCCTTCGTGCCCGACGACACCGACATCACGATGCCGCCGTGGTCGCAGGACCTTCCGACGCTCGGTGCCATCGACGGCGGCCAGGTGCTGCCTGACGGGGAACTCTTCGGCGGCACCACGGTGCCCGGCGAAGAGGTGCCCACGATCACCGCCGGCGACAACCAGACCGGCGTCGACAATGCCCCCGAAGACGACACCGGTGACGAGTCCGACACCCCGGACAGCACCCCGGCCACCGAGCCCGACGCGAGTACCGAGGCTGACGACGAGACCGACGGTTGATGCGGGCGGTCGTCCTCGTCGGCGGTTTCGGAACCCGGCTTCGGCCGCTCACCAATCACATCCCGAAACCGATGTTGCCGGTCGGGCATCGACCGATGATCGCGCTGCTGGTCGACCGATTGGCGCGCGGTGGGGTCACGGACGTCGTCTTGGCGCTCGGGTTCAAGCCCGAGCCGTTCACCAGGGCCTTTCCTGAGGGCCGCTGCGGTGACGTGTCGCTGACCTACGTCGTGGAGCCCGAACCACTCGACACCGGCGGGGCGATCAGGTTTGCTGCTGAGGCTGCAGGAATCGACGACACGTTCGTCGTCGCCAACGGTGATGTGCTCACCGAGCTCGACGTGGGCCGGATGGTCGCCAGTCATCGTCGGCGACACGCCGAGGCAACGTTGCACCTGATCGATGTCGACGACCCATCGGCATTCGGGGTGGTGGCAATCGACGCCGATGATCGGATCACTGACTTCGTGGAGAAGCCTGCCCGCGGCACCGAACCGAGCAAACTGATCAATGCTGGTACCTACGTCTTCGAGCCGTCGGTGCTCGAGCGGATCCCGTCCGGCGAACGGAGCTCGATGGAGCGCTCGATTTTTCCCGCCCTGGCCGCAGGGGGGCGCCTGTTCGGCCATGCGACCACCGACTACTGGATCGATGCCGGGCGCCCCGAGCTGTACCGGGCGGCGAACCTGGACCTCCTCGGCGATGTGCGCACCCATGACCGCTGCGAGCCGATCTCGCCGACTGCCGAGGTCGACGCCGGAGCGATGATCATCAACAGCATCGTGGGCGACGGGGTGCACGTGGCGAGCGGTGCACGAATCGTCGATTCGGTGCTGTTGCCCGGCGCTTCGGTCTGCGCAGCCGCCACGGTCGAGGCGTCGCTCGTGTTGGGCCACATCGGTGAGGGTGCGCGAGTCGAGGCCTCGATGGTCGGCGCTGACGCATCGGTCGACGATGGTGACACCCTCGTCGCGGGTGCGGTCCCCGCTGTGTAGCGTCACCGTATGAACGTCGTCGTGATCGGAGGGGCCGGTTTCATCGGGTCTCATCTGGTTGACCGACTACTCGCCGAAGGCCAGACGGTCGACGTGGTCGACGACCTGTCGAGCGGCACGCTCGGCAACCTGGCCGATGCACGCGCCGCAGGTGGTGCGCTCAAGATCCACCATCTCGACGCCGCAGCTCCGGAGACGGCGTCGCTCCTCGGTATGCGACGACCTGATGTGGTGTTCGACCTCGCCGTGTTCCCGCGGGACGTCGACGGGTCCGCAGTCGATCAGGGCGCGGGGTTCGCACGGTCGCTGACGATCATCGAGGCGGCCCGCCAGCACGGCGTCGGCAAGATCGTCGTCGGGCTCCCGGCGAATGCGCTCTACGGATTCCCGGCAGCCAAGTCGCTGCCGATCAAGGAAGCTGAACCCGAACCGCGCGGCGTGCGCGGGGTCGTGTCGCGGGCGGTGCTCGACTTGTTGAGCAGCTACCGCGAGAACGACATGCTCGAGTTCTCCGCGCTCGCACTGTCATCGGTCTATGGACCCCGTCAAACACCGCGGGGCGGCGTGGTCGCGGCGTTCGAAGACGCGATCGCAACGGGTCGCGCGCCGACGTTCCGAGGCGATGGCCGTCAGACTCGGGACTTCGTGTTCATCGACGATGTCGTCGACGCCCTCGTCCGGTCGGCGGATCGCAGCAGCGGACTGTTGATCAACGTGGGGACCGGCGAGCAGACGTCGATTCGCGAGCTGTGGCAGGTGATGAGTGGGGGAGTGCTCGGCGAACCAGATGTCGCTCCGGAACGACGCAACGAACTCCAACGATTCGCAGTGTCACCCGTGCGGGCCCGGATCCATCTCGGATGGTCGCCGTGGACCGAGCTGAGTGAAGGAATCAACCGCCTGCGATCAGGCTCGTGACCGAGCGGCCGGGTCAGCCCGCTGCGACGGCACCGAGTGTTTGTTCGGCCAAGGCCCGTGAGACCTCCGGCGTCGACATGATCGACGGTGTCACGACGCACCGCATTCCCGCTGCTTCGACGGAATCGGCCAGGTGTGCATCGGCCGGATCGATGACCAGCGCAGCGGCGATCGGAGCGTAGAGCCGGGCGACGCCGACCACCGACGCCTCGTGGCCCAGTTCGGTGAGCATCCTGTCCGCCGGCCCTTTCAACGCAGCGCCGCCGACGATCGGCGAGACGGCGACGACCGACTCGCGACGAGCGCTTAGAATGGCGTCGGTGTCAGGCAGTGATCTGATCGGAGCAATCGACACCAGCGGGTTCGACGGTGCGATCACGACGATGTCGGAGTCGGTCAGCGCCTGCCGTGCGGCGGCGGCCAGTTCGGCGTTCCCCTCGCCGTCGCTGTCGAACCGAATGGCGGTGACGGGCACGCTGTGGCGTAGTCGGACGAAGTAGTCCTGGAACGACACGTCGCCCTCGGTCGCGGTCCTGACGATCGTGGTGTGCCGACGATCGCTCATCGGCAGAAGTCGGAGTCCGAGGCCCCAGGCCGCAGTGATCTCGGCGGTCACGTCGGTGAGCGTGGCGCCTTCCGCGAGCCTGGCGGTGCGATAGAAATGGGTGGCGAGATCCTGGTCGCCGAGGTTGAACCAGCGTGTCGCAGCAGCCGAGCCCTCGGGGCGGACCTGTTCGTACCGTTCGAGTGCAGCCATTGCGGTCCAGGTCTCGTCGCGCAGTCCCCAACCGCGCCCGGGGTCGGTCGCATCGGCGAGGGTGTAGGTGATCGTGTCGAGGTCCGGTGAGATCGACAAGCCGTGGAGCCGTGTGTCGTCGCCGGTGTTGACGACCGCCGTGATGCGCGAGGGGTCGATTGCGGCGGTCAAGCCGCGTAGGAAGCGCGCAGCACCGACGCCACCGGAGATGACGGTGACCGTCGGGTCGCGATCTGCAGGGTCGCGATCTGGCGGATCGCGATCTGAGGGGGAACAGGCATCGCTGGAGTTCGTCGTGGTCATCGTGGTCCGTTCGCCAGCGTGAGGTAGAGGTCGATGAGTTGTCGGGCGGTGGCCGACCAGGCGAAGCGTTCGAGATTCCGTTCGGACTGGCTGATCAATTTCGCACGGACGGCCTCGCTGGTGATCGCGAGGTGCATGTTCGCGGCGACTGCGGCGATGTCGCCGGGCGCCGAGAGCAGCGCGGCCGCACCCGCCACCTCGGGGATCGATCCGGCGCTGCTCGCCACGATGGGAAGACGAGCCTGCTGAGCCTCGAGCAGCGGAAAGCCGAAACCCTCGTCGAGTGAGATGTATGCGAGAACCGCAGCGCTACTGAGCAGGCGCTGCTTGACGTCGGCGCTGACGGGACCGAGTCGGAACACTCGGTCGCGCACTCCTGTCGGCAATGCGTCGATCTCGCGTTCGGTGGCCGCCTGGTCGTTGCCGGGCGCCCCAGCGATGACGAGGCGGACGGTTTCATGTTCGTCGGCGAGGCGGCCGAAAGCGACGACGAGCGCCGGGATGTTCTTGCGGCGCTCGACCGTTCCGAGTGACAGGACGAATGGCGCGTCGTCGAGCATGCCGAGCCGATGCTGCGGATCTGGTTCTTGGCTGTCGGACGGTGCGGCGCTCGTCGGTGGCGTCGGTGGCCCGAGGAGCACGGTGGTGACGCGATCGGTGCCGAGCAGGGTGCGAACTCGTTGCGTCGTGGCGTCGGAACACGTGACGACATGAGCGCCATGGTCGACCGACCGCCGCAGCACCGCGCCGGCACGTCGGACGTCGGGTGTGGCGTCGTCAGGATGTTCGAGGAACCAACAGTCGTACACCGAGACGAGGCGGGCGCATGTCGCTGGTGGGACGACGTAGTTGGTGCCGTGAACGACGTCGGGCGATCCGAGCAGACGGTCCACGGGCAACCCACTGCGGCTCCACCACCGGTGTGCCAGCGCAGCCGGGAGCGGTAGCTTGCGCACCCCGGCGGCCGGGCGGCTCCGGAGGCTGAGGACATAGGGAGCAATGGCGACGCGGCCGTCGTCGCGCAGGGCAGCGAGCGTCGAACCGACTGCGAGGCCGATGCCGGTCTGGTGGCCGTGCAGTGAGCCGGTGTCGAAGGCAACCAGGGGCCGATCCGAGCCGGTGGTCGTCATGGGCGAGCTCATCGAGCGTCGATCGTACCGATCGCCTTGCTCGGCGGGTGCGTGCAGCGTCCAGCATGGGACATCGCCCAGCCCGGTAGGTTCGCTGGTCTATGCCGCGCGCTTTCATCACGGGTATCACCGGCCAGGACGGTCAACACCTCGCCGAGTTCCTGCACAGCAAGGGCTACGACGTCTACGGGATGATCAAGGGGCAGAACAATCCTCGGGCTGACAAGTTGCGCGAGGACATGCCGTTCGTCGAGTTGATCCCCGGTGACCTCGCCGATTTGCCGTCGCTGGTCGCTGCGCTGCAGATCGCCCAGCCCGATGAGGTGTACAACCTGGGCGCGATCTCCTTCGTCGCGCTGTCGTTCACGCAGGCGGAGCTCACGGCGAACACGACCGGACTCGGGGTGCTGCGCATGTTGGAAGCAATCCGCATGGTCGGCGGCGCACAGAACAACCCGATCCGCTTCTATCAGGCGTCGTCGTCGGAAATGTTCGGCAAGGTCCGCGAAACTCCGCAGACCGAGCTCACGCCGTTCCATCCCCGCAGCCCGTACGGCTGTGCGAAGGTGTTCGGCCACGACATCGTCGTCAACTATCGCGAGTCTTACGGTCTGCACGCATCGTCAGGCATCTTGTTCAACCACGAGGGGCCGCGCCGCGGGATCGAGTTCGTGACCCGCAAGATCTCGAACGCCGCCGCCCGCATCAAGCTGGGCCTGCAGCACGAACTGGTCATGGGCACCCTCGACGCCAAGCGTGACTGGGGATATGCCGGTGACTACGTGAAAGCGATGTGGATGATGCTGCAGCAGGACGAACCCGACGACTTCGTCATCGCCACCGGCAAGACCCACACCGTCCAGGAGTTCGTCGACAAGGCATTCGATCACGCTGGTCTGGATGGCTGGGAACGGTACGTGCGACAGGACCCGAAGTTCTTCCGGCCAGCCGAGGTCGACCTGTTGATCGGTGACAGTTCCAAGGCGAAGCGGGTGTTGGGCTGGGAGCCCGAAGTCGGCTTCGACGAACTGGTCGAGATGATGGTCGACAACGACCTGAAGCTCGAAGCCGCCAAAGCCGGCCGCTGACCCGTCAGTTTTCGAGCGGCATGTCGGTGATGGCGTCCATCACCGAGTCCTGGTCGGGCACGACGCCTGACTGCAGCTTGAATCGCAGGGAGACTCCGAAGCTCAGCATCGCAGCGATCGACGACGTGAGCAGACCGATCTCGACTCGCCGGAATACTTCGTCACCGCCCAGGATCGTCGCCACGACGAACGTGAGTGCACCGATGCCCCACCCGACGGCCACGAGGGCGTGTCCCTTCAGGGCGATGACCGCCTGCGCAGTGGCGAGCGCCACCATGTAGCACGCGCTCGAGAAGGCGAGCAGTGCGAGCGTGCGTCCGGACAGATCGGCGTCGAACACGACGTCGAGCGCCCAGGGTCCGACGATGAACGCTCCGCTCGTGCCGACCACACCGACCACGACGACGACCAGCATCAGTCGGGTCAGGCCTGACCGGAACTCGTCGAGTTGGCCCTCGGCGGCGAGTCGGCTCAGGCGGGGAAGCAGGGCGGCCTGGACGGCTTGGAACAAGAACAGCGGGATGCGGGCGAGCAGCACGCCCTGGCCAAACCAGGTGACGAGTTCGTCTTGGCTCTCGAGCGCGAGCAGACTCGCAGCGATCGGGCCGGCGTTGAGCAGCGCTGCCTGGCAGACCGAGCCGAGAAGCAGCCAACCGAGGTTGGGGGTGACCTCTCCCCAGGTCGCCGGCGGTCCGTCGCCGGTCGCGAGCCTGCCGCGCCAGTAGACGTAGCCGACGGCGAAGAGCGGAGCGATCGCGACCGCGAGGCCGTAGGCGCCGACTGCTGCGACACCGACAACGGCGAGCAGGACACACAGCAGAATGCGGATGACGCCGTCGGAGCCCATGATGATCGCGTACGACCCGAATCGGCCACTGCCCGAACAGATGCCGCGCGCGAGGTGGGCTGGCCCGTAGGCGGCGAACGCCAGAGCGAGTGCCACAACGAGTGTCCAGTCGCCACCGAAGTACTCCCGAGCGATCACTGGGCTGGCCACGGCGATGACGAGCAACACTGCGATGGTCAGACCGATGCCGAGTTGCACCACTTTCTTGACGACCGGGCCCGTGCCTTCGCCGTTCGCGCGACGGTGCGCGAGCGCCCGGCCGAGTTCCTGCTCGAGCGGAAGGAAGAAGCCGGGCGCGAGCGCAAAGGTCGCGAACCACAGTGCGGTGATCGGGGCGAATGCCTCGTCGCCTCCGACCGCCACGTTGCCGATCTTGAAGAACGCATAGGTGGCCACACCCGCAATGAGCAACGCAACACCAACCGGGATGGTGCCGTCGGGGACGGCGAGACGTTGACGGCTGGACAGGTGCCGACCATCAGGGGTCTCGGCGGCGGGCATGGGATTGTTGGACGGTCGATCAGTTACGCAGCGCGCGTTCGATCTCGCGGCGCTGCACCTGAGCTCGTTGGAAGGTCAGTAGGCCGATGCCGATGCTCACGTAGGTGGCGTCTTTGGCCAGGTCGAGGCCCCGTTTCGCGACGGTTTCGGAGACGCGACGGGCAGCCAGGGCAAGCGGTGCGAGGTCCAGGTCGGTCAGGTCGACAGAGTGCCAGTGCGCCATGTGACCGAGGCTACCCGGCAGGGTGCTGGCATGACCTCGGGGCGACAGGCGGCGCAGCTATCCTCGCTCCATCGTGGAACCGGAAACTCAACAGGCACCGCCCGTCGTTGCTGTCGTCGTCGTACATGAACCGGGTGACTGGTTCGAAGAGACACTCGACGCCCTGGCGGACCAGGACTACCCCAATCTGCGGTATCTCTTCTTGGACACGTCCGGCACCTCGTACGCGGCGGCTGCCTCGGATGTGAGTGACGCCGGTGACGGTGCGGACGGCTCCGCCCCGTCGGGTCTCGAGGACCGGATCAAGGACCGGCTACACAAGGCGTTCGTGCGTCGGACCGAAGCCAATGCCGGGTTCGGTGCAACGGCGAACGAGGTGCTCCGCCTGGTCGAAGGCGACAAGGGTTTCTTCCTGTTCTGTCACGACGATGTGGCGCCGGAGCCAGATGCTGTGCGGCTGCTCGTCGAGGAGATCTATCGGTCCAACGCGGGTGTCGTCGGCCCGAAGTTCGTGGAATGGGAGAACTCAGGCGTTCTGCAGTCGGTCGGCTTGGGTGTCGACCGATTCGGCGAGGTCGACCTGGGGATCGACCCCGGTGAGGTCGACCAGGAACAACACGACGGTGTCCGCGATGTCTTCGCGTTGCCGTCGGCGTTCCTCCTCGCCCGAGCAGACCTGTTCCACGAGATCGGGGGGTTCGACCCGGCAATCTCTTTTCACGGTGAGGACATCGAGTTGTGCTGGCGTCTGCATCACAGCGGTGCTCGCGTCGTGGTCGTGCCATCGGCAGTGGTCCGCCACCGCGGCGATCTCGCCGGCCGGCGCCCGGACCTGAACCACACCGTTGTTGCCGCTCGGCATCGAATGCGCACGGTTGCGACGCTGACCGGACCGACCCGCCTGCCCGGCCGTGGCGTCGAACTCGTGCTGCTGACCGTTGCGGAACTCATCATCGGGGTCTTCACCGGCCGCCTTGGCGAAGCGTGGGCATCGTTGCGTGCGCTCGTCGGCCTCGTGCCACGAACGTTGTCGACCTTCGCTCGGCGGCGAGTGGTCAAGCCGTTTCGGCGCGTCCCGGAACGCGAGGTGCTCGGCCTGCAGACGCGAGGAAGCGCGCGGATCAGCGGCTACCTCCGAGCGCGCACGACATCCACGTTCGTCGGTGCCGAGAACAACGTGCGCCGATGGAGAGAGAACGCGGCGACGCCGGTCCTGGCCTGGGCCGCTGTGCTCGTGGCGCTGGCGATCGGTAGCCGCCAGTTTTTGTCCGGTGGTGTTCCGGCTGTCGGCGAGTTCCTGCCGATGCCGGAGAGCGCGCGAGACCTGCTCGCGTCGTACACCACGGGGTGGAACACCAACGGTTTCGGCAGCACGACGGCCAACCCGACGGGCTGGGCGACGTTGTCGAGCCTGTCGGTGTTGACCTTGTTCAAGATGGGCGCCCTCCACACCGCATTCATTCTGGGCCTGGTCGTCGTCGGGTTGATCGGGCTGTGGAAGCTCGCCACGGTGTTCCCGTCGACGCGGGCCCGGATCGGGGCCTTGGTGGTCTACGCCGCGAGCCCGCTGATCTCCGGGGCGATGTCGGCCGGGCGTCTGACGGTGCTCGTCGCGTTTGCGTCCACACCGTGGATCATCCATTCGATTCGACGTGCCGTCGGCGTCGAGACCGCTGACCCGCGAACACTCGATCTCGATCTTCCCGACGGCATCGTCACACTGGCGTGGCCTGAACGGCTCCGGCGCACCGCCGCGGCAGCCGTCGTGGTCGGACTGGCAGCGGCATTTGTCCCCGTGATGGTGGTCGTGGCGTTCGTCATCACCGTGGTCCTCTCGGCCGCGACGTTGCTGGCACTCGCTCCGTGGCGGACGGCGTTGCTGTACCTCGGTGTCGGCTCCCTCGCCGTGTTCGGCGGCGTCCTGCTCAATTTCCCGTGGGCGACGACGTGGACCTGGGATCAACTCGTCGGCCCACCGCCGATCGGCGACCCCGGCAGGGGCCTGACTGATCTGGCGACGTTCCAGATCGGGTCGATCGATTTCGCCTGGCCGGCCTTGGCGCTGTACGTGCCCGTGGTCGCAGCGATCGCGCTCGCTCGGGCGTGGCGCCTGACCTGGGCAATCCGGTCTGGTCTGCTCGTCGTCGTGTTCGGAGCCGCTGCGGTGTTCTCCGATCGCGGTTCATTGCCGTTCCAGGGCCCCGAGGCGGGCGTGCTCCTCGTCCCGGTCGCTGTTGGACTCGCCATCTCTGCGGCGGCCGCCCTGGCTGCATTCGACCTCGACGTGCGCGGCGGATCGTTCGGGTGGCGTCAACCGCTCGGCCTGCTGGCGAGCGTCGGCGTCCTCGTCGGCATCGTCCCCGGTGTCGCAGCGATCGGCGACGGTGGATGGAACACACCGAACACGCCGTTGGCGCGCCTCGTCGAAGCTCAACTGCCCGACGATGCCGCTGATCAAGTGCTCGACGTGAGCAATGAGAACGGTCCCTTGATCGAACCGGGTCGCGGTGCATACAACGTGCTGCTTATCGGCGATGCGCGGCTGCTGCCGGTGCCGTCGGTCGAGTATCGCGACGGGGTGTCCTATGCGATCATCGACGACGGTCCGCTCGACATCAGGGACCGTTGGTCGCCCCCGTCGGACGAGTTGAGCGAGTCGATCGAACTCGCCCTCGACCAGATGGCGAGTTCGTCGACGCTGCGTGCCGGTCGGCTCCTCGGCCCGCTCGGTATCCGCTTCATCGTGACGCCCGAGTTCGACAACGTGCTGTCCACGACGACCGATCCACTCCCGGTGCCCGGCGGGCTCGTCGATGCGCTCCGGGATCAACTCGACCTGGTCGCTGTGACCGGTCTCCCGACGCTCGAAGTGTTCGAGAACACGGCATGGATCCCGGCAGTGAGTCAAATGACGGGCAGCACGGCCGAGGCGAGCGCAACGGCGGGTGCGGGTGCGTTGGTGCGCGCTGACCTCACGTCGGTGTCGCCGGTCTTCCTCGGCAGTGACCACCTCGAGGCCACGACTGACGCGGTCGTGCCCGGCGTGGTGCATCTCGCTGTGCCGTTCGACGGGAACTGGACTCTGACGGTCGACGGCGAGTCGATCGAACCGCGGCGGGCATTCGGCGTCACGACGGCATTCGATGTCGAGCAACCAGGCGTTGCGGTCTTGGAGTACGAGAGTCCGTCATCTCGGTCGCTGCTCGTGTTGCTCCAGGTCGCCCTGTGGCTGGCGGTGTTGTTCGTCGCCATGCGGGTGACCTTGCCGCTGTCGCGTGGTGCTGGCCCGGCGGTCGCCGACGAGACGCTGATCGATCTGGACGAGCTCGGCGGCGGAGCCTCGATGCCGGTTGCCGACCCAGGCCTCGACCTGACCGGACAGATCGATCTCGAGACGCGAGGCATCGAAGACGACGATCCGCCCGAACACAACCCCGACCCCGACACCGCTCGCGACTCGGACTCTGCGATCGACGCCAACACCGATGCCACTGCGTCTGCTGAGCCTGCCGACGACGAGACCGATCACGCCAGCGAGGACGCACGATGAATCGCCGATCCGTACCTGCCCTGATCATCGTGCTCGCCGGTCTGATCGGACTCGTCGTCGTCGGGCGCAACACCGAAGAACGGTCGACTCCGGTGTTCTCGTCGCCCGCCGGGAGTTGGATGCCGTCGGTGACGAACATCGGTTCGCTCACCGGCAGTTGGTTCTGCCCCGGCGTGCCCGCCAACGGTGACGACGGAGTCGGGGGCGCGGTCGTCGTCTCGAACCGCGCCAGCGATCTTCTCGAGGGTCGATTCACCGTGTTGAGCCCCGACGGCATCGCAACCGAGCAGTCGTTCACCGTCGATGCCTGGTCCCAGAGCACCGTCGACGTCGACGCGTTCGTGACCGCAGCATTCGCCAGCGTCGTGGTCGAGATCGACGGTGGTCAAGGCTTCGTCGAACAGATCGCATCCGATCCGACGGGAACCTCGATTGCGCCGTGCGCGGATGACACTTCGAGTGAGTGGCACCTCGCGGACGGCTTCACCGCCGGTGGGAGTGTCGAGACCCTGGTCCTCACCAACCCGTACGACGACCCGGTCGTTGCCGATCTCACCTTCTCCACCGACGACGGTTTCAGTGAGCCCAACGAGTTCACGGGTTTCTCGGTCTCGCCGAATTCGGTCAAGGTCATTGCGGTGGCCGAACTCGGCAACCGGGACGAACCCATCATCGCCGCCAGCGTGACGACCCGCAGTGGTCGGCTCGTGGTCGGACGCGAGCAACAGTTCGCCGGCGGTGGACGCCAGGGCTACGACATGTCGCTGGCCGCTCCGGCACTGCGCGAACAGTGGTGGTTCGTCGATGGCGAGCGCGGTGCGGGGATCACCGAGACCTTCTCGATCTACAACCCGACCGACAGCGACGTGTCGGTCTCGCCGATCTTCCTCGGCCTGCCGGCAGAATTCGACGGTGGCGGGTTCGCCCAGATCGACGTACCGGCCCGCCAGGTCGTGGTGTTCGAACCCTTCGAGGGCGCATCGGACGACACTGCTGACTCCAACGACGATGTGGCCGATGTCGACGGGGGCGAAACGGGATCGACGGACTTCTTCACGACGCGGATCCCGAATGGCCGACACGCGGTCGTCTTCGGCACGCTGTCGGACCCGTCGGTCGTGATCGAGCGGGTGTTGACCCGCCAGGTCGGTGACGACATCGTCACCACGGTCGTCCAAGGGGCACCGACCCGCCTCGACGGTTTCGTGCCGAACCGGTGGCACATCGGCGTCGGCCCCGATCAACCCACCGAGGACGCGCTCATCGTCTACAACGTCGACTTCGAGCAGGCGAGCATCACGATCGAAGCAGTTGGGCCGGGTGGCCCGTCGCCGATCCCGAGTCTCACCGACATTCCGCTCGCGCCGGGTGCGGTGTTGACGATCGACCTGGTCGCCCCCGACGCGCTCGGCCAGGAACTGATCGTCAACGCGACGAACCGGGTGTTCATCGAACGGTCGCTCGATCGGGGCGGCGACCTGGCGGGCCGATCCGGTTCCTGGCCGCTCCCGGCATCGGAAATCTGACCGACTCCGTATCGGAGCCCGCCTCGGCGTGCACGCAGCCGGTAACGGTACGGTGCGGCGGTGTCCGTACCGACTGGAGGTGTGATCGATCCGCTGCCGGAGCCGGGACGCGAGGCGTGGTTGGCGGTCGGCGTCACCACGCTGGTGTTCTTCCTCGTCGTGATCGACGTGTCAGCGGTCAATGTCGCATTTCCGTCGATCCGTGACGACTTCGAGGTGTCCGAAGCCACGCTCGGCTGGGTCATCTCGGGGTACAACATCACCGTCGCAGCACTGTTGATGGTCGCAGGTCGATACGCCGACAGTCTCGGACGCAAGAAGCTGTTCCTGCCCGGTGTGGCGATCTTCATGCTCGGCTCGACGCTGTCGGGCATCGCCCCCAACGCGACGCTGCTGATCGTCGCCCGCCTGGTGCAGGGCGTGGGTGGGGCGATCATCTCGCCGACTGCGATCGCCGTGGTCTTGCCGGCGTTTCCGGCGCACAAGCGATCCACCGTGATCGGCATCACCGGAGCGACGGGTGCGCTCGGCGCAGTTGCCGGCCCAGCGCTCGGAGCCTTCGTCACCGACGCCTGGTCGTGGCGGGGGATCTTCCTGATCAACGTGCCGCTCTGCCTGATCGTGTTGGCGATCGGGCCGAAGCTGCTGACCGAATCGAAGAATCCTGCGGCGACGGGCAAGGTCGATCTGCTCGGCGTGCCCATCGGAACGGCGGGCGTCGCTGCGGTGATGTTCGCCATCGTCCGGTCGGAATCGAACGGGCTCGGCGACCCGCTGATCTTTGCGCTGCTCATTGTGGGTCTCGCCTTGATCGTCGTGCTCGTCCGCCGGTCTGCACGCCACCCCGAGCCGCTGATCGAACTCGACCTGTTCCGGCACCGATCGTTTTCCAGTACGAACCTCGGTTTGGCGTGCTACTCGATGGCGTTCACGTCCGGGTTCTTGATCAACTCGCTCCTGCTGCAGGAACTCTGGGGACAATCGCTGGCCACCACCGGCACGGCGCTGATGCTGGCACCGTTGATCGCAGCGGTGGTCTCGCCGTTCGCCGGGCGCTGGGCGGATCGCATCGGTCACCGATGGATTCTGACGATCGGCAGCCTGTTCTGTGCGGCGGGGTACTTCGGCTATCGCCTGTGGCTCGGTCCCGACCCGACGGTGTGGAACCGGTTCGTCCCCATCTCGGTGCTGATCGGCATCGGTGTCGGATCGACGATCGCGACCTGGTCGAGTGCCGGGCTGGCCGACATCGAGCCGGCGAAGTTCGGCACGTCGAATGCGATGATCCGCACGACGCAGCAGGTGTCCTACGCGTTGGGTATCTCGATCGCGATCGCGATCATCTCGCGCGGCGTCGGTGACACCGACATCGTGAACTATCACCTGGCCTGGTGGTTCGTCGGCGGGTCGTACCTGGCGAGCGCGATCGTGGTCGCGATCACCTTCCCATCGGGGTCGAGCCGGCAGCGTGCGGGCTCCGCGAACGCGGCGTAACCTCGGGCTGCGATGGACCGTCTCGTCATCGCCGCAGCGATCACCGTCGTCGTCGGCGTCATTGCCCTGGTGAGCCGGAAGCGCCGAGTCGCTGACGCACCAACGCAACGCGAATTCAACGTGCCGCAGCAACTCGACCGGACCGACTTCGTCCGGCCGGATGCGCCCTGGCTCGTGATCGTCTTCAGCTCGGCGACGTGCGACGTCTGCGCGGGAGTCGCCGAGCGTGCCGCTGTGCTCGAGTCCGATGACGTCGCAGTGGGAGTCGTCGAGTTCGAGCGGGCCGAGGCACTGCACGAGAAGTACAAGATCGATGCGGTGCCGACGCTGGTCATCAGCGACGCGCTGGGCGTCACCCGCAAACACTTTCTCGGGCCGGTGAATGCCACCGACATGTGGGCGGCAGTTGCCGAAGTCCGCGAACCCGGCGTCGCCCCCGGCCACTGATCGCAGGCCGAGCCGGCGGCCCGATCGAAGGGGACCTCCGTCGGTTCAGCTGGTGATGCGGGCGCTGTCCGGAAGGCCCTGCTGAATCAGCCGGGCGACTTCGGGGCCGTCGATGGTCTCGTGTTCGAGCAGTGCCTCGGCGATCAGTTCCAGGCCCTTGGCGTGCTGACGGATGACCTCGGTCGCGCGAGCCTCCTGCTCGGTCAAGATGCGTGCGACTTCTTCGTCGATCAGCTTGGCGGTGTCGTCGGAGTACTCGCGGCCCGACGACATGAGGTCGTCACCGAGGAACGTCGCCTGCTGGCTGCTCCAGGCCTGCGGGCCGACACGATCGCTCATGCCCCACTCGCGGACCATTCGGCGAGCGATGCCCGTGGCCTGTTCGAGGTCGTTCGCGGCACCGGAGTTGAGATGGCCAAAGACGATCATCTCGGCTACACGCCCGCCCATGGCCTTGCAGATGGTGTCTTCGAAGTACTCCTTGGCATACGTGTGGCGCTCCTGGGGAAGCGACCACGTGACACCGAGTGCCATCCCGCGCGCGAGGATCGTGACCTTGTGGAGCGGGTCGCCGTGGGGGAGCACGGTCGCCAGCAACGCGTGGCCGCCTTCGTGGAACGCCGTGGCCTTTTTTTCCTCGGCACTGAGGATCATCGACTCGCGGCGGGCGCCGAGCACGACACGATCGCGTGCGTTCTCGAAGTCGATTCGAGCGATCTCGGTGCTGTTGCGGCGCACCGCGACGAGGGCTGCTTCGTTGACCAGGTTGGCCAGGTCGGCGCCGGACATGCCGGGCGTGGCCTGGGCCATCGTGTCCATGTCGACGTCGGGGCCCATCTGCTTGTCGCGGCTGTGCACCTCGAGGATCGCCTTGCGCTCGGTGAACTCGGGGAGCGGAACGATGATCTGGCGGTCGAAGCGTCCGGGCCGCAGCAAGGCGGGATCGAGGATGTCCGGGCGGTTGGTCGCCGCGAGGATCACGATGCCCTCGGTTGCCTCGAAGCCGTCCATCTCGGCGAGCATCTGGTTGAGGGTCTGCTCGCGTTCGTCATGGCCGCCACCCATCCCGGCGCCACGCTTGCGGCCGATCGAGTCGATCTCGTCGACGAAGATGATTGCTTTGCCCATCCGCTTGGCCTGCTGGAAGAGGTCGCGGACTCGGCTGGCGCCGACGCCGACGAACATCTCCATGAAGTCCGAACCGGTGACGCTCAAGAAGCCGACGCCGGCCTCACCGGCCACGGCTCGGGCGAACAGGGTCTTGCCGGTGCCGGGAGGACCGACGAGCAGAATGCCCTTCGGCACACGGGCGCCGATCTCGTGGAAGCGTTCGGGCATCCGCAGGAAGTCGACCACTTCGGTGATCTCCTGCTTCACACCGGCGTAGCCGGCGATGTCGTCGAACGTGGTCGATGGGCGGCTGGCGTCGTAGGCCTTGGCTTTGCTCTTGCCGATCGACATGACACCGCCCATCTGGCCTTGCGCACGGCGCTGCATCCAGACGAAGAACAACACGATGAGCCCGAGGGGCAGCATGATCGAGAGCAGGCCGAGCAGCCAGTTGCTGCTTGGCTGGGTGAAGGTGACCTTGACGTCGTTGCTGCGCAACAGTTCGAGGTCGCTCTCGAACAGGCCGGCTTCGCCGCCGGCGGTGGTGTTGTACTTGTCGTCGTTGGTGAACTCGCCGGTGATCTTGCCACTCCCGCGATTGACCTCGGCGGTGGCGATCGTGCCGTCTTCGACCTGTGTCAGGTACTCGGTGTAGTCGAGTTCTTCGCCGTTGTCTGTCGGCCAGAGCGACGGCACCAGGATGGCCGCCACGAGCACGCCGACGAGTGCCCAGATCGTCCATTTCGGCCAGCTCCCCGGCCCCTTGGCCGGGGAGCCGTCAGCGTCGAAGTCCGCGCCGGAATTGTTCTGCTGCTTGTTCGACCCTTTGGTCGCCTTGGCGTCTTTCGGGCGTTGCTGCTGTCCGCGGCCACGCCCGGGCGGCGGCGGCGGCGGGGGAGGAGGCAGGTTGCTCATGTGTCCATGATACGGCGGCGGGAGCGCTCCGCCAGGTCGAGCGATGCGACACTGCACACACCGATGCGAAAGCTTGTCGAAACCCGATCGGGTCGGGGCGGTCGCAGGCAGGGGTGTGCGCTGGTCAGATGAGCGACCATCCACCACGGAGCGCGCGCGGGCATCTACGATTTTCTCATGACTTCACGTGACGCAGTTGGGACTCGCAAGCTCACGAATCACTACACGGGCGAGCACATTCGCCCGGCTGCGGCCATGGCGTCCACCCGCCAGTGCACCCGCACCGGATGTTCCGAACGCGCCGCGGTCACGTTGACCTATGACTACGGCCAGTCCCATGCGTGGCTCGATGCTCTGGCCCCCGAGCGTGACCCGCACACCTACGACATGTGCGCTCGCCATGCCGAGCGACTGTCCGTGCCGACCGGGTGGCACCTCGACGATCGTCGGCCATCGCGACTGCTCGTGGCCGTCTGACGACCCGATAGCGTTGGGCCGGTGACGGAGCGGGCCACACCGTCGATCCGCAGCGCGATCCGGCCGTCGGAGTCGCTCTCGCCGATCGACGCCACCTTCGCGATCTCAGCGTTCTTCGCAGGGTGGATCGCAGCGCAGGTGCTCGCGCTGATCGTGCTGAGCATCGCCGGCGAAACGGGAGACGGTGACACGCCGATCGGTGTGCTGGCAATTGCACTGCCCGCCAGTTGGTTCGCCTATCTCGCCACGATGTGGTTCGTCTCGGAACGGGCGGGAACCGCCGATCCGGTCGACGACTACGGCATTCGGGCGTTGCCGGTCGACCTGATCGGACTCGGGATCGGGGTGTTGGCCCAACTCGTCGTGATCCGCCTGGTGTACCTACCACTCGAAGCGGTGTGGCCCGCAGCGTTCGGCGACGACGAACTGCAGCGCAACGCCGAAGGCCTCGTCGAGCGAGCCGGCGGCATCACGACCGTCGTGCTGTTCGTGCTCGTCGTGTTCGGCGCACCGATCGTCGAGGAACTGTTCTACCGCGGCCTGTTGCAGCGATCGCTGCTCGCACGCTTCGACGACACGCTGGTGGTCATCGGTGTCGCAGCCGTCTTCGCTCTCATCCACTTCCGGCCGGTCGAGTATCCGGGGCTGTTCGTCTTCGGTCTGATCGTCGGTGTCGCCGCCAAACTGACCGGTCGACTCGGCATGGCGATCAGCATCCACATCGGGTTCAACCTGACCGGCCTGCTCCTGGTGCTCTGAGGGTGTGACGGTGCTGCCACCTCGAAGCGGTGCGGCTTTGTCACAATGGAGATCCTGCATGACGTTCCCACCACTGCCGGGCCACGAAGCGCCGGAGACCGAGCACGATGACTGACGACCTCACCACCGACTCCGACACGCTGCCTGACCCTGCGGATGGTGTCGACTCGGTCGGACCCGACCGCATCGGGATGGGTCCCACCGCCGAGGCTGCCGAAGCCGAAGCTGCCGCACTGCGTACCGCCGACAGCGACGCGCTCGTCGCCGCCAGTACCGACAATGGCATCCATGCCCGAGATCTGCTGGAGGAGCCGGAGCGCGGGACACGCCACGATGACGTTGACCTGATCGTCGGCCACATCACGCCCGACGACCTCGTCGCCGACCCGGACACTGATCCACTCCTGGTCCGCGCCGGGCGACGAGTCGTGCGCCGTCCGGTCGCCTGGTGGAACCGGGAATGGACCAACGAACGAATCCTCCAGGTCCTCGTCACCTCCGCCGCGCTGGTGACCACGACGGTGGTCATGATGCTGATCGTCCACTTCAACCCCCTCTCACCGAGCCGGGACCTCCTCCTCGACAACACCACACCGACCGGGGGCGACATGGGCGCCCACGTCTGGGCGCCGGCGTTCCTGCGTGACCACTTCCTCCCGAACTTCCAGCTGAGCGGGTGGAGCATGGACTGGTACGGCGGGCTGCCGCTGTACCGCTTCTACATGGTGATCCCCGCCCTTGCGATCGTCGCACTCGATGCGGTGCCGTTCGTGCCGTACGGCGTCGCCTTCAAGATCGTCGCAGCGTCGGGTCTGCTCACCTTTCCGTTCGCCTGCTGGGCTTTTGGACGCCTCGCCAAGTTCAGTCACCCGATCCCGGAGCTGTTCGCATTCGGCGGCATGGTCTTCCTGCTCGACGAGAGCTTCGAGATCTACGGCGGCAATGTCAAGTCGACCATGGCCGGCGAGTATTCCTTCAGCATTGCGTTGACGCTGGCCGTACTCGGGTTCGGCCTGCTCGCTCACGGATTGCGCACCGGCAGATTCAGAGTGTGGGCCGCAGTCGTGCTGTCGCTCGCCGCAGTGTCGCACGGCATCGTCTTGATCTTCGTCGCCGTCGGTGCGATCGTCATCTCGCTGGCCTGGTTCGACAACAAGCGCGCCTGGTATGCGGTGTCCACGGGTGTCACGACGCTGCTGCTCTCGGCATGGTGGGTCGGCCCGTTCCTGTTCGGTCACGAGTTCATGACCGACATGAAGTACGGGTGGCGTCCGAGCAGTGCAACCGACTCGTTCTGGGACATGTTCTTCCCGCTGACGACCGGGCTGGACATCTTGATCACCTCGCTGGCGATCATCGGCTTCGTGGCGATGGTCATCCGCCGCCATCTGACCGGCGTGGCGCTCGGCATCATCACGATGATGTTCGTGGTCGGGGTGTACATCGCCCGCGACAGTCTCCCCGGCATCGGCCTGCTGTGGAATCCGCGCCTGTTGCCGTTCATCTACCTGCTGCGCTACTTGCTGATGCTGATCGGAGCGCTCGAAGTCATCACGTGGGTCGTCAACCTCGCCCGCCAGCAACTCGCCAGCCGGGAACTGAACGCAGTCGAAGGTGCTGTTGCGGTCGGAGTGATCGGACTCAGCGTCATGACCGTGATCGGCTTCATGTACGAAAAGCTCCCCTTCGACGGCACCGTCGTCGTCACCGAGGCAACCGAGGACGAAGCAGCGACGACTGCCTATGCCTGGGGCCCGATTCAGAAAACAGCCGACGGCGGCAGGGCGGTCGCCGACGGTTGGACGCGTTACAACTGGGGTGGGTACGAGGCTCGCACGCAGTTCCCCGAGTACAACGCAGTGGTCACACAGATGACCGACATCGGCAAGACCAACGGCTGCGGCCGTGCGCTCTGGGAGAACAATTCCGACAACGGCCAGTACGGCACGACGATGGCGTTGATGCTGCTGCCGCACTGGACCGACGGGTGCATCGGCTCGATGGAGGGGCTGTTCTTCGAGGCGTCCGGCACGACGCCGTATCACTTCATCACTGCAGCTGCAGTTTCGGAGAGTTCCTCGAACCCCGTTCGTGAACTGCGCTACACGAACAACGATGCCGAGATCGGGGTGCGTCACATGCTCGACCTGGGTGTTCGGTACTTGATGGTCCGCACCGATGCTGCAAAGGCCGAGGCAGCTCAGCAGCCGGAGTTGGCGTTCATGGCGACGTCGGCGCCGTGGGACATCTACGAGGTGACAGGGTCGAACATCGTCGAGCCGCTGACCGTGCAACCCGTCGTGGTCAACGAGCGCGACGGTGACCAGCGGGAGCGGAACCTCGAGTTGGGGACGAGTTGGTTCCAGCGTCCGGACGATTGGGCTGCGATCCCGGCTGACGACGGTCCGGACGACTGGCAGCGCATCGATGTCGAGATCGACATGGACGTGCGCGTCGGCGAGCCGAGTGAACGGAGCCGCAACGTCGACTACGTCTCGCCGGTGCAGGACATCGCCCAGGTGGCCCTGCCCGCCATCACGGTGACCGACGTCGAGATCGGCCAGCAGTCCGTCGAGTTCAGTGTCGACCAGATCGGGGTGCCGGTGCTGGTCCGCATCAGCTACTTCCCGAACTGGAACGTCAGCGGCGCGGACGGCCCCTATCGGGTGTCACCGAACCACATGGTGGTCATCCCGACCGATACCGATGTCCGCATGGAGTACCAGAAGAGCAGTCTCGACTGGATGTTCTATGGCCTCACGATCCTCGGTATCGCCCTGTGCTTCTTCTGGCGGCGACGTGGTGACGTCGCCATGCCCAGCGAGTTCCCGGGTGCGAGTGGCAATCCCGACACGGCGGTCGCAGACCGCGCCGGGCTCGAAGATTCGGTGACCGGCGACGTGGCGGTGGTGCCCGACGTGTGGGCGCCGTCTCGGCCCGACGACGAGCTGCTCGATCCGACACCGATGTACCTTCCCGTTCCACTGTCTGATCCGCTCATCGGAACTCGTGACGACACGCGCCCGGTGCCAGCGCCACCGTCTCCTGCGGACATCGTGATCGACACGCAGCCTGACGATGTGCCCGAGCGCAGCCGCCCGGAGCGCTGAGGGGACACCGACCCTCACTGTCACCCTGAACGGACAGTGACCGGAGAGTGACGGACGCGGATTCGGTCCGCCGAACAGCGGTCGTGAGAGGGCGGCGCGTGGAATCTGCACAACGGTGGCGTCGCCCGATCGGTAGCCTCTACCCCCTCATGTCAGTCCTCGACCAGATCGTCAAGGCGTACGACATCCGTGGCACCGTGCCCGACCAACTCAATGTCGAGGTCGCCCACGCGCTCGGGGTCGGCTTTGCGCTCCACGTCCGTCGGTCCGGCACTGCCGAACGAATCGTGGTCGCCCGTGACATGCGTCCGTCCGGTCCGCAGTTCGTCGACGCGTTCTCGCGCGGAGTGCTCGATCAGGGCCTCGACGTCATCGATCTCGGCCTGGGGTCGACGGACATGATGTACTACGCATCCGGAGTGTTCGACGCGCCCGGAGCAATGTTCACTGCATCGCACAACCCTGCGGGCTACAACGGCGTGAAGCTGTGTACAGCCGGCGCCCGCCCCGTCGGTGCAGACACCGGCCTGCTCGACGTCAAGCGGGTCGCCCATGACGTCCTCGACGGAGCGGCCCCGAAGTCGGCGATGAAGGCCGGCACGCGGACCGAGCAGTCGGTGCTCGACGACTTCGCCGAGCACGTGCTGACCTTCGTGGACCTCGACGACATCGGTCCCATGAAAGTGGTTGCCGACACGGCGAACGGGATGGGTGGACTCGTCGTGCCGGCGGTGTTCGAACGGTTGGCCAACATCGAACTCGAGGTGATGTATCCCGAACTCGACGGCACCTTCCCCAACCACCCCGCCGACCCGCTGGTTCCTGCGAACCAGCGCGACCTGCGCGCTCGGGTGGCCAGCGGCGGCTTCGACATCGGGCTGGCCTTCGACGGCGACGCGGACCGGGTCTTCGTGGTGGACGAACAGGGCGAGGGGATGAGCGGCTCGACGACCACGTCACTGCTCGCCGTCGCCGCGTTGCGTCAGCATCCGGGCGCCACGATCCTGCACAACCTGATCTGTTCGCGAGCAGTCCCCGAGATCGTTCGCGAGCACGGCGGCGTGCCGGTCAGGACCAAGGTCGGCCACTCGTACATCAAGCAGCAGATGGCCGATACGGGCGCCGTGTTCGGCGGTGAGCACTCGGCGCACTACTACTTCGCCCGCAACTTCAATGCCGACAGTGGACTCATCGCGTCGCTCGTCGTGATGGCCGAGGCGAGCCGCTCGGGTGCGCCCCTGTCGGAGATCCGCGTGCCGTTCCAGCGCTACTCGGCGAGTGGCGAGATCAACACCGACGTCGATGACGCCACTGCGGTGATCGAGCGGGTGAGCGAGGAGTACGCCCGCTTCGACCAGGACCGACTCGACGGGCTGACCGTCGACTGCGGTGACTGGTGGTTCAACTTGCGCCCATCGAACACCGAGCCGTTGCTGCGCCTCAACCTCGAAGCCGCCGATCGTTCGTCCTGCGACGATCGCGTCGTCGAGTTGCTCGGCTCGATCACGTCCTGAAGTTCTTCCGCAGCGGGGTGTGCAGCGGGGTGTGCAGCGGGGTGTGCAGCGCGATGTGTGCGACGACGCCCGGTCGCTACGCTGCGGGTATGTCGCTGTCACCTGCACTGTTGGAGATCCTCGCCTGTCCCGAGGACAAGGGGCCGCTGTACTACCTGGAATCGGAATCGGTGCTGTACAACCCCCGGCTCACGCGTGCCTACGAGATCCGTGACGACATCCCGGTGATGCTGATCGACGAGGCGACCACGGTCGATCCGTCCGAGCACGACCGGTTGATGGCCGTCGTCGCGGACCACTCGATCGCCCCGACGTTCGCCGCCGACTGAACGTGTCCGACGCCTGCCAGATTCGGCCCCTGAGCCCGACCGGGAGCGCTCTCCAGGTGAATTCGCTCAAGTGGAGTCTCTGATCTGCCGATGAGCCTGAACGAGAGAGTTTCGATCTTCGGCAGCGTTGCGCGGTCGTGTTCTATGACAGATGGGTTACAGTTGAGATGATGAAACAGAACAATCGGTTTCGACGTGTCGCAGGAATGGCTCTCGTTTGCGCCAGTGTCGTCTCGGTCGCGCCGCTGGGCGGAGCGATCACTCCCGTCGTGTCAGCGCAGACCGACGCGGGCGACCCCGGCGGTGAGTTCCATGCCCTGACGCCCACTCGCATCCTCGACACCCGGTCGCCGAGCATCAACGATGTTGCTCCGCTGGGCGCGAAGAAGTCGGTGCTCGAGCCGACCATCGACAAGTCAGGCGAATTCGAGTTCGCCCCGCTCTCCGTCGGTCTGGAGGGATTGCCGACCGATCCCGACGATGTGCTCGCCATCGTCGCGAACGTCACAGTCACCCAGCCGGGTGCTGCCGGCTACCTCGCCGTCTATCCGACCGGCTTCGAGTTCGGTGGCTCCGACGGCTCGGGCCAGGTGTCCTCGCTCGTGAACTTCAAGGCGAACACGTCGGTGCCGAACATGGTCATCGTCGGCCTCGGCGACGGCGGCACGATCACGATCAACGGGTTCAGCAACCCCGGCTCGACCTACCACGTCCTGATCGACATCCTCGGTTTCATCTCGACCTCACAGCACAACGAAGGCGGCGCCCGTCTCGAAGTCGTCGCACCCGGTCGCCTTCTCGACACCCGCAACACCTCGCCGATCGGCCCTGGCCAGAGCCGCAATCTGCCGATGCGTGGTGCCGACACGATCGCCGATGCCGTCGGCACCCCGATCGTGCAGGACATCGTTCCGGACCGAGGCTCGGTGACCGCGGCGCTCATCAACCTGACGCTCGTCAACAACGGCCCCGGTGCTCAGCTGACGCATGCGACAGCGACGCCGAACGTGCTCTCCGCGAACGCCGGTGGGTCCACCCCGTCCACGTCGAACGCCACCGTCGGCCTGATCAAGGCGAACACGACCATCGTGCCGATCAATGACGACGGCTCGATCAGCCTGTACAACAATTCCGGCAACCTCCACCTCGTTGTCGATGTGCTCGGCTACTTCGAAGAGGACATCCACACCAACGGCAACCGCGGCCGGATTGTCCCGCTCGACGCGCCGTTCCGAGCCTTCGACACCCGCCAGGCAGCCTTCGGCGATGCGCAACTGCAGCACGGCAGTGAAGAGGAATGGAGCTTCGATGACTTCGTCGACTCCGTCGTGCTCAACCCCGGTGCGGCCAACCAGAGCCAGGGCCCGGCACAGCAGGGCCTGATCGGCAACCTCACGGCCATCGAACTCGCACCGCTGTTCGCCTCTCAGGCCGGCACGGTCCAATCGTCGTACCTCAAGCTGACGCCCGCCGACGAGGAGCCCGCAGAAGTCTCGAACGTGAACTTCTTCCTCAACGACGTCGTGCCGAACACCTCGCTCGTCAAGTACGGATCGAACGGCGACGGTGCCGAGCATGCGATCAAGGCCTACAACAACTACGGCCAGATCGATTACTTGATCGACGTCTTCGCCATTGTCCTTGACAACGAGTGACCTGAACGGACACCGTGCGGCGCAACGCGAACGACGCGACCCACACCGCTCAACTCGACCCCACCTGATTGACCGCGCACCAGATGCGGGGCTGCGGCCGGTAGGCTGCTCGGACTGAACGACCGGGCTGATTCGATCGGCGCCTGTTGGCCCCGGCCCGGTTTGCAGCACACCCTCGCCGCACTGTCGCGGCGTCGGTTCGATCGACACCCCAGGAGGGCCCAGCCATGACTGACACCGCACTTTCGCGTCTCGCGGAAACCAAGGACTTTCGAGTCGCCGACATCGAACTCGCACCGTTCGGCCGCAAAGAGATGCTCCTCGCCGAGCACGAGATGCCGGGCTTGATGGCGCTGCGCAAGGAATACGGCGGGTCCAAGCCGCTGGCCGGTTGCCGCATCTCTGGTTCGCTGCACATGACGATCCAGACCGCTGTGCTCATCGAAACCCTCACTGCGCTCGGCGCCGAAGTCCGCTGGGCCAGCTGCAACATCTTCTCCACCCAGGATCACGCCGCGGCTGCGACCGTTGTCGGCCCGGAGGGCACCGTCGAGAACCCGCAGGGCGTTCCCGTGTACGCCTGGAAGGGCGAAACCCTCGAGGAGTACTGGTGGTGCACCGACCAGATGATGACCTGGCCCGAAGGCCCCAACGGCGAGGTCTACGACGGCCCGAACATGATTCTCGACGACGGCGGCGACGCCACGATGCTGCTGCACAAGGGCGTCGAGTTCGAGAAGTCCGGCGAAGTCCCCGACCCGACGTCGGCGTCGAACCCCGAGTTCGCCATCGTCCTCGGTCTGCTGCAGCGCTCGCTCAAGACCGAGCACGGCAAGTGGACCCGAATGGCAGCCGGCATCAAGGGCGTCACCGAGGAGACCACGACGGGCGTCAAGCGCCTCTACAAGATGATGGACGACGGTGAACTGCTGTTCCCGGCAATCAACGTCAACGACTCGGTCACCAAGTCCAAGTTCGACAACCTGTACGGCTGTCGCCACAGCCTCGTCGATTCGATCTCGCGTGCGACCGATGTGATGATCGGCGGCAAGACAGCGCTCGTACTCGGCTACGGCGACGTCGGCAAGGGCTGCGTACAGTCGCTCCAAGGTCAGGGCGCACGCGTCATCGTCACCGAGATCGACCCGATCAACGCCTTGCAAGCTGCGATGGAAGGTCTGCAGGTGATGCCGCTCGAAGACTGCATCGATGAGATCGACATCTTCGTCACCGCCTCGGGCAACTTCGACCTCATCACCATCGATTCGATGAAGAAGATGAAGCACAACGCCATCGTCTGCAACATCGGCCACTTCGACAACGAGATCGACATGGCGGGCCTGTCACGTTCGGGCGCCACACGCGACGAACTCAAGCCGGGCACCGACGTATGGAAGTTCGACGACGGCAAGCAGATCATCATCCTGGCCGAAGGCCGCCTCGTCAATCTCGGGTGCGCCACCGGCCATCCGAGTTTCGTGATGTCGTGCTCGTTCACCAACCAGGTGCTGGCTCAGATCGAACTGTTCGAGCGCACCGAGTCGTATCCACTCGGCGTCTATGTGCTGCCCAAGCACCTCGACGAAAAGGTCGCCATGCTCCACCTCGATGCTCTCGGCGTGAAGCTCACCAAGCTGACCGACGAGCAGGCCGAGTACCTCGACATGGATCCCGCCGGGCCGTTCAAGCCCGAGAACTATCGCTACTGATCAGGCGGTTCGAGTCGCCGCATCTCGGCGGCCGAGCCGTGCCTTGAGGAGCCGGAGGGCCGTGCCGGCCTTGCGGCGATAACGCTTGGCGGCCATGACGTAGTCGTTGGCCTGGAGATCAATGACGATAGTGAACCCGTTGCCGGCCTTGAGGTCGGGGTCCTCGACGTGGGTGACGTGATAACCGAACGACTCGCACATCGCATGGAAGCTCTGCGAGGTCCACCGGGAGTGGTGCCAGTCCGTTGCGATCTTGGTCTCTGCGGGCTCGGCATACCGGCTCCGGTGTTCGGCGAGGGTCGTCAAGTCCAGCCCGACGTCGCCGGGCGATGCATCGTGTTGTGGGCAGATGATGAAGATGAAGCGCCGCGCGATGCGTGCCCATTCATCGATCGCCGTCATCGGGTCGTAGAAATGCTCGATCACGTGGGAATTGACGATGAAGTCGAGCGATTTGTCCACAAACGGGAGCCGATCGCCGGTCGACACGACGTCGATCGGCATGACCTGTCCGCACATGTCGATCTGCGACTGGACATACATCGCGGTCTGGGGATCGTCAGGCGTGAGGCGGTCGACGTTCCACGTGTCGAGACCGAAGGCGTTGTGTGCCGCCCCGCCGATCTCGATGCCGACCAACCCGTCGAGCAACTCGTGCGCCAGGGCTGACTCCGGGAACATGATGGTCTCTCCCACGGGAGCAAACTCTAGTTAGTGGCCGGTTCCGTAGTCGCCCGTTTGATGGGCGTCATCGTCAGGCGGGGGAGGAAGATCTGCACGAGTGGTCCGATCCCGAAGGTGAACACCGCCGTGCCGACGCCGATCGAGCCGCCGAGCGCGATGCCGACGGCCAGCACGGTCAACTCAACGGTCGTCCGTGCGACGCGGATCGAGATCGGCCATGTGCCGATGGTCCGCTTGGCGAGGCCGGTCATCAACCCGTCGCGTGGGCCGGGGCCGAGGCCGGCGCCGATGTAGAAGCCAGAGCCGATCGCCACGATCGTGACGCCACCGAACATCAACAGCGTCCGTGGAATCAACAGTGACGTGTCGGGAATCCACGGCAGTGTGAGGTCGACCACCAGACCGATCACGACGGCATTGAGCAGCGTGCCCAGTCCCGGCCGCTCCCGGAGCGGTAACCAGAGCAGCAGGAGCGCCACTCCGGTCAGAATCACGATGTTGCCGACCGAGATGCCCGTCAACTCGCTCACACCGGTGTGGAAGACGTCCCAGGGCGCAGCACCGAGTTCGGCGTCGATCAGCATCGAGATGCCGAGCCCGAAGAGGACCAGCCCGAACAGGCAGCGGACCAGCCGCTCCACGAAACGATCACGCGGGATCAGTCGAGTCGACCCCGGGTTTTGCTTCGGGTCGGGCGGCATGGGTCGACGGTACTCAGCACGCCCCTCGATCGCTCCGTACGTTTCGCGACGCGTGCGTCACGTTGGGTCACGTTGGGGACAGGCACCAACGTGACGGGCACCAACGTGACGACGAAAACTTGTCTCACACCTCTTGACAGGCTCCGGAACCCTTTGTGTCCATGATCGGTGAGACAACTTTGGTGTCTGACTGATTGGAGACGATGGTGGCGAAGCAGAGCGCAGTGCGGGTCGGCAAGACTGGTGGCGATGAGGGACCCAAGGCATCGAAGAGGACGCGGTCGCAGCGCCGTGTGTTCACCCATGAGTACAAGTTGTCGATC